>Ga0075370_10000377_pt1 | contig 16415 bp, 19 predicted proteins | sample EndMethybrTD3035_FD_71398 | JGI IMG/M metagenome (GOLD analysis project Ga0075370, IMG submission 71398) | Populus endosphere microbial communities from Tennessee, USA - Endosphere MetaG P. TD hybrid TD303-5 | ecosystem: Host-associated > Plants > Roots > Endosphere | place: USA: Tennessee... | reverse complement strand
AGCGCGCGCCGGTCCACCTTGCCGATGCCGCGACGCGGGATCTCGTCGACAACGTGGACTTCGCGAGGTGCCGCCGTCACGTCCAGAGTCGTCGCGACATGCGCGCGGATATCGGCCAGCGTCGGTGCCGTCGATCCCGGTGCCAGCACGACGGCCGCCACGACTCGCTGTCCCAGCCGCTCGTCCGTGACGCCGAACACCACACATTCGACGACCGCGTCGTGCGACGCCACCGCCGCCTCGACCAGTTGCGGCAGCACTGTCAGTCCCCCGGTACTGATCGCGTCGTCGACCCGCCCCAGCACCGTGAGCACCCCTGAGTCGTCAACGCTGCCAACATCATCGGTGCGGAACCAGCCTGGTTCGGCGAACGGGTCGGGGTCGACGGGGTTGCGGTAGCCCTTGGCCAGCGTCGCCCCACCCAGCACCACCCGGCCATCTTCAATGCGCAAACGCACACCGTCGAGCGGCAGCCCGTCGTACACACAGCCGCCCGCTGTCTCGCTCATGCCGTACGTGCGGATTACGGGGATGCCCGCGGCCGAAGCGCGCTGCGCGACCCCCGCCGGCATCGGACCGCCGCCGATCAGGACGGCATCCATCGACGCCAACGCGGCGGTCGCGCTCGCATCGCCGAGGCACTTGTCGAGCTGTGCGGCCACCAGCGAGACGTAACGTCGCCCGGGTCCGAGTGAATCGACGGCCCAAACCAGCTCTGCAGCAGAGAATCCCGCCGAGATCGCTACCGGCGCGGTCCCCGCGACAAGACTGCGCACCAGCACCTGCAGACCGGCCACGTGGTGGGCGGGCAGGGCGAGCAGCCAGCGCCCGATGCCGCCGAGACGCACGTGGGTGGCCTCGGCGCTGGCCGTCAACGCCGAGGCCGTCAGCAGCGCACCCTTCGGCGTCCCCGTCGTACCGGACGTCGACACCACGACGGCCACGTCGTCATCCACCTCCGAGCCAGCGCGCAATGATGTTGTGATCAGCGAGGTTTCGCGTTCATCGTCCATTGGGACCGGCAATATGGCCGCGCGGCCGGCAAGCGCCTTCTCCACCACCGGCAACACCGAGAGAGCCGTAACACCAGAGGGAACGGCGACGGTGCGCAAGACGGCTATGTGGCGTCCCCGTCGTCACGCGGGTCGTCGAGCGGCCAGCCCTTGGCGGCCAACCGCTGCCGCACCCGCTCGACGTCATCGGATGTCGGTAGCTCGTCGGTGATCTGGGTGATCAGCACGCCGATATCGGCACTGTCGAACTCGCCGAGATCCTTCAATTCCCTCGCGACGGCTTTGACCTCGTCATCGGACAGGCGGCGCTTGAGGAGCGCGAACAGCGGCACTCGATCAGGGCCCGGAACACCGTCCGGATACCCGGAGGTGATCCACGCGACGATCTTGGCCAGAAAGGTCACTGTTCCCTCCGGATCGTCGGGGCAAGGGTCTACGAAATTTCGATGCTAGCGCCGCGTCGAGCGGGGTGCGATCGGCGCGGCAGGCGAACGTTTCGCGCCCTCAAGTTGAACAATGGGTGAACACCTTGCCAGGTCAGATGAAGTCCCTGCTCGACACGCCCTTTTCGTCGGGCGTTTGGTTAGGCAAATGGGCGCCTCGGGCCGCAGAATTAGCGCCGTGAGCGCAGAGCTGATCATCCTGGTGCTGTTGATAGCAACGGCACTGGCGTTCGACTTCACGAACGGCTTCCATGACACCGGCAACGCGATGGCGACGTCCATCGCCACGGGTGCCCTGAAGCCCAAGACCGCGGTCCTACTCGCGGGCGTCCTGAACCTCGTCGGGGCGTTCCTGTCGGTCGAGGTCGCGGTCACCGTGACCACCTCGGTCCTCAAGGTGCAGGACAGCAAGAGCGGGGCGCTTCTGCCGGGCATCGACGCGTCGACGGGTCTGACGATCATCTTCGCCGGCCTCATCGGCGGCATCCTGTGGAACCTGCTCACCTGGCTGTTCGGCATCCCGTCCAGCTCTTCGCACGCGCTTTTCGGAGGGCTGATCGGCGCGGGGCTCGCGGCACTCGGCATGGCCGGGGTCAACTGGTCCGGCGTCACGAGCAAGGTGCTCATCCCTGCGGTCGCCGCGCCGCTCATCGCCTGCCTGGTGGCCGGCTGCGGAACGTGGCTGGTGTACCGCATCACCCGCCGGGTCGTGGAAAGCCGGCGTCGAGAAGGATTCCGCTGGGGCCAGATCGCGACCGCGTCACTGGTCGCGCTCTCACATGGGACCAACGATGCGCAGAAGACGATGGGCGTCATCGCGCTCGCGCTCATCACGACCGGCCACTTGACGGGAGACGTGAAGGAACAGGGTCTGCCGTTCTGGATCATCTTCAGCTGCGCGGTCGCCATCGGTCTCGGCACCTATCTCGGTGGCTGGCGCGTCATTCGCACACTTGGCAAGGGACTTGTCGAGATCGACTCTCCGCAGGGCTTCGCCGCCGAAGCATCCTCGGCCGCAATCATTTTGAGCTCCAGTGCCGCGGGTATGGCGCTGTCGACCACGCACGTCGCCACAGGGTCGATCCTGGGCAGCGGCGTCGGCAAGCCGGGCGCCCAGGTGCGCTGGGCCGTCGCGGGCCGGATGGCCGTTGCCTGGCTCATCACCCTGCCGGCGGCGGGAATCGTCGGAGCGTTGTCCTACTGGCTCTCCGATGCGGTCAAGTCGTTGACCAACTCCGCCCTGGCCGGTGACGGCCTCATCTTCCTGGTGCTGGTGGGCCTGTCCTTCTACATGTGGTGGCGTGCCCAGCAGCAGAAGGTGGACAGCAACAACGTCAACGCGGATTGGGACAGCGCCACGAACTCCGTTGTGCCAGCGGATGTCCGCGAGGCCGCCAAGGAATCCAAGCCGACGGCGTCGGTCTAGCGGGATACACAAAGGACACTGATGACCTACTTCGAAAGCATCTTCAAGGTGCTTGCCGTGGGACTGCTCCTCGGCGCCGGCCTGCCTGCGGTGTTCGCGGCCGGACTGGTGGCCTACTCGAACGGTGCCGGCGGCCAGCATGCCGACGGCACTGTGGTCGCCCCCAATCCGATGGTCAAATACTTCGGCATCGCGCTGTTCGTGTTCGTTGGCTGGGTGATCCTCACCGCCGTTCTCTGGATCACTCGGACGACGATCATCCACCACACCGGTATCGACCTGTTTCCCTTCATGCCCACGAAATGAGCGCAACGACATGCCCGTGAACCAGACCGTCTTGGACAACGTGCTCGGCTGGCTGCACCAGGGTTATCCCGAGGGCGTGCCGCAGACGGATTACTTCCCGCTGCTCGCACTGCTCAAGCGCTCGCTAACCGAGGAAGAGGTCATTCAGGCCGCCCAGTCGATCCTGAAGACGACCGATTCCGACACGGTGACCGAGCAGCAGATCCGCACCGCGGTGCAGGCCGTCATCGACAAGGAACCGAACCCGGAGGAGATCCACCAGGTCGCCGCGCGGCTGGCCTCGGTGGGTTGGCCGCTGGCGACCGCACGCTGACGCTACTTGCGGTTGTCGCGCCGGAGCGGATGGTTCTCCGGGACCTGCACGAAGATCAGTAGCACGCCGTCGGGATCGGTGACGTGCATCTCGTGCAGGCCCCACGGCTCCTGACGGGCCTCACGATCGATGGGGACACCGCGGCCGCTCAGTTCCTGCTCGGTGGCATAGATATCGCGAACCTGAAGCCACATCGTTCCGCCGGCGGTCGGCGTTCCGTGTCCGGCGATTTCGATGAGTGACTGGCCGGCGTAGAACACGGTGCCCGCGCCGTAGTCCCTGGCGATCGCCAGCCCGATCTCGTCGCGGTAGAACGTCAGCGAGCGTTCATAATCCGCGGGCCGAATGAGCATGCGGCTGGCCAGGATCTCCATGCCCATCTGTCTATCACGAGCGATGTGTCTATAACGCGCTCAGCCGATTCGACGGTCGATACCTGCCCAGTACGGCTCGCGGAGCGCACGTTTGACGAGCTTGCCGCTGGGGTTCCGGGGCAGCACTTCGGCGAAGTCGACGGATTTCGGCAGCTTGAAACCGGCGAGCCGCTCGCGCGCGTAGGCAATGAGTTCGGTCTCGGTCGGTGCGGCCCCCGCCGCGGGTACGACGACCGCCTTGACAGCCTCGCCCCACTTTTCGTCGGGCACTCCGATGATGGCCACGTCGCCGACGGCGGGATGCGTCATCAGAACGTTCTCGACCTCGGTCGGGTACACGTTCTCGCCGCCGGAGACGATCATGTCCTTCTTTCGGTCGTGCAGGTAGACGAAACCGTCATGGTCGACGTATCCGATGTCGCCGGTCTTCAGCCAGCCATCGTCGGTGACCGTCGCGACGGTCGCCTCGGGGTTGTTCCAATAGCCGCGCATGTTCTGCGCGGATCGCGTCCACACCTCGCCGACCGTCCCGACAGGAGTCTCGCCGCCCTCGGCGTCGACGATGCGCAGTTCGACCCACGGATACGGCTTACCGCAGGACCGCAGCAGTTCCGGACGTCCCGCCGGATCGTGGATGTCGAGTTGCGTTACCGAGCCGGTGGTTTCGGTCAGCCCGTACACCTGGATGAACTCGCATCCGAAGCGGTCGAGGCCTTTCACCAGCACGTCGTCGGTGATGGGCGAGGCACCGTAGACGATGGCCCGCACGCTGGAGAAGTCCGCGTTCTCGACGCCAGGTGCGCTCACCATCATCTGAATCACCGCGGGGACCAACAGCAGGTTGGTGATTCGATGTCGGACAACGGAATCCACAATCGCGACCGGATCGACATCGCGTAGCACCACGGTGGTGGCGCCTTCGTACATTCCGACGAACACCCATCCCGAACCGGCCATGTGGAACATCGGCATCACCGCGAGGCTCACGCTGTCGTCGGTGAACCGCCACTGCCCGGCGATGCCGCTGGACTTGCAGAGGTAGTTGCCGTTGGTCAGCATGACGCCCTTGGGCAGCCCGGTGGTGCCGGACGTGTACATCAAGAAGGCGATATCATCCGGACCCGTTGTGACACCAGGGTCTTCGTCGGGATGTCCGGCCAGCCAGTCGTCGAACGACGGCCAACGGTCGTGTGGCCCGACCGCCAGGATGTCGTGCACCGTCGTCAGCTGATCCTCGACCGCCTCGAGATGACCGAAGAATTCGGACCCCACCACGACGACGCGGGCCTGCGCGTCCTCGATGATGTGCAGCATCTCCGGCGCCGCAAGGCGCCAATTCACCGGTACCCCAACGGCACCCAGCTTCGTGAGGCCGCAGACCACCTCGAAGAACTCCGCGCCGTTCTTCTCGATGAAGGCGACGCGATCGCCGAGGCCGACGCCGGCGGCGCGGAACGCCTGAGCGGCCTGGCTGGACCGTGCGTCGAGCTCGGCGAACGAGATCGTCCGGTCACCGACGATGAGCGCGGTGGCGTCGGGCCGCAGCCGCGCCTGGACGCGCACGATGTCAGCGATGGTCGCGATCTCGCGCATGTCAGCTACCGGGTTGTACGCGTTGACGTTTCATCACCGCGTTCACCGCGCCGGGTGCGAAGGTGTTCACCGCCTGCGCGGTGACGGCCATCCGCGGCGCGATGCGCACGGGGCGTACACGCGCGGCCGTGATCATCCAATCGGCCGCCTCGTCGGCGCTCAGACCGGGCAGCCCGTCGTAGGCGCGGGTGGGGGCGATCATCGGTGTGAGGACGAGGGGGTAGAACAGCGTCGTCGAGTGCACACCGTCGTCGCCCCACTCGGTTTCGATGATCCTGCTGACCGAAGTGAGCGCCGCCTTCGATGCGTTGTAGACCGAGAACAGCGGCGACGATTCGTTGAGCACACCCCACGTCGACACGTTGATGATGTGGCCGTCGCCGCGCTGACGCATGCCCGGCGCCAATCCGCGGATCAGTCGCAGCGGCGAGTAGTAGTTCAGCGCCATCGTTCGCTCGACGTCGTGCCAACGGTCCAGGGACTCCGCCAGGGGCCTGCGGATCGAGCGCCCGGCGTTGTTGATCAGGATGTCGATGCCGCCGAGGTCACGCTCGAGCGTGGCGACCAACTCGTCGACGGCGTCCAGATCAGACAGGTCGCAGGCGTGGGCCGTCGCCGTGCCCCCGTCGGCGGTGATGCGGCCAACGAGTTCGTCGAGGAGCTCCTGGCGGCGGGCGGCGACCACGACCTTGGCGCCGCGGCGGGCGAATTTCTCGGCAGCGGCCTCACCGATGCCCGACGACGCCCCGGTCAGCAGGATGCGCTTACCGTCGAGGTCGATCTCGTCGCGGTCCGGGCGGCGCAGCAACAGTTGGGGGGATATCGGCGGTCGCATGCCCGCCAGCAGCACCTGCTCAGAGAGCCAGCGCAGCGGATTCTTACTCACGCGGCGAGTCTAGGTGGCGCTGTAACCCGCAACTCAGAAGTAGCGGGGGAACTGGCTCCAGTCCGGATCGCGCTTCTCCAGGAACGCGTCGCGGCCCTCGACGGCCTCATCGGTCATGTACGCCAATCGGGTTGCCTCACCGGCGAACAGCTGCTGTCCCATCAGCCCGTCGTCGGTCAGGTTGAACGCGTACTTGAGCATGCGGATCGCCTGCGGCGACTTGCCGTTGATGGCCGCCGCCCATTCGAGGCCCACGGTTTCCAGCGAGGCATGGTCGACGACCTCGTTGACCGCGCCCATCGCGTGCATCTGCTCGGCGTCGTACGGCCTGCCGAGAAAGAAGATCTCGCGGGCGAACTTCTGGCCGACCTGTTTGGCGAGATACGCGCTGCCGTAGCCGCCGTCGAAGCTGCCGACGTCGGCGTCCGTCTGCTTGAAGCGGGCATGCTCGCGGCTGGCCAGGGACAGGTCGCACGTCACGTGCAGGCTGTGCCCACCGCCGGCCGCCCAGCCGTTGACCAGGCAGATGACGACTTTCGGCATGAACCGGATCAACCGCTGCACCTCGAGGATGTGCAATCGTCCGGCGCGCGCGGGATCGACGGACTCGGCGGTCTCACCGGATGCGTATTGGTAGCCGCTGCGGCCGCGGATGCGCTGATCGCCACCCGAGCAGAACGCCCAGCCGCCGTCCTTCGGGCTGGGCCCGTTGCCGGTGAGCAGGATGACGCCGATCTCGGGCCACATGCGCGCGTGGTCGAGCACCCGGTACAGCTCGTCGACACTGTGCGGACGGAACGCATTGCGCACCTCGGGGCGGTTGAAGGCAACCCGCACCGTCGGCTGAGGCTTTCCGTCGACGACATGACGGTGATACGTGATGTCGGTCAGCTCGAATCCGTCAACCGGCTGCCACAGCGACGCGTCAAAAGGATTGTCGCTCATGCGCTTACCGGATCGAAACGGAAGACCGGGCAGCGGCCCGCGAGGGCCTCGTACTCGTCGGGGTTGGGGCCGGTGATCAGTCCGGCGTTCTTCATGAAGCTGACGCCGGTGGGCACCTCGACGGGGAACAGGCGCAGCAATGGCCTGGCTTCGTCGGGCGGCAACTCGACGACGTGAACGCGTTGGGAGGTCTTGCCCTGCTTCAATTCCGCCTCACCGGCCGCCCGCAGGTTGGCCGCCCAATCGCTACCGGGCAGGCCGCCGAGCACGTAACGCTTGCCCTCGACGGTCATCGGCGTGATCGGCGTCGACCGCGGTTTCCCGGATTTCCGCCCGCGCACCACCAGGATCACCGGCCCGTTGTCGCCCATGGGGATGCCGAGTTTCTGCATACCGATCATGACTTTGTTGACGTACTTCAGCCACCACGGCGGCCGGATACGCGCGCTGTCGGACATGGCAGGAACGCTACGCGACCGGATCGATGCGAAACACCGGCAGTCGTCCGGCCAACCCCTCCAACTCGTCGGCCGCACCCGTCTTCAGGACGCCTGCACGCTTCATGATGTCCACGCCGTCGGCGACCTGAACCGGGAACTCCCGCAGGATGGGTCGGGCGTCGGCGGCGCTCAGTTCGATCATCCGGACCGTTTCGGTGCGCCTACCCTGCCTGCAGGTCACCTGTCCGGCAGCGCGGACGTTGCGAACCCAGTCGGCTCCCGGATAGCCGTTGACGACATAGCGCTTTCCGTCCACGGTCATCGGCGTTACGGGCGTCGACCGTGGCTTGCCCGTCTTGCGGCCCGGCACCGTCAGCACCACCGGCGACTCACGCCGCGAAATCGGCACACCGAGCCGCAGCAGCGCCGTGACGACCTTGTTCGCGTATTTGAGCCACCATGGCGCGCGGATGGGCTCGGGACCCGTCATACCCGGAGACCGTAGTCGGCCAGCGCGTCACGCAGTCCGTCGCGGCGCTGCGCCGTCGGGAGCGGATCGACCAGGACGAACCCGCAGCCGAGCGCCCTGGCGCCGCCGTCGGCCTCATCGCTGTCACCGACCATGACCGCGTTTGCGGCCTCCACCCCGAGCCGGCTCAACGCGGCCTCGAAGATCGCCGGATCGGGCTTGACCGCGCCGACTTCGAAGGACAGCACGAACTCGTCGACGTATTCGGCCGCACCGATCGACTCGAACGCCGGACGCACGTCGAACGCGATGTTGGAGACCACCGCGGTCTTGACGCCCTGGCGGTGGAGGCCCTCGAGGACACCCGCGGTGTCGGGGTAGGGCGTCCAGTTCAGCGGGTTGATCATGAGGCCGTAGAGCGCTTCGGCCTGATGGTCGGCGACCCCGGACTCGCGGAGGACATGCAGGTAGGCCTCGCGGTGCAGGTGCGGGGCGAGGTCGCGGTTGACCCAGGCGTGATGGGCTTCGGGGGTCATCTCGACGTGCTGGCCCGTAGGCGCGGTCATCCTGCGCATCAGCTCTGCCTGCACGTGGCCGTCGATCTGGCGTTCGTCGACTTCGATGCCGTGGAACCAGCTGTCGTCCTCTTCCAGACGGAACAGCGTGCCGGAGAAGTCGAACAGGGCGGCGTGGATGTTCACCCGCCCCATGGTGCCAGGTGTGAAGAGTGCCGAAATTGGCTAATTAACCAGGCATGGAACAGGCCGCAGTGGTGGTACCTGCGCACAATGAGATCGAGCATCTGCCGCGCTGCCTGTCCGCCTTGGTGGCGATGTCGATGCGGACGGACATGCCGGTGTTGATCGTGGTCGTGCTCGATGCCTGCGATGACGGCAGTTCCGACCTCGCCGACCGGTTCGGCCCGAACGTGCACTTCATCTCCACCGACGCGGGCAATGTCGGCGCCGCCCGTGCTGCCGGATTCGAATACGCGCGCTCGGTGTGCACCGGCGTCGAACCGGCCCAAACCTGGTTCGCGACCACCGACGCCGACTCCATCGTCGACAGTCGATGGCTGACACAGATGACGCGGTCCGGCGCCGACATGGTGCTCGGCACGGTGCAGATACCGGTGTGGCGGTTACCGGCGGAGGTGGCTCGACGTTATCTGGCGGCCTACCGTTCGGATGGACCCGGCCACGATCACGTGCACGGAGCCAACATGGGTTTCCGGGCCGACGCGTACTGGGGTGTCGGTGGGTTCCGTGCGCTGGCCACCGGAGAGGACGTCGACCTCGTCAAGAGGTTCGAGGCCGCGCACCTGAGCATCCATCGCGACGCAAAGCTCACGGTGGCGACCTCGGCCCGTGAAGAGGGGCGCGCGCCCAGCGGGTTCGCGAGCCATCTGCGGGGGCTGGCTCGGCCACGGCGCAAGGTGCGGGTCGAGACATGACAGGCGGGCTGCTCAGCCGGTGGCTTGACTCCGGCGCGTTGGACCTACCTCTGCCTGGCGGCGGTGAGACGGCGCGGCGCTGGCACCGTCTTGCCGAGTTGGCCGAGGCCGACGTCGTCGCCGCCCGGCTCGCCGAAGCCCACACCGATGCGCTCGCGATCATGGCCGAACTCGGAGTATCCGAGTTGAAAAACGATCTGTTGTGGGGTGTTTGGGCCGCGGAGTCGCGCGACGCCGTTCTCAGCGTGCGCGACAACGAGGGTGTGACGACGCTGGACGGCACCAAGGTGTGGTGCTCGGGCGCCGGGCTGTGTGCGCGCGCGCTCGTCACGGCACGACTCGATTCCGGTGAGCGCGGACTGTTCGCCGTCGACCTGGGACATGCTGGAGTGCAGCCACTGCCAAGCGGATGGCGAAATCCAGGTATGGCCGAATCGGACACTCGCTCAGTGCAATTCAGTGGCGTCCCGGCTATGCCCGTCGGCAGGCCGGGTGAGTATCTGTCCCGGCCCGGATTCTGGCACGGCGCGATCGGGGTCGCCGCATGCTGGTTGGGCGCAGCACGGGCCGTGGCCGCACCGCTCTACAGCCGTGCCGCGGACGACTCCGCCGATCCACATGCGCTGGCGCACCTCGGAGCGGTGGACGCCGCATTGGCCGCCGGCGAGGCGATGCTGGACAGCGCGGCGGCCGCGGTCGACGAGGATCCGTTGAACCGCAAGGGCATGGCGGAAGTGATTGCGCGGCGCACGCGGGCGGTGATCGAAACTGCGGTTGAGGAGGCCATCACCCGAACCGGTCGTGCACTTGGCCCGGCACCGCTGTGTCAGGATGCTCAGCACGCCAAACGCGTCGTCGATCTGACTGTGTATGTGAGGCAGAGTCACGCCGAGCGTGATCTCGAGCGGCTGGGCCGGTTGGCGGGAGCTGCCCGATGACGCTCACCAATGTCGGCAACTGTGCGCGATTTGCCGCGACGCCCCTGACTGACGCCGGTACGCCGACGCAGGACTGGCTCGACGCGCTGGCCGGTGCGCCCGAACTGGATCTCGAAGGTTGCGACGAAATCGTCGTCGTGGCGGCGCATCCCGACGATGAAACGCTCGGGTTCGGTGCGTCGATCGTCGCCCTCGCTGAGAGGGGAGTGCGGGTGCAGATCGTCGCCGCGAGCGATGGCGGAGCGTCTCATCAGGGCCTCGCGCTGCTGGAGAGACTGCGCCTGGAACGCACCCGGCGTGCTGAGCTGCAAAAGGCCGCAACAGTTCTCGGAGTACCCGCACCGATTTGCCTGGGCATGCCAGACGGCGAACTGAGCGATCATGAAGAGCGGCTAGCGGATCTCCTCATCGAGATCCTGGCGACGAAGACCGACCGGACCTGGATCGCGGCGACGTGGCGCGGCGATGGACATCCCGATCACGAGGCCGTCGGCCGTGCGGCGGCGACCGCCGCGCAGCACTTCGGCGCCGTGCTGCTCGAATATCCAGTCTGGATGTGGCACTGGGCGGTACCCGCAGATACTGCCGTGCCATGGGATCGGCTCCGCGCCATGCCGATCACCCCACCTGCTCTCGACCGCAAATCGGCGGCCGTGCGGTGCTATCGCACACAGGTCGAGCCGGACGGTGCTGACGCGCCGCTGCTTCCGTCATTCGTACTACGGCGACTACTCGCCGTCAGAGAGGTGGTGTTCTGATGCCCACTCGGCTATCGACCGGTTACTTCGACCGGATCTATTCCGAGTCCGAAGATCCGTGGCAACTCGGAGGGCGGTGGTATGAACAGCGCAAATATGCAATCACGTTGGCGCTGTTGCCCTACCGGCGCTACCGCCACGCCTTCGAACCCGGCTGTTCGATCGGGGTCCTCACCGAGCAACTCACCGCGCGGTGTGATCACGTCACGAGCACCGACATCGCCAGCGCCGCGCTGGATGCCACGCATCGGCGTCTGGTCGATGCGGGCAGGCGCCGCAATGTGACGCTGCTTCGCAGATCGGTGGACGACCCGTGGCCGGAGGTCGGCTTTGATCTGGTGGTGTTGTCCGAGCTCTGTTACTACCTGCACCCAGAAGTGCTGCGTGACACCCTGGATCGCGAGATACCGCGGTTGAAGTCCGGTACGACGGTCGTCGCCGCGCACTGGCGCCACCCCGTTGCCGAATATCCGATGACGGGGGACTACGCGACGGATGTCATCGCCGCGACACCGGATCTACATCGACTGGGCGGATACCGCGACGCCGATGTGATCATCGAGGTATTCGATACCGGGTCGTCGACATCGGTGGCCGCGCGAACGGGAGTACCAGGGGCTTAGCCGCGCGCGCGGACGGCCTTGCCGGCCAGCACTTCCCGCTCACGCTCGTTATCGGTCAATTCGGCGGCGCGGTCGAACTCGTCGGCTGCCTCGGCGCTGCGGCCCAACCGGATGAGGAACTCGCCGCGTACGCTCGGCACCAGGTACGAGCCGTCGAGGCCGTCCAGTCCGTCGACGATCGACAACGCCTCGGCGGGATCGCCGGCCATCGCCACCGCGACCGCGCGGTTGAGCTGGACGACGGGCGACGGTGACACCTGCACGAGGCCGTCGTACAGCATGACGATGTGCTTCCAGTCGGTATCGCCGGCTGTCGGCGCAGTGGCGTGGCACTCGGCGATCGAGGCCTGCAGTGCATACGGGCCCCAGCCAACCCCCTTGCGCCGCAACGCGTCCGCCGACCTTTCCAGCGCCGCCACTCCGCGCTGGATCTGCGCGCGATCCCACCTGGCGCGGTTCTGATCTTCCAGCAGAATCGGTCTGCCGTCACTGTCGGTGCGGGCCGCGAAACGCGACGACTGGAACTCCATCAGCGAGACCAGCCCGTGCACTTCCGGCTCGTCGGGCACCAGCGCGGCGAGCACACGACCCAATCGCAAGGCCTCACTGCAGAGTTCGTCACGGATCCAGCGCTGGCCGAACGACGCCGAATAGCCTTCGTTGTAGACCAGGTAGATCACCGACAGCACGGCCGAAAGCCGCCGCGGGTACTCCGAACGGTCCGGCACCTCGAACGGCACATTGGCTTCGGACAGGGTCTTCTTCGCCCGCGTGATCCGCGCCGCGATCGTCGCCTTCGATGACAGGAAGGCGCGCGCGATCTCCTCGGTCGTGAGGCCACCGACGATGCGCAAGGTCAGCGCGATCTGGCCTTCGCGAGACAGCACCGGGTGCGCCGAAATGAAAATCAGACGCAGCACGTCGTCGTCGATGCGGTCGGGATCCCACGCGTCCGGGGAGTCCGGATCTTGGGTCTCGAGTTCATGCGCCAGCACGGCGTACTTGGCGTCGAGGTTGTCCTGGCGCCGCCAGTGGTCGATCGCCTTGCGTTTGGCCACGGCGGTCAGCCAGGCGCCGGCGTTGCGCGGCACGCCCGTGTCGGGCCACTGGGTGAGCGCATCGAGCAGGGCTTCCTGCGCCAGATCCTCCGCGAAACCGACGTCGCCGACCACCCGCGTCAACGTCGCCACGATCTTGGCGGCCTCCATCCGCCACACCGCGTCGACGGTCTCCTGGATGTCCGCCACGCACCCATTGTGCCGAGCACGCGGAAAGTGTTCCGACACGCCGTGGAAATGGTGGCCTTCGCCGCTGTTCGCGCAGCAGAGTTGACGGTGATGACGCACCGGCTCGTGACCGCCTACCGGGAAGGCCGCAAGGCCTATCCGCAGACGATCGCGAACCCGTACGCGGGCATCGGTGACCGCACCGTCGCGCGGATGTGGCGGATGGGATGGCGGCGCGCCGCCGACGACAGCCGCGGTATCCCGTCTGAGCAAGAGCGCATCGCTCGGCTGACGGCCGAGATCGATGAATTCCTGGGCTAGCCGGCTCGAGGCTCTGCTCGCCCGGCAGCACCGCGTCATCGTCGGCATCACCGGGGCGCCCGGTGCGGGCAAAACAGGAATGGCCGTTCAGATCGCGTCGTCGATCGATGACGCCGTACACGTGCCCATGGACGGCTTTCACCTAGCGGATGTCGAGCTGCGGCGGCTGGGCCGGATCGACCGCAAGGGCGAGATCGACACCTTCGATGCCTACGGGTATCTCGCACTGCTGCAACGACTTAAAGGCCAGGGCGCCGAGACCGTCTACGCCCCGGCGTTCGACCGCGATATCGAACAGCCGGTCGCGGGCAGCATCCGCGTGGCGCCGACCGCACGGCTCATCGTCACCGAGGGCAACTATCTGCTGGACGACGACGAGCCGTGGCCGCAGGTGCGACGAACGCTCGACGAGGTGTGGTTTGTCGACTGCGCGCCCGACGAGCGTCGACGCCGGCTCATCACACGCCATATCGAGTTCGGCAAGTCGCCCGAGCAGGCGCGGGCGTGGGTGCACGACGTCGACGAGCCGAATGCCGAGCGGATCGAACGCCTCCGGGACAGCGCCGATCTAGTGATCTAGTGCGTCGAGCACACCGACGACATCGTTCGCTTCCCAGTGGTTCAGGAAGTTCGTCATCATCAGAAGACGGCTGCGGGCCTGCTCGTTGTCGGCGATCCGAGCATCGAATCGGTCGGCGACCGGCTCGGGTAGCAGTCGCAGCAAGTAGGACGGAACATCAAGCAGCCAGGCCAATCCCATGATCGCGACGTACAGCATCAGATGCCGCTTCATCACCGCTGACGACAGCACGGGCCCGCCCGCGGCGGTGAACTCCGTCAGGAACACGTCGAGCAGTTCGTCCAGATGCCCGTCCCACATCGAGGTCTCGGCGCTGCACATCGCACCCCAGATCGCCATGGCCACGTTCATCTGGCCGACGCAACCCCAGTCCATCAGCCCGCATTCGAGGCGGCCGACGCGGCGCCAGAACCACGCGTTGTCGACGTTCGCGTTCCAGTGGCACAGCGCCACGTAGTCGGAATGCGCTGCCAGCCAACGCCATATCGTCTTCTCCCGCTCCGGGAACCGGGTCACCTCATGTCTGAGCCGTGAGAGAAACTCGGGGGAGCGGACATTGGCGGGCAGCAGTCCGGGCTGGGCGGCTGCCAGCTCGGCGAGCCGGTCGACGCGGCGCTGCAGTTGGTCGGCCGTGTACGGGTCACGGTCGCCGACCGACAGCCGCTCCATGTCGACAGGGAAATGCTCGACCAGCTCGGCCGGTAAGCGTCCCCCTTTATGCGCGCCCGCCAGCCGGCCCAGCGCACCAAACAAGGCGCGGTAGTGCTCGACCGGTTCGGGCATCGCGTAGTCCAAGCACTTGTCGTAGTGCGGCTCGATACCGTTTTCTCCGTACGGAACTCGGTCGGTGATCAGCAGCCCTGTTCCCGACGCTCCGTGGTAGTCGGCGAACCGGCAGTTCGGCACGGCGATCGGAAATCCGGGTGTCTGGGACAGCAGCGCGAAGCGGACCTCGAACTCCATTTGTGTGCGCCCGCCGTCGCGGCCCGCGTCGTCGAAGTCGCGGGAGAACTTGACGAAGAGATCTGTGGGCAGGTCGTCGCGGTCGTAGTCGACGGACAGCAGTGCCTTGCGACCGGTGCTGCCGCCGCGGAACTCCGTCAGCTCAGTGATGGCGGTGACGGTGACGGTGCCGTCCAGTGCACCGGTGGCACGGAACGCCTCGGTGAGGAAGGGTGCACCGCCGTCACGCAGCGCATCGATATGGGCGGGTATGTCGATGCCGAGGTAGTCACCCCGCACCCAGCCCATCATCGCGACGCGAACTCAGCCGATGGCGCGGTCGGCGCCCTCCCAGAACTGCGCACGCACCGCCTTCTTGTCGGGCTTACCCAGCGCGGTCACCGGCACCGACTCGACGATGATCACCTGCTTGGGTGACTGCACCGAACCCTTGCGCTCCTTGACCGCCGACTGGATCTCGGCCGTCATCGTCGCGACCGCCGCCTCGTCGGACGCGGCATCGGGCCGCAGCACGACCACGGCCGTCACCGCCTCACCCCATTTCTCGTCGGGCGTGCCGATCACGCAGACCTGGGCGACCGAAGGATGCTCTGCGACAACGTCTTCCACCTCGCGCGGAAACACATTGAAGCCGCCGGTGACGATCATGTCCTTGGTCCGGTCGACGATGTACCAGAAGCCGTCCTCGTCCTCGCGGGCCAGGTCGCCGGTGTGCATCCAGCCGTCTTGAAAGGTCTGCGACGTCTCGTCAGGTCGGTTCCAGTAACCGCCGGACACCAGCGGACCGGACACGCAGATCTCTCCGACCTCACCCTGGGGCACCTGGTTTCCGTCAGCATCGAGCAAAGCGGTGCGTGCGAAAACCGTCGGCCGACCGCAGGACGTCAGCCGCTTCTCGTCGTGATCGCCCTTCGGCAGGTACGTGATCACCATGGGCGCTTCGGACTGGCCGTAGTACTGCGCGAAGATCGGGCCGAACCGGTCGATCGCCTCCTTCAGCCGAACCGGGTTCATCGCCGAGGCGCCGTAGTAGACGGTCTCCAGCGACGACAGGTCGCGGGTGTGAGAGTCCGGGTGATCCATCAGCGCGTAGATCATCGACGGCACCAGCATGGTGGCCGTGATCTTCTGCTCCTCAATGGTCTTCAGCACCTCGGCCGGATCGAACTTGGTGAGGACGACCAGCTCACCGCCCTTGATGATGGTCGGCACGAAGAACGCCGCGCCTGCATGCGACAGCGGCGTGCACATCAGGAACTTGGGGCGTTCGGGCCATTCCCACTCGGCGAGCTGAATGGTCGTCATCGTGGTGATCGACTGCGCGGTCCCGATCACACCCTTGGGC
>Ga0075370_10000376_pt1 | contig 16437 bp, 12 predicted proteins | sample EndMethybrTD3035_FD_71398 | JGI IMG/M metagenome (GOLD analysis project Ga0075370, IMG submission 71398) | Populus endosphere microbial communities from Tennessee, USA - Endosphere MetaG P. TD hybrid TD303-5 | ecosystem: Host-associated > Plants > Roots > Endosphere | place: USA: Tennessee... | reverse complement strand
CTCGCGCGGCGGATCGATCATGGCCAAGTGGTGCATCGCGCACCACCAGGAGAGCTTTCTCTACACGCACTTCGAAGACATCTGCGACATCATGAAGGCCTACGACGTGAGCTTCTCGCTCGGCGATGGCCTGCGCCCCGGCTCGGGCGCCGATGCGAACGACGAAGCTCAGTTCGCCGAGCTGCGCACGCTCGGCGAACTCACGCGCACCGCGTGGAAGCACGACGTGCAGACCATGATCGAAGGCCCGGGCCACGTGCCCATGCACCTGATCCAGGCCAACATGCAGGAGCAGCTCGCGCACTGCCAAGAAGCGCCGTTCTACACGCTCGGGCCGCTGACGATCGACATCGCGCCGGGCTACGACCACATCGCGAGTGCGATCGGCGCGGCGATGATCGGCTGGTTCGGCACCGCGATGCTCTGCTACGTGACGCCGAAGGAGCACCTCGGCCTGCCCGACCGCGACGACGTGAAGGCCGGCATCGTGGCCTACAAGATCGCCGCGCATGCGGCCGATGTCGCCAAGGGGCACCCGACCGCACGGGCGCGAGACGACGCGCTGTCGAAGGCGCGCTTCGAGTTCCGCTGGCACGACCAGTTCAACCTCAGCCTCGACCCCGACACGGCGCGCGACTTCCACGACGAGACGCTGCCGAAGGACTCGAGCAAGGAGGCGCACTTCTGCTCGATGTGCGGGCCGAAGTTCTGTTCGATGAAGATCACGCAGGAGGTGCGCGACTACGCGGCGGCGAAGGGCCTGAGCGACGACGCGGCGCTTGCGCAGGGGATGGCGGCGAAGGCGGAGGAGTTCAAGCGCGCGGGCGGAGAGATCTACATCCCGATCCAGTCGGCCTGAGCGATGGTGGCGCAGCACATCGGCATTGCCGGCGCGGGCCTGCTCGGCCGGCTGCTGGCCTGGCGGCTCGCCGAGCACGGGCACCGCGTGACGGTGTTCGACCCTGCGAGCGGGCCGCTCGACCACGGCACCGCCGCGGGCTGGACGGCCGCGGGCATGCTCAGCCCGTGGGCCGAGCTGGAGTGCGCCGACGCGCACGTGGCCGAGCTCGGCGTGCGCTCGCTCGCGCTCTGGGCCGACATCGTGACCCGGCTGCCGGCGCCGCTGCAGTTCCGGCGCGAGGGCAGCCTGCTGCTCGCGCACCGCAGCGACCTCGGGGCTGCGCAGCGGCTGATTCATCTGCTGCAAAGCAAGATGCCTGTGGGCCACGCACCGCATGCACTGACTGCCGAGCGGCTGCGTGCGCTGGAACCGGCAGTGCACGGGCCGGCGCACGCGTGGCTGCTCGAAGGCGAGGGCCAGATCCACACCGTGCAGGCGATGCGTTCGCTGGCCGATGCGGCGGCACGCGCGGGCGTGCGCTGGCACTGGGGCCAGGCGGTGCACGAGCTCGCGCCTGGGCGCATCGAGGGCGAGCGCTTCGATGCGGTGTTCGATGTGCGCGGCGTGGGCGCGCGGCCCGATCTGCCGGTGCGCGGTGTGCGCGGCGAGATCGTCTGGCTGCATGCGCCGGGTGTCGAGCTGCGCCGACCGCTGCGCCTGCTGCATCCGCGCTCGCGTGTGTACCTGGTGCCGCGGCCGGACGACATCGTCGTGGTGGGTGCGAGCGAGATCGAGTCCGAAGACCGTTCGCCGATCTCGGTGCGCACGCTGTTGAGCTTGCTCAGCGCGGCACACAGCGTGCTGCCCGAGCTCGCCGAGGCGCGTGTGGTGCACACCGAAACCAATCTGCGGCCGGCGTTGCCCGACAACCTGCCGCATATCGAACATCGCGCGGGGCTCACGCGCATCAACGGCCTGTTCCGCCACGGCTGGCTGATCGCACCGGCGCTCGTGGACGACGCCTTGGCGCAGGCCGGTCTGGCGTTCAACGCAGCGAAGGAGCTTGCGGCATGAGCAGCAACGACGAAGTACTCGTGAACGGGCAGGTGCACACGTTATGCGCTCCTCGCACCCTGGCCGAGCTGATCGGCGAGCTGGGTCACGCGCCCGACGGCGTGGCAACCGCGCTCAACGGCGAGTTCGTCGCGCGCGGCCAGCGCAGCGAACGCGTCTTGCGCGACGGTGACCGCGTCACCTGCTTTCAAGCCATCACGGGGGGGTGAGGGTGAAACTCGTTCGCTCGTCGCCTGTCGATCCGTTGCGGTCGTTCGGTGCTATTCGTCTGGTGACGACCGAGCGTCGCGGCAGGCGGACCCTGGCAGAGGCTCATGCTGCGGCGGTCGGCGCTGCGCGCCGACTCCACTGCGATGCTCGGTCCGGGGTCGCGCCGCAGAACTCACTACGCGAACTGCGTTCGCTCCGTTCAAACAGCCGCGGCGAGTCAGATGACGCAGCGCGCTGCGCGCGCCGACCCCGGCCCTGCGCTTCTCGTCGCCGCAGAAATCGCCCCTGCCAGGGTCCGCCTGCCGCGAGTTCCACCACTGAGCTTCGCGTAGGGCGAGTGGCACAGTGGTTCGGCAAAGGCGCGGGCGGGCAGCCGGCGGTGCGCCTCTGCGCAGCCGAGAAGCGCAGGGCTCGTGGCCCGCGCGCGCAGCGCGCTTCGTCAACTGACTTGTCGCAGCTGTTTGAGCGTAGTGAGCGCAGCGAACGTAGCGAGTTCTGCGACAGGGCCACGAGACCGAGCATCGCAGGGAACCCTCGCGCAGCGAGGGCAAGCAGCGAAGCGCCGCCGGCTGCCCGCCCGCGCCTTTGCTCGCGCCAGACGATGCGTTGCGGTCGGCGCAACACGTTGGAGCCACTAGGATGAACAACGACATCACTGACGACTCTTTCATGCTCGCGGACGTGCTGCTGCGCAGCCGCTTCTTGCTGGGTACCGCGGGCTATCCCTCGCCGCAAATGCTGCGCGAGGCCATCGCCGCCTCGGGCACACAGGTCGTGACGGTCGGCCTCAAGCGCCAGCTCGCGGCCGGCGGTGCCGACAACGGCTTCATCGAGATCATCCGCGCGAGCGGCGCGCGGCTGCTGCCCAACACTGCCGGCTGCCGCACTGCGCGCGAGGCCGTCACGCTCGCGCACATGGCGCGCGAGCTGCTCGGCACGCACTGGATCAAGCTCGAGGTCGTGGGTGACGAGCACACGCTGCAGCCCGATCCATGGGAGCTGACGACTGCAGCTGCTCAACTCGTCCACGACGGCTTCGAGGTGTTTCCGTACTGCACCGACGACCTGGTGAGCGCGCAGCGCCTCGTCGATGCAGGCTGCCGCATCCTGATGCCCTGGGGTGCGCCGATCGGCTCGGGCCAGGGGCTGCTGAACCCGTGGGCACTGCGCACGCTGCGCGCTCGCCTGCCGGCGCTGACGCTGATCGTCGATGCCGGCATCGGCGCGCCATCGCATGCAGTGCAGGCGATGGAGCTGGGCTTCGATGCGGTGCTGCTCAACTCCGCGGTCGCGCATGCGGCCAATCCGGTGGGCATGGCGCGTGCGTTCGGGCTCGCCATCGAGGCCGGGCGGCTCGGGCACCGCTCAGGCCTGCTCGCGCCGCAGGACATGGCGGTCGCCTCCACGCCGGTCAGCGGCCGGCCGTTCGAGCTGTGATGGCCGCGCCCATCGTCTGGAGCATCGCCGGGTCCGACAGCGGCGGCGGCGCCGGGCTGCAGGCCGATCTGCGCGCGTTCGATGCGTTCGGGCTGCATGGCTGCACCGCCGTCGCGGCGATCACGGCGCAGAACTCGGTCGGCGTCGCCCGCGTCGAGCCGGTGTCGGCCGATCTGCTCGATGCGCAGCTCGCCTCGCTCGCGGCCGACATGCCGCCTGCTGCGATCAAGACCGGCATGCTCGGCAGCGTCGAGAACGCACGTTGTGTGGCCGCGTGGGTCGACAAGCTGCGCCGCGATCGGCAAGTCGCACTCGTCGTCGACCCGGTGTGGCGCGCCACCACCGGCGCCGATCTCGCGGGCGCTGCGCTGCGCGAGGTGCTGCTGCAAGAGTTGCTGCCGCGCGCCACCGTCATCACGCCGAACCGCGCGGAAGCGGCCTGGCTGCTGGGCTGGGACGCGGCGGCGATGTCGTCCACGGCGGCCGTTGAGCAAGCAGCCGCCGCGTTGCGCGCGCTGGGCCCGCAGGCCGTGGTCGTCACCGGCGGCGATGCCGGCGGGCAGCGCTCGCTCGACTGGATCGACACGCCTGAGGCGACAGGCTGGCTCGCGCTGCCGCGGGTCGCGACACCACACCACCACGGCAGCGGCTGCGTGTTCGCGTCCTCGATGGCCGCGGCGCTCGCGTTCGAGTTCTGCGCCGCCGATGCGGCGGTGATCGCGAAGATGAGCACCACGCAGGCGCTGCGATCGGCCGTGCCGGCCGGGCGCGGCGCCGGCGGCGTACGGCCGCAGCGAGGCTTCGGGCTGCAGGCCGATGCGATGCCGTCGCTGCTCGCCCGCGCGGACGTCGAACCGCCGGCCTTCGCCGCGCTCACCGAGGCAAACATGGGCCTCTATGCGGTGGTCGACAGCGCCGCCTGGGTCGAGCGCGTGCTGGCAGCCGGCGCGCGCACGGTGCAGCTGCGCATCAAGCAAGGCGCGCCCGACCACCTGAGCCGCGAGGTGCTGCAAAGCGTGCAGGCGGCGCGCGCAGCGCGGGCCCAGCTCTTCATCAACGACCACTGGCGGCTCGCGATCGAGCACGGCGCCTACGGCGTGCACCTGGGCCAGGAAGACCTGCTCACGGCCGACCTGAACGCGATCCGCAGCGCCGGCCTGCGCATCGGCCTCAGCAGCCACAGCTACTGGGAGGTGTGCCGCGCGCACGCCTTGGCCCCGAGCTACATCGCCTGCGGCCCGATCCACGCCACCACCACGAAAGACATGCCCTGGCGGCCCCAGGGCTCGGGCAACCTCGCCTACTGGTGCCGCACGCTGCGTGAGCCGGTGGTGGCGATCGCCGGCATGGATGCACCGCGCAGCCACGAGGCCGCGCGCTGCGGAGCGGCCGGCGTGGCGGTGCTGCGCGGGATCATGCAGGCGAGCGAACCCGAACGGGTGATCGACCGATTGCAGGCGGCGATCGTCGCAGGCCGCGCGGCGCCGCCGCTGCCGGCACCGGAGCTGCCGCGCAGCACGTACGCGGGCGCGGCCGGCTTCATGCACATTGGGGAGGCGGAAGAAGTCTCCTTGCCCTAGATTGCCGGCATCGAATCTGCGGGAGGCGAGCGATGAGTACGCTGCAGGAGAAGCTGCTACGACTGCGCGAGTTCAATGCCTTGGTTCGAGGCACCGATGCGGAGCTGGCGGAGGAGAGCATGGATCGCTTCCCCGGCATCGAGCTCGAAGGCCTGGATGCCGGGTCGCACGGCATCGAGGACGCTGTCGAGCTGGAAAGCATCGTGATGCGCCAGCAGCGCCCCGTGCTGGCGATCAAGGAAAACGAGACCCAGCTCAAATTCGTCGATCAGGCCGACAGCGCCATCTGGAAGCAGCGCCTCGTGGCGGCGAAGCCGTTCCTCGACGATGCGATCCGCGCGGTCGGCCGCATCGATCTTCAGGGCAGCCGCCTCGACTGGGTCGGCACCGGCTGGCTGGTGCACGACAGCATCCTCGTCACGAACCGGCATGTCGCGAACGAGTTCGCGATGCGCAAGGGCCAGGGCTTCAGCTTCCGCATGGGCAACGACGGCCCGGTCGGCGCCTCCGTCGACTTTCTGCAGGAGATCGCCAATCCGCAGTCGCTCGTCTTCAAGCTGATCCGGCCGCTGCACATCGAGGAGGAGCCCGGGCCGGACGTGAGTTTCTTCGAGGTCGAAGTGAGCGCCGGCGACGCCAGGCTTGCCAAGCCGATCGCGCTCGCCGGCCAGGCCGTGACGACCGAGAACGTCGCGACGATCGGCTACCCGGCCTACGACAGCCGCATTCCCGAGCCGGACCTGATGGAGCACATCTTCGGCAACACCTATAACAAGAAGCGCCTCGCGCCGGGCGGCGTCACGCGGGTGGAGCAGACGCGCGTGCTGCACGACTGCACCACGCTGGGCGGCAACTCAGGCTCGGTGGTGGTCGACCTCGACAGCGGCAACGCGCTCGGCCTGCACTTCAGCGGCAGCTTTCTCGCCACCAACTACGCGGTGCGCGCGGACGTCGTGCGCAAACTGCTCAACAACGTGCGCTCGGGCCGCCGCACCAGTGTGCGGCCCGCGGCAACGCCTCGTCCGGGCATCGCACCGCCGCGCCCGCGCATCGAGCGGCCCCAAGCGAGCGGGTCGCTCGACGCTCTCGGCAGGGCGACGCTGACGATTCCGTTGACCGTGACGGTGTCGCTCGGCGACACCGGCCTGCGCGCGCCCGCCCGCAGGCCGTACGCGCCACCGGCACCGCCGGTCGAGGGCGACGATGCAGGCGACGAAGCCCGTGTCGAGGACTACCTCGACCGCGCCGGCTACCAGCCGGACTTCCTCGGCAAGAAGTTCGCCGTCGACCTGCCCGAGGTCGTGCGCGACATCGACGACGTGCTCGACTTCGAGTTCAACGGTGCACAGGAGACCGAGCTGCGCTACGAGCACTACTCGGTGGTGATGAGCCGCAGCCGCCGCATGTGCTTCCTGAGCGCGGTGAACATCGACGGCAACCTCTCGAAGAAGAGCAAGCGGGTCGGCTGGAAGTGGGACCCGCGGCTGCCGAAGGCGCAGCAGATCATGAACGAGTGCTACGGCGATCCGCCGCGCTTCAGCCGCGGCCACATGACGCGGCGCGAAGACCCCGGCTGGGGCGACGCCGCGACGGCCAAGCGCGGCAACGAAGACTCGATGCACGTGACCAACACGACGCCGCAGATGCAGGCCTTCAACGCGCCGATCTGGCTCGCGCTGGAAGACTACGCGCTCGAGCACGCGCGCGAGGACGACATGAAGATCTCGGTCTTCACCGGCCCGTACTTCACAGACGACGACCCGACGATGTACGGCGTGCGCATTCCGCTCACGTTCTGGAAGATCATCGCCTTCATCCACGACGAGACCGGCAAGCTCTGCGCCACCGGCTACGAGATGAACCAGGAGCAGAGCCTGCAGCCGGAGGAGGAGTTCGTGTTCGGCCCCTTCACCTCGCCGCAGCTGGGCGTCGCGACGCAGGTCTCGATCCGCTCGATCGAGGCGAAGAGCGGCATCAGCTTCGGCAAGCTGGCAGCGGTGGACCCGCTGGCAGGCGAGGAAGAGAGCGTCGACGGCGGCATGCGCGCACCGCTCGGGGTGTTGGAGCACATACGTTTTCTCCGGTGAGGGGCGGGGGACTGCTGACCTGCGCGTGCGGGTCGATCCTCCTGCCCCACAGATTGATGCTGACAATGTCTCCGTGCCTAATGTGCAGGCGCGCAAGTTCGATGCGTATCTCTTCGACAGCCTGCGCGCGGCCCAGGTCGACGGCGCCGACGCACTGGGACTCCTGGCCTCCGCCGATGCGCGGGCCGGCCGGCGTGCGGCCTTGCCGATGTTGGTTCGGGTGCGAAGCGAGCAGACGTGGCGGGCGCCGGAGGCATTCGAAACAATGGCGATCATCGGTGACGTGATCTCGGGTCGAGGCGACCTGAAGGACCTGATAGCACTGAGCGATGACCCCAATGTCCTGTCGATCGAAGCGAGTCGTCCCGCAGGTAGCCTCGAATGCGAGACTTCGGTACCCTTCGTGAACACGACCGTGCTCCATGAAAAGAGACCGCCGGTGCGGGGAGACGGATGTCTGGTCGCGCTGATCGATAGCGGCATCGATGTTCTTCACGAGGCATTCCTCGCCGAGGATGGCAAGACAACGCGCATCGTGGAGATTTGGGATCAGCGAGATAGCACGGGACCTGCTCCCGACCGCATCCACCGCGGACTGAATCTGAACTACGGCACCGTCCATCGGCGTGCGGATATCCAGTCGTACGTCGACAAGGCCAAAGCGCTCCCAGCTGCGTTGGCCGCTCCACTCTCGGGGCGCGATCCGCGCGCACACGGAACACACGTCGCGAGCATCGCCGCGGGCCGGGCAACGTCGGAATTCAAGGGAGGCATGGCGCCCGCGGCAGGGATTGTGATGGTCATTCCGAAGATGCGAACATCCCCGAACGATCGCTACAGCATTGGCTACTCGAGCAGCCACGTTGAAGCCCTGCAATACATCAAGGAGATGGCAGGATCCCTGCCAGTGGTCGTGAACGTCAGCGCAGGCATGAACGCGGGTGCTCATGACGGTACTTCACTGCTCGAGAAAGCTTTCGACAACTTCACCAACATTGGCGGCGATGCTGGGCGAGCAATCGTTAAGTCTGCCGGCAACGAAAGGCGGCACGGTGGGCATGCCGAACTGACGCTGACCAATGGAAAGATTGACGCGCTCACATGGCACGCTGATTCGACGATTGAGCGACATCAGGACATCATTGAGTGCTGGTTTAGCAGCGCCGATGAATGTAGGTTTCGAGTCATCGACCCGCAGTTGACCAAATCAATGGTCTGCGATCTGAGTCATCCGAATGTCACGCAAATTCTTGCGGGTTCGTCAAATCACTGCTCGCTCGAGTATTCCCGACGTCACCGCGACAATGGAGATAGTCGTCTGCTCGTGACGATACGGCGGGGCCAGGCTCTAGAGATCGCAGACGGGCCGTGGGCACTCGAGATCGAGGCAGTTCACATCAAGTCGGCAGGGGCCTTGCATGCCTGGGTCGAGCGGGAAGATTCCAGGCCGATCACGATGACTGATCACCTGAGCGACTCGGTGACTATCAGCATCCCGGGAACCGCGCGAACCGTCATTACCGTCGGGGCTGTCAACTCGAGTTTTCCGACTCGCAACACGCCGTCGTCATCCCACGGGCCAACGCGAATCGGAGATCACAAGCCCGATCTTGTTGCGCCGGGAACGGACATTTGTGCCGCTCGCGCCGGCACGAGCGGCGGCGTAGTCTGCATGACGGGAACGAGCATGGCCGCGCCCCACGTCACCGGGGCAATTGCGCTCCTGTTTTCGCAGTGCGCCGAAGTTTCTGGGCGTAATTTGCCAAACGCCTCGCAAATCCGGAAGGCCATTACGCAATTGACACAGAACGGCAACGGTCACTTCTCTCCGAGCGATGGTTTCGGCGTACTCGACGTTGCTAGGCTGTGCGCGGCGTTCGAAGATGACGGAGCAGATCTTGCAAGATCGCCTGCGATCTGACGGTCCGAGGTAGCCTCGCATTTCCATGACTTGACTGTGCTATTCGAAGTGCCGCCGCCGTATCCCCTCGGCAGTGATTGCGTACCCACTGGGCTCGCGCGGGTCCGCCTGCAACCACTTCAGGTCCAGGTAGCGTTGCAGCAGCTTGGCCGGGACGCGCTGGCCGTTCTCGAGCAGGAACAGGGTGATGCGGAACTGATCGACGTCCCTGCGAGTGATTCTGTGGGGCATGGAAGCGAGGAGGAGAGCGCGTTCTCGTGAGGACGCGCCGAGCTTTGCTCTGCTTTGCCCTATAGGCATCAGGGTTCATATTCGCGCAGCGCTCGTTGTCACGACACTCGGGCCGACTGGGGTGGAGGGGCCACGCAGGCGTGAGGAACTTGGCAGGCCCCGGCCGTGGCCTCGGGGCCGGCGCACCACTGGCAGGTCTTACAGTAGACGCGGGCGCGTCGTCCGCCCAGACTGCAGACAGACAGGGAGCCCAAGTCGCAGAGCCGAACGGCACGCGGCGTTGCTGGAGAAGCTGTATGCCGTACGTGCGGCGCAATGTCCTGGGCGAAATCGAGAGCGTTCACCGCGCGGCGACGCCGCCCGAGGTCGTGGAGTACCTCGATTCGTCGAACATGGAGCTGCAGCAGTTCATGAGCAGCATCGAGCGGGCAGACGTGGCCGGCGTTCCCGATCCGGACTTCATGCGTGCGCTCGAAGACATCGTCGACTTCATGCTGGCGAAAGGGCTGATCGACCCTTCCGAGCTGCCGCTGTCCACCCAGGAGAGGCTCGTCGCGTGGAACGACAGGCGCGCCCAGGCCGCGCTCGAGAGAAGCCGTCAGTTCGCCGCGTCGGGTTTTGTCGAAGTCATCGACGACAGCGCGTTCGACCAGTTGCGAAAAGACACGACTCGCTGACCTGGGCTATCCGTGCCAGTCCGCAATCTTCAATCTTCGGCCGGTGAGGGCGCACTCGAGCACGCCGGCCTTGGCGTCGACGAGGTGCAGCGTCTGTCCGTCATTCCATGTGTAGTGCGGCGGGCTGCGCAGGTGAGAGCCGGGGATCGCCACGCGCGTCACCATGACGACGTGCCGCTCGCCCTGATCGTCGTAGGCGACGATCTGCTCGTGGGTCAACCTGTTCGGCACATCGCTCTCCCGATGACGCTCGATCATCGCGCCAGGCGAACGCCGCGTCCACTCTCTCCGTAGCCGCAGGGCAGTACAAGCGACCATGGCGTACCTCACCCCTCGTTATGACCCTGCGCTGGTGATCGCCTCGGTCCTGATCGCGAGCCTGGCGTCCTACGTCGCGCTGGACCTGGCCAAGCGTGTGCGCGCGGCGGACCGCCGCGTGGCGCTGACCTGGTGGGTCGGCGGTTCGGTGGCAATGGGCACCGGGATCTGGTCGATGCACTTCGTCGGCATGCTCGCGTTCTCGCTGCCGATTGCGCTGGGCTACACGCGGCTGCTGACCTTCGTCTCCTGGATCGCCGCGGTGGCGGTGTCGGTCGTCGCCCTCGGGCTGGCCGGCCGCGGCTCGCTGACGCTGCCGCGCCTGGCCGCCGGCTCGCTCGCCATGGGCGCCGGCATCTGCGCGATGCACTACCTCGGCATGGCGGCGCTCGACATGTCGCCGCCGATCGACTGGAGCGCGCCGCTGGTGGCAGCGTCGGCGGTGGTGGCGGTGGTCGCCTCGGCGGCGGCGCTGCTGATCTTCTTCCGGCTGCGGCGCGTCGACAAGCGCCACGAGCTCTTCTACCAGGTGGCGGCGGCCGCGGTGATGGGCCTCGCGATCAGCGGTATGCACTACACCGGGATGGCGGCGGCCGGCTTTCCCGAGAACTCGGTGTGCCTGAGCGCCGGGGTGCTGTCGAGCGCAAGCCTGAGCCTGCTGGTCGGCGCCGCGGCGGTGACCGTGCTCGGGCTCACGCTGTTCACGTCCATCGTCAACGGGCGGATGGAGGAAGTGAGGCTCGCAGGCTCGCTGCAGCTTGCCAACGCCGAGCTGCAGCGCACGGCGCAGAGCCTGAAGGCCCAGATCGTCGAGCGCGAGCGCACCGAGGCCAAGCTGCAGTCGCAGCTCGAGCGGCTGATGCTGCTGGACCAGATCAGCCGGGCCATCGGCGAGCGGCAGGATCTGCAGAGCATCTACCTGGTGGCGATCCGCAGCCTGGAGGAACGCCTGCCGGTGGACTTCGCCTGCGTGTGCCGCTACGAAGCGGCGGACAACGTGCTGACGGTCATTCGCGTGGGCGCGCACAGCCAGGGCGTGGCGACGCAACTGGCGCTGGCCGAGCAGTCGCGCATCCCGATCGACCGCAACGGCTTGTCGCGAGCGGTGCGCGGCGAACTGGTCTACGAACCCGACATCGAGGCCGTCTCGTTCCCGTTCCCGCAGCGGCTCGCGCAGGGCGGGCTGCGCGCGCTGGTGGTGGCCCCGCTGCCCTCGGAGAGCCGCGTGTTCGGCGTTCTCGTGGTGGCGCGCCGGCAGCCGCAGTCTTTCAGCAGCGACGACTGCGAGTTCCTGCGCCAGCTCAGCACCCACGTGGCGCTCGCCGCCCGGCAGGCCGAGCTGCACGGCGCGCTGCTGCAGGCCTACGACGACCTGCGGCAGACCCAGCAGACCGTGATGCAGCAGGAGCGGCTGCGCGCGCTCGGCCAGATGGCCAGCGGCATCGCGCACGACATCAACAACGCGCTCTCGCCGGTCTCGCTGTACACCGAGACGCTGCTCGAGCGCGAGCCTCACCTGAGCGAACGCGGCCGCAACTACCTGCTGACGATTGCGCGCGCGATCGACGACGTGGCCGCGACGGTCGCGCGCATGCGCGAGTTCTACCGGCAGCGCGAGCCGCAGCTCAAGCCCAAGCCGGTGCAGCTGAACGCGCTGGTCCAGCAGGTGCTGGACCTCACGCGCGCGCGCTGGAGCGACATGCCGCAGCAGCGCGGCATCGTCGTCCAGCTCGAGACCGATCTCGCACCCGACCTGCCCGCGATCCTCGGTGTCGAGAGCGAGGTGCGCGAAGCGCTGATCAACCTGGTCTTCAACGCCGTCGACGCGATGCCCGAGGGCGGCACGCTGACGCTGCGCACGCGCGCCGGGCCCAGCGTCAGCGTGGAGGTGGTCGACACCGGCGTGGGCATGGACGAGGACACGCGCCGCCGCTGCCTCGAGCCCTTCTTCACCACCAAGGGCGAGCGCGGCACCGGCCTCGGCCTCGCGATGGTTTACGGCGTGTCGCAGCGGCACGGCGCGGAGGTCAAGATCGAGAGCGCCCCCGGGTTCGGCACGACGGTGCGCCTGAGCTTCCCGATGCCCTCGAGCTCGCTGCCTGACCTGGCGGTGCCGGCACCGGCCGATGCGCCGACGCGCCGGCTGCGCGTGCTGATCGTCGACGACGATCCGCTGCTGCTCAAGTCGCTGTGCGACACGCTCGAGCTCGACGGCCACATCGTCGTCACGGCGAGCGGCGGCCAGGCCGGCATCGATGCGTTCCGCGCTGCGCGCCGGCCCGACGGCGCCTTCGACATCGTCATCACCGACCTCGGCATGCCCTACGTCGACGGGCGCCAGGTGGCCGGCGCCGTCAAGGCGAGTGCCGAGCCGGTGCCGGTGATCCTGCTGACCGGCTGGGGCCAGCGGTTGGTGGCCGACGGCGATGTTCCGGCGCACGTGGACCACGTGCTGAGCAAGCCGCCGAAGCCGCGCGAGGTGCGCGCCGCGCTGGCGCAGCTGACCTCACGCTGATCAGATGCGCGGCGAGATGCGCAGCTGGGGCTTGGGTTTGGGCGGCTCGCGGCTGACGCTCACGCCGCGCTTGTCGAACTCCTGGCCCAGACCGCGCATCGTCGACAGCATGTGCAGCGCCATCGCGCGCTCGCCCGTGTCGAGGTAATGCACGTCGACCAGTTTCACCACGTCGTCCCATGACGGGTCCTGCAGGCTGCGGCTGCGCACCAGCTCTTCCACCAGCGCGAGGAAGCTGCGCACCCGGATGTCCTTGTGGTTGGCCCATCCCTGGCCGAGCGCGGGATCGAAGTGCCGCGTCAGGACCTCGGCCGCGTACTCGCCTGCGTCGGCGAGCTGCTTGATGTTTCCCGAGGGCATGTTGAGGTTCAGGCCACCTTCGTCCTTGCGCTGGCTCACCTGCACGATGCGGTCGCGGTAGCCAGGGTAGGGCAGCTGCATGTGGTCGCGCCAGTTCTGCATCGTGTCGACGATGCTGGCGAGAAAGCCGAACAGGCCGGTCGGCTTGTCGTCCTGCGGGGCGTCCCAGTGCGGCGCCTGGCCGGCGCTGTTGTTGTCGGGCAGGTAGACGCGGCCGTCCTGCTGGCTGACCGGCAACTTCGGGTCGATCGGATGCAGCGGGTGCTCGCCCTTGAGGTTGATCGCGAACGTGGGCCGGCCGGGCAGCGCCGCATCGAAGAAGTGCAGCGGCATGTTGCTCGAGATGCCGCCATCGGAGAACCAGATCTTCGTCGGTCTCGGCGCCGGCTGGCCCTGCGCGTGCAGCGTGCGATCGATCGCGTACAGCGGCACCGCCGACAGCAGCACCGGAAACGACAGGCTCATGCGCACGGCCACCGCCACCGGCAGGTCCTGGTTGCGCGGCAGGTGGCGCAGCGGCCGATCGGTGCGGCTCAGCACCGGCTGCGTGGGGTCGTCGAGCACGGTGCTCACCTGGTCGAGCCACTCCATCACGCGGCGCGGGAACAGCTCGGCCCACTCCTCGCGTTGATAGTAGAAGCCACCCGTCTTCTCGCGCAGCGGCAGTGCGTAGCACAGGCGCTGGCTGATCGCGGTGGTCATCACCTGCAGGTCGATCAGGCGCTTCGATGGCGGCGTGTTCTCGCGCGAATCGGTGGGCGGTTGTTCAGGCAGGCCCCAAAGATCGCCGAAGGTCAGCGGGCGGCCGGCGAGGTTGCGGCCGGCGAGGCCGTCGAAGTAGTCCACCAGCCAGTCGGTCAGCGCCTGCGGCCTGAACTCTTCATCGGCGCAGTGCCCACTGCACAGGCCCCAGCCATTGCGGCGCAGCCCCGCCAGCAGTGACAGCACGAAACGCGCGGCCGCGAGCACCATCGCCACGGCGGTGGTGACCACGAGCCAGAGCATCAGCAGCAAGGTGGCGAAGGCGATCGGCCCTGCACCGGAGACGCCGCCGTAGCTGCGCAGTTGCCAGATGCACACGAGCGCGGTGCCCACCACTGCGAGCAACACCCGCCACAGCGGCCGCCCGGGCGAAAAGCCGAAGATCGCCCAGACCACCGCCGCGAGCAGCGTGCAATGCACCAGCAGCCAGATCGCGCCGTGAAGATCGAGCGGCGTGCTCGCGAGCACGGCCGGCACACCCAGCAGCCCCATCACCACGACGGCCAGCAGCGTGACGATCCAGAACTTGCGCAACATCGCCCACAGCGCACCGAACACGAGGCCCAGCTTGTCCTTGCGGTTGAGCGCGCCGACCAGCACACCGAAGTGCCCCTCCAGCCACGGCGCGGGCTTGAACAGCCTGAACAGCATCGAGTTCTTGTCACCGGGCTGCGCCGGGTCGCCCAGCATCTTCGGCAGCTTCGCGAGGTCGGTGAAGGCGTTGTGGTTGCTGCCGGTCTGCCGGCCCAGCTCCGCGGCCGCGCAGCCAGCGGCCGCGATGGCACCGGCCGAGGTGCCGCCGACGCTTTGGAAGCGCCAGGTCTCGGCGAGCTTGGCGATCAGCTTGGGGTAGACGACGCCGCTGGTGATGCCGCCTTTCATCACCAGGTCGCAAGGGGCGAGCGTTTTGGGGTCCATGGCCGAGTCTGCCTCATGTGGAACAGCGGCTCGGTCATCCATCTTGATGATGTGCCCGCGGGTGGGAGTGGTGACGATGCGCGCGTTGACACCTTTGCCACAACGAGGCCTCAAGAACGTGACCATCCGACTTTGCCGCCTGCTTGTCGTTTCGCTGATGATCGGGCTGGGCGGTTGCGCAGCCTTCAAGGGCTACCCGGAGCGGGTGACCGACCCGGAAGCGGACCTGAAGGGTCTCGAGTCCCAGCTCAACGCCAGCGCGATCGCCAAGTGCCTGGCATCGCCGAGCGTCACATGCCGCGACGAAATCGTCAGCGCCCGCATGTACGCGACCGACGTTCGGTTCTCGCAGTTCGAGGAGTCGCTCTTCAAGGGCACGCGCGAGGCCGGCTTCTCCGCCACCCTCGGCACCTTGGGCCTGACGACCGCGGCCGCCGCCTCGACCGGCGGACTGGCACAGACGCTCTCCGGACTTAGCGCATTCATCATCGGTGGGCGCGAGGCCTTCCAGAAGGAGATTCTTTCGGAGCGGACCGTCATTGCGATCCACACGGCGATGCGCAGCCGGCGGGCACAGGTGGCGTTGCGCCTGCGATCCGGCATGACGCAGTCGCTGGCGAACTATCCGCTGCCCTCGGCGTTGTCCGATCTCAACGAGTACTACCACGCGGGGACGGTGCTCGGTGCCTTGGTGGGGATCACCGAATCCGTCGGCGCCGATGCCAAGGAGGCGGAGGCCGAGCTGAGCGTGCGCTTCAGCTTCAAGCCGGACGACGCGGCGCAGAAACTCAAGCTCGCCATCTGCGGCGACACCAAGCAGTGCTCGTCGCTGAACGACGAAGCGGTGAAGCGCATGAAGAAGGACTGCTGGCCGAAGTCGGGTGTTCCTGCGGACACGCTGACTCTCGATTTCATGTTGCAGGCGAAGTTCGCTCGCGAGCGCATCGCCGTAGGCGCCTGCATGGCGCAGTGATCCGGACACCGGAGGAATCCGATCATGAGCATCTCCCGAGTGATCACCGACGTCCCGGCCGCGGATGTCCCGTTCATCGTCGCGATGATTGCGGCGGATGGCGGCAAGGTGCTGGACCAGCAGCCCGAGAGCGACGGCGAGTTCACGATCGTCGCCGAGTTCCCGGATCCGCCTGCGGCGGCACCTGAACCCGCTGTCGCGAAGACAGCTGCCGCCGCAGCTGCAACCGCACCCGGCGCGGCGCCATCGCAAAGCATCGAAGACCGCTGGCTCGCCATCGCCCGCAAGGAACTCGGCACCGCCGAAGGCGGCTCCTCGGGAAGCAACCCACGCATCGAGAAATACCACGCGTCGACACACGGCGGCAGCGCACCCGACTCGGTGCCGTGGTGCTCGTCCTTCGTCAACTTCTGCGTGACGCAGGCCGGCGTCGGCGGCACGAACTCGAAGGCCGCCAGGTCGTGGATGACCTGGGGCCGGGACGCCGGTGCCTTCAAGACGGGATGCATCGTGGTGCTGCAGCGCGGTGCCGC
>Ga0075370_10000375_pt1 | contig 16453 bp, 20 predicted proteins | sample EndMethybrTD3035_FD_71398 | JGI IMG/M metagenome (GOLD analysis project Ga0075370, IMG submission 71398) | Populus endosphere microbial communities from Tennessee, USA - Endosphere MetaG P. TD hybrid TD303-5 | ecosystem: Host-associated > Plants > Roots > Endosphere | place: USA: Tennessee... | reverse complement strand
ATGATGACCCTGCCGGCCCGAGTCATGGACGTCCGGTCCCGAGCCATCGGAATGGGCATATTCTATTCGGTCTCTTACTCTGTCATGCTCGGGTTCCCTATATTGCAGGGAGCGCTTGCCCGTTCGATCGCGACGGCCGTCGTGACTTTCGATGCGGCCGCCATTGCGATGCTAGTCTCAATTCCGGTTCTAGGCCTGTTCGTTGCGCTCGCCCGCGGGTCGAGTGGTGTCAACAGGGGCTTTCCGGTAGAGCAGCTCAAATAGCCCCGAACCGCCAAGGATTGATATGGAAACCATGCACAGCAGAGCAAAGGCGCTCGTTTTCGGACACCGCTCCTCCGAGGACATCGCTACCGCGCTCCGGGGGCGAGGACTTGCCGCCGGTGAGACCGAAATAATTTGATCGACCGACACCGCAAAAGCCCTGTGCTTTGCCATCAAGGGACGGTCGAACTTTAAGCATACGATGTGGCTCTTTGCCGGAGAGATTGACGGCGACGGATATGCACTCGTGATGATCGGCGCTGCGGGCTCCGGGCCGGCCATCCTGGAAGGGATCGCAAAGGGAATTCGGCGGCTACGTCTGCCGGCGCGACGACGGCCTAACCCCTTGGACTGCGGTCGAACCGGAGCGGCAGCTGTCGCAGGAGCAGATCGACACCATGGTCAAAGTGCGGGAAGCTCAGGCCAGGCGCGCCGATTTCATCAGCGACTGGCGCCCGGCCGCCGCCTCGAGCGCTCCCGGGCTGCGTAGGGGATCGGATGTGCGCTGAGGTACGGCGCCTCGTGGGTGTGGATAGGTCAGCTGTCGCGGGAAAGCCGGACCCGCCTCATGCAAGCGCCTGACCGTAGACCGGGGCCGCTCCGCCAGCTCGGGTGGCGAGCCAGAAAGACTCTCGAGCCGATCTGGAGGGTTTCGTTCCTCGCTCGTCAATCTAGAAAAAGTTAAGGGTAAAGTTGCCGCCGGTCCACGCTGGCGGGTCTTTATAATGCTATCCGTCACGGCACGGAATGCCGAAGTTGTCGCAGGTCAATGCGAAAGCCTCCTTCGCCTTCGCATCCTCAAAGCAAAAGCGCGCGCCGATGTCTGCGCGGTCGATCCACCAATCGATCTTACTTTCCTTTGCAATTCGGGAAGCTTCTCCGCGTAGTAAATCCAACTGCCTTCCAGCAACGTGGACGATCAGGCAATTTTCCTTGGTCATGAATGACGTCCTTATAAGTGAAGAAACGGCTCAATTTGATTCGATGAAACATGCAAATCGTATTGCGCATCTGTGCCGAGCACAAACGGAAAGGCCCGGTCCGGGGCTAGGGGACTAGGGCCTTTGAACGCGCAATGATGTTTCACTTGGGACATACGTCGGTTGGAATCCATAGCCGTTACATCCGGCACGTGGCCGATTTGCCATCAGCGGGCAGAAAGGTGCGCCTCCGATTGCTCACGCGGCGCTTCACATGTGAGGTGCCGCATTGCCGCCGGCGGATCTTCGCAGATCGTCCGCCGCACAGGACATAGTCGCAATCTGGTTCGCCAAATTAGCTGCGGCGGCGGTACGGATATGTTCCGCACCCGTCAAAGCACCCTGGACGGGCATCTGCCGTTCCTGGACGCGCAGTGGTCAGGCGGCTGTCGCAACGGTGCCGAACTCTGGCGCCGTTTGAAGGGACAAGGCTTCAAGGGATCGCTGCGCGTGGTGGTGGAATGGGCGACGCGACGGCGGCGTGCCGAGACTATCAGCCATCAACAATTGCAGAAGGTCCCCGGCGCCAGGACGATAGCGCAGCTGATGGCGACGAACCGCGACCATCTGACCAAGGCCGGGACCGTCACGCTTGCCGTCATCGAACAAAACGTTCCTATGCTGGCTGATGCTTCGCGAATCCTGTCCATCCGCTCGAGGATCACGATGATTTGGCGTCCGGACGCGTCGGGTGTCGCACCGCCGCAGTAGCTGGTGTTGCCGCCCTGCGGAACGATTCCTATTCCGTGGTGCGCCGCGAGCCCCACGATGTCGGCGACCTGCTTCGTCGTCGTCGGCTTCAGCACGGCAAACGTCGAGCCCGTCAAGAGCCGACGTTGATCCGTTGTGTAGGCCGCGATCCGCCCCGGCTCGTCAACGACGCCCCGATCGTCCAGAAGGTCGCGAAAGGCTCTGAGTAGGACATGCTTCAGCTCCGATTGGCGTCGGATCAACTTTGCGCGTTTGTACGGCATTGCTTGCCGTTCGAGGGCCGATTGAGAAGGAAGCAATGCTGAAATGCTGCGATTGTCGGCAGTTTGCGTCGCTGCGGCTCGTATTGAACGTCTTCATCACGAGCCTTTTCGGGCTTCAGAGGAGCCAGTCGGCGACTTGCCAGACAGCCGATCGTATCCAGTTTCGAAATGGTGCGCCGCGGTCGGCCTTCGTTTATTTTGGCCGACCGGAACGATGTAGGCCCCGCACTTCCCGCTGTTGAAAAAGTTCACAGCATACGTCACGCAACCATTGACTTGCCGGATCGTGATGGAAGCGGGCATGCCAATATTGCTTCACGGTAAAGCCGGCGATCGCGAGCGGGCAGTCGAGCACGCGCAGTCCGTAATAGTGAGCCAACGTTTCGCCGATGTGCCTTGGAAGGGTGGCGATCAGGTCAGTCGTCCCGACAATTGCGGGTAGTCCCAAAAAGCCGGGTAGCTCGAGCGCAACGTCAAGCACCATTCGCTGCTCCCGTACCGCGTCCGCGAGCAACTGGTGTCCAGTGCCGGAGCGAATGAGGACGTGCGCCTCCCGCCTGAAATCCCGTGCTGTGATGCGATCGCGGATCCGGGCATGTTTTGCGTTCGACAGGCAGACCCAATCCTGCGGAAAGAGTGCCTGTTGGAAGTGTCCAGCGTCGAGATCAGTGACGTAACCGAGCGCCAGATCGGCCTCGCCAGACTGTAGCATTTGCGGGGTATCGCCCCCGATCTGCGCTGCCTCAATGCGGATGCCTGGCGCAACGCGGCGAACGTGGGCGAGGATGGCGGGAAGGAGCGTGATGTGGCTTGCATCCGTCATGCAGATGGCGAAGCTGCGCTTTGCAGTCGCCGGATCAAACTCGGAACGAAGCTCCGCCAGGCGACGCAGCATCTCTAACGCCTGTCTTGCCGTGCCGATGAGCGCCTCGGCGCGCGGGGTCGGCAGCATTCCCTCAGCCGACCGAATGAAGAGCGGATCGTCCAACTCCTTTCGCAGGCGCGCCAGCCAGATCGAAATGGTCGGCTGGCTTTGACCGAGCTTCTCGGCCGCCTTGGTGACGCTGCCGGTGGTGAACAATGCGTCAAACAGCCGGAGCAGGCGCGGCTCCAGCAGGTTCGTTTCGGAGAGGTCCCGGTGCTTCATTGCGATGTGCAATAATGGTTATAAGGATCATAGCATATCCAAATACCGGGCGGCCTGCTAGCACGCTTCCAACGCCAGAATGGGCGAGGGAGAAGCGTTCCTATGAGGATCTGCTTTATCGGAGCAGGAGCCCTGGGCTCGACCATCGGCGGCACGCTGGCGCGCGGCGGTGCCGAGGTCTGGTTGATCGATCCGTTCCAGGCTCATGTCGACGCGATCAATGCCAGTGGTTTGCGGATGCTCGAAGGTGACGCCGAGACCGTCGTGAAGGTCTCTGCCTGCAGGTCGCCGGACCAGGTCGGCATCGTGGCGGACCTCGTCATCGTCCTCGTCAAATCCTATCACACGCGAGATGCGATCCGAGCGGCCACGCCGATCATCGGGCCGCAGACGGTCGTGATGTCGCTTCAAAACGGTCTTGGTCACGAGGACATCCTTTCGGAGGAAGTTGGTCGTGACCGCGTCATGGCAGGCAAGACCTACGTTGGCGGCGTGCTGCTTGGTCCCGGTCATGTTCGCTCCGGAGTCATCGGCAAGGAAACCATCATCGGCGAACTCGATGGACGCTTGACGGAGCGCGCACAGCGAATTTCCGAGACTTTCAATCGTGCCGGCATTCTCACGCTGCTCAGCGACAACATCATGGGCACGATGTGGGACAAGTTGTTCATCAACGTCGCCGGAGGAGGAATTACCGCCGTTACCGGGCTGACCTATGGCGGCCTCTACTCGCTACCGATCCTGGAGGAATGCGCGCTGGCCGCAATCTCGGAGAGCATCGCGGTCGCACAGGCTGCCGGCGTGAAGATCTCGATTGCCGATCCGCGCCGCGCCTGGACGATGGCGTCCGCTGGGCTGCCGCCCGAGTTCAAGACCTCGATGTTGCAGAGCTTGCAGTCCGGCAATCTGACCGAGGTCGATTACATTCACGGCTCCGTCGTGCGTTGGGGCGCCAAGCTCAACGTGCCGACCCCGGTCAACGCGACCCTCGTCGCGCTGGTCAAAGGCATCGAATACGCCCGCAGCGATTATCCGGGAAAGGCCTGAGACGATGTCGCTGCCCCGCGCCTATGTCGAGCACGTCGCGATCCGTGTGCCGGACGTTGATCATCACGTCGGCTTCTTTCGTGAGGTGCTTGGTCTTGCCATTCGCGAAGAGCAGCCCGCTGATGGCGCACGCCCGCGGCAGGTCTGGGTGTTCGGAAGCGTGCAGCTCATCGAAGACCCGAATTTTGCCGGACCGGAGGGGCGTCTCGCCCATCTCGGCATCATGGTCGACGATTACGAAGGCGTGCTCGCCCGTGCCGCCGCCTGGGGCGCCAAGGCGCTGCCCGCCGGCCCGAACTGGCTCGAACTGCCGGGCGGCCTGAACATCGAGATCTTGCAAGCCAGCGCGGGCGCCGTGGAAGCCGCTCTTGCAATCAATCCCCGAGCCTAGAGGAAGACGCGACATGATCGACGAGCGCTACTGGGACGATGCCAAAGTCGGTGACGAATGTGTCACGCCCTCGGTGACGGTCACCGAAGCGATGGTGAATGCCTATGCCGAGCTGACCGGTGATTTCACGCCGGTCCATGTCGACGAGGAATACGCCAAAACGACACCATTCGGCACGCGCGTCGCGCACGGGCTTTTTGGTCTGTCCCTGGCCGACGGTTTGAAGACCCGTGCCGAGTACCGTTTCCTTCCGGGAATGTCGCTGGGCTGGACGTGGGATTTCAAGCTGCCGATCAAGCTTGGCGACACCGTGCATGTGAAGTTCCGAGTTGGTTCAATGCGCGCTACGAAGCGGGAAGGGTGGGGCATCGTGGTGCTGCCATCGGAGCTGATCAACCAGCGCAGCGAGGTGGTGCAGCTCGGCGAGCACCGGCTGATGATTCCGATGCGCCCGATGACCAAGCCAGCGGGAGAGCGGGCATGACCGCGCAAGATCTGCCGCTCAAAGGCATTCGCGTCATCGACTACAGCCATTTCCTGGCAGGCCCGTTCATGGGCCGTTGCCTCGCCGCGATGGGCGCGGACGTCATCAAGGTGGAGCGTCCGAAAGAAGGTGATGCGGGGCGCGCCCACGGCTATTTCAAGGACGGACAATCCGGCTATTTCCTGCAGCAGAACATGGGGAAGCAGGGATTGTGCATCGATCTGCGCGACACGCGTGGTCTCGACATGATGATGAAGCTGGTCGACACAGCCGACGTTTTCATCGAGAACTACCGACCCGGCGCACTCGAGCGCCTCGGGCTAGGCTACAAGGCGCTCTCGGCGCGGAATCCCAATCTGATCTACTGTTCTGTGTCCGCCTATGGCCATACCGGTCCCTATGCCGACCGTCCGGGATTCGGCCTGATCGCAGAGGCGATGTCGGGCGCTCTGGCGCAACTGGGCTCCCCGGGTGAAGCGCCGCCGCTGCTGCGGATGCCATTGGCCGACATGTATACCGGCATTCATGGTGTCGCCGCCATCAATGCGGCGCTGGTCGGCCGCGCGTCGTCCGGGCGTGGCCAGCATATCGATCTGGCGCTGTACGACTGCATGGTCTCGATGCACGACTATGCGGTTCAGCGTTACTTCCTCTCCGGCGGTACCGACCAGCCGAAGCAGACTGGAAGCGGACAGCCGGACTCGACCGTCTACGGGGTCTTTCCAGCCAAGGACGGCAACCTTGTCATCGCTGCGCAAGTCGACGATGCGTGGCGGCGATTGGCGAGCCTGATCGGGGGAGACAGGTTGGCATCCGACGAACGCTTCACCGCGCCTGCCGCGCGCAACGCCCATTATGCCGAAGCCATGGAGATTGTGCGCACCTGGACTCTGTCGCAGCCGTGTCGGGATGCTTGCCTTGCGGCACTTGAGGAAGCAGGTGTGCCGTCGGCTCCTGTGCAGACCATCGAAGAAGTCGTGAACGATCCGCAGATCCGTGCGCGTGGCATGCTGGTCGAGCAGGAACATCCCGTGCTCGGCAAGGTGACGCTGCCTAATCTGCCGTTCCGCTTCTCCGATTGCGACACCACGGTGCGCGCTCCCGCGCCGCTGCTCGGTCAGGATAATCGCCGCATCGCCGCCTCGCTGGGACTGTCGGCCGAGCTCGTCGAGGCGATGGTGCGCGACGGCGTCCTCTACAACGAAGCCGCCGTGCAGGTGTGAGCCATGAGCGATCGTTACGCGGTAATTGGCAATCCGATCGGCTTCAGCAAATCGCCCCTGATCCATGGTACTTTCGCCAAAATGACGGGACAGGACCTCGTCTACGAGGCGATCGAGCCGGCACTCAATGGCTTCAAGGGACGGGTCGATCAATTCCGTGCTGAGGGCGCCAAGGGGCTGAACATCACCGCTCCGTTCAAGCTTGATGCTTTCGCCTACGCAACCGAGCTTTCAGAGAGCGCCAAACGAGCAGGCGCTGCAAACTGCCTGAAGTTCGACGGCGATCGGATCATTGCCGAGAATTTCGACGGCATCGGCCTCGTGCGGGACATCACCGTCAATCTCGGCGTCAAGATGGCCGGCCGCCGCGTCCTGATGCTCGGCGCCGGAGGAGCGGCGCGCGGCGCGCTGCTGCCGTTCCTGCGCGAGGAGCCGTCGGAGCTGGTTCTCGTCAACCGAACGCTGTCGAAAGCGGTGAAATTGGCTGAAGAATTTGCCGGTTGCGGTCCCCTGATCGTCAGCGGCTATGCCGAACTGGCCGATCTCGCCGAGGGCTACGACGTCGTGGTCAACGCGACATCCGCCAGCCTGCGAGGTGAAATGCCGCCGCTTCCAGGCAATGTCTTCCGCGGTGCGGAGCTGGCATACGAGCTCGCCTACGGCAAAGGATTGACTCCGTTCTTGCAGGCGGCCCGCGCCGAAGGCGTAGCCAAGCTTGCCGACGGCGTCGGCATGCTGGTCGAGCAGGCGGCGGAAGCTTTTGCCTGGTGGCGCGGCGTTCGACCAGACACGGCGCGAGTCATCGCCGAGCTGACTGTCCCTTTGAGTTGACGGGCGAAACCGAGCATGCATCAAAAGCCCAGCTTTCTCGTCGGCCTGATTGGCAGCGGCATCGCCGCGTCCCGCACCCCGCCCATGCATGAAGCGGCCGCTGACGCCGCTGGCATCCGCTATCTCTACAAGAAGATCGATCTGGCAGAATTGAAACTCGGTGCGGAGGCGCTGCCGGAACTGCTGACGGCGGCAAAGCGGATGGGCTTTGACGGACTGAACGTGACCCATCCCTGCAAGCAGGCGATTATTCCGCTCCTGGACGAGCTTTCGCCCGACGCGGACGCACTTGGCGCCGTGAACACCGTAGTCATCAGAAACGGTCGAATGATCGGCCACAACACCGACTGGTTCGGCTTCGCCGAGAACTTTCGCCGCAACAAGCAGGGTGCATCACTCGGTAGTGTCGTCCAATTCGGCGCCGGCGGCGCAGGATCGGCGGTTGCTTTCGCGCTCATGAAGCTCGGCGTGCGGGAGCTGACTATTATGGATGTCGACTTGGCCAAGGCGCAAAATGTGGTCGACGGTTTGTCCCCTCGATTCGTAGAAGGGCGCTTAAAAGTCGGCCAGGATGTCGCAGCGGCGGTGGCTGCCGCGGACGGAATTGTCAACGCGACGCCGATCGGCATGGACAAGTATCCGGGCACGCCGCTGCCGACGGCCTTGCTGCGCCCCGATCTGTGGGTCGCCGAGATCGTCTACTTCCCACCGGAAACGGCGCTGCTCCGTGCGGCGCGTGCCCTCGGCTGCCGCACCGTCGATGGCGGAGGCATGGCGATCTTCCAGGGGACCGAAGCATTTCGCCTGTTCACGGGCATCTCACCTGATCCGGACGTCTTCTTCGCCACTTTTGCATCCCTGGGAGGGTGACACCTGGCCGATGGGCGAGCGGCACGCACAACGCCCGAGAGGAAACGCAAGATGGGCTACACGCTCGATTTCTCGGTGGTTTGGCATGCGATGCCCGCGCTGCTGTGGGGGTGCGTGGGTACAATGGGTCTGGCGCTTGCCGGCATGACACTTGCGATGGTGATCGGTGTCGCCGGCGTCGCGGCACGCGATTCGAAGGCGGCATGGTTACGTGCTCTCGTGATCGGTTTCGTCGAGGTCGTGCGCAATACACCTTTCCTGGTGCAGATTTTCTTTCTGTTCTTCGCCCTGCCGCTCGCCGGATTGAAGCTCAATCCAACCGCTACCGCCATTATCGCACTCGGTGTCAATGGCGGCGCCTACGCCATCGAGATCATCCGTGGCGGGGTGCAGTCCATTCATAAAGGACAGGTGGAAGCCGGCTACGCGCTCGGCCTGCACAAAGGACAGGTATTCCGGTTCATCGTGCTCAAGCCCGCGCTTCGCGCGATCTACCCCTCGCTCACGGGTCAGTTCATCATGCTGACGCTGACCTCGTCGATCTGTTCGGCGGTATCGGCTTTCGAATTGACGTCGGTTGCCCAGCGCATCGAAAGCGACACATTCCGTAGCTTCGAGGTCTATTTCTCCGTCACCTTCCTCTATCTCGCGATCTCCTGGCTGCTGATGCTGGGCTTTGCGGTCGTCTCTCACCGCTTCTTCTCATATCCGACACGCTGAGGGAGCGATCATGACACCGCATTTTGGTCTTGCCGAGTTCGGCTTCCTGCTGCGTGGGCTGCAATGGACGGTGCTGCTCACGCTGGTCGCATTCGCAGGCGGCTGCACGGCGGGGCTCGCCGTCGCATTGCTGCGCACCTGTGGTCACAAGGGCGTGGAATGGATCACCCGCATCTACATCGGGATATTCCAGGGCACTCCGCTGCTGCTGCAGCTTTTCGTCGTGTACTACGGATTGGCGCTAACCGGGCTGAAGCTCGACGCGTTCGTCGCGGTGGCGATCGGCTTCACCGTGAATGCCTCCGCGTTCCTGGGTGAGATTTGGCGCGGAGCGATCCAGGCGGTGCCGCGTGGCCAGACCGAGGCGGCGATGGCGCTTGGACTGCACTATTCGTCCCGCATGCGCGACATCGTGCTGCCGCAGGCAATCCGCATCTCGCTGCCGGCGACCATTGGCTATCTCGTGCAGCTCATCAAGGGCACGTCGCTCGCCGCCATCGTCGGCTTCATCGAACTCGCCCGCGCCGGTCAAATCGTATCGAACCAGACCTTCCAGCCGTTGCTCGTCTTCGGCGTTGTCGGCGCGATGTATTTCATCCTCTGCTGGCCACTGTCGTGGTGGGGCAGCCGGATGGAGGCCAGGCTCGCTCTGGCCAGTCAAAGGTAGGAACGGCGCACCTACTCAATCACAAACAGCCATCACCAGGAGGAGATACTCATGTTGTTTTCACCCAACCGTCGCCAGCTCGGGGTCGCACTGCTGGCATTGGCGGCTATCGCCGTCGCAGGCAAATCGCAGGCCGGCACGTTGGAAGACGTGAAGAAGAAGGGCGTCGTCGTCATCGGTATTCAGGGCGACAATCCTCCCTGGGGCTATGTCGATAGCTCGGGGAAGCAGGAGGGCATCGATGCCGATTTGGGGCGCGCCTTCGCTGAATATCTCGGCGCAAAGGCCGAGTTCGTCCCGCTGGCGGTGGCCAATCGTATTCCGGCGCTGACCACAGGTCGCGTAGACATTCTGTTCGCAACCATGGCCATGCTGCCGGAGCGTGCAAAGGCGGTGCAGTATTCTAAGCCGTATGTCGCCAACGAGATCACGCTTGTCGCTGCCCAGGCGACCCCGATCAACAGCAATGCCGATATGGGCAAGTACGTCATCGGCGTTCCGAGGTCCTCCACACAGGATACCCAGGTCACAAATAGTGCTCCGGCAGGCACGGAGATCCGCAGGTTTGATGATGATGCGGCCACGATCCAGGCGCTGCTCTCCGGTCAGGTGCAGGCTGTCGGCGCAAACAGCTTCTACCCGCAGCGTCTGAACGCCGCAAAGCCCGAACTTGGGTTCGAGCCCAAGCTTCACTTCACCGCGCTGTATAACGGGGCCTGCACCCGCCTCGGAGACAAGGAGTGGAACGAAACGGCCAATAAGTTCATCGACCAGATCAAGTCGAACGGCAAGTTGGCCAGCTTCTACGCCAAGTGGATGAAGGCGCCCGTGCCGATCTTCCCGGACTCGGTCCCCGGCGTTCCCTTCACAGTTCAGTAGCCACTGCGAGCGGCCGACGCACGATTCGCGTCGGCCGCCGTCCGATAGCGGAGCCGAATCCATGCAGGACAATATCCTGATCGAAATGAAGGGCGTGCAGAAATGGTATGGCGGGTACCAGGCTCTCCGCGACGTGGATCTCACCGTGCGGAGGGGCGAGAAGATCGTGCTCTGCGGTCCGTCCGGGTCGGGCAAATCGACGCTGATCCGCTGTATCAACCGCCTCGAGCCGATCCAGCAGGGCAGCATCGTGGTGAACGGTCATCGGCTTGACGACAGCGTCAAGGCTATCGATGTCGTACGTCAGGACGTCGGCATGGTCTTTCAGAGCTTCAATCTCTTTCCGCATATGACTGTCTTGCAGAACTGCATGCTCGCGCCCATCCGCGCGCGCCGCATCGGAAAGACCGAGGCGGAGGCGATTGCGCGAAAATACCTCGAGCGCGTGCGCATCGGTGACCAGGCTGAGAAGTATCCGGCTCAGCTTTCGGGCGGTCAGCAACAGCGCGTCGCGATCGCGCGTGCGCTCTGCATGCAGCCCAAGGTCATGCTGTTTGACGAACCGACCTCGGCACTCGATCCTGAGATGGTTAAGGAGGTGCTCGATACGATGATCGGCCTCGCCAACGACGGCATGACCATGATTTGCGTCACCCATGAGATGGGCTTTGCTCGCCAGGTTGCTGATCGTGTGATCTTCATGGCTGAAGGCCAGATCATCGAAGAAGGCGCGCCCGAGGCGTTCTTCCGCAATCCACAGCATGCCCGCACCAGACAGTTCCTTGGCGAGATCCTTGCCCATCACTGAACGGAGGTTATTCATGAGTCGTCTTGTCTACGTCCTCAACGGGCCAAATCTCAATTTGCTTGGCAAGCGCCAACCCCACATCTACGGTCACGAAACGCTTGCAGACGTGGAGCGGGATTGTCGAGTGCTGGCTGGGGAACTCGGACTGGAGCTATGCTTTCATCAGTCCAATCGAGAGTACGAGTTGATCGATTGGATTCACGAGGCACGTGAGACGGCTGCCGGCATCGTGATGAATCCGGCGGCTTTCACCCATACGTCGGTCGCCATCCTGGATGCGCTGAACACGTTCGAGGGGACCGTGATCGAGGTGCATATTTCCAACGTGCACAAGCGCGAGGAATTCCGCCACCACTCGTTTGTCTCCAAACGAGCTGATGGGGTCATCGCAGGCTTTGGCACGCAGGGTTATCTGCTCGGCTTGCGTCGTGTGGCCAAGCTGCTTGATGAGAAGAAGGGATAGCATCTCATGAGTGCAGCCGTCCGCCTGTCGGTGATGGGAGCGGGTCTTATCGGCAAGCGACATATCGAGCACATTCTCGCGTGGCCTGAGGCGATGCTGTCGTCGATCGTCGATCCGGCGCCTGCGGCACGAGAGTTGGCGGTTTCGCTGAAGGTGGATTGGTTTCCGTCCTTTCAGGACATGCTCTCCGGAAATCGGCCGGAAGGGGTGGTTGTCGCCACCCCCAACCAGATGCACGTGGCCAACGGCATGGATTGTGTCGCGGCTCGCATCCCAGCGCTCATCGAGAAGCCGTTAGCGGATGACGTCGTCGCTGCACATGCCCTGGTCGAAGCTTCCGAGCGGGCGGGCGTGCCGCTGCTCACAGGCCATCATCGCCGCCACAACCCGATGATCCAGCGCGCCAAGGCGGAGATCGATAGGGGCCGGCTGGGTCAGATCGTGTCGGTGCATGGCATGTTCTGGCTGATCAAGCCGGACGACTATTTCGATGTGGCCTGGCGTCGCGAGAAAGGGGCGGGTCCTGTTTTCCTGAATCTCATCCACGATGTCGACCTGCTACGGTACCTCTGTGGGGATATCGTGGCGGTACAAGCTGCCCAATCCAATCGGCTGCGTGGAAATGAGGTTGAAGAGACGGCGGTGATCCTTCTGCACTTCGCCTCCGGCGCGTTGGGAACGGTCAATGTCTCCGATACCATCCAGTCGCCTTGGAGCTGGGAATTCACCGCCGGAGAGAACTCGGCCTACGGTCATACGCAGGAGAGTTGCTACCAGATCGGCGGCACGAGGGCATCGCTGGCTATTCCGCAACTCGATCTATGGCATCATCCTAGCAAGGCCAGCTGGTGGGCGCCGATTGAGCGCGAGCGGCTGAGCTACGAGAACGAAGACCCGCTTGCTCTGCAGATCGCCAATTTCTGCGGAGTCATCCGCGGTACGGTCGATCCTGTGGTGAGCGGGCGCGAAGGGCTGAAAACCCTCACAGTGATCGACGCGGTCAAACGCGCGGCGGAAACCGGAGATTTCATATCGGTCCGAAATTCGTAAGCTCCCTTTTCATTTGGAAACAACCGCCAAGCTATTGATATTACCAGGGCAGAATTCTGCGCTTCTTTCCAAACGCGCTTTGAAATCATTGAATAATCAAGCTGGTTTTGATTCCGCCATTCGGAGGTTCGATCCCTCCCGCCCCAGCCAGCACTTAAGCTGCTGAGTTCGTTATGTAAGCAGCTCCATTCCCACTAAATCTTTTGGCACGTTTGGAAATAGTTTCCCTCCGCTTTCGTCCCCATATAGACCCCGGACGCCCACTCGAGCAGGTCTGCTGCAATCTCATCGTAGAACCGGGTACTGTGGCGAACAAATCGGACAACCGCTAGGCATTATGGTGTGCGCAAAGGCACCATGCTGTAGTTCGAGCAGCCGTTAGGCCGGGGTGAAGTCGCTTCCACTATCGCCTTAGTCCGCGACTACCAGCGGAATCGGCAAGGCCGTGATCGACTTGATCTTCTCCATCGCAAAGCGCGAGGTGACGTTCTTGAGCGGACGGCGTGGATCAGCTTCTTGTAGAACACATCGTAGCTCTGCATGTCGGGGATGACGACGCGCAGCATGTAGTCGACGTCGCCGGCCATCCAGTAGAATTCATCGCCAAGACCAGCCTGAAAATTGTTCCCGGACCATCCAGGGACGATGCCGTGACGCAAGCCTTGCGGGCGCGCTATGGCAACGATCTGCCCGAGATCGGCGAAGCGTGGAACGGCGTGCTGGCAAACCTGCTCGCGCACCGCCGTCGCCTAGAGTAGATGCGATAGAAGAAGCTAAGTCGCCTCAACGGAAAACTGGTCGCCTCCGCGTGGCGTCGTCGATCTCTCCGGCGAGGTCCGTCGGCCGTTCAGATCGGCAGGGCAGCGCCTTGCGCTGAACGGTTGGGATGCCCCTATTGGCGCAAAGCAATCGTTGAAGCGTGGGTCAGGTGCTTTCGGTAAGGTCGACCAGACTTGCGTCTCAGTCCGACAAACGAGCGCCTTCGCCGCCGAGTTGCGCCACGAGCCAATCTGCAAAGGCTCGTACCGCCGATCTCTGTCGGCTGGCGCGCGGGTAAATCAGGCGGTGACCCACGTAGCGGATATCGTTGGCCCGTCCTGCCAGCGGAGCGACCAATCGCCCGCTCGCGAGTTCGCGTTCGGCCAGGAGGGTTGATTCCAAGGCTACGCCCAATCCCTCCGCAGCCGTCGCAATCGCAAGAAAGCTCCGGTCGAATCTCATGCCGTGAAGCGCAGGTGCTTCCAAGCCATTCGCGGTGAACCATTGGTGCCACTGCACCCGCTTGACGTCGGAGCGGATGAGCGTCTGATCGAGGAGATCGGCAGCCTTTCGTATCGATTTTGCGAGCGAGGGCGAGCAGAGCGGCGTGACCGTCTCCTCCGGCAGAGGAACAATTTCGACACCTTCCGCGCGCGGCGGACCGTAGACGATGTCGATATCGAAATCATCGTTGGTGAAGCGCGCATAGTCCGTGCTTGCAGCCAGTCGAACCTCGAGCTTCGGGTAAGCTGCGAGAAACTGTGCGAGCCTTGGCGCCAGCCATTGCGCAGCAAAGCTGGGCGCGGAATGGACGCGCACCAATTGTGGTCCGCGCGCGGCAACTTCCTCGAGGCCACGGCGGAGCTGATCGAATGCCGCTCCCGTGTGACGCATCAGGTTCTCGCCGGCCGGCGTGAGCCGCACGGACCGTGCGCTGCGCTCGAACAAAACGGTCCGAAGCGTGCCCTCCAGCTTGCGGATCGCATGACTGACGGCACTCGGTGTCAGGTGAAGCTCATTCGCCGCATCGCGAAACGATCCGGTGCGGGCAGCCGCTTCAAAGGCACGAATTGCCGATATGGGGATATTCGACAGCATGCCTTAAGTGAACCAGATTCATCGATCCGTGACAACTGCGCGCTTGTCCGCTGGCCGTCGGCGGGTCATTCCTAAACGCCAAGGAAGAACAACTTGCGGGAGGAACTGATGCTGCTCAGCGGTAAGACGGCCATCATTTCGGGCGCGGCCTCGCCGCGCGGGATTGGGCTTGCCACCGCCCGGCGGTTCGCCGCCGAGGGCGCTCGGGTCGCCATTCTCGATATTGACGCCGGCGCTGCGGCGGATGCTGCGGCATCGCTTGGAAATTCCCATATCGGACTAGGGTGCGACGTCGCCGACAAATCGTCCTGCGAGCAGGCGGTCGCCCGCGTGATCGAATCGTTTGGCGGCATCGATGTTTTGATCAACAATGCCGGCATCACCCAGCCAGTGAAGTTCCTGGAGATTTCGGCGGCCGATTGGGATCGCATCCAGGATGTCAATCTGAAGGGTGTTCTGTTCCTCTCCCAGGCCGTGATCCCGCACATGCGCGCACGGAAGTCCGGATCGATCGCATGCATGTCGTCGGTCTCGGCCCAGCGCGGCGGTGGAATTTTTGGCGGCCCGCACTACTCCGCGGCGAAAGCCGGTGTGCTTGGTCTTGCCAAGGCGATGGCCCGTGAGTTCGGTCCGGATGGCATTCGCGTCAACTGCGTCACGCCCGGCCTGATCGGGACCGACATCACGGCAGGAAAGCTGAGCGACGAGATGAGGGCAAGGATCCTGGAAGGCATTCCGCTCAATCGTCTCGGCACGGCGGAAGACGTCGCCGGCATCTACACCTTCCTGGCCTCGGATCTCTCGGCCTACGTGACGGGCGCCGTGATCGACGTCAACGGCGGCATGCTTATCCACTGAGCCAGCGAGACAGGGTCCGAACCATGGAAACGTCGACCAACACACTCATTAACACGCCCAGGCTGGCGGACCGCGCCTACAACATTCGCCGCAATGCGCTGCGCATGGGTGAAGTCCAGGGCCAAGGCTATATCGCCCAGGCGCTGGACATCTCCGACGTTCTCGCCGTGGCCTATTTCCACGCAATGCGCTACCGGCCGGAGGATCCGTCCTGGGAAGGACGCGACCGCTTCCTTCTATCAAACGGGCACTACGCCATCGCGCTCTACGCCGCGCTGATCGAGGCGGGAATCGTCCCCGAGGAAGAACTCGAAACCTATGGCAGCGACGAGAGCCGCCTGCCGATGTCGGGCATGGCCTCCTACACGCCCGGCATGGAAATGTCGGGCGGCTCGCTCGGGCTGGGACTGAGCATTGCCGTCGGCATGGGTCTCGGGCTCAAGCGCAAGAAATCCGAGGCGCGAGTGTACACCTTGTTCTCTGACGGCGAGCTCGACGAAGGCTCGGTCTGGGAGGCCATCCAGTCGGCAGGCCACTACAAGCTGGACAATCTGATCGGGATCGTCGACGTCAACAATCAGCAGGCGGATGGTCCTTCCACGCAGGTCATGGCATTCGAGCCTCTGGTGGACAAGCTTCAGGCCTTTGGCTGGTTCGTGCAGCGCATCGACGGCAACGATCTCGATGCCGTGGTTGCGGCCTTCGACGCGGCCAAGTCCCATCCGGAGCCCAAGCCGCGGATGATCGTCGCCGACACGTTGATGGGGAAGGGTGTTCCCTTCCTCGAGCAGCGCGAGAAGAGCCATTTCATCCGCGTCGAGCCGCACGAATGGCAGCTCGCGCTTGCCGCGCTGGAAGCCGGGAGGCAGGCATGAAGACCGTCAGATCCGCACCGCAGCCGGGCAAGCCGCGCCTGACCACCTCCGCCATGATCGCATCG
>Ga0075370_10000373_pt1 | contig 16463 bp, 14 predicted proteins | sample EndMethybrTD3035_FD_71398 | JGI IMG/M metagenome (GOLD analysis project Ga0075370, IMG submission 71398) | Populus endosphere microbial communities from Tennessee, USA - Endosphere MetaG P. TD hybrid TD303-5 | ecosystem: Host-associated > Plants > Roots > Endosphere | place: USA: Tennessee... | reverse complement strand
AACGTCGCCCGGCTGGAACTGAAATGACGACACAGCCACCCCTCTCTCTCATCGAGGACGAGCCGATCACCAGCGCCGCGCCGGCGCCGCGGCGCAGCCGGCAAGCGCGCGTGAGCTGGGGTGACCGCGTCGTGACCGTCGGCGGCGACGCGCCCGTTCGCGTGCAGTCGATGACCAACACCGACACCGTGGATGTGATCGGGACGGCGATCCAGGTCAAGGAACTGGCGATCGCCGGCTCCGAGATGGTCCGCATCACCGTCAACACGCCCGAGGCGGCGGCCGCGGTCCCGCACATTCGCGAGCAGCTCGATCGAATGGGCATCGACGTGCCGCTGGTGGGGGACTTCCACTACAACGGCCACCGCCTGCTGACCGAGCATCCGGCCTGCGCCGAGACGCTGTCGAAGTACCGCATCAATCCCGGCAACGTCGGCAAGGGCGAGAAGCGGGACAAGCAGTTCGCCCAGATGGTCGAGGCGGCCTGCCGCTACGACAAGGCGGTGCGAATAGGCGTCAACTGGGGCTCGTTGGACCAGGAGCTGCTGGCCTCGCTGATGGACGACAACCATCGCCGCACCGAACCCTGGGATGCCAAGCAGGTGATGTACCAGGCGTTGGTGCAGTCGGCCCTGCAATCGGCCGAAGCGGCTCGAGACATCGGCCTGGATCCGAACCAGATCATCATCAGCTGCAAGGTCAGCGGAGTGCAGGACCTGATCTCGGTCTACCAGGCCCTGGCCAGGCGCTGCGATTACCCGCTGCACCTGGGGCTGACGGAAGCCGGCATGGGCACCAAGGGCACGGTCGCATCGGCCGTGGCGCTGTCCGTGCTGTTGCAGCAGGGGATAGGCGACACCATCCGCGTGTCGCTCACGCCGCAGCCTGGCGAAGCGCGCACGCAGGAAGTGGTGGTCGCGCTGGAGATCCTCCAGGCGCTCGGCCTGCGCAGCTTCAACCCGAGCGTCACGGCCTGCCCGGGCTGTGGCCGCACGACCAGCACCACCTTCCAGGAGCTGGCCAAGCAGATCGACGACTTCCTTCGCGCCCAGATGCCCGTCTGGCGCGCGCACTACCCCGGCGTCGAGAAGATGAAGGTGGCGGTGATGGGCTGCATCGTCAACGGCCCCGGCGAGAGCAAGCATGCCGACATCGGCATCAGCCTGCCCGGCACGGGCGAGGCGCCGGCCGCGCCCGTCTTCATCGACGGCGAGAAGGCCATGACCTTGCGCGGCGAGGGCATCGCGCGCGAATTCCAGACCATCGTCGAGCAGTACATCGAACGGCGCTACGGCAGCGTGACGACGGCGCATTGAGCCGTCGGTCCCAGGTTCCAATCCGGTGCCGCACTCGCGGCATCCGCCCCACGCTGCGAGAACGACAAATCCATGAGTGAAGTCCTGAAGGCCATCAAGGGCATGAACGACATCCTGCCGGGCAGCATCCCGCGCAAGGACAAGCTGCCCGACTCCGCGCTGTGGCACTGGTTCGAGTCCACCGTGCGCTCGGTGCTCTGCCGCTATGGCTACCAGTACATCCTGACGCCCATCGTCGAGCCGACCGCGCTTTTCGTGCGGGGGCTGGGCGAGGTGACCGATATCGTCGAGAAGGAGATGTACTCCTGGCGCGACGAGATGAACGGCGACCACCTGACCCTGCGCCCCGAGGCCACTGCCGGCATCGTGCGGGCCATGGTCGAGCACAACGCGCTCTACAACGGCCCGTTGCGCCTGTGGACGCTGGGCGCGATGTTCCGTCACGAGCGCCCGCAAAAGGGCCGCTATCGCCAGTTCCACCAGCTCGACGTCGAGGCGCTGGGCTTCGCCGGTCCGGACGTGGACGCGGAACTGATCCTGATGGTGCGTCGCCTGTGGCGCGAGCTGGGCCTGGTCGAAGGCCAGCACGTGCGGCTGGAGCTGAACAGCCTCGGCCAGCCTGACGAACGGGCCGCGCATCGCGCCGCGCTGATCGCCTACTTCCAGGACCATGCGAGCCAGCTGGACGAGGAGGCGAAACGGCGCCTGCACACCAACCCGCTGCGCATCCTCGACACCAAGAATCCGGCCATGCAGGCCCTGGTCGAGGCCGCGCCCAGGCTGATGGACTTCCTCGGGCCGCAGTCGCTGGCGCACTTCGATGCGGTCCGCGCCATCCTCGATGCCGCAGGCCTGGAGTACCGCGTCAACACGCGCCTGGTCCGGGGCATGGACTACTACAACCTGACGGTATTCGAGTGGGTCACCGACCACCTCGGCTCCCAGGGCACCGTCTGCGGCGGCGGGCGCTATGACGGGCTGATCCAGCAGCTGGGGGGCAAGAGCGCCCCGGCGGTCGGATTCGGCCTGGGCATCGAGCGGCTGCTGCTGTTGATCCAGGAACTGGGCCTGCCCGTGCCATCCGGCGCGCCCGACGCCTATGCCGTCATCGCGGATCAGACGGCGCTGCCCCAGGCCCTGCCGGTGCTCGAAGCGCTTCGCGCCGAGGGGGTCGCCGTGCAGATGCACGCCGGCGGCGGCAACATGAAGGCGCAATTCAAGAAGGCCGATTCCAGTGGCGCGCGCTTCGCGCTGGTCTTCGGCGGCGACGAACTGGCGCGCGGCATGGTCGGCGTCAAGGCCTTGCGCGACGCCGGCATCGAGCAGGTCGAGCAGCCTCTGGCCGAGGCCTCGTCCTGGGCGCGGACGCTTCGCAGCAACGGGCGGGACGCATAATCTGCCCTTTCGCCTGGTGAGCGCCTCGCTCTCCGGGCCTTCGACACCCACGGCCCGCGCCTCGCAGCGCAGCCCATCGGCTCATGGCAAGCAATCTCGATCTACAAGAACAGGAACAGCTCGACGAGCTGAAGGCGTTCTGGAAGCAATACGGCAACCTGATCACCTGGGGCTTGACGCTGGTGCTCGCGGCCTTCGCGGCGCTCAATGGCTGGAACTGGTGGCAGCGTGAACAGGGCGCCAAGGCCGGAGCCATGTTCGATGAGCTCGACCGTGCCGTGCAGGCTGCCAACGCCGAGCAGGCGGGTCGCGTCTTCAACGACATGAAGGAGCGCTACTCGCGCACCTCCTACACCGCCCAGGCCGGATTGCTGGCCGCCAAGCTCCAGGCCGACAAGGGTCAGGGCGACGCGGCGCAGGCCAGCCTGGCCTGGGTGGCGGAACACTCCGGTGACGACGAGTACAAGTCCCTGGCCCACCTGCGCCTGTCGGCCCTGCTGCTGGACAAGAAGGCCTACGACGAAGCGCTGAAGGAGGTCGACCAGGTCAAGTCGCCCGAATTCGCCGCCCTGGCCGACGACCGCCGCGGCGACATCCTGATGGCCCAAGGCAAGAAGGACGAGGCCGTGAAGGCTTTCCAGGCCGCGTGGAAGGCGATGAACGAGCAGCTGGACTACCGCCGCGTGGTCGAGTCCAAGCTGACCAGCCTGGGCGCCGCGCCCGAGGCGGCGGCCAGCGGAGTCGCCCGATGATGGCCGGCGTGAAACGCAGCGCCTGCCTGGCGTTGGCCGTCGCGGCCGCGGTGGCAGGCCTGGCGGCTTGTTCCGCCGACAAACCCAAGCCGGCCCCCTTGCCGACGATCGAATCGCCCATTGCAGGGCGACAAGTCTGGGAGGCCAGGGTCAGCGGTGTGAATTTCCCGCTGGCCGTGGCCCTGCGCAACGGCCGGTTCCACGTGGCCGGCGACGACGGCACGGTCGTGGCGCTCGAAGTCGCGACCGGCCGCGAGCTGTGGCGAGGGGAGGTGGGTGCCAAGCTCTCGGCGGGCGTCGGATCCGACGGCCGCTACGCCGCGGTCGTCACCCGGGCGAACGAACTCGTCGTCCTGGACGGTGGCAATGTCGTCTGGCGGCAGAAGCTTGAATCCCCGGTCGTCACGGCACCGCTCGTCGCGGGGGAACGCGTGTTCGTCCTGGGCGTCGACCGCGTCGTCAACGCCTTCGACGTGCTGGATGGCCGGCGCCTGTGGACGCTCAAGCGTCCCGGCGATGCCCTGACCCTGTCGCAGGCCGGGATGCTGGCCCCCTACAAGGACACGTTGCTGGTGGGCCAGGGTTCCCGCCTGGTCGGGCTGGACCCGCTGAAGGGCACGGTGCGCTGGGACACCGCACTCACCACGCCGCGCGGCACCAACGAAGTCGAGCGACTGGCCGACCTGGTCGGACCGCCGTCGCGAACGGACAGCGTGTTCTGCATGCGGTCGTTCCAGAACGCTGTCGGGTGCATAGATGCCGAGCGAGGCAGCCTCAAGTGGGTGCAGAACACCGGCGGCATCGAGCCGGTCGGAGGCAACGAGGAGTACGTCTTCTCGGCCGACAGCAGCGATCGCATCAGCGCCCGCAAGCGAGCCAGCGGGGAGCTGGCCTGGTCCACCGAGGTGCTGCTGAATCGCGGTCTGAGCGCACCGGCTGCGCTGGGCACGGCGGTGGTGTTCGGCGACCTCGACGGCCAGTTGCATTTCCTGTCCCAGGCCGAGGGCAAGCCGGTGCTGCGCCTGCCGACCGATGGCTCCCGGGTGGCAGCCGCCCCGGTGATCTCGGACAACACCCTGCTCATCGTCACCCGCAAAGGCGGCGTCTTCGCGTTCCGCCCCGAATAAGTGAAACCGGTCATTGCCCTGGTGGGCCGCCCGAACGTCGGCAAGTCGACGCTGTTCAACCGGCTGACCAAGAGCCGGGATGCCATCGTGGCGGATTTCGCCGGCCTGACCCGCGATCGCCACTACGGCGATGGGCGGCTGGGCACCCGCGAATACATCGTCATCGACACCGGCGGCTTCGAGCCCGACAGCACGACCGGCATCGTCAAGGAGATGGCCCGCCAGACCCGCCAGGCGGTGGCCGAGGCCGATGTCGTGGTCTTCGTGACCGATGTGCGCACCGGCCTGTCCGGCCAGGACCAGGACATCGCCCGTTATCTCCGCCAGGCCAACAAGCGGGTGCTGCTGGCGGTGAACAAGGCCGAGGGGATGTCCGAATCGCCCCTGCTGGCAGAGTTCCACGAGCTCGGCATGGGCGAGCCGCACCCGGTGTCGGCCGCGCACGGGCAGGGCATCCGCAGCCTTCTCGAGGCCGCGCTGGCCGACTTCCCCGAACCGGAAGAGGACGAGGCGTTCGACGAGGTCGATGCCAACGCGCCGATTCGCCTGGCCGTGGCCGGCAGGCCCAACGTCGGCAAGTCGACCCTCATCAACACCTGGCTGGGTGAAGAAAGGCTCATCGCCTTCGACATGCCCGGCACCACGCGCGATGCGATCCGGGTGCCCTTCGAGCGTGAAGGCCGCCGATTCGAACTGATCGACACCGCGGGCCTGCGACGCAAGGGCAAGGTGTTCGAGGCCATCGAGAAGTTCTCGGTCGTCAAGACGCTTCAAGCCATCTCGGATGCCAACGTCGTCGTGCTGATGGTCGATGCCACCCAAGGGGTGAGCGACCAGGATGCGCACATTGCGGGCTACATCCTGGACTCCGGTCGCGCGGTGGTGATCGCCATCAACAAGTGGGACGCGATCGACAGCTACCAGCGCCAGATGCTGGAACGCTCCATCGAGCAGCGGCTGGCTTTCCTCAAGTTCGCGCCGATCGTCCACATTTCCGCCTTGAAGCGCCAGGGCCTCGGGCCCTTGTGGAAGGCCATCGCGGATTGCCACGCCTCGGCGACGAAGAAGCTCTCGACGCCCGTGCTGACACGATTGCTGCACGAGGCCGTTGAGCACCAGGCGCCCAAGCGGGCGGGCGCCTTCCGGCCGAAGCTGCGCTACGCGCATCAGGGCGGGATGAATCCGCCGATCATCGTGATCCACGGCAACTCGCTCGAGCACGTGACCGACGCCTACAAGCGATACCTCGAGGGGCGCTTTCGCGAGCACTTCAAGCTCGTCGGAACACCGATGCGCATCGAGATGAAACTCTCTCGCAACCCTTTCGCCGAGGGAGATCGCTGACACGGCAGCGCGTCTATCGAAGATGCTGTGTTAAGGTGCCGACTCCAACGAACTTCCAACACGGAGCATATCGTGAGCAACAAAGGGCAACTCCTACAAGACCCCTTCCTGAACCTGCTGCGCAAGGAGCACGTTCCGGTTTCCATCTACCTGGTCAACGGCATCAAGCTGCAGGGCCACATCGAGTCCTTCGACCAGTACGTTGTGCTGCTGCGCAACACCGTCACCCAGATGGTCTACAAGCACGCCATCTCCACTGTCGTCCCTGGCCGCGCGGTGAACTTCCACGCTGCTGAATCGGGCGAAAACGGCTGACCCGCCGCCTCCAACCTGTCGCTGCCGCAGGCGACTTGGCTTCACCGACCTTGAGCGCTGACCCCACCCGCCACGCGCCCGCTGACGACAGCAACGAGGCGGCGCGTGCGGTGCTGGTCGGCGTCGACCTGGGACCTGGCTCCTCCTTCGATCCCACCCTCGACGAGCTCGCCCTGCTGGCCGAGTCGGCGGGGGACGAGCCGGTCGCCCGCGTCACCGCCAAGCGCAAATCCCCGGATCCGGCACTCTTCGTCGGCTCCGGCAAGGCCGATGAGATCAAGCTGCTGGTTCAGGCCCATCACGCCCACGGCGTGATCTTCGATCAGGCCCTGTCGCCGGCGCAGCAGCGCAATCTCGAGCGGCACCTGGGCGTCCCGGTGGCCGACCGCACCGCGCTCATCCTGGAGATCTTCGCGGCCCGCGCCCAGAGCCACGAGGGCAAGCTGCAGGTCGAACTCGCGAGGCTGCAGTACCTGTCCACCCGACTGGTCAGGCGATGGAGCCACCTGGAGCGCCAGCGCGGCGGCGTAGGCCATCGCGGCGGCCCTGGCGAGGCCCAGATCGAGCTGGACCGCCGGATGATCGGTGACCGCATCAAGTCGGTGAAAGAGCGGCTGGAGCGCGTCAAGCGCCAGCGCAACACCCAGCGCCGGGCCCGTGATCGCTCGGGTACCTTCAAGGTCTCGCTGGTGGGCTACACCAACGCCGGCAAGTCGACGCTGTTCAACGCGATGGTGAAGGCGCGCACCTATGCGGCCGACCAGCTCTTCGCCACCCTGGACACGACCACACGCTCGCTGTACCTGGGCGAAGCAGGGCGCTCGGTCTCCCTTTCGGACACGGTCGGCTTCATACGCGACCTGCCCCACAAGCTGGTCGAGGCCTTTCGCGCGACACTGCAGGAGGCCGCCGATGCGGACCTGCTGCTGCACGTCATCGACGCGAGCAGTCCCGTCCTGCTGGAGCAGCAGCAGGAGGTGGAGCGCGTGCTCGAAGAGATCGGCGCCGAACACATCCCGCAGATCCTCGTGTACAACAAGCTCGACCGTATCGAGCTGGAACAGCGTCCGCGCGTGCCCGACGACGAGATCGAGCGTGCCCCCGGAGTGCGCGTGCCACGGGTCTTCGTCAGCGCGCTGACTGGCGAGGGCCTGCCCAGGTTGCGTGAGTTGATCGCCGCTTACGCTGCGCCGGTCTTGAACTCCGAGCCGGACGCCTTCATCTTGCCTGACGGTAGCTCGGCTCCGCGCCACTGAAGCACCGTCTTCCACGAACAATCAAGCAAACCGGTCCACGGCATGAGCATGCGAACCCTCGAAACTGACGCTCCGGGCGCCGGCGCACGACTGCGCCGCCTCGCGCGGGCTGCGCGCGCGCTGGTGATGGCCAACGGCCGCCACGACGGGCCGCCCGACCTCGACGAGCTCTGGCGAGATTTCAATCGCAAGCTGTCCAATCTGTTCGGCGGCAAAGGCGGTTCTTCGCCCCGCGGCAATGGCTCCGAAGATCCCGGCTTCCAGCCCGACATGAAGGGCGCGGGCATCGGCGTCGGCCTGATCGCCGGCCTGGTGGTGCTGATCTGGGCGGGCAGCGGCCTGTTCATCGTCCAGGAAGGCAATCAGGCGGTCGTGACGACCTTCGGCAAGTACACCAACACCGTGGCCGCCGGCATGCAGTACCGGCTGCCTTATCCCTTCCAAGCCCACGAGACGGTGCCGGTCACCCAGTTGCGCTCGGTGGAAGTCGGGCGCAACACCGTGAGCCAGGCAACCGCATTGCGCGACTCGTCGATGCTGACGCAGGACGAGAACATCGTCGACATTCGCTTCATCGTCCAGTACGTGCTGAAGGACGCGCGGGCCTTCCTGTTCGAGAACCGCGACACCGACCAGGCGGTCGTCCAGGCCAGCGAATCGGCCGTGCGCGAGATCGTCGGCCGCAGCAAGGTCGATTCCGTGCTCTACGAGAGGCGCGATGCCATCGCGGCCGACCTGGTGCGCTCGATCCAGTCGCAGCTCGATCGTCTCAATGCCGGCGTCACGATCAAGAACGTGAACCTGCAGAACGTGCAGGTGCCCGAGCAGGTGCAGGCGGCCTTCGACGACGCCGTGAAGGCCGGCGCCGACCGCGACCGCTTCAAGAACGAAGGCCAGGCGTATGCCAGCGACGTGATCCCCAAGGCACAAGGCACTGCCGCGCGCCTGCGGGCCGAGGCGGAGGGCTACAGCTCTCGCGTGGTCGCCACGGCGGAAGGCGATGCCGAGCGCTTCAAGTCAATCTACGCCGAATACCAGAAAGCCCCCGCGGTGACGCGTGACCGGCTCTACATCGATGCCATGCGCGACGTCTATGCCAACGTCAGCAAGGTGATGGTGGACAGCCACGGCAATTCGAACCTGCTGTACCTGCCGCTGGACAAGCTCATGCAGCAGTCCGGATCCCCGCCGGCAGCGGCCACTCCTGCGCCGGCGCCCGCGGCTCCCACCGACAGCTCAACCCTCGACCGCTCGCGCGACATCCGCAGCCGCGACCGCGACAGCCGCTGAACGCGGCGACGACACGAGAACACGAGAACAACCATGAACCGATTCGCCGTCATTGTCGGCAGCGTGCTCGTCCTGCTGGTGCTGGCCGCCTCGACGCTGTTCGTCGTCGATCAGCGCCAGGTCGCCGTGGTCTACGCCCTGGGCGAGATCAGGGAGGTCGTGACCGAGCCCGGGCTGAAGATGAAGTTGCCGCCGCCGCTGCAGAACGTCGTCTTCCTGGATCGCCGCGTCCAGACGCTCGACAGCCCCGAGGCGCGCCCGATCTTCACCGCCGAGAAGAAGACCCTGGCCGTCGACTGGCTCGTCAAGTGGCGGATCGCCGATTCGCGCCAGTTCATCCGCAACAACGGCGTCGACCTGCGCAACCTGGAGAACCGCCTGAGCCCTGTCGTGCAGGCCGCGTTCAACGAGGAGGTCACGAAGCGGACGGTCGGTGCCGTGCTGGCCACCGAGCGCGAGAAGATCATGAGCGACGTGAAGGCACGGCTCGCCGAGCCGGCCAAGTCCTTCGGTATCGAAGTCATCGATGTGCGCATCAAGCGCGTCGACTTCGTCGCGAGCATCACGGACTCCGTCTATCGCCGGATGCAGTCCGAGCGTCAACAGGTGGCCAATGAGCTGCGATCCACGGGCCAGGCCGATGGCGAGCGGATCCGCGCGGATGCTGATCGCCAGCGGGAAGTGATCGTGGCCGAAGCCTATCGCGATGCGCAGAAGATCAAGGGCGAAGGCGATGCCAAGGCTTCGGCGCTGTACGCATCGGCCTTCGGCCGCGATCCGCAGTTCGCCCAGTTCTACCGCAGCCTCGATGCCTATCGGCAGAGCTTTCGCAACAAGAACGACGTGATGGTCGTCGACCCTTCGTCGGACTTCTTCAAGGCCATGCGGGGCAGTGGCGCCGGCAGCGCCGCCCCGGCCAAGAAGTGAGTCGCCATGCCATCGGAGCGGGCCGCGCGAGCGGCCGCTCGCCAGCCAGTTCGCATCCCCTGGGGGGATGGGCGAATGTACTGATCGGTCGAGGGATCCGCTGATGGGTGACCTGCTGCTGGGGGCCCTTGCGCTGATGCTGGTGTTCGAGGGGCTGCTGCCGTTCTTCAGCCCTCGCCGTTGGCGCGAGGTCTTCTTGCGCGCCACGCAGATGACGGACGGGCAGATCCGTTTCATCGGCCTGACCTGCATGCTCGTCGGGCTGGTGTTGCTGCTGCTCAACGGCTGAAGTCGGGCCGGATTCGGGAAGGCCCCCCTGTACAATGCCGGTTTTAACCCCGGTGCCTTTTCATGTCCTCTGCTTGGCTGTTGCCAGAGCACATTGCTGACGTCCTGCCCGCAGAGGCCAGGCGCATCGAGGACTTGCGGCGCCAGTGGCTGGATCTGGCGCGCGGCTATGGTTTCGAGTTGGTCATGCCGCCGATGCTGGAGTATCTCGACTCCCTGCTTTCCGGTACCGGGCGCGAACTCGACCTGAAGACCTTCAAGCTGGTCGATCAACTGTCAGGACGCACGCTCGGCTTGCGCGCCGACACCACGCCCCAGGTCGCGCGCATCGATGCGCATCTGCTGAACCGGGATGGCGTGACCCGTCTTTGCTACTGCGGGCCGGCGTTGCACACGAGGCCGACGGGCCTGCACACCACGCGCGAGTTGCTGCAATTCGGGGCCGAGATCTTCGGCCATGCAGGGCTGGAGGCCGATCTGGAGGTGCAGGAACTGGCGCTCGACGGCCTGGCGGCGATCGGCGCGCGTGAGCTGGCAATCGATCTGGGCGACGCGCGTGTCGTGCGCTCGGTGCTGGCCGGCGTCGCGATGGATGCCGCGGCCCTGACCGATGTGGTGGCCGCCCTGACCGCCAAGGACGGCAGTGCGGTGCAGGCCCTGACCCGCCAATGCCCGGCCGAAACCCGGGCCGGCCTGGCGGCCCTGCTGGACCTGTACGGCGGCGACGAGGTGTTGGAAGAGGCCCGCCGCCGGCTGCCTGCACGCGCTCCCATCGCCGCAGCCCTGGACGACCTGGGCTGGCTGACAAGGCACCTGCGCCAGTCCAATCCTGAGGTGAGGATCGGCTTCGACCTGTCCGACATGAGCGGGTACGCCTACTACAGCGGTGTGCGTTTCGCGGTCTACGGCGCGGGCTCCATCAATGCGCTGGTGCGCGGTGGCCGCTATGACGAGGTGGGAGCGGTGTTCGGCCGCAACCGCCCGGCCGTCGGCTGCAGCCTCGACCTGAAGGGGCTGACCGCGGTGAGTCCGGTCGCTCCTCCGCGGCCTGCCGTGCGAGCGCCCTGGGGCGAGGATGCGTCGCTGCGTGCCGCCGTGCGCCGCCTGCGAGCGCAAGGCGAGACCGTGGTCTGCACCTTGCCGGGCCATGAGCACGAAACGCAAGAGTTCGATTGCGACCGGGAACTGGTCGCTGTCGAGGGCCAATGGGCCGTGCGCGCGCTCTGACGCGCTCGCCGCCATCCGCGCGCCCTTCCGAATCCACTGAACCCATGACATCGATGCAACAGAGCACTCCCACGGCCGTCGCGCACGGCCGCAATGTCGTCGTCGTCGGCACCCAATGGGGTGACGAAGGCAAGGGCAAGGTCGTCGACTGGCTGACCGACCACGCCCAGGGCGTCGTGCGCTTCCAGGGGGGGCACAACGCGGGCCACACCCTGGTCATCAAGGGCGTCAAGACGGCGCTCCAGTTGATCCCCTCCGGAATCATGCGCGACGGCGTGGCCTGCTACATCGGCAACGGCGTGGTGGTTGACCCATCCCACCTGCTGTCCGAGATCGAGCGGCTCGAGAAGATCGGCCTGGATGTGCGCTCTCGCCTGTACCTGAGCGAATCGTGCCCGCTGATCCTGCCTTTCCACGTCGAGGTGGACAAGGCCAGGGAGGCGCTTCGCGAGACCAGCGGTGCCGGCAAGATCGGCACGACCGGCAAGGGCATCGGCCCGGCGTATGAAGACAAGGTCGCCCGGCGAGCCTTGCGGGTGCAGGACCTGAAGCATCCGGAACGCTTTGCGGGCAAGTTGCGCGAGCTGCTGGAGCTGCACAACTTCGCGCTCGGTGGCTACCTCAAGAGCACTCCGATGGAGTACCAGCCGATCTTCGATCAGGCGATGAAGATGGGCGAAGCCCTCAGGCCCATGCTGGCCGATGTGGGCTACCGCATCTACACGGCCAACCGCGAGGGCGCCAACCTGCTGTTCGAGGGCGCGCAAGGCACGCTGCTGGACATCGACCACGGCACCTACCCGTATGTGACGTCGAGCAATTGCGTGGCCGGCAATGCCGCCGCCGGTGCCGGGGTGGGGCCGGACATGCTCCATTACATCCTGGGCATCACCAAGGCGTACACGACTCGCGTGGGATCCGGGCCGTTCCCGACGGAGCTGCCGATCGACCAGGCGGGTACGGTGGGTCACCACCTCTCGACCATCGGACAGGAGCGTGGGACGGTCACCGGGCGCGCTCGCCGCTGCGGCTGGCTGGATGCGGCCGCGCTCAAGCGCTCGATCATCATCAACGGCATCTCGGGACTCTGCATCACCAAGCTGGACGTGCTGGATGGCTTGAAGGAGATCAAGGTCTGCGTCGGCTACACGCTGGGGGATCAGTCGCTCGACATCCTCCCGCTGGACGCCGACGACATCGCGGCCTGCCAGCCGGTCTACGAGACCTTCCCCGGCTGGGAAGGATCGACCGCAGGCTTGACACAGTGGGACGAACTTCCGCTCAATGCACGCCGCTACCTGGAGCGCGTCCAAGCCTTCATCGGTGCGCCGATCGACATGGTGTCGACCGGCCCGGACCGCGACCACACCATCCTGCTGCGCCACCCTTACCAGGCGTAGTGACGACGATACGGCGAAGAGAGACACGACGATGCTCACCGACGACGGCAAACACCTGTACGTCTCCTGGGACGAATACCACCTGCTGATCGAGCGCCTGGCGTTGAAGGTGCACAACTCCGGCTGGCAGTTCGACCAGATCGTGTGCCTGGCCCGCGGCGGCATGCGGCCGGGCGACGTGTTGTCGAGGGTCTTCGACAAGCCCCTGGCCATCATGTCGACCAGCTCCTACCGGGCCGAAGGCGGCACGATCCAGGGCCGGCTGGACCTGGCCAAGTACATCACCATGCCCAAGGGCGAACTGGCTGGCCGCGTGCTGCTGGTCGATGACCTCGCGGATTCCGGAGTCACGCTCAAGGCGGTGGTGGAGCGGCTTCGGGGCTTGCCGTCGATCGCCGAGCTGCGCTCGGCGGTGATCTGGACCAAGGCTGTTTCGAGCTACACGCCCGACTACTATGTCGAGATGCTCGCCACGAGTCCCTGGATTCACCAGCCATTCGAAGACTACGACAACCTTCGTCCCGAAGGTCTGGCGCGGAAGTTTTCCGTCTGAACCCGGCACCGCAAAAGCAGATGGCCCCAGCGCGGGCCCAAAGAAAAAGGCCGGTACTTGCGTACCGGCCTTTCATGGAATCGAAGAAATCTTCTTCTTGTTCTTCAGTTCTTGTTGCTCTTGATTGTCTGGTGCCCAGGAGAGGACTCGAACCTCCACGGAGTTACCCGCTAGTACCTGAAACTAGTGCGTCTACCAATTCCGCCACCTGGGCATTTCAGGATTTGATTCGTTGTGCTGAGCTGATTCACAATCAGCGCTGCAACGAAAGATAGGACTATACCATCAAAACAAAAACGAATGCAAGCGCGCCCGTGTTGGGCGGCGCACTCATGAGCGAAGTCGAGGGCACTGTCCTCGGCCATCGCGACGGCCACGGCTTCGTCGAACGCGACGATGGCGAGCCGGACATTTACCTCTCACCCCAGGAGATGCGCGCGGTGCTGCACCGCGATCGCCTGCGCGTGCGAATCGTCCGTTATGACCGCAAGGGCCGGCCCGAAGGGCGCGTGGTCGAGATCCTCGAGCGGCGCAAATCCCCGATCATCGGGCGCCTGCTGCACGAGAACGGCATGTGGCTGGTGGCGCCCGAGGACAGGCGCTACGGTCAGGACATCCTGATCCCTAAGAACGCCACGGCGAGCGCCGCGGCCGGGCAGGTGGTGGCGATCGAACTGACGGAGCCGCCGTCGATGTACTCGCAGCCCGTCGGCCGGGTGACCGAGGTGCTGGGCCAGATCGACGATCCCGGCATGGAGATCGAGATCGCGGTGCGCAAGTACGAAGTGCCGCACCGCTTCTCGTCCGAGACGCTCGTGCAGGCCGCTGCCTTGCCGGACAAGGTTCGCGCCGTCGACCTGAAGCACCGCATCGATCTCACCGACGTTCCGCTGGTGACCATCGACGGCGAGGATGCGCGCGATTTCGACGACGCGGTCTATTGCGAGCCGCACAAGAGCGGCCGAGGCAAGTCCGCATTCAATGGATGGCGGCTGCTGGTCGCGATCGCCGACGTCAGCCACTACGTCAAACCAGGCGAGCCGCTAGACGAGGACGCCTACGAGCGCGCGACCTCGGTGTACTTTCCCCGTCGCGTCATCCCGATGCTGCCGGAGAAGCTGTCCAACGGCCTGTGTTCCCTCAACCCCGAAGTGCAGCGCCTGTCGATGGTGTGCGACATGCTGATCCGCGAGGACGGCGAACTGTGCGGCTACCAGTTCTACCCGGCGGTGATCTGCTCCCATGCGCGACTGACCTATACCGAGGTCGCGGCCGCCCTGGCGAACACACGGGGGCCGGAGGCCGCGAAGCGTCGGGCGCTCATGCCACAGCTGCTCCACCTGCACGAGGTCTATCGGGCGCTGTTGAAAGCGCGCACTCGGCGCGGTGCGATCGACTTCGAGACCACCGAGACCCAGATCGTGTGCGACGAAAACGGACGCATCGAGAAGATCGTGCCGCGCGTGCGCACCGACGCCCACCGGTTGATCGAGGAGGCGATGCTGGCGGCCAACGTCTGCGCGGCCGAGTTCATCGCCGGCGCCGAACACCCCTCGCTGTATCGCGTGCATGAGGGCCCGACCCCCGAGAAGCGCGTCACCCTGCAGGAGTACCTGAAGACCCTGGGCATCGGCCTGACCATAGGCGACACGCCTGCGCCTGCCGAGTTCCAGGCCATCGCCGAGGCGACCAAGGATCGTCCGGACGCGGCCCAGATCCACATGATGCTGCTGCGCTCCATGCAGCAGGCCATCTACACGCCGGTCAACAGCGGGCACTTCGGCCTCGCCTATGCCGCCTACACGCACTTCACCAGCCCGATCCGACGCTACCCGGACCTGCTGGTGCATCGCGTGATCAAGGCCATCCTGTCCAAGAAGCGCTACCACCTGGCCAGCGGCGAGCTGGCGGTGGATGCCGGCTCGCGTGCAGTCAAGCTGCACAAGGCGGGCAAGGGGGCCAAGCCGCACATCAGCGAGCCGGAGTACTGGGAGGCCGCGGGCATCCACTGCAGCGCCAACGAGCGGCGCGCCGACGAGGCCTCGCGTGATGTGGAGGCCTGGCTGAAGTGCCGCTACATGCGCGAGCATCTGGGCGAGGAGTTCGCCGGCACCGTGAGCGCGGTGACGAGTTTCGGACTGTTCGTGACGCTGGATGCCCTGTACGTCGACGGGCTGGTCCATATCACCGAACTGGGCGGCGAGTACTACCGGTTCGACGAGGTGCGACAGGAGCTTCGCGGCGAGCGCACCGGCATCCGCTACGCCATTGGTGCGCGGGTCAGGGTGCAGGTCAGCCGGGTGGATCTCGACGGGCGGCGAATCGACTTCCGCATGGTGCATGAGGGAGAGGCGGACCGGCTGCTCGCGCGCGGCCGGCCGTCGCCACGTGCCGAGTCCGGGAAGGCGACAGAAGTGCTCGCCGGCGTCGAGGCGACCGATCGCGCGCACAAGCGGGCGGCCAAGGCCGCCAAGACGAGCAAGGGCGGAAAGAGCGGAACCAAGGCCAAGCGACCCGCCGGTTCCACCTCGGCGCGCAGCAACGGCACACGCAGCAAGGCCGATGGCAAGTCGGCCGGGCGCTCGGCCGAATCCGGCGGCGCCGTGACCGCCACCCGGCGTACCAAGCGCTGAGCGGCCGCGTTCAGCGGCCCAGCTTGTCGGCGGCTCGAGCCATCACGTCCACGAGCTGGCCGGCAGGCAGCGGCAAGCCCGCGTCCAGGTCCTGCACGGCCCAACCGTGCAGCCATGCGCTGCCGACAGCCACCAGCCCGGCGGTGGCCAGGTCGTTCCCGGCATGACTGCTCCAGCAGCCTCCGATCCAGCCGGCCAGCACATCGCCGGTGCCCGCCGTGGCGAGGCGAGCGTTGCCGGTCGAGTTGACGATCGTCGGGCGGCCTGGTGTGGCGATGACGCTGCCCGATCCTTTCAGGAGCACCACGGCAGCAAAGCGCCCGGACAACGCGCGGGCCGCGGCGAGCCGGTCTGACTGCACCTTCGCAGCGGTGCTGTCGAGCAACCGAGCGGCCTCGAGCGGATGAGGGGTCAGGATGGTGGGCTCGGCGCGACGCCCGCGCGCTTCAAGCAATGTGGCCAGCGAGGTGTCGGTGGCGATCGCATTCAGCGCATCCGCGTCGAGCACCAGTCGCCGGGCGCGGGCGAGCAGCTCAGGCAGCACGCGGCGCACGGCCTCGCCGCCGCCGCAGCCGCACACCACGGTCGCCTCGTCCGCGAGGTGCGCGGCATGCGCCGCAGCCCACGGCCTCTCCATGAT
>Ga0075370_10000372_pt1 | contig 16475 bp, 15 predicted proteins | sample EndMethybrTD3035_FD_71398 | JGI IMG/M metagenome (GOLD analysis project Ga0075370, IMG submission 71398) | Populus endosphere microbial communities from Tennessee, USA - Endosphere MetaG P. TD hybrid TD303-5 | ecosystem: Host-associated > Plants > Roots > Endosphere | place: USA: Tennessee... | reverse complement strand
CAATAGATTAAAAGTCTACTGCTCTACCAACTGAGCTAACAACCCGGCAAGCCTACGATTATAGCTGTCTTGCGCACCGGGTCATTTTTGCGCCGACGCGAATTCTAGCGCAACTCCGGCACAGGCCATGCCGAAGGCGGCCGTCACCGTCACGCTCGAGCCGTAGCCGTGGCAGTTCAGGCTGCCGTCCACCTCGCAAGCATCGCCGCTCGGGGCCATCACGCTTTCGCGCGAGAACACGCAGCTCAGGCCGATCTTGCCGGTGCGCGCCGCACCATGTTGCTTGCGCAGGCGCTGGCGCAACGACGCGAGCAGCGGGTCGTGCGTGGTGTTGGCAAGGTCGTCGACCTCGATCGCCTGCGGCCTGCGTTTGCCGCCGGCGGCACCGGCGATCACGAGTGGCGTCTTGCCTTGCAGCGCCCAGGCGGCGAGCGCGGCCTTCGCGCGCACCTGGTCGCAGGCGTCGATCACCACGTCGACCGGATGCGGCAGCAGGCCCGGCCAGTTGCCTTCGTCGACGAACTCTTCCACGCCGGTGACGATGCAGCCCGGGTGGATGTCGGCGATGCGCTCGCGCAGGGCCTGCACCTTGGCCTGGCCGAGCGTGGCACCGATGGCTTGCACCTGGCGGTTGATGTTCGACTCGGCAACGTGGTCGAGGTCGATCAGCACGAGGCCCGCCACGCCGCTGCGCGCGAGTGCCTCCGCGGCCCAGGAGCCGACACCGCCCACGCCGACGATCGCGACGCGAGCCGCCCGAATGCGCTCGTAGGCCGCATCGCCGTACAGGCGCCGCAACCCACCGAAGCGACGTTCAAGATCGGCTTCGTCCACGGCCGGCGTTGCCGGATCGGCGATCGCATCCATCAGATGGACTTCTCGATGCGCCAGGTTTGCCAGCGCAGCGCGGCAACGGCGCCGGCGATGATCGCGGCGATCGCGACGAAACTCGTGAGGCTCAAGGTCGAGACACCCGACATCCCCTGCCCTATCGTGCAGCCGAGCGCGCAGACGCCGCCCACGCCCATCAGCGCCGCGCCCACCAGATGGTTGGCCGTGTCTTCGGCGTTGCGAAACCCTTCCCAGCGAAAGCTGCGCGTGACGATCGCATACGCCGCCGAGCCGACGACGACGCCCAGCGCGGCGACGATGCCGATCGTCAGGTGCTTGCTCGCATCGCTGAAGAACATCAGCCAGTCCAGTGCGTAGGCGATCGGTGCGACGAAGCTGAGCGACTCCATGCGCTGCGAGTTGGTGGCGACGAACGCTTCCTGCAAGGTGTTCGGGTCTTCGGCCACGTGACCCAGCACGCCCGACACCCACCACACGCCGGCCACCACAGCGCCGATGCCGAGGCCGCCGAGCAGGTTGTCGGCGCTGCGGCCTTCGGCACGCGCGAGCGACCAGAGCAGCAATGCCCCGCCGATGACGCAACCGAGCATGAGCGCGAGCCGTGTCTTCGCCACGCCGGTGGCGCTCGCCAGCAGCGACGGCAGATCCTGCGCGCCGGCGAGCGTGACCGCGACCGCGTCGACGGTCGCGACCCGCGCAACGGCAGTGATGCCCTTGAGCGTCGCGAACGCCGCAACGCCGAGCACGACAAACACGACCAGCGACTTGAGGTTGCCTCCGCCGATGCGCACCAGCGTCTTGCTGCCGCAGCCCGAGGCGAGCACCATGCCGAAGCCGAACATCGCGCCGCCGACAAGCGCGGACAGCCAGATTACCCTGGGGCCGGCGTACAGGCTCTTGCTCGCATCGATCCAACCGAGCGCCACCATCGCATTGAAACCGAGCATCGCGACGCCGATCGCCAGCACCCACATGCGCATGCGGGCCCAGTCGCCGATGTTGACGATGTCCGCCACCGCGCCCATCGTGCAGAAGTGGGTGCGTTGCGCGATCGCGCCGAACAGCACCGAGAGCCCGAAGGCTGCCCACAGCACCTGTGTGGACAGGGCCTTCAGATCGATCTCTTGCATGCTGCGATTTTACGCAGCCGCGTGCAACGCTATTTGAGCGACGCCAGCCGCTCGCGCCCGGCCTGCGCGGCCTCGGACTTCGGATAGGTCTTCAGCAAGTCGTCGATCGTCTTGCGGGCCGCCTTGGTGTCCTTCAGCTCCGCCTGGCAGTTCGCGATCGCGAGCATCGCCTCCGGAGCCTTCGGGCTTTCGGGGTTGCTCGTCACGAGGGAGCGGAACGAACCGATCGCGTCCTTGTACTGGCGCAGTCCGTACTGAGCGTTCCCGAGCCAGAACAGGGCCGATTCGGTGTAGCCGCTGGAGGGCCAGCGCTTGCGCAGAGCACCTAGCGAGTTGGCTGCGGCTTGAAAGTCGCTCTTGCGCAGCGACTCCATGGCCTCTTCGTACTGGCGCTTCTCGTCGGGCTCGGCGTTGAACTCCTTGCCGTCGAGCGAGACCTTCTGCGGCTCGAAGCGGCGCAAGCGGTCGTCCACGCCCGATTGAACGTCCTTCTGCTTGCGCTGCAGTTCGGCCAGGTCGCGTGCGAGCTGTTCGTCTGTGCCGCGCAGCTTGGCGTTCTCGGCGCGCAGCTGTTCGAGCTGGTTGTTCAGATCAAGCAGGCTGCGCCGCAACTGGTCGACCTGGTCGGCCAGGCGCGCATTCGCTTCAGTCTGCTTCTGGTTGTTCGTGTCAATGCGCTGGCGGATGTCGAGGATCGCGCGGCGCGCCTCGTCGTCGTCGAAAAGGCCGGCATGCGCCGCGGGCGCAGCGAGCGCCGCGAACACGAGCATCATGGTGCCGGCAAGGCGATTCGGGCGGTTCATCGCAGTGCCTTCAACGGTAGACGAGTTCGGCGCGGCGGTTCTTCGCCCACGCCGCTTCGTCGCTGCCCTGCACTGCCGGCCGCTCCTTGCCGAAGCTCACTGCCTCGATCTGCGAGTCGGCAGCGCCGAGCAGTGCGAGCGCCTTCGTCACTGCCTCCGCGCGCTTCTGGCCAAGCGCGAGGTTGTACTCGCGGCCGCCACGCTCGTCGGTGTGGCCTTCGACGGTGACCTTCTTCTTGCGGTCGGCGGTGAGCGACTTCGCGAAGCTGTCGACCAGCGGGCGGTACTCGTCCTTCAGCACATAACTGTCGAAGTCGAAGTACACGACCTTGCCGAGGCTCGCATTCGCACCGCCCTTCGTCAGGTCGATCGGCGTGACGCCGCTCTGGCCCGCACCCGAAGGATTGGCGCCGCCCGCGCCGCCGCTGCCCGCGGTCGTCGGATTGCGGGTTTCGACCGGCACGTTGTTGTCGAGCGGCACGCTCGAGCAACCGGCCAGAACGAATGCCGCGATCAGCGGAGTCATCAATGCGGTCAACCCAACATGCATCGTCTTTTTCATCACTAGCTCCTCTGAGAAGAAATTCAGCGCCCGTACGGGCCCCAGACCGGTTCGCGCACATCGGCCGTCGTCGAGACCAGGCGTGCCTTGATCTTGCCGTCCAGCGTGGTGGTCATCAGCACGTCGCGGCCGGCGGCACGCGATGCATAGATGATCAGCTTGCCGTTCGGCGCGAAGCTCGGGCTCTCGTCGTCGCTCGTGTCGGTGAGCGGCTGCGGCTGGCCGTTGCCGGCCAGGTCGAGCGTGTAGAGCCGGAACGCGCTGCCCTGGCGCGAGATGTAGGCGAGCGTGCGGCCGTCCGGGCTGATCGCGGGGCTGATGTTGTAGCTGCCGCCGAAGGTGACGCGCTCGACGCTGCCGCCGCTGGCCGGGATGCGATAGATCTGCGGGCCGCCCCCGCGGTCGCTGACGAAGTAGATCGAGCGGCCGTCGGGCGAGAACACCGGCTCGGTGTCGATCGCGTTGCTCGTGGTCAGGCGCCTCGGTGTGCCGCCGTCGCGGCCCAGCAGGTACAGCTGCGAGCCGCCATCGCGGGAGAGCGTGACCGCCAGCGTCTGCCCATCGGGAGACCATGCCGGCGCGCTGTTCGAACCGCGGAAGTTCGCGATCGCGCGGCGGCCACCGCTGGCCGTGTCCTGCGTATAGACAACCGCCTTCTGGCTCTCGAACGACACGTAGGCGAGCGACTTGCCGTCCGGAGACCACGCCGGCGAGATGATTGGTTCGGCGCTGTTCAGCGCCACCTGCCCGCCTTCGCCATCGGCGTCGGCCACCCGCAGCGTGAAGCGCCCTCCGCCCTTGGTGACGTAGGCGATGCGCGTCGAGAACACGCCCTTCTCGCCGGTGAGTTTCTCGTAGATGTAGTCGGCGATGCGGTGCGCGGCCAGGCGAAGGTCACCGGCTTCGACGGCCGTGCTCTGCCCGCCGAGCGGCGTGCCCTTGACGACGTCCCACAGCTTGAAGCGAATATCGAAACGGCCGTCGGCCAGGCGCGTGATCGAGCCGGCCACCAGCGCGTCGGCAGCGCGGCCGCGCCACTCGGTCATCACCGGCTGGGTGTTCTCGTCGAGCGCGCCGGGCGCGTCGATTCCCTTGAAGACTCCGCTGCGTTCGAGATCGGCGCGCACGATCGCCGAGATCGAGACCGACGGCGTGGCGCGCTCCTCGTCGCGGAACTTCGTGATCGCGATCGGCAGCTGCGTGGCGCCGACGCCCGAGATCTCGACCCGGAACTGGGCCGACGCCTTCGAGCAGAACAAGGCAGCCGCCACGAGCAGCAGCGAGCCGAAGGCTGCGCGCAAGAAGCTCGATGTGCGACCTGAGGGATCGTGCGCGAGACGGTGCGCGGAGCTACGGATGTTGTGCATTGTGGAGCGCGTGGATGAATCTGGGACAATGACGATCATAGAGGAGCACTCCAATCGTCCACGTGCCGCCACCCGTGCCGCCACTGCCCACCACCCCGGACCCTGCCCCCTCGTTGACGGTCGTGATTGTCGCGAAGAACGAGGGGCGCAACATCACCGAATGCGTGGCGAGCGCGTCGTTCGCAAACGAAGTGCTGGTGCTCGATTCGGGCAGTACCGACGACACCGCGAGCCTGGCCGCCAAGGCTGGCGCGCGTGTGGTGCGCACCGACTGGCCGGGCTACGGGCCGCAAGTGGCGCGCGGCTTCAAGCTTGCGACGACCGACTGGGTGCTCTCGCTCGACGCCGACGAGCGCATCAGCCCAGAGTTGCGCGCCGAAGTGCTCGCGGCCATCCGCTCCGGCCGGTTCGATGGTTATCGAATTCCGCGCCTGTCCGAGTTCTGCGGGCAGTTCATCCATCACTCGGGCTGGCGCCCCGACCACACGCTGCGTCTGGGCAGGCGTGCACTCTCGGACTTCACCGATCACTTCCTGCATGCACACATGAAGGTGCAAGGCAGCGTCGGCGAGCTGAAGAACGACCTCATCCACTTCAGCTACCCCGACGTGCATGACGTGCTCGAGAAGCTCGACCGCTACTCGACCGGCCACGCCCGCGACATGCACGCGGCGGGCAAGTCGAGCAGCGTCGGCAAGGCCGTGATGCATGGGATCTTCGCGTTCGTTCGGACATATGTTTTGCGGCGGGGGTTCCTGGACGGCAGCCGTGGGCTGATGCTGGCGATCTACAACGCCGAATACACCTATTACAAATACATCAAGCTGATGTTCCTGAAGAGTCCGCCGGGCCGCCCAGAGTTCCCTGCATGAGCGACGGCCAACCCCAAGCACAGCCTCAAACCCAGCCCGCGCTGCTGTCGAAGCTGCGCATCCTGCTGCCGTATTTCGCCGGAACCCGATGGGCATTCGTGCTCGGCGGCGTCGGTGCCGCAATCGCCGCCGCCTGTGAGGCGGGAGTCGCCTGGCTGATGATTCCACTCGTCGACGGCGGCTTCGAGAAGGCGCCGATCAAGCTGCTGGCGCACCTGCCGCATCCCCCGCTGTGGCTGGTTCCGGTGATGCTGATCCTGCTGTTCGCGGTGCGCGGCCTGGCCGGCTTCGTCGTCGACTACACGCTGGCGTGGGCTGCCAACCAGGCGCAGTTGCGCCTTCGCTCGAAGCTCTTCGGACGTCTGCTCGACGCACACCCGCAGCTCTACAACCACCGCTCGGCCAGCAGCCTGATGAACACCGTCGTCTACGAGGTGCTCAGCGGAGTCACCCAGCTGGTCGGCGCCGCGCAGATCGTGCTGAAAGACAGCTTCACCGTCGTCGCGATGCTCGGCTTGCTGCTGGTGATCAACTGGCAGCTCGCGCTCGTGATCGCCGCGCTCGCCCCGGCTGTCGGCTACACGATGAAGGTGTTCGGCCGACGCATGCGCCGCATCACGAAGGAGTCGCAGCTCGCGGTCGACCGGCTGGGCTACGTGGTCGAAGAGAACGTTCTTGCATGGCGGATGGTGCGCCTGCACGGCGTGCAGGAGGTGCAACGGGAACGCTTCGAGAAGTCGAGCAGCGGGCTGCGCCGCCTCCTGATGAAGTCGACCGTCGCAAGCGCCACGGTCACGCCGATCACGCAGTTGCTGACCGCGTTCGCGCTCGCCACGGTGATCGGCGTCGCGCTCTGGCAAAGCAGCCAGGGCGGCACCACGATGGGTGCCTTCATTGCCTTCATCAGCGCGGCAATCGCGGTTGCCACGCCACTGCGACGCTTGACCGATGTGTCGGCACCGATCTCGCGCGGCATCGCATCGGTCGAGCGCGGCCTCGACCTGATCGAGCATGCCCCGCGCGAAACCGGCGGCACGCACGCACCCGGGCGCGCGAAGGGCGAGCTCTCGCTGCGAGGCGTGTCGATGCGCTTCGGCGGTGCGGACGCCACGCCCGCACTCGATTCGATCGACCTCGAGATTCGCGCGGGAGAAACGATCGCGCTGGTCGGGCCTTCCGGTGCCGGCAAGACCACGCTGGTCAACCTGCTGCCGCGTTTTCTCGATCCGAGCGCCGGCACGATCACGCTCGACGGTGTCGAGCTGCAGCAGTGGAACCTCGCCGCGCTGCGCGATCAGTTCGCGCTCGTGAGCCAGGAGGTGGTGCTGTTCAACGACACGGTCGCGGCCAATGTCTGCTTCGGCGCGCCGGCCGACCCCGAGCGCGTGGCCGCCGCGCTGCGCGCCGCCAACCTGACGAGCTTCGTCGACTCGCTGCCGCAGCGCGAGCAGACGCCGATCGGCCACAACGGCGCGCAGCTCTCGGGTGGCCAGCGTCAGCGCCTCGCGATCGCACGCGCGATCTACAAGGACGCGCCCATCCTGATCCTCGACGAAGCCACGTCGGCGCTCGACAGCGAGAGCGAGCGCCTGGTGCAGCAGGCGCTCGATGTGCTGCTGCGCGGCCGCACCAGCATCGTGATCGCTCACCGTCTGTCGACCATCGAGCGCGCCGACCGCATCGTCGCAATGCAGGCCGGGCAGATCGTCGAGCAAGGCAGCCACACCGAGCTGCTGGCGCACGCCGGGTTGTACGCTCGGCTGCACGCGCTTCAATTCAGGAGTTGACGAAATGACCAGCACACACCCGATCAGCCGCTACCCGGCGCCCGTGCTCGACAAGCTGCCCGACGACATCCGGGCGAAGATTCTCGAGGTGCAGGAGAAGGCCGGCTTCGTGCCCAACGTGTTTCTCGGCTTCGCGCACCGGCCCGACGAGTTCAGGGCGTTCTTCGCGTACCACGACGCGCTGCTGCTGCGCGAATCGGGCTTGAGCAAGGGTGAGAAGGAAATGATCATCGTCGCGACCAGCGGCGCCAACGGCTGCCTGTACTGCGTGGTCGCGCATGGCGCGATCCTGCGCATCTACGAGAAGGCGCCGATGCTCGCCGACCAGCTCGCCGTCAACTACCGCAAGGCCGACATCACGCCGCGCCAAAAAGCGATGCTCGCGTTCGCGATGAAGGTCTGCAACGATTCGGCGGCAGTAGGCGACGCCGACTTCGCCGCCCTGCGCGAGCACGGCTTCACCGACGAAGACGCCTGGGACATCGCCGGCATCACCGCGCTGTTCGGCCTTTCGAACCGCATGGCCAACGTGATCTCTCTGCGTCCGAACGATGAGTTCTACCTGATGGGCCGCGTGCCGCGCGCGAAGACCTGAACGACATGGCCGCGAGCTACACGATCGTCATCCCGGTGCTGAACCAGCTGCACTACACGCAGCAGTGCGTCGCGAGCCTTCTGGCTCACGGCGTCGATCCGACGTCGCTGCTGATCGTCGACAACGGCAGCACGGACGACACGCCCTCATGGCTCGCCTCGCAGCCGGCACTGCGCTCGGTTCGAAATCCCGTGAACCTCGGCTGCGGCGGGGCGTGGACGCAGGGCGCGCTGCTGTCCGATCGCGAATGGGTCGTGCTGCTGAACAACGACATCATCTGCGCGCACGACTTCATCGGCGCGCAGATAGCGGCCGCCGAGCGGCACCAGTTGAAGGTGGTGAGCCCGTCACTCGTCGAGTTCGATCTCGACTACGAACTCGATCGGTTCACGCCGGAATTCCTCGCAAAGATGACCGGGCAGCTGCGTCGGGGATGGTTCCACGGCGTGTGCTTCTCCGTCCATCGCTCGGTCTTTCACGCGGTCGGCTACCTGGACACCGACCGCCTGCTCTACGGCCGCGAAGACGCCGAGTTCCTGGCGCGCTGCAGGCGCCACGGCATCGCCGTCGGCACGGTCGGCGATGCGCTGATGCATCACTTCGGCATGATCACGCAGACCGCGATGAAGAAGGAACAAGGGGTGTCCAAGTTCGGGGATCACCGCTACTTCTACAGCAAGATCGGCCTGAACTGGTGGGGCCGCCAGCGCGCCAAGTTCGAGCGCAAGGCGCAGACGAAGCGCTGGGCAGCGCAAGAGCTCTCCCAGTTCGGGATGACGATGCACATGGTGCATCGGAACAAGCAAGTCGAGTACCGCTGACATCATGACAACCCGCCATCTCGACCTCGGCTGCGGCGCTCGTCCGCGCAACCCGTATCGGGCCGACGAGGTTCACGGCGTCGACCTCGGGGCGCCCGAAGGCATGGACAGCAGCCGCTTCCGGCGCGCCAACCTGACGCTCGAGCCGATCCCGCATCCCGACGCGAGCTTCGACTCGATCTCGGCATTCGACTTCCTGGAGCACGTGCCGCGCGTGCTTCCCACGCCCGATGCCCGCTCGACGAGACTGCCGTTCATCGAGCTGATGGACGAGATCCACCGCGTGCTCAAGCCGGGCGGTCGCCTCTATGCATTGACTCCGGCGTATCCGAACGCCGAGGCGTTCCAGGATCCGACGCACGTGAACATCATCACCGAGCAGACGTGGCGGTACTTCTGCGGCCCCGAGCCGATGGCACGCCCGTATGGCTTCGTCGGCACGTTCGAGATGCTCCGCAACGAGTGGGCCCTGTACCCCGACTCCTTCGAGCCGACCGTGCCGCTGACCTGGCGCCGCCGTTACCGGCGTGCGCGGCTGCTTCGCAAGGGGCGGCTGACGCATCTGATGTGGGAATTCGTCCGCAGCACGCCCGTTTGAGCCATGACCTTCGAAGACTCATTCCGGTCCTGGCGCCGCAACATGAAGGCCCGCATGCCCTACGTGCGGCGGCGCGAGTTCACGATCCTGCAACGCAAGTACAACGAACTGGCCGACGGACTGGGCTGGTTGGCGACGCCAGCGAACGTGGCGCGCCTGAATCCCATCAAGCCGATCGCCCAGCCGCTTGACGGCGAGGTCTGCCTGTTCGTCACGCATGCCGCAGCCCCTCGCCTGAAGCCGCACGTGGTTCTGCACGTGGAGCACTTGCTGCGCGCCGGCGTTCACGTGGTGCTCATCCTCAACACCGACCTCGCGGCTTCCGACTTCAGCATCGACCAAGACTTGACCGAGAAGCTCTCCGGCATCTTCGTTCGCGAGAACCTCGGCTTCGACTTTGCCGCCTGGGCACACCTGTTCTCCGTGTGCGACCGCCAGCACTGGAGCCGCCTCTATCTGGTGAACGACAGCATCGTCGGCCCACTGGACAGCGCAGACTTCCAGCGTTTGATCGAGCGCATTCGAAGCTCGCCGGCCGATCTGGTCGGCCTCACGGAAAGCCAGCACCCTCTGCCGCATCTGCAGAGCTTCTTCATGGCGTTCAACGCGCCCGCGCTGCACGGGCCGATCGTTCGAGACGTGTTCGCGCGGGTGCTGAACCTGCCGACGAAGGCGCAGGTGATCGACGTCTACGAAACGCGTATGACGCGCGAACTGCTGCGCCAGGGCTTGCGCACCGAAGCGCTCTTCGAGCCACTCTCCAACGACAGGCACGCCGCCAACGACACCTTCTTCCGTTGGGATCGCCTGCTCGATGCAGGCTTCCCGTACGTCAAGGCCAGCGTGCTGATCGAGTTCGGCGACACCTCGGCCGTGCGTGCGCGCGTGCCCGCAGACCTTCTTCCGTCGCGCCCCTGAACCGCCGCGCGCTCACCCGCGGAACTGGCGCCTGATGCGCGCGAGCATGCTCGCCTTGGGCGGCACGCGATCGGGCTCGCGATAGACGCCACATCTGGATCGACCCGCCTTGCGAGACAGCGAACTCGACAACGCTGACCGGCCGCCCGCGAAAGCGCGCGAAGTGACGGTCGTAGATCTCGAAGTAGTGCTCCCACTTGTGGATCAGGCGCCCTCGATGCTGGTCGAAGAATCTCTGAAGATCGTTCACGTCGTTCACGTCGTTCATGTCGTTCATGTCGTTCATGTCGTTCATGTCGCTTGTGTCGTTCTTGCTGCCGAACACCCGGCCGACCTTCGCATTGTGCGAAACCTCACGTCCGATTGTTGCGCCGGGCAGCGCATCGCCACGGCAGCCGACCGATACTCGCGCACGGCCGCAATGCACATGCACGGGCCCTGCTCGTACAGAGGAATCACGATGTCCCCATCACGCCTTCACGCACTCGCCAAGGGTCTCGGATCAGCGCTCGGATCGATCGCGCTGGCAGCCACGTTGGCCGCCTGCTCGCCCTCCGTTCCGGACACACTGAAGATCGGCATGCTGACGCCGCAATCCGGCCCGTTCGCGCTGCGCGGCAAGGACCTTGTCAACGGTGCGCAACTGGCGGTCGACGAGATCAATGCGTCGGGCTACAAGATCCAGGGCAAGCCGGTCAAGCTCGAGCTCGTGGCGGTCGACGACAAGGGCGAGGTCGATGCGGCGAAGGCGGGAGCCGAGAAGCTGCTGGCCGACGGCGTCACCGCCGTGATCGGCCCGCTGAACACGCCGCAGGCCGTGCCCGTGGTGCCGATCATCGCCGCCAAGCGCACACCGCACTTCTTCACCGCCACCGCTGCGGAGCTGACCGGCCTCGGCCAGGGCAACGCGTTTCGGCTGCTCGCCAACGACGACCTGCAAGGCAAGGCGATGGCAGTCATCACGACCGACAACCTGAAGGGCAAGCGCATCGCGACGATCGTCGAAGCCGGCAGCTACGGCCGCGGGCTGAACAAGGCGTTCGAGGCTGCGATGCCGAAATCCGCGCAGATCGTTTTCACCGCCGAAGTGGGCGCCAAGGACGATGTCACGCCCGACATGGCAACGAAGATCAAGGCAGCCAATGCCGACGTGGTGGTCTTGTTCGCGCGCGAGCCGCAGCTCGTCAGCCTGTTCGCCGCGCTGAAGCAGGTGGGCCACACCGATGTGTTCGTGCTCGGCACGAACGTCGTGCGCAACAAGAACGTCGCCGCACTGCCGATTCCGGTGAAGGGGTTCTACGCCACCGCCACGGCGATCGACGCCGCCGAGTTCGCGCACGGCAAGGAGTTCCTCACCGCATTCGGAACCAAGTACGGCAGCTCGCCGGTCTGGGGCGCGCACTATGCCTACGATGCGGTCTACGCGCTCGCCGATGCCGCACGACGCAGCGATACGCTGAAGAACGACGACCTGCTCGCCACACTCAAGCGCATCGACCCCGCCACGCGCGTGCTTCAGAACATGCAGTTCACCGAGAGCGGCGAGCAGCGCTATCCGAACATCGGCTTCTATCGGGCCGAGCGTGGCGCGTGGGTGCTGCAGCTGGTGTCGGCGAGCTGGTAGGTCGGGCGTCAGCCACCGGGTTCGCGAACGGCCGCGCCGCGGGGCGCGTAGGATGATCGGCATCCGTATCGCCCGAGAGTCCGCAACCGCCATGCACGCCCCTGCCACGAACCCCGCACCCCTCTCGCCCTTTCATCTCGCGTTCCCGGTGCACGACATCGCACTGGCCCGCAAGTTCTACGGCGAACTCCTCGGCTGCCCGGAAGGCCGCAGCGCCGAGGATTGGGTCGACTTCAACTTCTACGGCCACCAGATCGTCGCGCACCTCGCGCCTGCCGAGACTGGCGCTGCGCAGCGCAATGCAGTGGATGGACATGGCGTGCCGGTGCGCCACTTCGGCATCGTGCTGCCGATGGCCGAGTGGGATGCATTGGCCGCGCGCCTGAAGGCTCACGGCGTCGAGTTCGTCATCGAACCGTACATCCGCTTCAAGGGGGAGCCTGGGGAGCAGGCGACGATGTTCTTCCTCGACCCCTCCGGCAACGCCGTGGAGATCAAGGCCTTCGCGGACATCGCGAAGCTGTTCGCCAAGTGAGCCCTTGTTGACGCACTTCCGCCCGGTCAAACTCGAGCACGCGAGCCGCCTGATCAACCACGGCCCGACTGTGCTCGTGACGAGCGCGGCGGGTGGCCGCCGCAACGTGATGGCGGCCGCCTGGTCGATGCCGGTGGAGTTCACGCCGCCGCGCATCTCGGTCGTCTGCACGGCATCGAGACACGCAGCGACTCGATGCTCGGTGTGCCGCTCATCGAATCCGGCTGCGCCGCCTGGCTGGAGTGCCGACTGATTTCGGGATCTCACATCAAGACGATGTCGTGCGCTTCTGGTAGCGGCCGAAAGGTTCTTCATACCATGCGCCAAGCTGACAAGCAGGCGCTCAGAATCGCATGAGGTTCACCAGAAGCTTCTCCCGTAACATCGCGCCGAATTTCAGACTCATCCGCTCATGCGCGTTCTCTCTTTCCTGTTCTTGACCATCATCTTTGGGTTGCGGCCCGCGGCAGCAAACACAGACGATTCACCGCCAACCTATTCGCTGGTGGATACCGCGGTTCATACGCTGCACGCCGCGCGACTGAACCGCGACTATGAGCTCTATGTGGCACTGCCGAAGTCCTACGCTACCGGCTCAGACCGCAGATACCCGGTGGTCTTCGTCACCGACGCTCCCTACGCGTTTCCGCTCACGCGTGCAATCGCCGCCCGTGTGGGCGGTCATGGCTCCGACCTGCCGGAGTTCATCCTCGTTGGACTCGGCTACGCAAAAGGCGATACGCCCGAATTCAGCCGAAGGAGGGACTACACGCCGTCATCAAACCGTGATGCCGAGCTGCGCTCCGACATGGTCGGCCGAGCACCGGTCTTTGGCGAGGCTGCGGGCTACCGGAGCTTCCTGGCAGAGGAGGTGTTCCCCTTCATTGCCAAGCGCTACCGCGCAGACATGGGCCGCAAGGTGTTTGCCGGGCATTCCTATGGCGCCCTCTTCGGAGCCGATACGCTCACGCGCGAGCCTGGCCTGTTCCAGGGTTACGTGCTCGGCAGTCCTTCCCTGTGGTTCGACCACCGAGTGCTCCCCGCGCGCGAGAGAGCCTGGGCCTCGGGCGCGCATGCGGACGTGTACATCGGTGCTGGCGAATATGAACGACGCGCACCCCGAGGCAGTCGCGACACTCGGCGTTACGCCAGCGAAGGCGACATGGTGGCTGACGTGCGGGCGTTCTCCGCTGCCCTCGCGAGGCACACGAACCGCCTGCGCATGCGCACAGATGTGATCGCGGGAGAGGATCACCTCACAGTCGCTCCCATACTGATCACGCGCGGGTTGATGTGGGTGCTGGGTCCGCACTAGCGGCTCGTGCGGGCTGGTGCGTCGTTCCTCACCGCAATCAATGCAACTGCACCGCCTGAAGGCCCGCGGCTGATGCAGCGGTCGGGAGGGGCGCGTCCTCTTCAAGCGCCATCTCGGTATTGGCGTAGTTCTGCGCCAGCTCTCGCGTGAGAACTTCGCGATCGCATGCCTTCTCCCAGATCGACACGACGACGCAGGCCACTGCATTGCTCATGGTGCTGGTCAGGGCGCGCGCCTCGGACATGAAGCGATCTATGCCGACGATGAGGGCCACGCCGGCCACCGGCAGATCGGGCATCACGGTCAGCGTCGCGACCAGAGCGACGAATCCGCTGCCAGTGACGCCGGCTGCGCCTTTCGACGTCAGGAGCATGAGCCCGAGCATCGCGCCGATCTGCGTCCAGGACAGATGGATATCGCATGCCTGGGCGATGAACATCGAGGCCAGCGTCAGATAGATTGCCGTGCCGTCCAGATTGAACGAATAGCCGGTCGGCAGCACCAGGCCAACGACCCCTTTCTTGCAGCCGAGCCGTTCCAGTTTCATGAGAAGCCTCGGCAACACCGGCTCGCTCGACGACGTGCCGAGCACGACCAGCAGTTCCTCGCGGATGTAGCGCAATAGCTGCCAGAGCTTGAAGCCGTGCATGCGCGCCAGCAGCCCGAGCACGACCACGACGAAGAAGGTGCAGGCGATGTAGAAGGTGCCGATCAGCAGTCCCAGCGAGCCGATCGACTTGATCCCGTAACGTCCGACAGTGAACGCCATCGCGCCGAAGGCACCGAGCGGTGCCAGCCGCATGATGAAGCCGAACGCCGCGAAGAGCATGTGTGCGAAGCCATCGATGCCGTCGAGCACCACACGACCGGCCGAGCCGATGCGGGTAAGGCCGAAGCCGCACAGCACCGACAGCAGCAGCACCGGAAGCACCTCTCCTTCGGCGAAGGCACCGAAGAACGACGCGGGAATGATGTGCATCACGAACTCGGTGAAGCCGCGGGGCGGCACCTGACTCGAGTACTTGGCGGCGACCGCCGCGTCGAGATGCTTCGGGTCGATGTGCATGCCCGCGCCCGGCTGCAGCAGGAACACCGCGGCCAGGCCGGTCAGCAATGCGAGGATCGTGAGCGCATAGAACAGACCCATCGACTTCAGCAGCGTCTTGCCGATTTCGCGCGTGTCGTTCAGCGATGTGATGCCGCTCACGATGGTGCAGAAGACGATTGGCGCGATCATCATCTTCACCAGCTTGACGAAGCCGTCACCGAGCGGTTTCAATGCGGCACCGAACTCGGGCCAGTAGTGGCCCACGGTGATGCCGAGCACCAACCCGATCAACACCTGGACATAGAGCAGCTTGATCAGCTTGCCGGTTTTCATGGGCTTGTCTCCTGGAAATGGGCAAGGAACGGCCCTGCCGATCTGCGCCGGCTGGTGTCAGGGCCAGGGGGGTCAGCGCAGCGTGGCGAGCACGCGGTCGACCATCACCCCGGACTGGCCGAGGTAGTTGGCAGGGTCACAGAGCGTGGCCAGCGCAGCACGATCGAGATGCTTGTTGATCTCGCGGTGCTCGGCCAGTAGGTCAAGCAGCGGTCTGTGCTGCTTCACTGCCTCGCGACAGATGTCGTACACCAGGTCATGCGCGTATTCGCGCCCGATGTACGGGCCCAGGCCCATCATCACGGCTTCGCTCATCACGAGGCCATGCGTCAGGTCGATGTTGCGGCGCATCGCCTGCGCATCGACCTCGAGCCCCTCGAGCACGAAGCGCGACTGCTTCAGAGCGCCAGCCATCAGGCAGAACGCCTCGGGAAGCACGATCCACTCGATCTCCCACGGGCCGGTCGACCGCTCGTGGTCCGCGACCATCGCGTCCATCAGTGCCGCCGCATGCTGCCGCACCACCGAGATCGCCGCGTGGATGTAGCACGACGAGATCGGGTTGCGCTTTTGCGGCATCGTGCTGCTGCTGCCTCGGCCGTGCGCGAACGGTTCGTAGACCTCGCCAACTTCCGTCTGCATCATCAGCTTGACGTCCATGCTCAGCTTGCCGAGCGTTCCGCCGACCAGGCCGAGAAAGGTGCCGACCTCGGCGATGTTGTCGCGGATGGTGTGCCAGGCGATGAGCGGCTGCTTCAGCCCGAGCTCGGCGCACAGTCCGGCCTGCGTCTGCATCGCACCGTTCTCGAGCGACGCCAGCGTGCCGGCCGCGCCGGCGAACTCGCCGACGAGCACGCGCTCCTTCAATTGCGCCAGGCGCTCGCGGTGGCGTTCGATGGCCGACAGCAGACCGGCCATCTTGTAGCCGAAGGTCACGGGAATGGCCTGCTGCAAGTTGCTGCGACCGATCATCGGTGTCAGGCGATGCGCCTGCGCATGCTTGGCCATCGCGGCAGAGATCGCCGCGAGTTCGCGCTCGACGATCTCCAGGCCTTCGCGGATCTGCAGCACCGTCGCGGTGTCGGTGATGTCCTGCGTGGTCGCGCCCCAGTGGCAGTATTCGCCGAGCTTGTCGCGGCACAGTGCGTTGAGCTGCGAGACCACGCCCAGGATTGGGTAGCCGATGCGCTCGGTCTGCTGGCGCAGCTTGGCCATGTCGATCTGCTCGAGCCGGCAGTGGCTCACGATCTCGTCGGCGGCCTCCTGCGGAATGAGGCCGAGGCGGCCTTGCACCTTGGCCAGCGCGGATTCGATG
>Ga0075370_10000369_pt1 | contig 16488 bp, 18 predicted proteins | sample EndMethybrTD3035_FD_71398 | JGI IMG/M metagenome (GOLD analysis project Ga0075370, IMG submission 71398) | Populus endosphere microbial communities from Tennessee, USA - Endosphere MetaG P. TD hybrid TD303-5 | ecosystem: Host-associated > Plants > Roots > Endosphere | place: USA: Tennessee... | reverse complement strand
CGCCTACTTGCAGGGAAGCGACGCGATCGCGACGCTTCCCGCTTCGCTTGCCCACAAGTATGCGGAGCTCGGCACGCTGGCTCCACTGCGCACAGAGATGCCGCGCCTGGTTCGTCCGGTGGGGCTGTTGTGGTTGCGCGGACACTCGCCCTACACCGGAGATCCCGCCTTTGCCGAGTGCGTCGAGCAGGCCGCGCGAGAACTTCTCATTGACGCATGAGTCGTTTGGGAGGTCCCCGTCGCAGCGAGAACGGTCATCAGTCAGGCGTGAAAAGGACCGTACCGTGAGCGAGAACGCTGGTCCGGTCGTCTGCGCCCTTCATTGAGCCCTGCAATTCGAGGATGCAGCCGCCTCTCGCGCGGGCTGCAATCGACGTCACGTTCCATTCGATCGAAACCGTGTCGGTCGCCAGCACGGGACGCAGCAGATCCACCGAAAAGTTGATCCCCAGCACAGTGCCCTTCTGGGCGAAGTGACTGGCCGTCAACCCCATCAGCAAAGACGTGGTGTGAGTCCCGCTTGCAATCAAGCCGCCGAAACGCGTGCCGCGTGCCAACTCCACATCATGGTGCAGAGGGTTCTCGTCGCCTGCGGCCAGTGCAAATGCCCTGACCTGCTCTTCGTCGAAGGTGTGGAATCGCGAGAAACGGTAGCCGGGTCCGATGGGTGCAAGGGCCGCGATTTCAAACTCACCCATGGCGCACGAGCCCGGTGATGGCTTCCTGGCTTCCGGCCTCCTCGCGCAAGCGAAACTTCTGGATCTTGCCCGTGGCCGTCTTCGGCAAGCTGCTGAATATCACCCGGCGCGGACACTTGAAGTGGGCCAGCCGTTCACGGCAGAACGAAATGATCTCTTGCTCGGAGGGCGCCGCAACGCCTGCCTTGAGTTCGATGAACACGCACGGCACCTCCCCCCATGTCTCGTCGGGCTGGGCGACCACGGCGGCATGCAAGACCGCCGGGTGTCCATGGACGACATCCTCGACTTCCACGGAAGAGATGTTCTCCCCGCCGGAAATGATCACGTCCTTTGAACGATCGGTGATCTGCGCATACCCGTTGCCATGAAGAACCGCGACGTCGCCGGTTCGAAACCAGCCATTGGCGAGCGCCCTGCGCGTCGCGGCCTCGTTCTTGAAGTAGCCCATCATCACCGTGTTCCCGCGCAGCATGAGCTCCCCCGCGGTTTTGCCGTCGTGAGCGACGGGCGCCAGCGTGTCCGCATCGCCGACCATGAGGCCTTCGAACATGGCGGCTCGCACGCCCTGGCGCACCCGCAGCGCGCCCTGCTCGGCCGGCGCAAGATCGTCCCAGCCGTCTTGCCACACGCAACCCACCGGCGTGCCGGAAACCTCCGTGATGCCGAACACGTGCTCCACGTCGAAGCCCATCGCCAGAACAGCGTTCAGCACGGCAAGCGGAGGCGGAGATCCCGCGGTCAGTACACGTACGGCACGAGGCAGTTTGGTGTTCTGCGCTGAATCCGCAAGCATGGCCATCACGACCGGCGCCGCACAGAAATGATCGACCTGGTGCTTGTCGATAGCCTCCAGCACCGCTTCGGCGGAAACCCGGCGCAGGCAGACATGGGTGCCCGCCGCCGCCGTCACGGCCCAGGTGAAGCACCATCCGTTCGCGTGGAACATGGGCAGCGTCCACAGGTACTTCGGCGCCCGGGGCATCGCCCAGTTCGTGATCTGCAGCAGGCTCATGAGGTAGGTGCCGCGGTGGCTGGCGACGACACCCTTTGGGTCTCCTGTCGTACCGGATGTGTAGTTCAGCGCGATGGGCTGCCACTCATCACTTGGCCACCGGCCGGGGAAGTCCGAGTCTCCGCTCGCCAGCAGGGTTTCATAGTCGGCCTCGCCGATGGCATCGCCTGGTGGTGCGAGGTGATCGTTGATATCGATGACCAGAGGGGGCTTGTCGAGAAGCTTCAAGGCAGCGGCAACCGTTGCGGAGAACTCGCGGTCGACCATCAGCAACTTGCATTCGCCGTGGCGCAGGATGAACGCGATCCCTTCGGGATCCAGGCGGTGGTTGATCGCGTTGAGCACGGCGCCTGCCAGGGGTACGCCGAAGTGCGCCTCCAGCATGGCGGGCGTGTTGGGCGACAGCACTGCAACGGTGTCCCCTGGCTGGATGCCCCTGCGCGCCAGCGCCGACGCAAGGCGATGGCAGCGCTCTCGCGTCTGCTCCCACGTTCGCGATAGATCTCCGTGCAGCACAGCCAGGCGTTTCGGATGTGCGAGGGCGGCGCGATCGAGAAAGCCGAGTGGCGTCAGCGGCACATGATTTGCCTCGCAGCGATCGAGGCCTTTTCCATAGGATTCCGCGCTCATGCTTTTGTCTCCTTTGCATTGGTGTGGAACGTCGTGAAGATGGAAACCGGCTCACGCTCCGTGGCGAGCGAGTTTTCGATCGCAGACTCGTCGACATAGCCCAGACTCATGCCGCAAACAAGCATCTGGCCGGCGGGAATTTGCAGGAACTCGGCGATCTGGCGGTGAAACTTCAGAAAGGCCGCTTGAGGGCAGGTGTGAAGGTTCCGGCCTCGCGCGGCGACCATCACGCTCTGCAAGAACATGCCGTAGTCCAGCAGGCTTCCTTGCTGGAGCCCGCGGTCTACCGTAAAGAACAAGCCCACGGGCGCATCGAAGAACCGGTAGTTGCGCCCGTGCTGAATGTGCATGCGCTGTTTGTCGCCCTTGGCGATGCCAAGCAACCCATAGAGATCCCAACCCACCTTGCGGCGCCGCTCCAGGTAGGGAGAGAACCATTCGCGCGGGTAGTAGTCGTAGGGCTCGAGCAGTTCCCCCGCTCTTCCGGGGTCGTCGTCGAGCGCTGCAACCGCAGCGGACAGGCCGGCCTTCACCGGCCCGGTCAGTACATGTACATGCCAAGGTTGCATGTTCATGCCGGAAGCGCTGTAGCGCGCGGTCGAGAGAATCGCTTCGATCTCTTCTCGTGGAACCGGCTCGGGCAAATACGCCCTCACGCTGCGTCGGGTGGCAATTGCCCAATCGACCGCGCTTTGCAGCAGTTCTGCACCGAGCGGCGGCGCCATCATTCGATTCATTCCTGGGTCCCTCGCCTCAAACAAACGCCTGGCGCCGCGGGTGCGACGGCCAGAGGAGATTAGTTCTGCAAGGACTCGGCGCCCATGCCCGGACGCCTCGATTCAGGCGGGGCTTTTGGGCATGGAGCGATAGGCGCCCGGGCTGACGCCTGTCCATTTCTTGAAGGCGCGATGGAAAGCGCTTGGTTCCTGGAATCCGGTTCGGGCGGCAACCTCGGCCACCGTCAATGACGCGCTCGACAACAGATCGATGGCGATGTCCCGCCGCAGATCGTCTTTCACCCGCTGGTAGCTCATGCCCTCCTGCTGCAATCGGCGCTGGAGCGTGGTGCCGGAAACGCAGAGCTCTTGCGCCAGCTTTTCCAGCTCCGGCCACGTATCGGGCATCTGGCCGCGCAATCGGTTGCGTACCTGCGCACCGGTACTGGCGTCGTTGCGGTACTTGACCAGCAAGTTGGCGGGTGCTGCCCGCAGAAAGTTGTCAACTGTCTCTGGAGATTCCGCGATCTTCAAATCCAGCAGCTCGCTGGCGAAGGTGATGTGCGTGGTCTTGCCGTTGAATTTGACGTTCTCGCAGAATCGCGTGCGGTAGTGGCTGTCATCGCCGGGTGGCGGGCATCGGAACTGCATCTCGCGCAGGGGAATGCGCCTGTGCACGAGCCAGCATGCCAACCCATGAACAAGAATGAACCAAGTGCCATAGCCAAAGAGCCGGCGCAGCACGCCACCGTCATGCAGGATCAGGCGGGCCTCGTCTTCCGAGCGGACCAGCTCCCCGTGAAAGTCGTCCAGTGTGGCGTGGAGAAACCTGAGGATCCGGCGCAGCGCGTGCTCCAGGTTTTCGGCGCTGACCGCCGCGCGTGTCATGAGCGCATAGCTACCACGGCGAAGTCCATGGCTGTCCAAGCCGAAGAACTCATCGTCCATCAAATCGGCCAAAGCCACCCACATGCGTGAGTACGCAGCCGCCGAGATGCGCGCACGCGGCGCGTTCAGCAGCTCGCGATCGAGCTTTGCACTTTCAAGGACGCTGCTGATGTCCATGTTCCTGAGTGCCGCGGCGTGGATGGCCTCGTGCACCAGCTCAATGGAGACAGTTCCCTTCAAGCCTGCTGACTTCATGCGAACTCGCTCAAGAATCGTTGATTGGGACCAGCCCCTTATACGCGTGTATTACGCTGCGAAAGACAGTGACAGCCTGCCAGGTGCCGCCCCATTGCAGCACGGTACCCATCGCGCGTTGTCGATTGGCTTGCGAAGCCCGTCAGACGTCAGTGACAACCAGGGGATCGCCAATGGCGTAAAAATGTCCGCCGGCGATGTAGTGAAGGCTGCGCAAGGCCGGATCGGCCGTCTCGAAGGTCCAATGCCCGTCCTTGAACACGCGCGTATCAGACCAGGCTCCGACAATCTCACCAATGAACAGGTCGTAGGTCTTTTGGTTGTGCGGCTCGGGCACGACCTTGCAGGCCAGCCAGGCCGAGCATCCGGCAACAAAAGGCAGGTCGTAGCCATCCATCGCGAAGAGTTCAACGCCGCTTTTTGCCAGTTTCCCAGGCTCATCGAACAGGCTGCGATGCCCCACCTGGTAGGTAAGGTCGAGCTGGGCCACGTTGGGCACCTGGATCACGAAGGTGCCGCTCTTCTCGACGAGCTCTCGGGTCTTGGCGGTCTTGTCCAACACGACAGTCAGCTTGGGCGGCTTGTAGTCCAGCGCGCAGGCCCAGGCCGCCGCCATGACGTTGTCCACGCCACCGTGACGCGCCGACACCAGCACCGTAGGACCATGGTTGAGCAAACGGTAGGCTTTCTCCAGCGGTACCGACGCAATATGTTTATCCATGAGAGTTCCTTTCGCTATCAACGAAAACGATGTTGTGCCGCGCCAATCAGATCATCCGGTCCGAGGTCACGACATGAACACCATTTTTTGGACGGATGGCCGCTTCGAGCAGTGCACTGGCGATCTGCCGGGCCGGGTTGAGGCGCCAGCGCTTGGGCAGCAGAGACCCTGTCAAAGTCAGTCCCATCACCATCATCCGTTCGCCCAAGCGGAACTCGTCCCGATGTCCGCCGATGACACCGGGCCGCACGAAGGTCAGTGATTCGAAACCCTGGCCGGTCAGCGCTTGTTCCAGCTCGCCCTTGACCCTGTTGTAGAAGAGGCGCGAGCTGGCATCCGCACCGATGGCCGAATTCAGCACGTAGGTCGGCGTGCCATGCGCACGTGCCAATCTTGCGACGGTCAATGGGTAGTCGAAGTCCACCCTGCGGAACGCTTCGTCTGAGCCTGCAGTGCGCATGGTGGTACCCAGCGCGCAGATCACCGCATCCGCCTGCCACCAGTTGGCGTCCTGCGGCAGACGATCGAAGTCCACCTGCGCATTGCACAGCTTCGGGTGCGTCGCCAGTATGCGACGGGTGGGCGCAACCACTGCTTCCACGCGAGGATCGGCCAGCGCGAGTGTCAGGACGTGGCGCCCCACCAGACCCGTAGCGCCGACCAGCAATAGTTTCATATGGGATGCCATGATGCGCGCCTGTGAGCGGGAGTGCCGGTGGCACTCCCTGGCGGACGCTCGTGAAGCTCAAGGAGCGATGTGCGTGTGAAAGATCTTGCTGATCACCGTCCATTTGCCTTCGACCTTTAGCAGATGGAAGAAATCCGTGAAGCAGAAACCGGAAACGTCGTTGGTGTCGATGCGGGCGCTTGCGGCGGTGCCGACGATCTCGATGCGGACAATGGCACTTTGAGCTTCAGGCGACGGACGGAAATCCTTGTCGATACCGTCGAACAGGTTATGGATGGCTCCGCCTGAGAGCTTGCCGTCGGCGCCCACGCTGAACATGGTTGCCTGCTCGCTGAAGGCGGGCTTCATGATGCTGCTCTTGGCCTGCTTGCAGCCTTCGTTGTACTTGCTCAGCACTTCGACGATGGCGTTGTACTCGGGGACGTAGGTAGGTTTGTTCATGGTTTCACTTGTATTGGCACATAGGGCTCGGTGCCAGACGGTTACGCAGTGTCACTTCGAGCAAAGTCGAAGGTTCAAATAACTTGCTCACGTGTTTACGCGAGCTGTTTGGGAACGCTCCGAATCTAGAGCAGAAGCTCCACTGCATGATCGATATTTAGTCGCGGTGAGCACCGATAAATATGTCGCTCGCTTCTTTCGCATGAACTCGAACTGCGGCTGCAATCGAAGAGATCTGTGTGGCGCTCGTCGTACTCCTCCAGGATCCTTATTGATCGATTTTTGTGGTGCTCACCAATAAAATAAATCACTTTCAATCATTGAAAGCCGAACCTAAAGTTGCGCCTACTGCAACTCTCCCGATGGGGAAACTTTCATGTCCACTGCAACCACTCGCATCCCGTTTCACCTGGCGTTTCCCGTCCGCAATATTGCTGAGGCTCGTGCGTTCTACGGCGAACTGCTCGGGTGTCCGGAAGGTCGCAGTGCGCCGGAATGGGTCGACTTCGATTTCTACGGCCATCAAATCGTGGCTCACTTGGCACCGGATGAATGCGGTCATCGCCAGAGCAGCGCCGTCGACGGCCACGACGTGCCGGTGCGTCATTTCGGCGCGATCGTTCCAATGGACCAGTGGCAGCTCATGGCCGACAAACTGGTGGCGCGCGGGACAAAGTTCGTCATCGAACCGTACATCCGCTTCAAGGGAGAGCCCGGCGAGCAGGCAACGATGTTCTTCCTTGACCCCTCCGGCAATGCCATCGAGATGAAGTCCTTCGCCGACCTGAGTTCGCTGTTCGCACGCTGAAAGACCGCCATGATCAAGAGCAATACAAGGTCCGTGGCAATTGCTGCCATGCTGGCCGTTGTCTGTGCGTCCGCCTCGGCCCAGTCCGAAACATTGGGCAAGATCAAGGAGTCGGGCGCCATCACGATGGGCGTGCGCGATGCCTCGGGGGCTATGTCATTCACGCTGGGGCCCGGAAAGTACACCGGCTTTCATGTGGAGATTTGTGAGCGCGTCATCGCCGACATCAAGAAGGCGGCGCAGCTCGACAAGATCGATGTGAAGTACCAACTCGTGACGCCGCAAAATCGTATCCCCCTCGTCCAGAACGGCACGGTGGACATCGAGTGTGGAACGACGACCAACAATGCCGCGCGGCAGAAGGACGTCGCATTCGCGCCCACGTTGTATGTCGAGGGCATCCGGATCGCTGTCAAGACCAGCTCGGGCATCGCCTCCTCCGCACAGCTGGCTGGCAAGACGGTCGCGGCCACCACCGGCAGTACGTCCGTGCAAGCGCTGCGAAAGCTCGGACGCGACGGCGTGACGGGCGTCTCCGAGGTGCTGTCCAAGGACAACAGCGAAGGCTTCCTGCTTCTTGAGGGCGGCCGCGCCGACGGATTTGTCGCCGACGGCCAGATCCTGGCGACGCTGATCTCCAAGAGCAAGGAACCCGAGAAGTACAAGCTGCTGGATCAAGTTCTCAGTGTTGAACCCATTGCCATCATGTTCCGCAAGGGTGATCCGGCATTCAAGAAGGTCGTCGACGACAGCATTTTGGCGCTTGCCAAGAGCGGCGAAGTCTCGCGCATCTACGACAAGTGGTTCATGCAGCCAATCCCGCCAAGTGGCTCGAAGGTGGGGTTGCCAGCCAACGCGATGACCAAGGCCGCGTGGGCCGCTCCATCGGACAAGCCGCTGGAGGCTTACGAAGCACGCTGATGCGAAGCATCGCACCCAGGCCGCGCGATGCTTGCTCCATGTCTCTGCGAAGGGCACTGGAGCCACCCCGCAGCCCTATGCGATGAACGATCCGGTGCGAGCCTAGCCGGGTAACGCGCTTCACCGTCCCTGCTACGGCGCTCGCGGCCGGCTCGGCTTGCCCGCGCGGTAACGCTTCGGCACGAGCGAGTTGCTCGGCTGCGCCTCGGCTGCTTCACGCAGATGCTGGGCAAAATGCGCCACGATTGGTGGAGTGGCCCGTGGCTTGCGCTGAAGCAGACCAATCTCCCGGTAGAACGTGAACTCCCCGAGGGAAACGACACGCACTCCCGAAGGCAGAGGAAGGTGCGCCTCGACCAGCGGGACAAGCGCAACCCCGAGCCCCTTGGAAGCAAGGTGGATCAATCCCGGGATCTCATCGATCTCGATCGCATCGTTGACCGAGATGCCCTCGCGGCGAAGAAATCCCTCGACCATCCGCCCGCCGAACGAGGCTCTGTCATAACGCAGGAACGGTTGCTCCTGGATCAGTGTGCGCCAGTCCCTCGTCTGGGGTGCAGCCTTGGGTACGACAAGCACATAAGGCTCGTGTATCAGCGCTTGCCAGGTCAGATCGGGAGGCATGCCAAACGGGGGGCGGATGGTCACCGCCGCATCGATCTTGCCGGCGTCGAGCTCATCCATCAGGCGCATCGACACGCCCGGCGTCACATGGACGCGTACCAGGGGAAAGGCTTTGCGAAGCTTCTCGAGCGCACGTGCCAGCAGTGTGGGTTGCGCCGAGGCAATTGAGCCTATTCGCAGCAATCCTCTGGTGGCATTGTCCTCAGGGAGCTCTCCAAGTTTTGCAAACAGCGCGCAGATCTCTTCTACGCGCGGCAGGGTTGTCTGACCCGCGACGTTCAAGGTGGCAGAGCGCCCGGTTCGATCGAACAGCTCGAAACCCAGGGCCTCTTCGAGCCGCTTGATCTGGCTGCTCACGGCCGACTGGGTGAGGCCAATGCGGTCTCCAGCGGCGGCAAAGGTGCCGTGCTTGCACACCGCAATGAAGGTCTTGAGTTCGCTGATCACCAGTTGAGCATCTCAAATATCGATGGCCGGGTCAATCTCACATCGAGCATGTCGTTCAGAACGAAAGGTTGTCCATGTTTTCGGCACTGCGGCCATCGGGATTCCAGAGATTCTCATTCATCGAATTTCTTGATGTTGAGCACGCATTTATATTGCTTTTCTTTGACATTCAGCGTTCATAAACTTTGCGGTATCGGCAAGGAAGAGGCTGAGAACACCATGAAGACATGCGACTGCGCATGAGAAAAATTCGGCATGCGAGCGCGAGTTTCCTTCGATCTTCTTGATGTGCATCGGGGCGACGCACCATGGAATCCTGCGAATCACATGTGAGCCGAGCACCGTTTCGAACCACCGGAACAGGAGCCAGAGCATGAAGAGAATCCTGATCGCCAATCGAGGCGAAATCGCTTGCCGCATCATCCGGGCAGCGCGTGATCTGAATATCGAAACCATCGCAATCTATTCAGATGTGGATGCTGGTGCCCTGCACTGTGAGATGGCCGACTTCGCCGTCCGCGTCGGACCGGGGCCTGCGAGCGAAAGCTATCTGAATGTCGATGCGGTTCTCCAGGCCGGCCTTCAGCACCAGGCTCAAGGCGTGCATCCGGGCTACGGCTTTCTCTCCGAGAACACTGCCTTCGCGAGGGCGGCGGAACGCCATGGGATCCGATGGATTGGACCCACGCCGGAATCCATCGAGGACATGGGTGACAAGCACCGTGCGCGAACCATCGCCCACCAGTGTGGTGTGCCGGTTCTGCCGGGCAGTCGTGCATTTCTCCCCGGTGAACACGCGGATCTGCTGGAGTTCGAGGCGGCGCGTGTAGGTTATCCCCTGCTGGTCAAGGCGGCGGGCGGCGGTGGGGGCATCGGCATGAAGCGAGTGGACGCGCCTGCCGCCTTGGCATCGGCTGTTGCGTCAACTCAGTCGCAAGCACTGAAAGCCTTCAACGACGCCTCGATCTATCTGGAGCGCTTCGTGCCCCGCGCCAGGCACATCGAGGTACAGGTTTTCGGCTATGGCGACGGCACCGCGATCCATCTTTTCGAGCGCGATTGCTCCGTACAGCGACGGTTTCAGAAGATCGTGGAAGAGAGCCCCGCACCCGGGCTGGCGCCCGACGTGCTCGAGCAGATGCTCGCCTGCGCCGTCTCGCTGACAGCGGGTCAGCGCTACCGCGGAGCCGGGACTGTCGAGTTCATCCTGGATGCGGACAGCCAGGCCTTCTATTTTCTTGAAATGAACACCCGCATCCAGGTTGAACACGGTGTCACCGAAGCGATTACCGGCCGGGACCTGGTGCGCGATCAGATCCTGCTGGCTGCGGGAATCCTGGAGCCCACACCGCAAGCGGCGATTCACCGACAAGGCGCGGCGATCGAGTGCCGGGTGTATGCCGAGAATCCATTGAAGAACTTTCTTCCATCGCCTGGCCTGCTTGAACGATTTGTCTTGCCTTCAGGAATCGATGGCCTGCGCGTGGACACCGGAGTGCGCCAAGGGGATTCGATCAGTCCGTTCTACGACCCGATGATCGCAAAGCTTATTGCTTCGGCATCGACCCGCGCCGAAGCACTGCAGCGCATGGGTGCGGCACTGCGATCCATCGAGATTGCAGGCATCCGCCAGAACACCGCCTTTCTGCAGCAAGTCATCCGTCACCCCGCCTTCCAGGCCGGCGCAGTGGACACGAATTTTGTCGATCGCGAAAAGCAGGCACTGGTGGCCAACCTGAGCGAACTCGCGAGCGACGTCGGTTCGCTGAAGGCCACGTCATGACCAGCCGCGAAGCACTCGTAGGGAACGAGTCGCCGTGGCGAACGAAGCCTTCCGGCGACAGCTGTCTGGTGGTGGAGATCCCATTGGTTGCGCGCGGGGCCGCCAGCCGCTGGTCGGCAGCCGCCGCGGCTGCATTGCGCGAAGCCCGGATCCCGGGAGTGACGGACATCGTGTCAGCGATGACGACCGTTGGAATTCACTACCGGCCAGAGTCGATCCAGTGCCTGGCGACGATCAGGGAAACGCCGTACGAAGCTGCGGCACGGCAGGTCATGACCGTGCTTCAGGGTTTTAGAACCGGCGATTCAGTTTCCACACGCCTCATCGAAATTCCCGTCTGCTACGGCGGCGAGCACGGTCCCGATCTTGAGTCGGTGGCCGAAGCATGCGGGTTGCCGTCCCGGGCATTGATCGATCTGCACGCCGGCGCGGACGTGGAGGTTCAGATGATCGGCTTCGCGCCGGGCCACCCCTACATCGGCACCTTCGACGAACGATTGGCACCGCCCAGGCGCGCGCAGCCCCGAACCGCCGTGCCGATCGGCTCCATCGGGCTGGCGAATCGCCAGAGCGTGATCTATCCATTCATCCTCCCCGGCGGATGGAACCTGATTGGTCGAACCCCATTAATGCTTTTCGACCTGGCTCGCGATCCGGTGTGCTTGCTGGAGGCAGGCGACCGCATCCGTTTCGTGCCCATCTCGGCGGGCGAGTTTGAAGCCATGGGGAGGAAGTGATGACGATCGAAGTCCTCAAACCCGGTGCCCTGTCGACCTTCCAAGATCTGGGGCGCTTCGGCTACCAGCATCGAGGCATTCCGGTCTCTGGCGTCATGGATGAACGCTCGCACCGGCTGGCGTGCGTGCTGGTTGGGAATGCGGCCTCTCAAGCCACGCTGGAAGTCACACTGCTGGGTCCCACGCTGAAGTTCGAGGCGCCTGCCGTAGTTGCCGTATGCGGCGCAGACCTGGGGGCCACTCTGGGTGGAAAGGCACTGCCGCTTGGCGCGCCGTTAGCTGTGGCCGCGGGCGATGTGCTCTCCTTCGGCAAGCGAGCAAGCGGACTGCGCGCCTACATCGCGGTGGCTGGCGGCTTCGCACTCCAGCCGGTCATGGGCAGCACGAGCACGTACGTTCGCGGTGGCTTCGGCGGCGCGCAAGGTCGTGCTCTTCAAAAGGGCGATCGCATCGCGCTTGGCGATGTGCCAGCAAGAACTTCGTCGCTCGACGCAAGCGGCTTCGTGTTCCCGGAGGAAGTGCAGCGTCCACCGGGGGTGCCGCTTCGGATCGTTCCAGGCAGGGAGTGGGAAGCGTTCGATCCTCGTGCGCACCTTGCAATGACCGAGCAGACCTTCCGTGTCAGTCCGCGTTCTGATCGCATGGGCTACCGGCTCGAATGCGAACCCCTGCGCTTGTTGCAGTCCCTGGAGTTGCAGTCCGAGGCCGTGAGCTTCGGGACCATTCAAGTGCCGCCGGATGGACTTCCTATCGTCCTGATGGCGGATCGCCAGACCACGGGCGGATACCCTCGCATCGCGAATGTCGCGACCGTGGATCATCCCAGCCTCGCGCAGCTCATGGCCGGCGAACAGTTGCGTTTCGAATGGATCTCACTGGACGAAGCACAACAGCTCGCGGTGGCGCAGGGGGAGATCTTCCGGACGATGGAGGCTGGCCATGGCGTCCATTGACTTCAACAGCGACGTGGGCGAGAGCTTCGGGGTCTACCGGCTCGGCGACGACGCGGCGGTGCTGGACCACGTGACCTCCGCCAACGTGGCCTGCGGCATGCACGCCGGAGACCCGCAGACAATCGCCGCGACCGTCCGGCTCGCGCTGGCACGTGGCGTCTCGATCGGTGCACATCCCGGGTTTGCCGACCTGCAGGGATTCGGGCGTCGGCCCATGCAACTGGGGCGGGATGAGTTGCACCACTTGATGCTCTACCAGATCGGCGCCCTGCAGGCCTTTTGCAAGGCAGCGGGAACGCGCCTGGCGCACGTCAAGCCGCACGGCGCGCTCTACAACATGGCGGTACGCGATCCCGTGACGGCACGCGCGATTGCCGACGCAGTGCGCGCCGTCGATCCGCAACTGGTTTTCTACGGCCTTGCAGGGTCAGAACTTGTCCGCAGCGCTCGAGAGGCAGGACTCGTCGTGGCAGAAGAAGTATTTGCGGACCGCAGCTACCAGGACGACGGCACCCTGACGCCGCGCTCGCACCCCGGTGCCCTGATCACAGACATCGAGCAATCCGTGGCGCAAGTGTTACGCATGGTTCGCTCCGGCGTGGTGAGGTCGATCAACGGTGTGGACGTGCCCGTCCGGCCGGACACCCTGTGCATTCATGGCGACCAACCCGATGCGGCGAATTTCGCGCGCGCAATCCGCCAGGCACTCGAAGCCGAGCGCGTTTCCATTCGCCCTGTGAGCGAACCCGCCATCGCCCTTCGGCCGATTTCCCCTCTCACCCCTGGAGCCCACGCATGAGCCAAGAAATCGAGATTCGCACAGACACCGCAGGCACGCTTTTGAAGATCGTTGCCGCGCCGAATGCACTCCTGTCTGCAGGGGACGACATCGCAATCATGGAGTCCATGAAGATGGAGATTCCGCTGCAAGCGCCGGCAGCGGGATTCGTCGCCGAATTCTTCTTCGACGAGGGGGCACCGCTTGAAGAAGACGTCGTCCTCGCGCGCTTCGTCTTCAGTTGACGCTGTCGCGGCGGCGCTTTTCATCCAGCCCCGCCGCTAGCAACACCCGGATGCATTGACCCCATTCGAATCGGGCGACGCGTCGTCCGGGACGAGCCGCGGCCTTCTCGGAGGCCATTTGATTCCTCCCCACATGCTGGAGACAAAATGAACACATCCCAAACAATGGGCTTGCCCGATGGGCCAGGCGCACGACCGGCGCCATCTTTCTCCAAGGACGCGGTTAACGCGCTTGCTCGAGCGACGGCGCGAAAGGCGGCCCTTGCCGCGTCCGTGGGAACCGCCATCGAGTACTACGAGTTCGGTGTCTACGGCTACATGGCCGCGACCATCGGCCCCCTGTTTTTCCCGAGCACCGATGCGACGGCATCGCTGCTGGCCATTCTTGCCGTATTCGGAAGCGCATTTCTGATGCGCCCCATTGGCGGCATTGTTCTGGGTCGATTGGGAGACCGTATCGGCCGACGCGGGATCTTGCTCGTCACTGTGATCGGCATGGGCGTTGCCACGGCGGCCATCGGTCTTTTGCCTGTGGCTGCGACCGCCGGTATCGCCGCGCCCATCCTGCTGCTGGCGATTCGCCTCGTGCAGGGGTTTTTCGCTGGCGGCGAAGTCACGGGCGCCGCTGCGTATGTGGCCGAGTCGGCGCCTCCCGGAAAGCGGGGCTTCTACGGCGCCTTTACGCCGGTGGGCGTTGCAGTGGGCGGCGCGCTTGCGGCCTCTGCGTGCGGACTGACCTCCGCCTTGTTGAGCACCGACCAGATTCAGCAATGGGGTTGGAGAATTCCGTTCCTCCTTGCGATACCCATGGTGATCGTGTCGACCGCCGTCCGACGTCGGGTCGAGGAATCTGCAGCATTCCAGGAATTTCAGGCGCACAACGAACCTACCAAGGCTCCTCTGCGCGAAGTTCTGACGCAGCACACTTCCAAGGTGCTGAAAGTGACCGCGCTGGCGTTCGGCCAGAACGTCGGGTACTGGGTGGGCCTGGTGTTCATGAACATCTATCTCACCACCTATCTGAAGTACGACAAGACGACCGTCTACTGGATCATGGCCGCGGTTGGCCTGACCATGGCCATCCTCATGCCGTTCTGGGGCGGCCTCTCTGACCGTTGGGGGCGTCGTCGTGTTCTGGCCATTGGCTTTCTGGGGTACATGCTTCTCGTGTGGCCCATGATGATCCTCATGGACCAGCAAAGCATCGGCTTGGCGGCGCTGGCCATGTTCATCATTGCGTTGCCTCTGCCGATCGTGCAATCGGTGGGTTATCCGACCTATGCGGAACAGTTTCCGACTCGCATTCGATACACCGGCATGGCGTTCAGTTTCAACATCGGCGCGATCCTGGGAGGCGGCGTGACGCCGTATGTGGCCACCAGCTTGATTGCGTCCACGGGCAACTTGAAATCCCCCGCCCTGCTGCTGATAGCCGCGGCGATTTTCAGCTTGCTTGCATTGCTGACCGTACGGGAAACCTCAAGGGATCGGCTCGCATAGGGGCGGTAGCCTCAATCCCGCAACAGCTCATCCATCAGTTCACGCATGAAGCCGAGCGCCGGTGCCTCCGTGCGGTGGCGCAAGGTCACCAGGCCGAAGCGGGCGACGCCGTGCGATGCGGGCCTCATCTTCAGCTCGACCAGATCGGGTGCCGCGGCGCGAATTGCCAGCAGTACGGCGTCGCTCCGGCGGACGACGTCTACCAAGCTCGAAAGCTCCTCGCCTTGCAGCGTCACGAACTGGGCCGGGTGCGCGTCGGGTCCGTAGGCTTCGATGAAGGTGCGCGCCACCTCGTCGCTCAGTGGCGTGGAAGCTATCGGGTAGCGCTGAAGCGCCTCGAAGGTCACGCCGCTGCGAAGCCTTGCAAGCGGATGGCCACGGCGACACATGAAGCTGCCGCGCATTTCATGCACTGCACTCACCGCCAAGTCTGGCGCCGGCTTCAGCGAATGCACATCGACCACGAGCGCATCGAGCGTGCGTGCCCGAAGTGCCTGCGTGAGCAGCTCGGTGCCGCCGCGCGATATGACCGCGCGCATCTTCGGGTGGCGGGTCGCCATGCGCATCAGAAAGGGCGTCATCAGCATTGCGCCGGGGCCCGAGCCCATGCCGATACGGACCGATCCACCCTCCCCTTCGCGCATCTGACGGCCGCTGTCGCGCAGCTCGTCTGCGTCGAATACCAGCTGGCGGGCGCGGTTCAGAACCTCCCGTCCGAAAACGGTGAGCTCGTTGCGGCGCCCGACCCGGTCGAAAAGTGGTGTGCCCAGTTCGTCCTCGAGCGCGCGGATGCTTCGGCTCAACGCCGGTTGGGTGAGGTGCAGCGCCTGGGAGGACTTGCTGAAAGAGCCGCTATGAGCCAGTGCGATCAGATGCCGCAATTGAACCAATGTCATTGTCGCCAGCCGGATGAATGGTGTGTCGAACTCATGCTAATGCAAACAACAATGCATTGGACGTTCAAATTGGCAACTTCTACGATCGGCCTGCAACCGGCATCCACGCCGGCACAACTGGAGTTCCGATGAAGCTGCTGTCCCGACGCTCAAGTGCCTTTCTTCTTGCCGGCCTGCTGCTGTCAACAGCCATGGCTTACGCGCAAACCTATCCGGCGAAGCCCGTCAGCCTGATGGTTCCTTATCCGGCGGGTGGGCCTTCCGACGCGGCAGCGCGCATCTTCACGGTTCCGCTCGGCACGGCGCTGGGCCAGCAAGTCGTTGTAGAAAACCTCGGCGGCGCCAGCGGTGCGATGGCGGCGCAAAAAGTGCTGGCGGCGCCAGCCAATGGCTACTACATCTTCCAGGGCTCACCCAATGAGGTGATCCTCGCGCCGCTGGCCAATGCGGCGGTCAAGCTCAAGACCGAAGATTTCCGTCTGGTGCATCCCGTTTCCGAAGCGGTGATGGTCTTCGTTGCCCGCAAGGACCTGCCCGCCAACAGCGTCGACGAACTGATCGCGCTCGCTCGAAAATCTAGCGGCACGCCGCTCAGCTACGGCAGCGTCGGCGTCGGATCGCTCTACCACCTGATTCTCGAGAACGTGCAGCAGCAAGCGGGCATCAAGCTCGTGCATGCACCCTACAAGGGCAACGCGCCGCTGCTGCAGGACATCGGCGGCGGCCAGGTCGATTTCGCCGTTC
>Ga0075370_10000368_pt1 | contig 16515 bp, 15 predicted proteins | sample EndMethybrTD3035_FD_71398 | JGI IMG/M metagenome (GOLD analysis project Ga0075370, IMG submission 71398) | Populus endosphere microbial communities from Tennessee, USA - Endosphere MetaG P. TD hybrid TD303-5 | ecosystem: Host-associated > Plants > Roots > Endosphere | place: USA: Tennessee... | reverse complement strand
AGAGATGGCGGCCACCGTGAAGAACAACGCCAGTACCGCGCAGCAAGCCACCCAGCTCTCCGGCACTGCCAGCTCGGTCGCTCAAAAAGGCGGCAAGGCTGTCGCGAATGTCGTCACAACAATGAACGACATCGCCGACAGCTCAAAGAAGATTGCCGAAATCATTGGCGTCATCGACAGCATCGCCTTCCAGACGAACATCCTGGCGCTCAACGCAGCCGTGGAAGCAGCGCGCGCCGGTGAGCAGGGCCGCGGATTCGCGGTCGTTGCCTCGGAGGTGCGCTCGCTCGCTCATCGCAGCGCCGATGCTGCAAAGGAGATCAAGGTGCTTATCAACACCTCGGTCGAAAAGGTCGCTTCTGGCGCCAAGCTGGTCGACAACGCCGGGAAGACGATGGACGAGATCGTCTCTCAGGTGAATCGGGTCTCCAGCATGATCTCGGAGATGGCGACTGCGACGAACGAGCAGAGCGACGGCATCTCCCAGGTGTCCCAAGCGATCGGCCACCTTGACCGGGTGACTCAACAGAACGCGGCGCTCGTCGAGCAAAGCACGGCCGCCTCCGGGAGTCTCAAGGCGCAGATGACCCGGCTTGCGGACGCAGTGGGCGTCTTCCGATGATCGGCATGGAGAGCCAAGACGTAGGCCTGGCGGTCCCAGGGCCATCCGTTCCTTTGGCTCGTCGGAATGTGCGCCGTCGCACAGTCAGCCCGATCGGCCGGAAGGATGATCGCGAATCGGCGTGGGCACGCTTCGGCTCACTCGTGCGGCCGATTGTTTCGGGGTCCACGGGCGTCAGCTCGAGGTCGCCAGGTCCACGGACAGTTTCGCCAGCCAAGCCGTATGCGACTCAACGCCGGCATTGACACGGTGCCGGCCGAGGGTCCAAGCTCGACGCAGGTCGGAGGACGCGGAGGAACCAACGCATGAGGGGACAAATGGACCGAAGCAGCCGTCTCCCCCGCCCGAGCTTGTTCGTCCGCGACCGCGCTTGGCTCCTGCCCTCACTGGGCGGCGCTCTTCGAGCGGCAGCCGTCGTCTGGCTGGTTTGTGCAGTCGGCGCGCAAGCGGTGTCCCCGAAAGAACCACCACAGCATCTGCGCATCGTCGGTGGCCTTGCCGGCGTCAACCAGTACACCCGTCACGAAGAGCCCTTCTGGACACGCGACCTTCCCCGTTTGAGCAACGGCAAGGCGTCGGCCGAGATCGTGCCGTTCGACCGCGCCGGAATCCGCGGACAGGAGGTGCTTCGTCTCGTCCAGCTGGGGGCTGTGCCCTTCGGCACGGCCCTGCTGTCATTGAGCGCAGCACAGGATCCCGAACTGTCGGCTCCCGATCTGGCTGGGTTGAACCCAGACGCAGCCTCGCTGAGGCGTAGCGTCGACGCATTCCGCCCGTACCTGCAACGAGTTCTGCGAGAGCGCTACGGGATCGAACTGCTGGCGCTGTATACCTATCCGGCGCAGGTGACTTTCTGCACCAAGTCAATAGCAGGTTTGGGCGATCTCGCAGGCCGGCGGATCCGCGTTTCCGGCTCTTCGCAGTCCGACTGGGTTACCGCGCTCGGCGCGATCCCGGTACAAACCGCCTTCGCAGACATCGTCGCAAACGTGCGCAGCGGCAACATCGATTGCGCCATCACCGGAACGATGTCCGGCAACACGATCGGCCTGCACGAGGTCACGAGCCACATCTACACGATGCCAATCAATTGGGGGGTCGCGGCGTTCGTTGCCAATGGGACAGTGTGGAACGCGCTGCCCAAGGATCTTCAGGTGCTGCTTCGTCAGGAACTCCCGAAGCTCGAGAACGCGATCTGGGCCGAATCAACCAAGGAAACCGGCGAGGGAATCGCCTGCAATGTCGGCGCGGCAGCGTGCGCCGGTGGTCGCAAGGGCAACATGACCGAAGTGCGCGAGACACCCGCCGACATCCGCAAGCGTCGCGACATCCTCGTCAAGAACGTGCTGCCCGGCTGGATCCAACGCTGCGGCCCGCAGTGCGCGCAACTCTGGCGGAAAACGATCGGCCCCGCACTGGACATTGAGCTGCGATGACGTGTGGGCCACGTCGTTCTGACATGCCCTACGACCAAACCCGCCAATGAAGCGCCAGACCTCCATGGCTCGACGACGCGTTTTCGTGGCGATATGGGGCATCGTGGCCGTGTTCGTCCTGGCCGCTGCCGCGGCGGCCATCGGCCTCGTCAGGCGTACCGAACGGGAAGCCCTGCGCGACAGCGAGGACCGCGCCTTGCGATTCGTGAGCGGGGCCGAGGCCGCACTCAATCGCACATTGATCGGGATCGACGTGCTGTTGGCAGACATGGGAGCGGTCCTGGCACCGGCGGTGGCAAGCGACGGCTCGTTCGATCACGCCACCGCCGATCGCCTGCTGCGGGGCGTCATCCGGCGCAACCTGCTGCTGCGCGACATGGTCGTGATCGAACCCGCCGGCGCGGTACTCGCGGCGGCACGCGACGAGACCGAACGCCTCGGTGTGCCGCTGTCGGAACGCTTCAGATCCGAAACCGCGGCGCAGTTGTCTCCGGTGCTCGCCATCAGCGCCCCGGTGCTGAACTTCGTGACCTCCGAACGCGCGTTGTACTTCGCCCGTCCCTTGCAGCTGACACCCGATCGGCGCGTCCTCGTGGTCGCCGAGGTTCCCCTGCCGTTGATCACGACGATCCTGGCCCAAGGGGCCGAGATTCCGGGGCTGGTGGTGACACTGGAACGCGACGACGACGAGTTGCTGGCCAGTGTCCCTTCCTTCGACGCACGTCTCGGTCAGAGACTCGCGTCGCCGCTGGCCACCGAGGCCTTGTCGGGAAAGCCTACCCGCGCTGCCGGCCGGCTCGATGGGGCGCCCTCGATCCTGATCGCCCGACCTGCCCTCTACCGGTCGGTACGCATCTCCGCGGGCATTCCGCTCGATGCGGCACTGGCCGAATGGCGCCAGGATCGCAACATCATCATGAGCGTCGCGGCGGCTTTCGTGGCGATGATCATAGGGGCCGGCGGCGCGGCTCATTGGCAACTCGGACGCCTTGCCGGCGCGCGCCTCGAGATCGCGCATGCGAAAGCCATCATGGACCGCGCGCTGGCGTCGATGGCCGATGGGTTCCTGCTGTGCGACGCACAGGACCGGGTCGTGGCCTGGAACGAGCGCTATCTGGAGATGTTCCCCTGGCTTCGCAGTGTCATCGGCGTCGGGGTGAGCTTCGAATCGTTCGTCGACGTCGCCGCCCGAGCGCTCGTTCCGGACGACGGCGACAACGCTCAACGCGAAGCTTGGCGGGAGATGCGTCTGTCGCTGCATCGCAGTGGCTATGGCATGTACGAACAGGAGCTGAAGGACGGCACGGTCATTCACGTCATCGAACGCCGCACGCCGGACGGCGGCGTTGTCAGCGTGTTCCGAGACATCACCGCCGCTGAACGCGAATTGGCTCGCGCCAAGGGGGCAGCCGAAGCGGCGAACCGCGCCAAGTCGCAGTTTCTGGCGACGATGAGTCACGAAATTCGCACACCTCTCAGCGGCATGCTGGGCATGAACACGCTGCTGCTCAAGACCCAGCTGAGCGACGAACAGCGCGGCTACGCACGGATCATCCGCAGTTCCGGCAAGGCGCTGCTCACGCTGATCAACGACATCCTCGACCTCTCGAAAATCGAGGCAGGACGCGTCGAACTGACCTACGTCGACTTCGATCCGCGTCGTTTGCTGAACGAGGTCGCGGCATCGATCGGCACACGAGCCCACGAGAAAGGACTCGCTTTGACGGTCCAGTTCCGCACAGAGTTGCCGGACGTGCTGCTTGGCGACGAGGCCCGCCTGAGGCAGGTGCTCTCCAATCTGATCGGCAATGCAGTCAAGTTCACGGAGAACGGGTCTGTCCATGTCGATGTCGCCCATCGCACCATTGACGAACAGCGGATCGAGCTCAGCGTTTCGGTGCGTGACACCGGGATCGGCATTGCACCGGACGTGCTTCCGACCCTCTTCACCCGCTTCACGCAGGCGGACGGCGGCATCGCGCGGCGCTATGGCGGCAGCGGTCTTGGTCTGGCCATCAGCCGTGAACTGATTGAGTTGATGGGCGGACGTATCGCCGTCGAGACAGACGCCGGCCGCGGCAGCACGTTCCGGATCATGCTGCCACTGCAGCGCGTTCAATCGACACGACTCGAAACCCCAGACACCCAGTTCGATGCCGCACCGGACATCAGCGGCGGCGGCCTGCGCGTTCTGGTGGCGGAGGACAACGAAGTCAACCAGCTCATCATCCGCACCATGCTGACCCAACTCGGTCATGCCTGCGACGTCGTGGGCGACGGCAGCGAGGCCGTCGACCGAGTCAAGCAAGGCGGTTACGACCTCGTGCTGATGGACATTCAGATGCCGCTGCTGGATGGCATCGCGGCGACGCGTCAGATCCGCGCGATGGACGGCAGCGCAGGGCATGTCCCGATCGTGGCCCTCACGGCCAATGCTATGGTCGAGGAGCGGGCGGCCTATCTGGAGGCCGGCATGGACGACTACATATCCAAGCCGATCGACACCAAGGAACTCATACAGGCGATCGCGCGCACCCTGGACAAGTCGGGCCAATCGTGAGACGGGCGCATCGTCCCAGGGCCGCGTCTTCCCGCAGAGAATAGTGCGCATCCGCGTTTGCATGCCTGGACTGCGGCAAACCCGGCACCACACGAATCGCAGATGGGTCGTTGTTGCTCCGTTCTCGGGCTCATCGACGGCGACGCGCCTCGTTGGTCACGAGGAGCACCCTCAGATGCGCGTGTTCCGCAGAACGCCTGCTAAAACTACGACTGCCTCAACCCGCAGATTCGCCCCGTTTTTCCCATGGACCGTTTCCTGGCCATCGACGCGTTCGTGCGAGTCGCCGAAGCGCAAAGCTTTGCTCAGGCTGCCAGGCAGATGCGCGTCTCGCGCTCGGTGGTGACCAGCAGGATTCAGCAGTTGGAGGAGTTTGTCGGCGCACCGCTCTTTCATCGCAACACTCGCAGCGTGCGCCTCACCGACCTGGGCCACTCGTCGATGCCGAGCAGACCGTGCCGGACGAGAACCACAACGGCGCAATACTCGTGAAGGGGGAACCGATCGAGCGCTGGGCAGAAATCTGCCAGACCGCTTGAACGGCTCTCGCCGATCTCCACGACCCTCGGAGATTCAAGCCATGAACGCTTCGGGCACGAGCCTAACGGCGTTCGCGGCATCGAGAAGGCCACGCGCGAGAACATGACGTTCTGGATCGCCCAGGGATGCGTGGTGGCAGCGATCTCGCTCGTCCACCTTTTCTTCGCAGCAAGCGCGGACTGGCGCTGCTTGCGATTCGCGACAACGAGGTGGCGGCTGAGTCGCAGGGCATCGATGTGCGGTGTTGACACTCATCTTCTTGTGACCCTCCTGCCAAGCAAAACTTGACCCGGCCTATGGCGACCGACAGTCGTGCAATCCACGACTCAAGACGCTGTTCGAACGCCCACCGGAGGCGGGTCAACTTGCAAGGTTGCACCCGTTGAGAGACGCAACTGTGGACATGTTCGATGCGGCTCCCCGGGGATGGGTGCAGCTTTGATGCCAAAGCGAACCGCGCCACAAGCAACGTAGAACGGTTCAGCATTTGGATCGGAATCAATTTCCACGGAGGCGATGCCCAAGTGTCCAAGGTACCGCAGCGCATGCGCAAGCAACAGCTTCCCGGTGCCCTTCCGCATGTGCAGAGGATGGACCCACAGATGCTCAGTTCGGCTCGAGCCGGAGGAACGCTCAGTGACAGAAGCCGACGACTTCGTTCCCGAGCTCGGCTGCAAAGGTTGGTTGCCTGCGGACGGACTCGGCAGTTGGCACCAGGTCCGAGTGCCATTCTGTGAGCTGAGCGCCTGAGTAGCCCCACGAAGCCTTCGCGGCTAGCGCGATACCGCCGAGCATTCCCACTTCGTTCGGTGTGGCGGCTCGAATGCGCATCCTCGCTGCAGGCCACCCGCCTACTTGGATTTCACTTTGCATACCACCTGCACATGGTTTCCCTCTGGATCCAGAACCCAGGCCGCGCGGACCGTGCCTATGAATGTGTGTGGCTCGGAGATGACTGGTACTCCGTTCTTTCGGAGAAAGTGCACGACTTCGTCAACGTCTTCGGTCCAAAGGGCGATTTCGCTCCGGGGCGGCCCTGGATTCAGCGGAAGTCCATGCATGGACTTTGCTGCCTCGATCGACGCGAGACCGAGCGTGAACGCTTGAAGCCTCAGCTCTATGTGAACGGGTTGTCCGTCTTTCGGGGTCCTGAACGACTCTTCGAATCCGAAGTTCTCGCGATAGAAGCTTGCAACGCCTTCCACATCACGAACGTAGATGTTAATGACGGGATCGCGAAAGACGAAGGGGACGAGGTTCTGGACCATGGGTCTGCGTTCTTGTGAGCTCGGAGCTGCCTCTCTTGCGAGTTGTCGGCCCCTAACGTCGATAACGTTCCGTGTCCAGCATGCCTAGGAGCCACTTTGCCATGCATCGGATGGTCGTCAAATGGGCGCGCGCAACTTGTCCAGATTGTCTGCCCATATCGGAAGGATCTTCCGGCGTTGTTCCAGAAACGGAGTTCGGATATAGGACCGACCTAGCGAGTCCTTCACCGCATGCGCCAGCTGCGCCTCGATGATCGCCTCGTCAAGTTCAAACGCCGTTGTCGTCCCGAAACGCCGGAGCGCACGTCGACCGAACAGACCGACCCGCCGCTGCGAGTCACGCAGGACGCACTACTATCGCAGCGACTTCGGGCAACCCCCTCGATGTGCCGCCAGTCGAGCCCGAGGGAAGCTCGTGTGACATGGGCAGGCTCCGATCGGGAACGCATCCACCGCCACGCGTACTGCAAACAGGTGCAGCCGCTTGGCCGGCAGGTAGTCGTACAAACCCAGATCGTCCAGCGTCTGCGGTTCGATCGCGAGCGAGGTTTCCTCCATCGGCGAAGCCTACCAAGGCATCACGCCGCGCGCGGCTGGACGGGCGTGTCGGCCACAGAATGTCGCGGGGTCGGCCTATCCGCCAACGGGCATTGATCCAAAAACTCAACCGACCGATGTCGTTCATGTGAGGCCGCATTGAGCCCCGCGGATGCAGAAGCCTGGATGGCGCGCTGTACTTGCCGCTTGATGGCCTGGACCCCGAACAGCCCGCTCGATAGAAACGGACTGGGGCGACATTGTTGACGCTCATCTCCTTGTGACCCTCCTGCCAAGAAAATCTTGACCCGGCCTATGGCAACCGACAGTCCTGCTTCAACGGACCAGGTTCAAGGCGCGAATGAGACATCGCGACCTGGCGATCCGATGCGCAACGATGCACAACGCGATGCTTGTACCCAGCGCCGCGCACATGGCAGCCGCGATGCCTTGAGAGATGGCACAAGCCGCGAACACGACGCCGAACGCGCTTCTGCCGAGCGAGCTCATCACGTAGCCGCGCAGGAACGCGGTCACCGCCGGCGGTCCACCTCCCACATGCTCCGCTGCCACCGTCACGATGCCGACGATAGGCAAGGCCGTCAGCACGCCTGCGAGCCTTGGACCTATGTCCACAGCGATCGAGGAGAGGACGGCACTGACCAATGTCGCCGATAAGACGCTCATCGCCAGGACAAAACGCGGTCGAAGTGTTGTCAGAGGTGTGCTCGCGATGCGGTCGCCCATCAACGTGAGCGCCGCTACGCCGATCAGGGGAGCGAGTGTGCCGGCGAGCCACAGGCTGGACTCAAGATGACTCGCCAGGCCGACCCCCGCCGACAGCACCGCAACGCCGACGACAAGCGTCGCCGCTGGCGAGAGGTGGCGTGCGACGCGGTCGTAGACCAGCGCGAAAATTGGCGCCAGGCTGCAACCCACGACGCTGCCGATCGACACCTGCGCAGCGACGGCGGTGCCGCGCTCGAGCCCGATCCAGATCAGGGCGGGCACCGTGGTCAAGGGCAGACCGGCGAGGAGGCCGGCCATGTTTGCGCCCCAACGGCGCGCAGCGAACATCACCAAGGCCACCAACGAGGCGGTCAAGGCCGCTTTCAAGACAGAGTCCATCGAAGGTCCTCGAGTGTGAGAGGGCAGTGCGGTGGTCCGACACTGAGAGGTCAGTACAGCCGCTTGCCGACCTCGGACCCGCAAATCGCTTGCAGCACCGTTCCGGCAGGATCGAGCACGTGCGCGGCAATCGTCGAGGTGAGCGATTTGCCGTCCGCAGCGAGTTCGAACGTTCGAACGACGGTCTGCGAGCCGGCGACCGTGCCGTCGGCATTGAAGCGGAGGAAGTGGAATTTGGCCGTGTAGACGTTCGCTGCGTCCTGGGTCCAGACGCCTATGCCCAAGCCGCGGGTCGGCACCGGCATCGAGTTGTCGGCCGTCAGCGTGCCACCGCGATGAAAGAGGCTTTCGCCGGTGAAGGTCCGCAGCACGGCACCGCTGGTGCAGTCCTTGTTCGTGACAGTCGATTCCCAGGCGCCTTCGATGACGTTGGCATCCGGCGCGATCGCCTGAGCTTCGGCGCTGCCGCCGCAGGCCTGCATCAGGAAGGTTGTGGCCGCCGCGGTCAGCGTGACGAGGGCCAGGGTCTTGAGGGAAGTCGCTTGCTTCATGGAAAGCTCCGTGTCGGTGTGGAAGGAGTGCAAACGCCTTGGCGTCAACACACCGACACGATCGCGGGATTCCGTCGAAGCGTCCTTAAGCGCCCTGAAGCATGCCTAAGACTGAGCGGAGCGGCCGACGCTCCGCGGGGCTAGGCGCTGCAGCGGACGGACTGGTTCGCCCGTGCGCAGGCCTGCGCAAAGGCCGCCTCGATGTCCAGAGCGGCGCCTGCTTCGCGCTCCCGCGCTGCTGCGACGCCTGGCAAGCCCTCAAGCAGGCGCTCCAGCGCGTCGTCCTCGCCGAACTCCTGCGGTGGCCTGACCAGGTTGAGCCGCTCGATCGACGCATCGAAGCAGCCGATCGCGCGACAGGCATCGGAAAGACGGCCTTGCTGCGCAGCCGCGAGTGCCACGACGGGAAGAAGCCGGACCTCGTCGCCCTCAGCCCGCAGGTGCGGCCAGGCCTGGACCGCGGCCTCGATCGCCTCGGCACTTTTGGCTTGCAGCACCAGCGCCAGCGCCAAGGACCAGCCGACGTGGCCACCGTGTCCTTGCGCGCCGATGGCGGCAAGCCGCGCGAGCGCGTCGCGTGCATGGCGCTCGGCATCATCGAATCGGCCGAGGCCGAGCTCACAATGCGCGACGTTGCCCATGGCCATCATCTCGGAGGCCTCGTTGCCCGCTTCACGGTACAGCGCCGCTTGCTCCAGGACCGCCTGCAGCGCCTCTTCCTTGCGGCCGCTCTTGCGCAGCCACCGCTGCCGCGCCCACGCGAAGCCACCGCGCTGAGCGGGCGGAAAGTCTGCCCGCTCCAAGGCCAGCGCCTCCTCGACCGCCGCCCCCGCCTCGTCGAGATTGCCCCGCTCGGCGGCGCTGGCAGCCAGCACGGTGAGCGCGTCGTAAAGCCGGCTGGCGTCGCCGATCTGCCGGTAGAGCTCGACCGACCTGCGTGTCGCCTCGATCACGTCGGCGCGCGAGGTGACCGCGCCCAGCCGCCCGCACGCGAACGACAGCGCCGCTTCGTCTGCAGGGGATGTGCCCGCCGGCAAACGCTCTCGCAGCGACATGCAGCGACTCATGCCCTCGTGCATGAGGTTCGAGACGTACCAGATCCGCACCGACAGTCCCGCGAGGCGCACGCCGATCGGCAGACGCTCCACAGCGCCGTCGGTCCAGGTGAGTGCGGCGCGCAGGTTGTCCAGCTCTGCCGCTGCAGTGGCAAGGATGGAGGCGTCCAGTGACCATCGCTTCGGGCCGTCGGCCCGCGCCGCCAGCACTTCGACCATCGCCCGGGCATGTCGCTCGGCAAGTGCCTCCGTCTCACCGCTGTCGGCCAGCTTCTCGAGCCCGTAGCTCCGTGTGGTCTCGAGCAGCCGATAGCGCGGAGGCGCATCGTCGGTCACGATCACGAGCGACTTGTCGACGAGCGTGCCCAGGCTCTCGAGTACGGCCCAGGCATCGAGCGTCTCGTCGGCCCCTACGAGCTCTGCCGCTTCCAGAGCAAAGCTGCCTGCGAAGATGGCGACGCGACGCAGCACGATGCGATCGGCTTCGCCCAAAAGCGCATAGCTCCAGTCGAGCGTGGCCCGCAGCGTTTGATGTCGGCGCAGCACGACGCGTGCCCCTGCGGTCAGCAGCCGAAAACGGTCGTCGAGCCTTCGATGCAGTTCCTCGAGACCGAGCAGCGGCACACGCGCCGCGGCGAGCTCGATCGCCAGCGGAATGCCGTCGAGGCGCCGGCACACATCGGCCAGCAAGCGCAACTCCCCTGGTCGCAGCTTGAAATGCGGATCGACTGCGCGCACCCGCACCAGCATCAGCGCCATCGCGCCGCCGACGTGCTCGGCTGAGAGCGCGTCGGGCTCCGGAATGGTGAGCGGTCCGATGCGATAGAGGTGTTCACCGTCGACGCGCAACGGCTCCTGCTCGTCACCAGAATTCGGAGCTGCGCAGCGCGCGCACGCAGTTCGCTGACCAGCGAGGCAACGGCGTCGCTGAGGTGCTCGCAATTGTCGAGCACGAGCAAGCCCGGTCGCGCACCGACCGTGGCAGCGATTGTCCCGGCAACATCTTGCGCCGCGTCCGTTTGGACGCCGGCCGCGCGCGCGACGGTAGAAGCGACCAACGCAGGGTCGGACAGCGCGGCCAGCTCGACCCACCATACGCTGTCTCCAAGGCTGGTGCGCAAGTGCGACGCGGCGGCCTGCGCCAGCCGGGTCTTGCCCATACCACCGGCGCCGACCACGGTCACCAACATCTGGGATTGGACTTGGGCGAGCAGCGCGGCCAGATCGACGTCGCGACCGATGAGCAAAGGAGGGTCCGGCGCCGGATGTGCTTGTGCATGCATCTGCACCGCAGGCGTAGGGGCCGCCTCGTCGTCGGCGTCCGGCTGCAAGGTGAATCGGTAGCCTCTGCCCGGGATGGTTGCGATGGCCGTGGCCCCGAACACCTTGCGCAAGTGCGATGTTTGCACCTGGAGGTTGTTCTCTTCGACCACCAGACCCGGCCAGACCAGGTCGAGCAATTCGCTCTTGGACATGGTGCGGTCGCGATGTTCGAGAAGTACGACAAGCAGGTCGAAAGCCCGCGCGCCGAGCACGCCCTGTGCCCCGCCGACGAGAACGCGGCGCTCGGCGGAGCGAACCTCGATGTTGCCGAAGCGGAGCACGGCAGGAAGCGACAGCGTCTTGAACATGGGGCGCAGCGAGACGCGAACTGGTGGTCGGGGCAATGCCGGCGTCCGCCCATGACGCACCGGGCGCCGATTGCTCCGAGAGCAACTGTAGTGGCCCCGCCCCGCCCTCGCTCGGTCGGAACCTTAAACGTCCTGAATTGAAGTTTGGCGGTGCCCGGGCACGGCCCGGCGCCCTCGGCCTTGTGTCGCTCCGAAACTCAATGCTTGGCCGACTCCGCCTCGACCATCTTCGAGAAGCCGATCGCGGAACTGCTCTGCGCCACCGCGCGACCACTTATAGACCCCGCTGTAGAGCGCATCGCGCCATCGGGGACCACGGTGCACGAGTCGCCGGTACGTCGAGGCATCACGGGAACGGCGACGGCCCATCGAGGTAGCCAAACACGACCCAGAGCATCCCCAACGCGAGGAATGCCAGGAACAAATTTCAGAGAACGAACTCGACGGTTTCCCGCTGCTGATTGGGCAACTTCGCGCCCTCGACGACGCGGTCGCGACCGGTGCGCTTGGCTTCGTACATGGCGGCGTCGGCGCGGGCAATGGCAGCCTCCAAGTCATGCTCGCCTGCGCATTCGGAGACACCAGCCGAGAATGTGACTGCGAGCCCGTGCGCGATGTCGTCGAACGACGCGCTGCGCAGCGCTTGTCGCACTCGCTCCATCGCCGCCAGAGCTTGTCTCGGTGCCGTCGCGGGCATCACAAGCAGGAACTCCTCGCCACCCCAGCGCGCCAACATGTCACCTGCGCGCACTGCGGTCTGGGCACACTGGCCAAAACGGTGCAGCACGACGTCACCCGCGGCGTGGCCATGGACGTCGTTGATCAGCTTGAAATGGTCGAGATCCATCAGCGCCAAGCTCATCAAGGGTTCAGGCCGCCCGCGCACAGCCAATTCGGCGTGCAGTCGGTCGAGCGCGGCGCGTCGGTTGGCCAAACCCGTCAGCTCGTCATGCGTCGCCAATGCCCGGATTCGCTCGAGGGCGTCTGCGAGTTCGGCGCGCTGCTGTTCAAGGTGAGTCCGCTGCTGCTGAAGACGCGCACGCAACCCGCCGATGCGCACTGCCAGCACCGCAGAAGCGGCGAGCACGATGCCGGAGAAGAGCAGATGCATACCTTCGACACGCGGGTCGTAGCGCATTGGATCGGTCAGCCCTTTCCACACCATGACCGCGCAGAGCATCGCGAAGGCGGCCGCTGCCACGGCACGCGCCTTGGACGGCTTCAACTCGAACATCGTGAACACGACCACGAGAATCATGATCAGGATGACCGCCCCGCGAGCGGGCCCCGTGATCGCGTAAGACCACGTGATGCCAACCATTGCCCACATCGACTGCGGAATCGCAAGCGAGCGACCGGATTTGAGCTTCAGATTCAGCCCGCTGCGGATGCAGGCGTAAAAGCCGATGCCACCAGTCAGATTCCAGAGGGTCAGTACCCAGGAATCGGACGCATCGATCAAGCCGAGCATCACTTCCAGATGCTGGACACCAGCGAAAACCGCATACACCGCCAAGACCAGCAGCGCCTGCGAAACGCGCAGAAGCTGACGGGGATCGCTTCCCAGGAGGAGCTTGGAGACGGCGGACCTGGGCGAGAACATGGCATAGCTATTTCGGCCCCCGTCGCACCAGGCTTGAGCCCGGACAGAGACTTCTTTCATGCATCGGATATCGACGAGTGGTCCGGCGGTTTTAGTGGTGCCACAAGAGCGTCACGGGATGCCATTCAAGAGAGAGGACCGTGACAAACGCCCGCATATCCTGCTTCAGGCGGCAATGCCCGGCCAGCTGGATAGATTGCGGCGGGCGAAGCGGCAAGCACGCGCAGGCGCTGATAGCGCGCCTGGGTGGACGAGCGCTGCCGCTCGATGCCGTACGGTAGTTGGCCTTCAGTCCTCTTCGGGAAACTGCGCTTGCGGCAAGGTTTCGAAGCCCGGCTTTGCGAAGAGAAATCCCTGGAACAGGCGGACACCATGCTCGGCGAACCAGGCGTACTCCTGCGGCGATTCGACGCCTTCGGCAATCACGTCAATGCCAAGATCGCCGCACACCTGCATTACCGCACGAACGATCGATTGACGCGGGCCGTTTCTCTCGATGCCGCGCACCAGATTCATGTCGATCTTGATCTGGTCGGGCTGGAAGTCGGCCAGCATGTTCAGGCCCGAGTAGCCGGCTCCAAAGTCGTCGATGGCGACCTTCAGTCCCATGCCACGGAATTCGTTGAGCTTGCGGCCGAGGTGGGCGTAGTCGGCAATGACTTCGCCTTCGGTGACCTCGAAGATCACTCGATCGATCGGCAGCCCATGGCGACTCGCGGCCGCCAATGTGCTGGCCACCGCCGTGTCAGATGCGTACAGACTCTGGGGCAGGAAGTTCAAGTTGAGGTGGCACTTCAACCCAAGCTGGGCTGCGAGCGAAATCGCAGCCATGCGACTGTCCAGATCAAACTGATGCTTGGCGTGCGCCGGCACGTGCTCAAAGATTCGAGAGGCAGGCTCGTTGGCCCGCCCCCGGATCAAAGCTTCGTATGAATAGACCTCACGCGCGACGACATCGACGATGGGCTGGAACGCATACGAAAACTCAGGCATGCAAGCAACTGCGTCGCCCCTCGGATCCCCGCGAGCAATCCCTGGCGGCAAGCGCATGTCCATGTCAGCCTCGCGCCGTGCGGCGAGCGCCGATGAGCTTCTTTCGCCAGCTTCCCTCGCGGAAAGCCGCCAGCAGCTTCCTCGCGCGGCCGGCGTCGACACTGAGCGTTGTGCGATCCTTGCCGAAGAAATCGTTTGTGCCTGACATCCCGGCAAGCTCTTCGCGCGAAACCTTGTGGAACCCCATCGTCCAGGCGTCGAAGCATCGCTTGGGAATCGGCTCCCTGATGACCAGAGTCACCTGGTCGTGCCGCTGGTCGCGCTCGATCTTGGCGTACAGCGCGTCAACCACGTCCGCCCGACCTTCGAGCACCTGGAAGAAGCTGCCTTCGGCATGCAGCAGCATCCCGGTCAGGCCCAGCTTGGCATTGGTGTCGCGCGCGACCTGTAGCAGTTCAGCGAGTTCGTCGATGTGGAAGACGCGACTGGCTGCACTGGCATAGATGCACTGGATGAGTTCGGATGTCACGTGAGATTTCTCTTCGCTCTGTTCGTTCGGCCGGCGTGAGGTTCGGGCGCAGCTTGATAGATCACTTATCGACGGATTCGATTGCCTCTGAATACAAATCTTGCGAAGGCGGTCTTCTTTGCTCTGGTCCCCCGCGTCGGATGCCCGCCGCACTCGCGCCTAGTCGGCGTGGCCGATGGCGACCACGTCAGACCTGCTGAATCTCAATGGGCATCCTTGAGGCCGACACTTGCGAGCCTTTGTGCGTCTTGGGTCGGCATCGCGTTCGGCATCACTGGTCATCGAACCCTTCGTTGGTATGGGATGCTGGAACCGAGCTCGGCGGGCGAGCCGATCGCGGCGGCTCCAACGCAGTCGAAGATGTTTCCTCAACGCTGGCCGGATCTGGCAACCGTCAAGCCAGTCGTGCGAGAGAATCATTGCGCGCTCGATGGCCGGTAGCTGAGGCTCGTGTACTGGCGCCGTCGCTCGAATCTCCTCGATGGGGACCGCGTCCAAGACTTCGATCCCGTGCTTGCGCAAGATCTGCCGTCCGTGCGGACCCTTGGTTTCCAACAGGCCCACGGCGTTCTGCACTCTCGAGTCGAGAACGTGCAACGGGTGCACCACGCAGATGCGATGGCCCGGCTTCCATTCCATCTCGGGGCTTTCTCGCCAGACCGACTGCGTGAGCTTGCGCGACTTGCGCAGCCCGCTCACGGGTGCGGTTGTAGGCCCGACCTAACGAGTCCTTCACCGCATGCGCCAGCTGCGCCTCGATGATCGCCTCGTCAACGTTCAAACGGCCGTCGCCTGGCGCGAGAGTGGCACGACATGATCGACACCGCTCAGTTTTTCTTGCTTCGTGCGCTTCATGCGCGCCGCCGGGATACGCCACTGCGCAGCGTCGAGATCAAACTCAACCCATTCCGCCTTGCACAGTTCACCAGGGCGCACGAAGACGAGCGGCGCGAGCTGCAGGGCGTCGAGCGTGATCGGCATGCCCTTGTAACTCTCCATCGCTCGCAGTAGCTCCCCGACGCGCTTCGGATCGGTGATCGCTGCCATGTGCTGAACGAGCACGGGCTTGAGTGCGCCAGGCAAATCGCGTGTCGGATCACGTTCGGCCCGGCCAGTCGCGATCGCATACCGGGACACCTGACCCGCACGCTTGTAAGGCGCGATGCGCCGTTCGATCGCACCACGCGCTTTCGATCCGCCGCATGGTCTGGAGCAACTGAGGCGCCTTGCTCTCACCGATCGTCTCGCCGCCAAGGCAGGGAAACACGTCTTGCTTGAGCCGGATGAGTGTGCGAGCGGCGTGCCTCACCCTCAACTGGGCGAAATGAATGGTCGTGTGCCACTCGCGCCCCACTGCCTCGAGGCTGTTGACCGCGGGCTCGCTCCGACTCGCCTTCTCTGCGCGACGAACTTCGCTGGGATCGACGCCATCCTCCAGCAGGGCTCGAGCCCGATCCCTCTTCTGCCTTACCGCCCTGAGCCCGGTGCCGGGTAGGTCCCCATCGATAGCAGCTACTCTTTGCCGCCAAAGCGGTACCTGGAGCGCCACCATCGACCCCCGCTCGTCGTGACCTCCACGTAGCGGCCACGCTCGTCAGACGGACGGATCGGCTTCGCTCCCGGCTTGATCGTTCGAATCTGGGTGTCGCTGAACATGCGGCGCCCAGTGGGGTAGCTGGGTTTTGGAGTTTTGGGGATACCCCAAACCACCCCAACAGACGCGAGATTCAAGCGAACGTTCCGAGACGTCTAGAAAAGAAAAACCCCCAAGTCGTTGATTACTTGAGGGTTTTTTAGGACGTCCTGGAACGCCATGAAATTTCATGTGGTGGAGCTGGGGGGAATCGAACCCCCGTCCGAAAGCCATTGCCGGGCAGATCTACATGCTTAGCTGGCTGATTTGGTTTTAGGAGCTCCGGTCGCGCAGCAGCACGCTACCGTAGCCCCGAGTCACTTGATTTAGCTCCGTGCCGAGTGACCCGACCCGGAGCGAGCCAATGTGTATGACCTCGCAGCCCTCAGGTTACCCCTTGGACCCAGCCCATCGGCCAACTGTTGCGAG
>Ga0075370_10000366_pt1 | contig 16529 bp, 21 predicted proteins | sample EndMethybrTD3035_FD_71398 | JGI IMG/M metagenome (GOLD analysis project Ga0075370, IMG submission 71398) | Populus endosphere microbial communities from Tennessee, USA - Endosphere MetaG P. TD hybrid TD303-5 | ecosystem: Host-associated > Plants > Roots > Endosphere | place: USA: Tennessee... | reverse complement strand
GCTGGAATTCCAGCATCGCCAAGGCCTGGTGACCCAGACCGGCAGCATCGAACTGAAGCTGGACAACGGCACCGGCATCCGCCAGGTCGTGGCCATCACCGGCCGCGTACGGAACTGCTCGATCGGTGTCAAGCTTTCCGGCATGAACAAGTGCGCCTGATCCCCCTCATTCGTGGCCCTTTCGACCAGCGGTTTGTTTGCGCCGATGAACGGTATTTCAGTAACTCTTTGTCAGAATGCCGCCCCTGAGAATCGATTCGCCATGTCATTCATCACGCCAAGCCAATACCGAGGATTCACCCTGATCGAGCTGATGGTTGCCGTCGTGGTGGCCGGCATCCTCGCTGCCGTGGCTTACCCGTCGATGATGTCGTTGATCCAGCGCGGACGCCGCGCAGATGCCATTGCCGCGCTGACGGCCGTCGTGCAGGCCCAGGAGCGCTTCCGCTCGAACAGCAATGCCTACGCCGCGTCGCTTGGCGACGATGGTCTCAAGCTGGACGGGGCTCTCGCGAAGATGTCGAAGTACTACGACTTCACGCTGGCGTCCGACGCCTTTGCCAGCGGCTACCAGATCACGGCCAAGCCCAAGTCCGGCAGCGCCCAGGCCGCCGATGCCAAGTCATGTGCCACCTTGAGCGTGAAGCTGGACGGAGGCAGGTTCGATTACCTCGCGACGGATGCCGACCAGCGCGACACCTCGTCGACCTGCTGGTCGCGTTGATCCATGAAGTGCACCGGTTTCCCCCGTTCGCCCGTCGGCATCACGCTGGTCGAGATGATGGTCACTGTGATGGTGGTCGGCGTGATCTTCGCGGCTGCGATTCCCTCGCTGACCTCGCTGATCGAACGGCGCCGCGTGATTGCCGCTGCTGGCGAAATCGCCAGCATCTTTGCCTACGCGCGCTCGGAAACCAACGTCGTGGCCGACAAGCTGAACGTCCACCTTGAGCCGGTCCCGGCGTCCGTGGGTGACTTCAGCTGCATCCGCGTCAGCACGGCCGTATTTGCCGATACCTGCAAGTGCAACGTCGCCGAGAGCGATGTTTGCAAGATCGGCACCGGCTCGGTGCTGCGCGAATTCAAGTTGCCGCGCGACAAGTCAGTGAGCTTCGAGGCCGAGGGCACCTGGGCCAAGGGCAAGCCGTACGTCGTCTCCTTCGAACGGGACCGCCATTCGACGACGGTACAGGGTGTGCAGGTGACGGTGACCGGTGCACGCACGCATGCCCAGCTGCGCGTCGAATACAACAACGCCGGCCGGGTGCGCACCTGTTCACCTGACGGCAGCATCAGCGGGTTCCCGGCATGCGGATGAAACCTGTACGCCAGCGCGGTCTGGGCCTTGTCGAGCTGATGGTGGGCATCACTGTCGGCCTGATCGTCACGGCCGGCGCATCCATCATGGCCGTCAACCAGATCAACGAGCATCGCCGCCTGATGCTGGAGACCCAGGTCCAGCAGGATCTGCGCACGGCGGCCGATCTGCTGCAGCAGGATCTGCGCCGGGCCGGCTATCGCGGCTACGCCCAGTTGGGCGTCTGGGCACCGCCCGCCGCGGTCGGTTCGGTGGGCGAACAGCCGGCAGCCATGCCATCCGCCAACCAATTCACCGACGTCGCGAAGGTCGAGGATGGTGATTTCCGCGCGTTGACCTACATGTACGCCCGCACGCTGCCCAACACGGTGGACTACAGCCCGACCGGCACACCGCGCGATGTGGAGCACTTCGGCTTCAAGTGGGACAAGAACACGAAGACGCTTTACCTGCAAATCGGCGTCGCCAACGATCGGCCCAACTGGCAGCCGATCACGGACCCGGACAGCGTCAGGATCACGGCCTTCGAAGTCAACATCGACGATTCGCAATCCGTGAGCGTGGGCGACTTTTGCGACAAACCCTGCGACACGCCGGGCACATCAGCCTGCCCGAGGCATGTCGTGCGGGAAGTCAGTTTCACCATCGTCGGCGAAGCGGCCCATGACGCCAAGGTCAAGCGCACGCTGACGGGCTCGGAACGCCTGCGCACCGACAAGATCAGCGGGGCATGCCCGGCATGAAGACCGCGCCAACCGCCGTTTCCGCCCGCCAACGGGGTGCCGCCACGATCGTCATCGTGATGGCGCTGTTCCTCGTGATGGCATTGTTGGCCGCCTATGCCAATCGCAGCCTGCTGTTCGAACAGCGCATGGCAGGCAGTTACGCGCGGGCCAGCCTGTCGCAGGAAGCCGCCGAAGCCGGCGTCGAATGGACGCTCGCCCAACTGAACAGCACGGGCGTGGATGCGGCCTGCATGCCCGTCGCCACGGACGGCAAGCGTTTCGTCGATCGCTACCTCGTGGTCAACGCCGCCGACCGCAGCATCAGCTCCGCAACCGGCGATCCCAAGTTTGTTGCGGATTGCGCGCGCGATGTCGGCAACGGCGGCTGGGCCTGCCGCTGTCCTGCAGCCGATGCGGCCTACACGAGTCCGCCGCTGATCGGCGGCGACGATCTGACGCCGAGCTTCGGCGTCCGCATGGAGTCCGCTGACCGGGGCGGCACGGTGATGCTGAAGGTGCTGGGCTGCACGAGCAGCGTTGTCAGCAACTGCAGCGCCACCATGGCAGAAGTCAGCAAGAACCAATTGGCGCTGACGAGCCTGAGCGTGCGCCTCGCCCTGGTCAGCGCGGTGCGCACCCCTCCCGCCGCGCCGCTGATCGTCAAAGGTGGCATCCGGTCGACGGGTGCCGGGCTGGGACTGCACAACAGTGACGCGCGGTCCGCCGGCCAGCTCGCCAGCATGGGCGGGGATTGGGTCGGCATGGTGGACAGCCGGCTTGAGAGCGTGCCCGGAACCGCCAGCAGCCTGATGGTCGGCCGCAATGATGGCGTCCTGGGCAAGGCCGACACCGACGTGTTCAAGATGTTCATGGGCACCAGCCTGGCGCGATATCCGCAGCACCCGGCCCTGCGCACGGTCACCTGCGGCGGTGATTGTTCCGAGGCCATCGACGAGGCTTACAAGGCGGGCCAGCGCATCCTCTGGGTGGAAGGGGATCTGGCGCTTGCCAGCAACAAGGTGCTGGGCACCCTGGCCGATCCGTTGCTCATCGTGGCCAAAGGCGATGTCGCATTGGCCGGCCCGCTCCAGATCAACGGCATGCTGGTCGCCAACGGCGCGCTGCGTTGGGACAACGACAGCGGCATGCCGTCGGTCGTGAATGGCATCGTGCTGGTCGGCGCCGGCATGGAGACCGTCGGTCGCATGGACATCGTCTACCAGCAGACCGTCGCCGATCAGCTGCGCAACCGCATGGGCAGCTACGTGCGCATTCCTGGCGGCTGGCTCGACAGCGATTCCCCCAAGTGACGGCCATGAAGCTCCATCGACTCCACCCCCTACCCGATCGCCATCAGCGGGGTGTGACGCTGATCGAAGCCTTGGTCGCGCTCGTCATCATGTCCTTCGGCATGGTGGCGCTGGTGGGCCTGCAGGGCAACCTGCGCCGCAGCGGTGACCTGGCCAAGCAGCGCAGCGAGGCCATGCGCATCGCGCAGGCGGAACTGGCGACGCTGCGTTCGTTCTCCGTGCTGGACAAGCCCGAGGGCGCCGCGGCCACCATCCGCGACTATGAGAAAGACATCGTCACGGTGCCGCCCCATGCCGTCGTCGCGGAAAACACCAACACGACCTTCATCCTCTCTCGCACGGTCACGACTTACACGGAACCGCAGGGGAAGAGTGTCAGGGTCACGGTGCGCTGGCGCGACCGCAGCGACGCCGACCAGAGCCTGTTCCTCGACACGGTGATCTCCCGCACCGACCCGGTCTACGCGATGGCGCTGGGTATCACGCCGCCGACCAACGGTATTCGCCAGACCGATGGCCGCAACCCCGTCATCCCGCCCACGGCCAAGGATCTTGGCAACGGGTCGAGCGCGTTCCGTCCCGGCGCCAACGCCACCGCGGTCTGGATCTTCAACAACGTGACGGGCGTCATCGTCGGCAAATGCGAGATCCCGGTTGCGACGACGGTGTCGTCGTTGACGCCGAGCAGCGTCGAGTCCTGCAACAACAACACGGTCGGCTACCTGGTGAGCGGCACGATCCGCTTCTCCAACCTGTTGACGCCCGACCCGTCCAATCCTGACGCGGACGCCCTACCCCGGCCGCTCTCGGTGTATGTCAAGTTGCTGCCCAGTCAGTTCCGGGACAGCGCGGGCAAGGCGCTGCTGCCGGGAGGCGAGTATTCATTGCCGAACCCCGACTGCTTCGGCGACGCGCCAGCAACGGCCACGGTGACGCCGCCGCAGAAACTGGTGAACTACGACTGCATCGTCTATCCGAACAACCAGAGCCCGCGCAACTGGTGGGGCCAGGTGCTGTTGACCGGCCTGGACCTCGGCACCGGTGCGACGCAGTACAAGGTGTGCCGTTACAGCGGCGACTACAACGGCAATGGCTATGTCTACTCGGTGCCCGACGCCGACAAGCCGTACGAGTTCAAGATCGACAACGAAGAGCACCCCGAGACATACCGGGGCGTCAGCTACTCGCTGGCACGCCAGAACTTCCTCGTCATGCCCGGTAAGGCCACGGCAACGTGCCCCCTGCTGCCGGCCGATGTGGACCTGGGTCGCTTTGTCGACAACTCGACCTACCAGATCCAGCCCTGAGCCCTTGGCTGGCTAGACTGGGCGGATGCCCGTTCCCGATACCTCCGCAGCACTACAACGTGCGCTGTCGCTGGCCGCCCAGGCCATCGGCCTCAGCGACCCCAACCCGCGCGTCGGCTGCGTCATCCTGGCGCCCGACGGCCGCGAACTCGGTGCCGGCCACACGCAGGCGGCCGGCCAGGCGCATGCCGAGGTCATGGCGCTGCGTGATGCCGCGGCGCGCGGCCACGACGTGCGCGGCGCGATTACCGTCGTCACGCTGGAACCCTGTTCGCATCACGGCCGCACGCCGCCCTGTTGTGACGCGCTGATCGCGGCGGGCATCGCTCGCGTCGTCGTGGCCATCGAGGACCCGAATCCGCTCGTGGCTGGCCAGGGCGTCGCACGGCTGCGTGCGGCGGGCATCGCCGTCGAACTGGCCGAAGCATCCATCGCCGACGCGTCCCGCGAACTCAACATCGGCTTCTTCTCGCGCATGCAGCGCAGCCGGCCGTTCGTGCGGCTGAAGTCGGCCATTTCGCTGGACGGCCGCACTGCCCTGCCCGACGGCCGCAGCCAATGGATCACCGGCGAAGCCGCGCGCACTGATGGCCACGCCTGGCGCAAGCGCGCCGGCGCCGTGCTGACCGGTATCGGCACCGTGCTGGCCGACGACCCGCGGCTGGACGTGCGCCTCGTGCCCACCGACAAGCAGCCGCTGCGTCTCGTGCTCGACCCGCAAGGCCGCCTGCCGGCCGGCGCCCGCGTCTTGCAGCCACCGGGCGAAGCGCGCGCCATTGGGCCTGGCCGCGCCGACCTGCCCGCCCTGCTGGCAGAACTGGGCCGACAAGGCATCAACGAACTGCACGTCGAAGCCGGCCCGACGCTGTCCGGCGCCTTCCTCGACGCCGGCCTGGTCGACGAGCTGCTCGTCTACCAAGCGCCGATGCTGATCGGCGAAGGCCGCCCGCTCGCGGCGCTGTCACCGCTGGCCCAGCTGGGCGACGCGCGCCGGTGGCGCCTGGTGGAAGCCACACCCGTCGGCCCCGATCTGCGCCTTCGCCTGCGCCCAACCTAGGGTCGCCACCTACAATCGCCGGCTATGCCCATCTCTCCCATTCCCGAGCTGGTCGCCGAACTGGCGGCCGGCCGCATGGTCATCCTGGTAGACGAGGAGGACCGCGAAAACGAGGGTGATCTCGTCCTCGCCGCCGACCTCGTCACGCCGGAGGCCATCAACTTCATGGCCAAGCATGGCCGCGGCCTGATCTGCCTGACGCTGCCGCGCGAGCACTGCGAGCGCCTGCAATTGCCGCCGATGACGCGCCGCAACGGCACGCAGCACGGCACCGCCTTCACCGTCTCCATCGAAGCCGCCACGGGCGTGACCACCGGCATCTCCGCCGCCGACCGCGCCCGCACCGTGCAGGCAGCCGTCGCGCCCGACGCCAAGGCCACCGACCTCGTGCAGCCCGGCCACATTTTCCCGCTGCAGGCGCAGGACGGCGGCGTGCTGATGCGCGCCGGCCATACCGAAGCCGGCTGCGACCTGGCGCGCATGGCCGGCTTGTCCGCCACCTCAGTGATCTGCGAGATCATGAAGGACGACGGCACGATGGCCCGCCTGCCGGACCTGGAGATCTTCGCCGCCGAGCACGGCCTGAAGATCGGCACCATCGCCGACCTCATCGAATACCGCAGCCGCCACGAAAGCCTCGTCACCCGCGTCGCCGAGCGCAAGCTGAATACGGCCCAGGGCGAGTTCGACTGCCACGTCTTCACCGACCGCACCGGCGGCACCCACCTCGCGCTGAGCCAGGGCAGCTGGGCGGCCACTGACGAAGTGCTCGTGCGCGTGCATGAGCCGCTGTCGGTCATGGACCTGCTCGAAGCCGGCGCCTGCGGCCATTCCTGGCCGATCCCGGCCGCGCTGGCCGCTGTCAAGGCCAGCCCGGCCGGCATCGTCGTGCTGCTGAATTGCGGCGAGGATGCCGCCGGCGTGCTGGCCCGCGCGCACGCCGACAAGGCCGCCGAGCCCGTCAAGAGCGCGATGGACCTGCGCACCTACGGCGTCGGCGCCCAGATCCTGAAGGCGCTGGGCGTGCACCACATGAAGCTGCTGGGCAGCCCGCGCCGCATGCCCAGCATGGTTGGCTACGGGCTGGAAGTCACCGGCTTCATCGCTCACCCGTCCTGCTGAAACGAGAGGCACGCGATGCAACACTCCGACCAAGGCCTGCCCGGCTTCGAGGGCGCCCTCGACGGCAGCGAACTCACCGTCGCCATCGTCCAGGCACGCTTCAACGACGCGCTCACGGGCGCACTGGCCAGCGCCTGCCTGGCCGAGTTGTCCGTCCTCGGCGTGCCGGCCGAGGCCATCCGCCACGTGACCGTGCCCGGCGCGCTCGAAGTGCCGCTGGCGCTGCAGGCGCTGGCCGAGACGAATGACTACGACGCGCTGATCGCGCTGGGCTGCATCATCCGCGGCGAGACCTACCATTTCGAGCTGGTCGCCAACGAGAGCGGCTCGGCCGTCACCCGCGTCGGCCTGGACCACGGCATCCCGATTGCCAACGCGATCCTGACCGTGGAGAACGAGGCCCAGGCCTGGGCCCGTGCCGAGCCCAAGGGCCGCGACGCCGCACGCGTCGCTGTCGAGATGGCCAATCTGCTGAAAGAAATCGAGTGAACGCTCCGCAAAAGACCGCACCCAAGACGGCCACCAAACCCGCCGGCAAGAAGGCGCCCGTCAAGTCCGCCCGCCGCCGCTCGCGCGAAGCCGCGCTGCAAGGCCTCTACCAATGGCTGCTGACCGGCGAGGACATCGGCGCCATCGTCGCGCTGGGGCGTGAGCAGGAGGGCTACGCCAAGCTCGACCTCAAGCACTACGAGGCCCTGCTCGGCGGCTGCGTGCACGAGGCGGCCGACCTCGACGCCATCCTCGCCCGCCACGTCGACCGCAAGACGACGGAGCTGTCGCCCATCGAGCACGGCATCCTGATGATCGGCGCTTACGAGCTCAAGCACTGCCTCGACATCCCCTACAAGGTTGCCATCAACGAAGCCGTCGAGCTGGCCAAGTCCTTCGGCGGCACGGATGGCCACAAGTACGTCAACGGCGTGCTGGACCGCGCGGCCGTCGACCTGCGGCCCCTCGAGGTGACGGCCAAACGCTGATGAAGCTGGCGGGCAGGCTCGATCGTATCGAGCCCTTCTACGTGATGGAGCTGGCCAAGGCTGCGGCGCGCGTCGCAGCCGGGCCGTTGTGCGATCCGGCCCAGGGCGGCCGGCGCATGATCCGCCTCAACATCGGCGAGCCCGACTTCGGTGCCGCGCCCGCCGTGCGCGAGGCCGCGGCTCGCATCGCGCAAGGCCCCACACCCTACACGGACGCCCTCGGCCTGCCGACGCTGCGCGAGGCCATCTCGTGCTGGTACGGGCAGCGCTTCGGCTTGACGGTCGCACCCGAGCGCATCGCCATCACGGCGGGCGCCTCAGCCGGCCTGCAGCTCGCCTGCCTCGCGCTTTTCGAGCAAGGCGACGAGGTGCTGATGCCCGACCCCTGCTACCCGTGCAACCGCCACTTCGTGACGGCGGCGGATGCGACGCCGCGGCTGCTGCCCACCACTGCCGCCGGCCGCTTCCAGCTCGACGCGGCGCAGGTCCGCGAGGCCTGGACGCCCGCCACGCGCGGCGTGCTACTGGCCTCGCCCAGCAACCCGACCGGCACGTCCATCGCGCCCGAGGTGCTGGCCGACATCGCTGGCTTCGTGCGCGAACGCGGTGGCGTGACCGTCGTCGATGAGATCTACCTGCCACTGAGCTACGAAGAACACTTCGGCCACACGGCACTTGCGCTCGGTGACGACATCGTCTCCGTCAACAGCTTCTCCAAGTATTTCGGCATGACCGGCTGGCGGCTCGGCTGGCTGGTGCTACCGCCCGCCCTCGTGCCCGCCATCGAACGGCTGGCGCAGAACCTCTACATCTGCCCGTCCACGTTGTCGCAGCTGGCCGCGCTGGCCGCCTTCGAGCCGGCGTCCATTGCCGAGTTCGAGCGCCGCCGAACCGTGCTGCGCCAGCGCCGCGACTACATCGTGCCGGCGCTTCGCGAGCTGGGCTTCGCGGTGCCCGTCGCGCCCGACGGCGCCTTCTACGTGTGGATGGACATCAGCCACCACCACGCCGACAGCTGGGCGTTCGCGCACGAGCTGCTGCAGCGCGCTCAGATCGCGCTGACTCCAGGCCGCGACTTCGGCCTCGCCGACCCGCAGCGCTGGATGCGCCTGTCGTTCGCGTCGTCCATCGAGGATCTGCAGGAAGCCGTTGCCCGCCTGCGCGAGGTGCTCGCATGAGCTTTGCGTTCCCCGTCCGCGTCTACTGGGAGGACACCGACGCCGGCGGCATCGTGTTCTACGCCAACTACCTGAAGTTCTTCGAGCGGGCGCGCACCGAGTGGCTGCGCGCCGCGGGCGTCGAGCAGCACGCGCTGCGCGAAGAAACGGGCATCATGTTCGTCGTTGCCGCCACCAGCCTGCGCTACGTGGCGCCAGCCCGGCTCGACGACCTGCTCACCATCACCGTCGACCCCGAACCCGCCGGCCGCGCCAGCCTCGTCGTGCGCCAACGCGCGCTGCGGGGCGACACATTGCTGGCCGAAGGCGAGATCCGCATCGGCTGCGTGCGCGCAGAAGACCTGAAACCCCAACGTTTGCCCGACGCCGTCGTCGCGGCGATCACCTCCGCATGAACCAAGACCTTTCCATCGTCTCTCTGATCCTGCACGCCAGCTTCGCCGTGCAGCTCGTCATCGCGGGCCTGCTGCTCGTGTCGCTCGCGAGCTGGAGTGTCATCTTCGGCAAGCTCATCGGCCTGGGCCAGATCAAGCGCCGCAACGACGCCTTCGAGGCCGAGTTCTGGAGCGGCAAGAACCTCAACGACCTCTACCAGTCGGTCGGCAACCGCACGGACGGTGCGCCGCTGGAGCGCATCTTCGCGTCCGGCATGCGCGAGTTCATGAAGCTGCGCGAGAAGCGCGTCACCGACGCCGATTCGTTGCTGGACGCCGCCCGCCGCGCGATGCGCGCCAGCTTCCAGCGCGAGCTGGACGCGATGGAGAGCAATTTATCCTTCCTCGCATCGGTCGGTTCGGTGTCGCCCTACGTGGGCCTGTTCGGCACGATCTGGGGGATCATGCACGCCTTCGTCGGCCTGTCGAACCTGACGCAGGTCACGCTGGCCACCGTTGCGCCGGGCATCGCCGAAGCGCTGGTCGCCACGGCCATCGGCCTGTTCGCGGCCATCCCGGCCGTGCTGGCCTACAACCGATTCGCGCGCCAGATCGACCGCAGCGCCATCACGCTGGAGACCTTCATCGACGAGTTCTCCAACATCCTGCAACGCAACGCCACCCAGCACTGAGGTCATGATGCCCCCACGCTCACTTCGTGACCTGCCCCCCGAGGGGGAGCATCAGCGCCTTCGGGCGGCCGGGCGGCACTGATGGCCGCCACCATTCAGCGCGCCGGCGGCCGCGGGCGCCGCACGATGAACGAGATCAACATGGTCCCGTTCATCGATGTGATGCTGGTGCTGCTCATCATCTTCATGGTCAGCGCGCCGCTGATCACGACAGGGCTCGTGGAACTGCCCAGCGTCGGCAAGAGCAAGCAGCAGCCGGAGCACGTCATCCAGGTCATCGTCGGCACGGACGAGAAGCTCAAGATCAAGGTCGACCAGCTGGAACCCGAGTCCATCCCGGTGAGCCGCCTGGCCGAGCGCGTCAGGAAGGCGCAGGGCAGCGATGCGACCAGCCCGGTCGTCATCTCCGCCGACAAGAACGTCAAGTACGAAGCCGTCGTACAGGTCATGGACACGCTGCAGCGCGCCGGCGTCCAACGCGTGGGTCTGGCCGTGAAGAGCGGCGCATCGGCGAAGTAAATGATGCCCCCACGCTCGCTTCGCTCACTGCCCCCCGCGGGGGGCTCTTCAGCGCCTTCGGGCGGCCGGGCGGCACTGACATGACCGCTGCGACATTGCGCCCTCCCGAGGTCGCCGGCATCGGCCGCGGCCTCGTCTTCGCGCTGATTGCGCACGGCCTGCTGATCCTCGCGCTCAGCTACGGCTTGCACTGGCGCAGCGACACCGAGCCGGCCTTCTCGGCCGAGCTGTGGTCGTCCGTGCCGCAGGTCGCCGCGCCGCGCGAGGAGGCGCCGCCGCAGCCTGAACCCGAAGCGCCCAAGCCGGACCTGAAGGCCCAACAACAACGCGCCGAAGAAGAAGCCGCGGAACAGCAGCGCGAGGCCGAGATCGCCATTGCCAAGGAAAAGAAGCGCAAGGAAGAGAAGGCCCGCGAAGAGCAGGCCAAGCTCGAACGCGAGAAGGCGGCGAAGGAGAAAGCGGACAAGGAAAAGGCCGATAAGGCCGCCAAGGAAAAGGCGGAGCAGGACCGCAAGAAAGACAAGGCCGCGAAGGACGCCAAGGAGGCGAAGGACGCCAAGGACGCCGATGCCAAGCGCGAGGCGCTGCGCCAGGAGAACCTGCGCCGCATCCAGGGCATGGCCGGCGGCACGCCCGGCTCGACCGGCAACGCGGCCCAGAACGCCGCGCCGTCGGCCGGCTGGGTGGGCAAGGTGAAGGGCAAGGTCCGCCCGCTGATCATCTATTCGGACGACAGCGCGGCCAATCCGAACGCGGAAGTGCAGGTGGCGCTCGCGCCGGATGGCCGCATCCTCGGCAGCAAGATCATCAAGGCCAGCGGCGACGCCGAATGGGACCGCGCCGTGCTGCGCGCCATCGAGAAGGCGGAGACGCTGCCACGCGACACCGACGGCCGCGTGCCGGCCGTCATCATCCTGACCTTCAGGCCGCGCGAGTAGTCCTGAATCCGGCGGTTGAGCATGCTTGAGGGGCTGGCGAAGCGGCCCGATGGCAAGGCGCGAACTCGCGGCGGGCTCGCGCCCGCGAGAGTGAGCAACGCGGCCAGCGGGTCGAAGCGCCAGACCAGCAAGCGGGCAGCGTTGTGCGTCGAAGCAGTCTCTCGTGCCTCGCCACGGTCGATGCCGATGTTGAAGGCCTGAGCGTCAACGCGAGCGGTCGACCGCCGGATTCAGGACCATTCGGTCAACGGACCACCGGCCTGCGCCCCACAGCGCGATGACGACGGCCAGCACGCCCCACAGCGTGTGCTGCGCCTCGGCGGCCGGCGAGAAATCGTCGGCCATCAGCGACAGCGCCGCCATCAGGTTCACGACGAACAGGCCCGCGCCGGCGAAGCGCGTGGCCAGGCCCAGCACCAACAGCACCGGCAGCGCCAGTTCGCCAGCCGTGCCCAGGTACGCGGCCAAGGTGGGCGGCAGCAGCGGCACTTGATAGACGTCATTGAACAGCGCCAGCGTGGACGACCAGTCGCGCAGCTTGGTCAATCCGGAAAAGAAGAAGATCTTGGCGACATAGAGCCGCGCGGCCAGCAGCGCCAGCGACTGCAAATGGCTAACGACCGTGTCCAGCGGCGCGGGCAGGCGCGTCGGCGGCAGGCCCGGGTCAGTGAAGGCGCGCAGGGCGGCGGAGGCGAGAGCTTTCATGGTGTCGTGGTCCGGTTCGGTGGGGTCGTCCTGACCGCTTGCAGCCAGGCGTTCTTCAGCGTGGCTTGCAGCCACGCGCCGAAGTCGAAGTCGGCTGCGGCCGCCGAACCTTTCACCAGCGCGTCGGAAAGATTCACACCGTCGAGCACCGCCCGCACGAACGCCGCTTCACCCGGCGAAACCGCCTGCGACACGGCACGCCAGCCGTCGCGCCAGACGAGCAGCGGCCCGCCACGCTGCGCCAGCAAGGCCACGGCGGGGCGCAGTTGCAGCCACAGTTGCTCGGCCGGCGTCGTGCCCAGCAACGTCAGCGATTCGGCGTCCAGCGCCGCATCCGCCGCGCGCTCGGCCTGGTGGGACGCCCAATCGAGCCGCGCCAGGTCGGGCAGGCCCGAGTCCTCGCCAGCGCGCTCGATGAGGAAACCTTCGAGCGCGCCGCCCCACTCGCCCAGGTCGCCATGCTCGGGCGGATTGGCACGCCAGAAGGTCCACGCCAGCGACGCGAAATCATCCTCCCCCAGCGCGTCGCGCAGCCGCCCGAAGGGCACGGCCAACGCCTGGGCCGACAACGCGCGCAGATTGTTCCGGTAGGCCGCGAGACCGCGCTCGCCGCCGACGAGCCCGGCCGGCGCATCGCCCCGGCCCAGCAACGCGTAAACAAAGGCTTGCTGCTCGGCCTTCATGCCTGCAGCGCCCTCGCCCGTCCCGCCTCGGCCAGCAGCACGGCCAGCTCGGGCACGGCCGTGTCCCATTCGATCAGCGTCGGCGTCGGGCCGAGGCAGCGGATGGCATGCTCGTAGACGCGCCAGACCTCGTCGCACACACGGCTGCCATGGTCGTCGATGACCAGGCCGTCGTCTCGCTCGCAATGCCCGGCCAGATGGATTTCGCCGACGCTGCCGGGGCGGATCGCATCGACCCAGCGCATCGCTTCGCGCGCCGCGTCGTCGGCACCGTGGCCGGCGTTGCGCGCGTTGACGAACAGGTTGTTGACGTCCAGCAGCAGCCCGCAGCCGCTGCGCCGCGTCAGCTCGTTGAAGAACTCGGGCTCGGCCAGCGTGTCACCGGCCCAGCCCACATAGGCGCTGATGTTCTCGACCAGCATCGGCCGGCGCAGACGCTGCTGCACCGCGTCGACATGGCGCGCCATCAAGGCGAGCGATTCGTCGTTGAACGGGATGGGCAGCAGGTCCGCCGCGTGAAGCCCGGAGCCGACGCGCGCGAAGCAGGCGTGGTCGGACACCCAGCGCGGCTGCACGCGCTCGACTAGGCGGCCCAGGCGCTCGAGGTGGCGGTCGTCCAACCCCGCTGCCGAGCCCAGCGCGAGGCCCACGCCATGCAGGCTGACGTCGTAGGCGACGCGGCCGGCGTCCAGCACGGCGAGCGCGACGCCGCCATCGGCAAAGAAGTTCTCGGCATGGACCTCGATGAAGCCGAGCGCAGGGCGCTCGGCGATCAAGGCCTCGTAATGCGGCTGGCGCCAGCCAATGCCGACGCAGGGATCTGGCGCCATCCCGGCTTACTTCTTGCCCGGGGCCTTCGTGGAGCCGCCTTCCTTCTCGCACGAGCCCTTGGCGACGTACTTCCATTCGTTGGGGTCCTTGTCGGCCTTGGACTGGCCGGCGCAGGAGTGGCTGCCGTTGGCGGTGGCGCAGTCGTTCTGGCCGGCCTTGGCGATGCCATAGCACTTTTCCTTGGCGGAATCGGCGGCCTGCGCCTGCGCGACGAGGCCCAGGGACAGGGCGGCGGCGAGCGCGGACGACACGAGGGTGGGGTTCTTCATGGGACAGGTCTCCAAAAGGTTGGGGAATGGAAGGCGGCCGATGATGCGGCGGCGGGAACGAAGTCGCAAGACACCGCCGAGTCCTTACACTGCGCGCCGCCATGACCGCCCAAACCGCCTCCGCGGACTATTGCAGCCAGATCGAAACCCTGCGCCCCGTGCTGCTGAAGTACGCGCGGCTGCAGTTGCGCAACCCGGCCTGGGCGGAGGACGCGGTGTCCGAGACCGTGCTCGCCGCGCTCGAAAAGCCGCAGGCCTTCGGCGGCGCGAGCCAGCTCAAGACCTGGCTCATCGGCATCCTCAAGCACAAGCTGGTCGACCAGATCCGCAAGAACAGCCGCGAGCTGTCGACCACGGCTGCCAGCGACGACGGCGAAGACCTCGACGACCTGCTGTTCGCCGCCGACGGCCACTGGCGCGAGACGCAGCACGACTGGGGCAACCCGGAAGATGCGCTGCGCCAGCTGGATTTCATGAAAGTGCTGGAAGCCTGCGTCGAGAAGCTGCCGGGCCAGCAGGGGCGGCTGTTCATGATGCGCGAGTGGCTGGAGCTGGAGTCCGACGAGATCTGTAAGGAACTCGCGATCACGCCGACCAACCTGTGGGTCATGCTGCACCGGGCCCGGCTGAGGCTGCGGGAGTGCCTGCAGATGGGCTGGTTCGACGCCGCTGCCGGAGGGGCCACTTGATCAAGCTGAAGATCACCTGCCGCGAGGCCACCGAGATCATCCTCAAGGCCGAGGACCGCACGATGCCGCTGGCTGAGCGGCTGTCGCTGCGGCTGCACCACCGCATCTGCGGCAACTGCCGGCGCTTCGCGCGCCAGGTGGCGCTGATGCGCGAGGCGAGCGCGCGCTGGCGGCAGTACACCGAGGACTGACCTCGGTCAGCTCGTCGGTGCGCCCTCGTCTGGCATCGCCGGGAAAACGCCCTCGCCCGCCAGCGCCACGGCCAGCGCGAGCCGGACCGCGTCGATCTGCGCCGCCAGCCCCATGCTGGGCACCGACGGCTGCGCCCGCGCCGCCTGCTCGGGCAAGGTAGGCAGGTGGATGAAGCCGCTGGGCACGCCCTGCCCTGCCAATTGGTGCTGCAGCTCGAAGAAGACCTGGTTGCAGACGAAGGCACCGGCCGACAGCGACAGGCCGGCCGGGTGGCCCGCGGCCCGCAGCGCGTCGCGCATGGCCTTGATCGGCAGCGTCGAGAAATAGGCCGCCGGCGCGTCGGCGCGCACGGGCTGGTCCTGCGGGCGCTGGCCGGCGTTGTCGGCAATGCGTGCGTCGATCAGGTTGACCGCCACGCGCTCGATGGACACCTCGGCGCGGCCGCTGGCCTGGCCCAGCGCGACTACCAGCACCGGCTGCAACTCTGCAAGCGCCAAGGCCAGCACCTCGGGCGCTTCGCCGAAGGCTGTCGGCAAGCAGCGTGCCTGTACCGTCGCGCGGCCGATCACCTGGCCGTGCAGCGCACGCGCCACCTCCCAGGAGGGATTGATCGGCTCGCCGCCGAAGGGCTCGAAGCCGGTGAGCAGGATGTTCATGCCGCCATTGTCCGGATTGCCGTGGCACCGCGCTTATTCGGGGCTTGCACGTGGCGCCTGCCCTCCATAATCAACGGCCATGACCGACCCGTCCGAGCCATTGCCCTGGCCCCATGGCGACGCCGAGGCCACCACCGGCCAGCCCGCGGGGTTCCTCTGGCCCAGCCCGCCCTACGCGGCCTACCCGCCGCCGCAGGTCCAACAAGGCGCCGAGGCCTGCGAGATCCTCGGCCTGAACAACAGCCGCAGCAACGGCCAGCTGCTGGACGTCGACGCGAACGGTCGCACCGTGCGCATCAACGTGCCGCCAGCGCGCAACAGCATGCCGCTGAAGTTCAGCCAGTTCCGTGCCATCAAGCTGATGCGCGCCATCGCCGTGCCGCCGCGCGACGCGGCCGACCTGAAGGCGCCGCTGAGCGTGGACCACCGCCCGCGCAGCGACTTCCGCCTCGTCTTCAACGGCGGCGACGAACTCAAGGGCGTCACCATCGGCCACCAGCACGACCAACTGGGCCTGTTCCTGTTCCCACCGCTGTCCGACAACGACGACTCGGTGCGCCGCGTCTTCATCCCGCGCGAGGTGCTGGCGCATTTCGAGGTCGGCGAGCGCCTGGGCGACCTGCTGTTGAAGGACCAGCTCGTCACGCAGGAGCAACTGGCCGCTGCCGCCGTCGAGCAGACGAACCTGCGCCAGAAGCGCGTGGGCGACATCCTCGTCGAGCAGCACATCGTCACGGCCGAGCAACTGCTGCAGGCCATCGAGCAGCAGGCCAAGATGCCGATGGTGCGCATCGGCGAGGCGCTGCTGGCGCTGGAGCTGGTCACGCCCGAGCAGCTGGAACTGGCGCTGGTGCAGCAGCGCGACGACCGCTCCGTACCGCTGGGCGAGCTGCTGGTGCGCAAGGGCATCATCACGCGCGCGCAACTGCAGTCGGCGCTGGCCCGCAAGATGGGCTACCCGGTCGTCGACGTCGAACGCTTCGCCAT
>Ga0075370_10000365_pt1 | contig 16530 bp, 15 predicted proteins | sample EndMethybrTD3035_FD_71398 | JGI IMG/M metagenome (GOLD analysis project Ga0075370, IMG submission 71398) | Populus endosphere microbial communities from Tennessee, USA - Endosphere MetaG P. TD hybrid TD303-5 | ecosystem: Host-associated > Plants > Roots > Endosphere | place: USA: Tennessee... | reverse complement strand
CGGTCGCGCGCGGCTTCGTCGGTGATCAGGTCGACGTAGCGCTGGCGGTACTTCTGCTCCTGGTCGCTCATGCCGTGGAACTTGTCCGGCAGCGGGCGCAGGCTCTTGGTCAAGAGGCGCAAGGTCGTCACGCGCACCGACAGTTCGCCGGTCTTGGTCTTGAACAGCGTGCCCTCGGCGCCGAGGATGTCGCCCAGGTCCCAGCGCTTGAATGCGTCGTACACGGCGTCGCCCAGGGCGTCTTTGGTGACGAACAGCTGGATGCGGCCGGAAGCGTCCTGCAAGGTGCCGAAGCTGGCCTTGCCCATCACCCGCTTGAGCATCAACCGGCCGGCGATCGCGACCTTGATCGCCTGCGGCTCGAGCTGTTCGTTGGTTTCCTCGCCATGCAGCCGCAGCAGCTCGGCGGCGCGTTGCTTCGGCTTGAAATCGTTCGGGAACGCGACGCCCTGGGCGCGGATCGCAGCCAGTTTCTCGCGCCGTTCGGCGATCAGTTGGTTCTCGTCGGTGGGCGGCGCGGGCGGGTTCGGGTGAGTCATGAGGGTTCTCGATGGGACCGGCGATTTTATTCGGCGCTGGCCTGGCGGCCTAAAATCGTCGGTCGCCCACGTCCAATACAGCTTCCATGCCGCTCCCACTGCCGCCTTCGGACCGAAAGTTGCGCTTCGCGCTCGTCGGTTGCGGACGCATCGCGACGAACCACTTTGCCGCGCTGCGGCAACACGCCGAACGAGCCGAATGGGTCGGCGTCTGCGACAACCAGCCGGCGGCGCTGGCCGCGGCGGTGCAGGCGACCGGCGCGCCTGGATTCGCATCGCTCGACGAGCTCCTCTCCGGCTGCGACGCCGATGCCGTCGTGCTCGCCACGCCCAGCGGACTGCATCCACGCCAGGCGGTGAAGGTGGCGCTGTCCGGCCGTCATGTCGTCAGCGAAAAGCCGATGGCGACGAAGTGGGACGAGGGCGTCGCGATGGTGCGCGCCTGTCGCGACGCCGGCGTGAAGCTGTTCGTCGTCAAGCAGAACCGGCTGAACGCGACGCTGCAGCTCGTCAAGCGCGCCGTCGACCTCGGGCGCTTCGGGCGCCTCGCGGTGGTCAACGTCAACGTGTTCTGGACTCGCCCGCAGAGCTATTACGACGCCGCCCCATGGCGCGGCCGCTGGGACATGGACGGCGGGGCCTTCATGAACCAGGCCAGTCACTATGTCGACATGGTCGACTGGCTGGTCGGCCCGGTCGACAACGTGCACGCCTACACCGCCACGCTCGCACGCAACATCGAGGCCGAAGACACAGGCGTGATGAGCCTGCGACTGCGCAGCGGCGCGTTGGCCTCGATCAACGTGACGATGCTCACGCACAAGAAGAACTTCGAAGGCAGCATCACCCTGCTCGGCGAGCGCGGCACGGTGCGGGTCGGCGGCGTCGCGGTCAACAAGATCGAGCACTGGGAATTCGATGCGCAGCATGAAGACGACGCGAAGATCGCCGATGCGAGCTACGGCGTCGAGAGCGTCTACGGCCCGGGCCACCCGCTCTACTACGACAACGTGATCAAAACGCTTCGCGGCGAGGCGGATGCCGCGGTCGACGGCTACGAAGGCCTGCGCTCGCTGGAAGTGCTGATCGCTGCCTATCGCTCGGCGCGCGACGGCGTGCGTGTCGGCCTGCCGCTGGTGTTCTGATGGTGGTGCAGGTTCATCCGAGCGCGATCGTCGATGCCGGTGCGCAGATCGGGGACGGCACGCGCGTCTGGCACTTCGTGCACGTCAGCGCCGGTGCGAGGATCGGCGCGGGATGTTCGCTCGGGCAGGGTGTCTATGTCGGCAACGACGTGACGATCGGCGACAACGTGAAGATCCAGAACAACGTCTCGGTCTATGACGCGGTCACCCTGGAAGACGACGTGTTCTGCGGCCCCAGCATGGTCTTCACGAACGTGCTGAACCCGCGCTCCGCGGTTGTTCGCAAGCACGAGTACCGGCGCACGCTGGTCCGGCGCGGGGCGACGCTCGGCGCGAACTGCACGATCGTCTGCGGCACGACGATCGGGCGGCATGCGTTCGTCGCTGCCGGCGCGGTCGTGACTCGCGACGTGGGCGACTTCGCGCTGGTCGCCGGCGTTCCGGCGCGGCAGATCGGCTGGATGAGCCGGCACGGCGAGCGGCTCGAGCTGCCGCTGGCGGGCGATGGCGAGGCCGCCTGCCCGACCACGGGCGAGCCGTATGTGTTGACAGCCGGCGTGTGCCGGCTGCGTGATGAGGCAGCGGCGTGAGAAAGCTCGAGTTCGTCGACCTCAAGTCGCAATACGCTGCGTTGAAGGAGCGCATCGCCGAGCGCATGCAGCGCGTGCTCGATCACGGCCAGTACATCATGGGCCCGGAGGTCGCCGAACTCGAGCAGCAACTCGCCGCGTACACCGGCGCGAAGCACTGCATCACTGTTGCGAGCGGCACCGAGGCGCTGCTGATCTCGCTGATGGCACTCGACATCAAACCCGGTGACGAGGTCATCACGACACCGTTCACGTTCGCCGCGACCGCCGAGACGATCGTGCTGCTCGGCGGCGTGCCGGTGTTCGTCGACATCGAGCCTGACACCTGCAACATCGACGCGTCGCTGATCGAGGCGGCGATCACGCCCCGAACGCGCGCGATCATGCCGGTGAGCCTGTACGGCCAGTGCGCCGACATGGACGCGATCAACGACGTCGGATCGCGGCATGGCCTGCCGGTGATCGAAGATGCAGCGCAAAGCTTCGGCGCCAGCTACCGCGGCCGCAAGAGCTGCAACCTGAGCACCTTCGGTTGCACCAGCTTCTTTCCGAGCAAGCCGCTCGGGTGCTACGGCGACGGCGGCGCGATCTTCACCAACGACGATGCGCTGGCGCAAGCGTGCCGCGAGATCCGCGTGCACGGGCAAAGTGCCCGCTACACGCACACGCGGGTCGGGGTCGGCGGCCGCATGGACACCTTGCAGTGCGCGATCGTGCTCGCGAAGCTGGAGCGCTTCGAGTGGGAACTGGAGCGTCGGCAGGCGCTGGGCGCCCGCTATCAAACGCTGCTGGACGGGGCCGCGCTCGAGCGGCTTCGGGTCCGTTCGGACCGTGACTGCGTGTGGGCACAGTTCACCGTCAGCGTCGACCAGCGCGATCGGGTCCAGCAGGCGCTGCGCGACGAATCGATCCCGACGGCCGTGCACTATCCGCGAGCGCTGCATCGCCAGCCGGTCTATGCGACGGACGCCTTCGGACCCTTGCCGAACGCCGAACGAGCGGCGCAGCGGGTGCTCAGCCTGCCGATGAGCGCCGACCTCAGCGAGCCCGACCAAGACCGGATCGTCCAGGCACTTCGGCGAGCCGTGGGCAGCGCGTGAGCGCAGCCGCTGCGTCCTGGCCGGTGCTGCCGGCGACGCCACTGGTGAGTGTCGTGATTCCGGCCTACAACCATGTGGCGTACATCGACGAGTGCGTCGACAGCGTGCTGTCGCAGGATCATCCGGCGATCGAAGTGATCGTCGTCGATGACGGATCGACGGACGGCACGCTGGAGCGCCTGCAGGGCTACGGCGATCGGATCACGCTGCTGACACAGCGAGGCGGCCGCCAGGCGCGGGCGCGCAACCTCGCGCTGGCTGTGGCGCGCGGCGAGCTGATCGCATTCCTCGACTCGGACGATCGGTACGCGCCCGGGCGAATCCGCGCAGCGGTGCAGGCCGTTCAGCGCGACTCGTCGACGGCGCTCGTCTGGAGCGACTACCGCCGCATCGATGCGCAGGGCCGCGTGCTCGAAGTGTGCCGCTGGCAGCCGCGCGACCGGTGTTTCGCGCGCGAGCTGATCGCCGGCAACCCGATCTGCAACGCGACCGCAACAGTGCGCCGAAGCGCCCTCGACGAGATCGGCGGATTCGACGAGCGCGTGCCGCGTGTGTGCGATGGCGCCGCCTGGTACCAGATCGCGGCACGCGGTCACCGATTCACGCACCTGCCGCTGCCGCTGCTCGACTATCGCGCGCACGGCGCGAATGACAGCCTGCGGTTCGCGTTGATGACACGCGACCGCGACACTGCGCTGATGGATGCGCTGCGCGCTTATCAACGCTTCGGCATTGTGAGCAGCGTCGACGACTTGCGCTGGGCGCGCGGCGCGATGAGCCGGCAGTTTGCATTCCGTGCCGCGGCGCTTGCGCAAAGCGAGCTGGCACGGCAGAGCCCGCGTCTGTCCGGGCAATCGATTGCCGGCGCCGCGCTGCAGCGCATCTATCGCGCGCTCGGGTCGGACGCCGGGTTGCGCGCGCTCGGTGCCTTGCAGGCACTGAGAAACCGCTCGTCGCGGCAGGCTGTGTCGGCCGGACCGGACACTGACCGATGAGCAGCGCCGCCTGGCTCGTCACGGGAGCAAGCGGATTCATCGGTTCCGCCTTGCTCAACGTTCTGCGAGGAACCAATCAAGGGCTGATGATTGCCGGACGACGCCCGCTTGCGGTGGGCGAAGCAACGCCGCCGCGCTGGATCGGCCTCGACCTGGCGGCCCCGGCGATCGATCTGCCTGCCGGCATCGAGACCGTGCTGCATCTTGCGGGCGAGAAGCGAGACGAAGCGCTCATGGACGAAGTGAACCACCGCGGCGCTGCGCGGCTCGTCGACGCCGCGGCGCGCGCTGGCGCGAGGCGCTTCGTCCACTTGAGCAGCGTCGGCGTGTACGGCGCACCCAAGCATGCCGGCCTGGTCGACGAGCGGCGTGCGCATCGCCCGATCAACGCCTACGAGCGAAGCAAGGACGCGGGCGAAAGAGCAGTGCGCGAGCGATGCGCCGCGAATGCGATGCGCTGCATCGTGCTGCAGCCGAGCAACGTGATCGGATGGTCGGCGCAGGCCCGCCCGCTGCTCGGCTTGGTGCGGATCGTCGCGAAAGGATGGTTCCGCTACTTCGGGCGAGATGAACCCTGGGTCAACTACGTCGGCGTCGACGATGTGGCGGGTGCGTTGATCGCCGCGGCCCGCGCCGATCACAAGGACACCACCTGCATCGTCAACACGCCGGTCCCGCTGCACCAGATGATCGGCTGGGTCGCCGACGAGTTGGCAGTGTCCCCGCCGCGTGCCTCGTGGCCGTATTCGGTGGGCGCTGGGCTGGCCGCAGCCGGCGCGCTCGGCCGTTCGGTGCTGGGGCGTGAATTGCCGTTCTCGCCGGAGCGCCTGCAGGAGCTGACCAACACGACGCGCTATGACGGCTCGGCGATCTCGCGCGAACTGGGCTTCGGCTACCCGCATGGCATCGAGGCGACCGTCCGTACGCTGGTGCGCCGCTACCGCTCCGAGGGACGGGTGTGAAGATCCTGTACGTCAGCGATGCCGCAAGCGTGCACACGCGGCGTTGGGCCGAGGCGTTTCGCGACGCAGGCGCGCAGGTTCACGTCGCAAGTCTGCGACCGGCGCAGATCGAAGGCGTGAACGTGCACCTGCTGCCGACGCTCGGCCTGGGCAAGCTCGGATATCTGCTGTCCTTGTCGGCGCTGCGTTCGTTGGCCAGGCAGTTGCAGCCGGATGTCGTGCATGCGCAGTACGTCACCAGCTATGGTTTCCTGGCCGCGGCGGCGGGCTTGGCGCCGCTCGTCGTCACGGCCTGGGGCACCGACGTGCTGATCAGCCCGCGCGAGTCTCGGGCGGCGCGCTGGCTCGCAGGGCGCGCATTGCGCGCAGCGGACCGCGTGACGACGGTGGCCGATCACATGAACGCCGCCGTCATCGCGCTCGGTGCTGCGCCGGCGAAAGTGCTTGCGCTGCCGTTCGGCGTGGACACCGAACTGTTCCGTCCGCCGGACGCGCCGCGTGCCGAGCCGCCTCCGCTGCGCCTGATCTCCACGCGCAACTTCGGGCCGGTCTACAGCGTGGCGACTGTGATCGACGCGGTCTCCCGCGTGCGCTCAAGCGGCCTTGCGCTGCATCTGGATCTTGTGGGCGACGGGCCGCTGCGCGGCGAACTTGAAGCGCAAGTGCGCAGCGCGAAGCTCGAAGGCATCGTGCACTTCCATGGCCACGTTGCCGCGCATGACCTGGTGCGCCTGCTCGGCCTGGCGCACGTGTTCGTCAGCTCGGCGCTGTCGGACGGCAACAACGTGTCGTTGAACGAGGCCATGGCCTGCGGCTGCTATCCGATCGCGACCGACATCCCGGCCAACGCGCAATGGCTGCGTGAATCGAACTCCGGTGCGCTCTTTGCGCCCGGCGATGCAGCAGGCCTGGCAGCTTGCATCGTGGCGGCGGCGAACGATGCCGCCGGTCGCGCCGCGGCGGCGCGGGAGAATCGCGCGATCGTCGAGCGCCGGGCCGACTGGCGCGTCGGGGTCCGGCGCATGCAGGGCCTGTACGAAGAACTGATACGCGAACGGCGCGCATTCGATACGAAAGAGTCGCAATGACCGATGCACTGCTGATCTACGGCGCTGGCGCGCACGCGCGCAAGGTCTGCCACGCCTGGATGCTCGCGGGCGGCAGGGTCGAGGCCTTCATCGACGACGACCCGGCCGCGGCCAGCCCGGTGCCGGGGGTCGAGCTGCGCGCCGCGGCATCGCTCGGCGCGCCGCTCCCCGGCAACGTACTGTTCGTTGCGATCGGCCGCGCCGATGTGCGGCGCCGGCTCGCCGATGTGCACGCCGCGCGCGGCTGGCGCATGCCGGCGGTCGTGCATCCGCGCGCCTGCGTCGCGCCCGACGCGCAGCTCGACGAGGGCGTGTTCGTCGGGGCGGGCGCCGTCATCGAGAGCGCGGCGCACATCGGACGGGGCGCGATCGTCGACATCGGCGCGCTGGTCGATCACGACGCGCGGGTCGCCGCGTTCGCGCATTTGCGCGCCGGGATGGTGTGCGCTGCCGGCACCGAATGGAACGAATAGAGCTTCCGACGTGTTTCCTTGCCGCCGATGCGCATCCTGTACCTGAACCACTACGCGGGCTCGCCGCAGCACGGCATGGAGTACCGCCCGTACTACCTGGCGCGCGAATGGGTGCGCGCCGGGCACACGGTGCAGATGATCGCGGCATCCTATTCCCATGTGCGCACACGCCAGCCGGACTTGGAAGGCAAGGTCTCGCGCGACGAGACGATTGCCGGCATCGACTATCGCTGGCTCGCGACGCCGGCCTACGACGGCAACGGTGTCGGCCGCGTGCGCAACATCGCCGTCTTCCTGGGGCGGCTGTGGCGCGAGTCGGCACGCTGGGCCGCCGCGTGGCGGCCGGACGTGGTGATCGCGTCGAGCACCTATCCGATGGACATCTGGGTGGCGCGGCGGATCGCGCAACGCGCGCGTGCGAAGCTGGTCTACGAAGTGCACGACCTGTGGCCGGCGTCGCCCATCGAGTTGTCCGGCATGTCGCCTCGGCATCCGTTCGTCATTCTGTGCCAGAAGGCGGAGAACGACGCCTACCGCGATGCCGATGTCGTGGTCTCGATGCTTCCCAAGGTTGCGGGGCACATGTCTGAACACGGCCTCGATCTGCGCAAGCTGCACATCGTTCCGAACGGCATCACGCTCGACGAGTGGGACGGGGCGGGCGACGGCGAACTTCCCCCCGAGCTCGCGGCTCATCTGGCAGCACTGCGTGCCGCTGGCCGCACGATCGTCGGCTACGCGGGATCGCACGGCTTGCCGAACGCACTCGACACCCTGCTCGACGCCGCAGCGCTGCTGCGTGAGGCGAATCTCTCATTCGTGCTGGTTGGCGACGGCCACGAGAAAACGCGCCTTGCCGCGCGCGTGCGCGATGAACGCTTGAGCAACGTCGCGCTGTTCGCGCCGATCCCCAAAGCGCAGATCCCGACGCTGCTCGCCGCATTCGATATCGCCTATATCGGCTGGCAGCAGGTACCCATCTATCGCTTCGGCATTGCGCCCAACAAGCTGATGGACTACATGATGGCGCGCTGCGCCGTGCTGCATTCGGTCGATGCGGGCAACGACCCGGTCGCGGAAGCGGGCTGCGGCTTGACCGTGCCACCCGAATCGCCGCGGGGCGTGGCCGATGGGCTGATGCGCCTGGCGGCATGCCCGGCCGACGAGCGCGCAGCGATGGGCGAACGCGGACGTGCCTTCGTGCTCGCGAACCACACCTACCCGGTGCTCGCGCAGCGCTTTCTCGAGGCGCTGGCATGAGCGAGCAGACGCCGGAGTCTCAGGCGATCGCCCAGCGATATGCGCGGCGCCCCGGCGCTGATCCGCGCTACTCGATGCTCAACCCGGACGTCTGGATGACGCTGCAGGAACGCCAGCGCGCGATGCTGCGCTGCTTCGCAGCCCAGGGTCTGGACCTGCCCCAGGTGCGGCTGCTCGAAGTCGGCTGCGGCGAAGGTGGCAACCTGCTCGAGCTGATCCGGATGGGCTTTTCGCCCGAGCGATTGACCGGCATCGAACTGCTCACCGAGCGCTACGATGTTGCGCGTGCGCGCTTGCCGCAGGCGCTGCAATTGCATCCGGGAGACGCGCTGCAGGCGGAGCTGCCGAGTTCCTCTCAGGACATCGTGTTCGTCTCGACCGTGTTTTCGTCGATCCTCAATGCGGCGACGCAGCACGGTCTGGCCGCAGCCATGTGGCGCTGGCTGCGCCCGGGCGGCGCGGTGCTCTGGTACGACCTCGCCGTCGACAACCCGCGCAACCCGGACGTTCGCGGCGTTTCGCGTACGCTGCTGCGCGCGCTTTTCCCGCAGGGCCGTCTTCAGGTGCAACGGATCACGCTGGCGCCGCCACTCGCGCGGCGCGTCTGCCGTCTGCACCCCTCGCTTTACACTGCGTTCAACGCGATCCCGCTGCTGCGAACGCATCTGCTCGCCTGGATCACCAAGTCATGACCGACAAGCTGCCGTTCCTGCCTTTCGCATTGCCGGAGATCGGCGAAGAAGAGATCGCCGAAGTGGTCGACACCCTGCGCTCGGGCTGGGTCACGACCGGTCCGAAAGCCAAACGATTCGAGGAGGACTTCGTCGAGTTCCTGGGTGACGCGAGCCTGCAGGCGCTGGCCGTCAACTCGGCGACCGCGGGTCTGCACCTCGCGCTCGAGGCGCTCGGCATCGGCCCCGGCGATGAGGTGATCACGACGACCCACACGTTCACCGCGACGGCCGAGGTGGCGCGCTACCTTGGCGCAGACGTCGTGCTGGTCGACATCGATCCCGACACGCTGTGCATCGATCCCAGACTCGTCGAAGCGGCGATCACGCCGCGCACGAAGGCGATTCTGCCGGTGCACTACGCCGGGCTGGCCGCCGACATGGCGTCGTTGCTTGCGATCGCGAAGCGGCACGGGCTCAAGGTGGTCGAAGATGCCGCCCACGCGCTTCCTACCACCTGCGGCGGGCGTCTGGTCGGCACCCTGGCCTCGGACATCACCGTGTTCAGCTTCTACGCGAACAAGACGATCACGACCGGCGAAGGCGGCATGGTCGTGACCCGCGACCCGGCGCTCGCGCAGCGCATGCGAACGATGCGGTTGCACGGCATGAGCCGTGATGCGTTCGACCGCTTCACGGCGAAGGTGCCGAGCTGGTACTACGAGATCGTGGCGCCGGGGTTCAAGTACAACCTCACGGACATCGCGGCGGCGCTCGGCATTCATCAGCTCAGGCGAGCGCGGGCGTTCCATCGGCGGCGCGAGGAGCTTGCGGCGCAGTACGACGCGGGGCTCGCGTCGCTGCCCGTGATCACTCCGCCGCGAGCAAGCGCGGGCGACAGCCACGCCTGGCATCTGTACGTGCTGCAGCTCGACGACTCGGCGACGGTCGGGCGAGATGCCTTGATCGAAGGCTTGTTCGCGGCCGGCATCGGCTGCAGCGTGCACTACATCCCGCTGCACCTGCAGCCGTATTGGCGCGACCGGTACTCGCTGCGGCCGCAGCAGTTCCCCCACAGCGATCGCGCATATCGGCGCATGCTGAGCTTGCCGCTGCATACGCGGATGAGCGATGGCGATGTGGGGCGTGTTGTCGATGCGGTGCGCGCGGCGATGTCCGCATGAGGTGGAGGTATCTCCCTCGCATGGCCAAGAGACTCTTCGACTTCGTGGCAGCCGGTCTCGGGTTGGTCGTGTTGAGTCCATTGCTGATCGCGATCGCATTGTGGGTCCGTCTCGATTCGCCTGGCCCGGCGCTGTATCGGCAAGAGCGGGTCGGCCGGCTCGGACGGCCTTTCAGGATCCACAAGTTCCGCACGATGAGACAGAGCGGCTCGAACGGTGCGTTGCAGATCACGGTGGGTGCAGACCCGCGCATCACGCGTGTCGGAAAGGTGCTGCGCCGGACCAAGCTCGACGAACTTCCGCAGTTGTGGGATGTGCTTGTCGGCGATATGAGCCTCGTCGGCCCGCGACCGGAGGTCCCGAAGTATGTGGCGCTGTACCCTGCAGCGCTGCGCGACAAGGTGCTCAGCGTGCGCCCGGGAATCACCGATCGAGCCTCGATCGAATACCGCGAGGAAAGCGATTTGCTCGCACGAGCCGCGGACCCCGAACGAACATACGTCGAACTTGTGATGCCGGCGAAGTTGCGATATGCGGCGGACTACGTCGACCAACGTTCGATGTGGTCGGACCTGTGCCTGATCGGCGCCACCGTGCGGACCCTGTGGCTCAAGCAGCTCCCCGCCGACCCGATCGATCACGCCCCGCGGTGATTTGATGAGTGCCTTCCCGACTGTGTGGCATCACCTCGATCGCGCGCTGGCACGCGTGCGACCGCATCGCCGACCGCTGTCGCTGCTGATCGACGGCATCGTGATCGCGATCGGATGGAATGCGACCTATCTGTTTCGGCTAGGCTTCGAGCGCTGGGTGCACGCGCGACCCGACTACGACGGGTGGGTGCTCGCCGGGGTGGTCGCTACCTACCTCATCGTGTTCCTGATCGCCGGGATTCCGCGTGGGATGTGGCGCTTCTCGGGGTTCGGCGAGGTGAAGCGGCTGACGGTCGCGTGCATGGTCAGCGGTGCGCTGTGCGCCGTCGTCATCCTCATGGCGCAGCTGGCGCAAGTGCCGCGCGCGGTATTGGCGTTGCACCCCTTCATTGCCTTGATAGGTCTGTGCATGGTTCGCGTGGGGTACCGGATGCTCTATGAACATGCGCGCTCACGCATCACGGGCAGCAACACCGATGTGCGGCGAGCGATCGTCATTGGCGCCGGAGAGGCTGCCAAGCGGTTGCTCGCTGCCATCCATCAGCAAGGCTGGATCGTGCTCGGTTTGCTCGACGACGATCCAGCGAAGCATGGCGCTCGGATCGGTGGTGTGTCGGTGCTGGGACCGATAGCAGAGATCAGATCGGAACGGGTCCACGGCGAAGCGACGCACATCATCGTCGCACTCCCGGGTGCGACCGCAGCGCAACGGCGCCACGCGATTGAAGAAGCGTCGAGTGTCGGCATCCCGGTGCTGACAGTACCGTCGGCGAGCGAACTGCAGGACGGCAGTGGACGCATCGAGCGCGTTCGCAACATCGAGCCGGAAGATCTGCTAGGTCGTGAACCGGTCCAGCTCGACGAGGCAGGAATGGCCGAGCTGATCTCAGGGAAGACAGTGCTTGTGACGGGCGCTGGCGGATCGATCGGTTCCGAGCTGTGCCGGCAGATCGCGCGCTACGGCCCCTCGCGAATCGTTCTATACGAACTGAGTGAGTACGCGCTGTACCAGATCGAGCAGCAGCTTGGCGAATTGCATCCGCAACTGCCGCTCGTGAGGTTGATGGGCGATGTGAAGAACCTGGCTCATCTTCGCAGCACGTTCATGAAGTACCGGCCGCAGCTCGTGTTTCATGCGGCGGCGTTCAAGCATGTGCCTCTTATGGAGGAAGAGAATGCGGGCGCTGCGTTGCAGAACAACACTCTGGGCACGTGGCATGCCGCGACCGCGGCAGCCGAGTGCGGTGCTGAACAGTTCGTACTGATCTCGACCGACAAGGCAGTGAATCCGACAAATGTCATGGGGGCGACCAAGCGTGGAGCCGAGATGATCTTGTCGCATATGGCGACGCTGGGCAGCACGACACGCTATTGCGCCGTGCGCTTTGGCAATGTGCTCGGATCGAGTGGCAGCGTGATCCCAAAGTTCAAAGAGCAGATCGCGAGGGGTGGGCCCATCACCGTCACGCACCCCGACATCACGCGCTACTTCATGATCATCCCCGAAGCTGTGCGCCTGGTTTTGCAGGCGGCACTGATCGCGAAGAATGGACAAGTCATGGTGCTTGACATGGGAGAGCCGGTGAAGATCGTTGACCTGGCGCGACAGATGGTCCGCATGTCGGGCCACCGGGAGGACGAGATCAGGATCGTCTACACCGGATTGCGGCCCGGTGAAAAGCTCTATGAGGAACTGCTCGCCGATGCTGATCAAACCGTAGCGACCACACACCAGCGGCTGCGCATTGCGAAGCTGAACGACGATGGCGGCAGCACACTCGCACAGCGGCTGCAGACAATGGGCGACGAGCTGGCCGACGCCGATGCCGATGCCGTGAGAGAGTGGTTGAGCCGCGTCGTCCCGGAATTCGACCAACGCGCCCGCCCCGGCAGTGCGATTCCTTTGAATTCCAGGGGATCAGCTACGTCGGCAGATCGAGCCAATGATGCTCAGCGTTGAGCCTCATTCCGCCAGATCGACGAAGGTGACGCCGAGTCAGGCGTGTGCGGAGCTCAGACTCTAATCGGGGTTCCGCACAGTGTTTTCATGACCATGTGGCCGAACATCATGTGCACATCCTCGCATAGCTGCATGTCGAACGATCGCACCCAGACGCTCTTCGTCGCAGCTGGTTTGAGCTTCCCGCCGTCGTAGCCGACGACGGCAAGTGTGTCGGCGCCAATCGAGTTCGCGTATTCCACGGCTTTCACGACATTCGGCGAATTGCCAGAGCCGCTGACAGCCACCACCAGGTCGCCCGGGTCGAGGATCGTGCGCAACTGCCCGACGAAGACCTCGTCGTACGCGACGTCATTGGCGTAGGCCGTGATCAGTCCCATGTTGTCGCACAGCGAGAAGCCACGGAACTTGCGGCCTGTCGCCAGGTTGGTCATCTTGGCCCAGTCGGTGATGTAGTGCGAAGCGGTGTGCGCGCTGCCGCCGTTGCCGCAGGTGATGATCTTGTGGCCGGATTCGAACTTGGCGCAGATCAGGTCGATGCCGGCCTGGAATCCGGCGAGATCCGCCTGCTGTGCTAACCGTGCGTGCGCCGCCAGGTATTCGGAGATCGAAAATGGCGTATTGGAAGTCTTCATGATCTGTCGCTGGGCTGGAAGAAAACAATCTGCGTTCCATTGCGCTCGAACTTGAAAGTCGCGCGGTTCAGGCCGGGCAGAGCAGCCGAGATTGTTTCATGCCTCTCGGGCGGCGCGTAAAGCATCAGAAATCCCCCGTTACCGGCCCCGAGCAGCTTGCCGCCAAGCGCGCCATGGGCGAGCGCTGTGGAGTACCAGGCATCGATCTGCTGGTCGGAGATTCCGGCCGCGATCTGCGTCTTGAGGCGCCAGTTCTCGTCGAGTAGCGCACCGACGCTTTCGAGACGTCCCGATTCGAGCTCACGCTTGAGTTCGAATGCCAGTTCGACCATGCGGCGCATCAGCAGGCGGCTCTCGCTGGCCTGCAAGGCGGCCGATTGCTGCGCGAGCACGGCCGAGGCACTTCGCGTGCGTCCGGTGAAGAACACGAGTGTCGATGCCTCGAACTCTTGCACCAGTCCAGGCGGGCATATGACTGGATCGACCGACACCGTTTCGTCGGGATGGAAACGGATCAGATTCAGTCCGCCAAATGCGGCGGCGTACTGGTCCTGCTTGCCGATCGGCTCGCCGCAGCGTTCGATCTCGACGTGACAGGCTTCCTGGGCAAGGTCTTCCTTCGAGCGGTAGCGGCTCTTGTACGCATACAGCGCGTTGAGCAGACCCACCGTGTAGGAACTCGACGACCCCAGCCCGGACCCTTTGGACGGGATGTCGGCCATGGACGCTATTTCGATGCCGCCCTCGATGCCCGTCGCCGCGAGCGCTTCTCGCACGAGCGGATGCTCGAGCTGCGCCGCGCTGTCGACTTCTTCGGTGCGCGAGTAGCTGACGCGGATCCGACCGTCGAACTTGCGGTTCACGCACAGGTACATGTACTTGTCGATCGATGTCGACAACACTGCGCCACCTTCTTCGCGGTAGAACGCTGGCAGATCGCTACCGCCTCCGACGAAGCTCATGCGCAAGGGGGTTTTGCTGATGATCACGTTGGCATACTCGATTGAATGACAAGCTCGGCGAGCTGCGATGAGGCTTCGACGACGCTCACTTCGTCCGCAGCACGCGCCTGCAGCGTTGAAGCGACTTCGGTCGCGGATACGCCGCGCTCGCGATAGTCTGCTTCTACGCGCGCTGCACGCTGCGCTGGATCGGCGTGCACGAACAGGCACAGCCCTGCCGTTGCGAGCAGCTCGGGAATCAGTAGCGCGGGCACGCCTTCGACGATCAGAGTGTCGTCGGCGTCGATGCCGTATTCGAGTTGCGCCTGCCCCGTCGTGCGGCGTACCCGATCGTAGACCGGCAGTGCGACGCGGACGTGCTCACGCGACGCGGCGAGCGATTGCAGCGTCTGCGCCGCAGCGCCCGCGGCGTACCGGCTGAGCACGCCGTCGCCTTCTCGCCGCTCATCGGCGGGCTTGAGCCAGCTGTCCAGCGGGATCACGTGCGCGCGCCGCCCCAGCGCGCCGAGGGCTTCCTTGAGTACCTGTGCGGCGCTGCTCTTGCCGCTGCGGGCCTGGCCGCCGATGAGGACCACGCGCGAAGAGACAGCAGTCGCTACGATCGCAGCGATCTGTCGCGCGACCGCCCCATGGCCGTGCACGATCCAGTCGACCGCCGCCTGAAGGTCGGGCGCCTCGTAGTCGGCGCGTGCAGCGAACTTCGCGTCCCGTCCGCCATGTCCACTGGACAGCAGCATCGTGCGCAGCCCGCTGCGCTGGCCGCACTCGATGTCGGACGTGGTGTCGCCGACGAACCAGGAGTGCCGCCGATCGATGGACAGTTCGATGCACGCGCGATCGACCATCTCCGTCCCGGGTTTGCGGCATGCACATACGATCTTCAGCGCAGGCACTTCCCGCGCATGGCCGCGCTCAGGGTGATGCGGACATGCATAGAGCGCGTCGAGATAAGCGCCCTCGCGACCCAACTGCCATTCGAGCGTCGCGTGAATCCGATCGAGCATCTGCGGCGTCGCGTCGCCGCGGGCCACGACGGGCTGATTGGTGGCGACGACGGCGAGCACGCCTTGGCGATTCAGCGCTCGGATCGCCGCGGCCGCTCCGGGCAGCAGCACCATGTCCTCCTCGCGGCGCAGGTGCCCGACCTCGCGGTTGATCGTTCCGTCGCGATCCAGGAACACCGCGCGACGCCGCGCCCTCAGGGACAACCGGTCACTCAGGCCACTGCGCAAATCAGCCTCGACCTTGTCGAGGCGCTCGGGCGTTCCCATGTCCTTGATGTACTCGGCACTCACATAGCCGTGCAGCGTCTGTCCGGCAGCGAGCATCGCCGGGAACATGTGCTTTGCGATGTCCGACGGTGCGTCCGCGCTCGCAAACGCCTCGAGTCCCGAACGCTCGAACATGTACAGCGCTGCATTGACGAGGTTGCGGTGCACTGCGTTCGCGTCGTGCGGGTACGGGTGGATCGCCGTGACCCGCTGCCCTACGCCGAGTTCGACCAGGTCTGAATCTTCCGGGTGATCGTTCGGATGCAGGAACAGCGTCGCCGCTGCGCCGGCGCGTTCGTGTGAATGCCAGAAGCGGCGCAAGTCGACATCCACGAATGTGTCGCCGTACATCACGAGAAACCGTGATGCCATCTGCGGCAGCGCTTCGCGCAGCGCGCCCGCGGTGCCGCGCGCCTGGGCTTCGACCTGGTAGCCGATCTGCATCTCCAGGGACGACCCGTCGCCGAGCAGCGTCTCGATCTGCTCGTGCAGGTGATGAACCAGCAACAGTACACGCGTCAGCCCATGCGCCTTGCACAGTTCGAGCTGGTGCACAAGCAACGGGCGCCCGGCAACCGGCACGAGCGGCTTCGGGACATTGCCTGCACGCTCGCGCAGCCGAGTACCCTTGCCGCCCGCGAGGATCGCCACTTCGTAGCCGCTCATCCCTGGGCTCTCCGCTGCGCCGGGCCGGCGGCGCGGAGCATCAGCAATCGGAATACAAGCACTTGTACGCGCTGCGGAAGCACCATCCAGATGCAAATCGCGGTGATGCCAGCGCAACGTCTCGCGAAATGGTGGGAGGAGAAATTGCGAGTTCGCGCTCTCAGGTTGTACTTCCAGTGCAGAGTCTGCCGGCTCGTGGACTTCTGGCGGTAGCGAACCAGGACTTCGGGCAGGTTCGCGAAACGCAAGCCCGCATTGAGCCAACGCAGCCAGAGATCGAGATCTTCGGAGTAGCGATAGCTCGCGTCGTACGCGCCGTGAGCGATGGTCGCCGAGCGTCGGTACATGACGGTGGGATGTGCCATCGTGTTGGTGG
>Ga0075370_10000362_pt1 | contig 16636 bp, 15 predicted proteins | sample EndMethybrTD3035_FD_71398 | JGI IMG/M metagenome (GOLD analysis project Ga0075370, IMG submission 71398) | Populus endosphere microbial communities from Tennessee, USA - Endosphere MetaG P. TD hybrid TD303-5 | ecosystem: Host-associated > Plants > Roots > Endosphere | place: USA: Tennessee... | reverse complement strand
TCGAACGCCGGCGTTCGACAGTGCATCCAGCTCGTCGTCACTGACGTTTCCCGACGTGGCACCGATACCGACGAGCTCACCAGCGCCTTCGGTCAACGCGGCGAGCAGCGCTCGGTTGTCGGTCCCGTAGACGCTTGGCTGCACCACCACGCCGTGCGTGAATCCAAGCGGCGCCAGGGTCTGCCGCCACGCGGCGACGGATGCCTCGGGCGGTGTGTACCTGCGGCCCGGATGGAACGGGAACCGCGCTGCGGGCCCGATCACATGGAAGTGGCAGTCGACTGAAACCAAGACGAGCTCGCAGACCTATTCGAGAGTGATCTTCGCTTCGCGCACGATCCGCGCGGTCCGCGCGATTTCGGAACGGATGAACTCGGCGTACTCGCTCGGCGTGCTCGCGCGCGTTTCCGCACCGAGCCGATTGAACTGTTCGCGCACCGCAGGCCGCTGCAGCACCGTGACGAGTGCGGCGTTCAGCTTCTTCACCAGCTCCGGCGGCACATTGCCCGGCAGCACGAGCCCGAGTGTGGTGCTGAAGTCGAAGTTCGCAACGCCCGACTCCGCGAGCGTGGGCACGTTGGGCAACAGCGATGAACGTTTGGCAGTCGTCACGGCCAATGCTTTGAGTCGTCCGCCTTGCACCAGCGTGAGCACGGATGACAACTGGTCGAAGTGCAGGTCGACGTGCCCGCCGGCCAGATCGTTGTTGGCCGGCGCGCTGCCCTTGTACGGGACATGAACTAGCTTGGTTCCGGTGGCTTCCTGGAACAGTTCGCCCACGATGTGGTTGCCGCTGCCGCCACCGGCCGAGGCCATCGTCATCGCGCCCTGGCGCGACTTCGCGAGCGCGATCAACTCCTGCACGCTCTTCACTGGTGACGACGGTCCCACCACCAGCACCATCGGCACGCTCGCGATCAGGCTCACGGGAGAAAAGTCCTTGATCGAGTCGTATGGCAACTTCGGATGAAGCGAAGGCGCCGCGAGATGGTTGACCGGCGAGGCGATTCCGAGCGTGTACCCGTCCGGTGGTGCCTTCGCTACCGCATCGAGCCCGAGCGTGCCGGCAGCGCCTGCCTTGTTGTCGATGACGATCGGTTGGCCGAGTTCCTTGGCGAGCTCGGGCGCGATGATGCGAGCACTCAGGTCCACGTTGCCGCCGGGCGGGAACGGGACGACAAGCCGGATCGGCTTGTTCGGATACGACTGCGCCATCGCGCAGACCGCGACTGCGCTCAGTGCGCATGCGAGGAGGTTGCGAACGATCTGCCTCATGGTCGTGAGTTCTCCGGTGTCTCGAGCGCCCTTGCAAGCGGTAGTCCGGGGGCATCGAGATCGATCTTGAGGATGGAACCGCTGACGGATTCCGTGCAGTACAGCGTTTGTCGGTCGGGCCCACCGAAGGCCACGTTCGTCAACGACGCGCCGAGCGGGCTGCGGACCACCACCTCGGGTTGAGCCCGGTGATCGAGGATCCACGCGCAGCCCAGGCCCGGGTTCGCGACGACGAGGCGGCCCTTCATGTCGACCGCCAGGCCGTCCGGCCCGCTCGGGCCGTTCGACGTGAAGAACACGCCGACCTTGGACACGCCGCCGTCGTTCAGCAGCGGAACGCGCCACACGGCGTTCCCGCGAGTCACCGCGAGGTACAGCACACGCTCGTCGGCCGAGATCGCTACGCCGTTCGGGCTCGGGACGTTGCCCAGGAGCAGATCGAGCTGCCCGTTCGGACGCAGCCGATAGAGGCGCCCGGTCGGATCGTGCAGGCCGGTCTGCCCTTGGTCGGTGAAATAGAGATTGCCGGCCCTGTCGAACACGAGGTCGTTGATGCCTTTGAAGCGTTCGCTGTTGCGGCGTTCGAGGAAGGGCCCGACGTTGCCACTCGCGATGTCGCAGACCATGAGGCCGTTGCGATAGTCTGCGATGAGAAGTTCGCGCGCGTTCAGGAACTTCATCCCGTTCGGCTCGCCACCGTATTCGGCGATCAGCGTCCAGGAGCCTGCGGCATCGATGCGAAAGATGCGGCCGAAGGGAATGTCCGTCACGAAGAGGTTGCCCGAGGTGTCGAACACCGGGCCTTCGAGAAAGCTGTCGGTGTCTTGGCCGCCGCGGTTGGCGTCTGCCCAGTCGCTTCGAACGCCGGTGCGCCTGAACTCGCGTGGCATCTGCGTGAACACCTGGGCTTCACGCAGTTCGGGTTGTGCAAAGGTCCACATGGGTTGCATCTACTGCCGCTCGAACGCCGTGTTCGCCGCCACCTTTCCCCAGTACGCGGTGCGCTCGGCCAGGTCCTTCGCGAAGGTCGCGGCATCCCAATAGCCAGGCTCGGACGCGATGCTCTCGGAGAAGGCTTTCATGTCGGCCGAGGCCATCGCCACGGCAATCTCTTTTTGCAGCCGGTCGATCACCGCTTGCGGCGTGCCCTTGGGCGCCCAAAGGCCGGTGAAGTTGATGAGGCCGAAGTTCTTGAGACCCGCCTCACCGAAGGTGGGCACATCAGGCAGTGCCGCCAGCCGCCGGCTGCCGCTGACGGCGAGCAGCCTCGCCTTGCCGCCCTTGACGTTGCCCATCACGCCGGGTGTCGACGCCACCTGATAGTCGATGGTTCCCGACAACATGGCCATCGTCGCTTCGCCCGCTCCCTTGTACGGCACGTGGAGAAAGTTCACGCCGGCCGCGATACCGAGCGCTTCGCTGACGAAGTGAGGCGTGGTGCCCGCGCCGCCCGTGCCGTAGGTGATGTGGTTCGGTTCCTTCTTCGCTGCGGCGAGCAGCTCGCCGAGGCTCTTGAACCTGGAGTCGGCCTTGACCACCACACCCATCGGCGCGAACACGAAGGCGCTCACGGGGAGGAGGTCGTGCGCATGGTCGAACGGCAGCTTCTTGAAGATATGGGGCAGCAGCGCGTAGGTGGTGTCGTTGGCCACCAGCGTGTAGCCGTCGGGCGGGCTCTGCACCGCTTGCGAGATGCCGATCGTGCCGGTGGCGCCTGCCTTGTTCTCGACGAAGAAGGTCTGGCCCGTCTGCTCCTGCAGCCTGGCCGCCATCTTGCGCGTCACCACGTCGACGGCTCCGCCGGGGGCATAAGGCACGATGATCTTCACCGGCTTGGTCGGCCACGCCTGAGCGAAGGTGGCGCCGGACAGAACGATGAAGGTCGACGCAAGCACACGCCGCACAAGCCGCACCGTCTTGCTCTTCATGCTTGTGCTCCGTTGATCACCGCGAGTGCGTTGTTCGCCGCGGCGACGCCCATCTTCACGTAGGCATCCGACGTCACGCCGCCGATATGGGGGCTGAGCACGATGCGCGCTTCGGCATGGAACGGATGGGGTGCGCTCATCGGCTCGATCGCGAAGCTGTCGAGCCCGGCACCGGCGACCCGTCCCGACTGCACAGCCGCGAGCAGCGCGGCCTCGTCGATCAATCCGCCGCGCGCGGTGTTGACGATGATCACGCCGGGCTTGCAGGCCGCGAGCGTCCGCTCGTTGATGAGCTTCGTGTTGTCTGCCGTGAGGGGGCAATGCAGCGAGATCGCGTCGCTCTCCCGCCAGAGGGTCTCGAGCTCGACGGGTTGGATGGTCGCGGGCGGGTTCTTCGCATATGGATCGAACCCCAGGACGCGCATCCCCAACGCATCGGCCACCTTCGCGAAGCGCAGGCCGATGGCCCCGAGGCCGATCACGCCGACGGTTCGACCTTCGAGCTCGACGCTCTTGTGCGTCGACTTGTCCCAATGGCCGGCGCGCATGCGAACGTCCAGCGTCACGACCGACTTCGCACAAGCGAGCAGCAAGGCGATCGCCTGCTCGGCCACCGCCGCGGCATTGGCACCCACGGCCGCGACAACTGCGATGCCGCGCGCAGCCGCGCTCGCCTTGTCGATCGTGTCGGTGCCGCTGCCGTGCTTGGAGATCACCTTGAGGCTGGGCGCTGCGTCCATTGCCGCCGCGCCGACCTTGCTGTAGCGCACGATGATCGCCACCGGGTCGTGCTTGCGGCACAAGGCGACGATGTCGTCCTCCGTCGGCGTCTTGCCTGCATAGACGATCTCGAAGTCGTTGAGCAGGGCGACAGCCTGCGGCGCGAGATCGGCTCCGGTGACCAGAAACGCGGGTCGTGCGCTCACAGCGTCTCGCCTTCCTTGATGACGCCGGCCGCGCGAAGTGCGCCGTCCAGCCACGCGGGGCGCAGCGCCTTGCGGCTCTTGATGTCGGCGATGCGCTTGCTCTCCATCGCGACCTTCTCCGCCGCAAGCGGAAGCATCGCCTCTGCCTTGTCGCGTTCGATCACGGTGACGCCGTCTGCGTCGCCGACCACGAGGTCGCCGGGGTGTACTGTCACGCCGCCGATGGAGATCGGATGGTTCAGGCGGCCCGGCACGAACTTGGTCGGGCCGTTCGGATTCAAGCCCGCGGCGTACATCGGAAACCCGAGTTCGCGGATCGCTTCGCAGTCGCGCACCGCACCGTCGATCACCACGCCGGCCACGCCCAATGCCACGCATTGCTGCGACATGATCTCGCCCATCAGGGCGCTCGTCAGATCACCGCGGCCATCCACGAGGATCACGTCGCCCGGCTTGGCGATTGCCATCGCGGCGTGGATCATCAGGTTGTCTCCGGGGCGCACCTCGACGGTGATGGCCGGTCCCGAGAAGCGCATCGATGGCGCGAGGGGCGCGATGCGCCCGCTCAGCGCGCCGCGTCGGCCTGCGACGTCGGCGAGGATCGATGACGGGAACTCGGCGGCCTTCGCGGCGACATCCGCGCTGACGCGCTCGATATCGCGGATCACATCGGGCAATGCAGCGGCTCGACTCATGGGAATCTCCTGGAAAGGTGGGTTGGGGGGATCCGCGCGGGCCGCGCGGAGAGCCGGGAGGCGGAGGGGCTCGAGGCCTTGTCGCGAGCCGTCAGTCCACGCGCACGCCTGACTCCTTGACGGTCTTGCCCCAATGGGCCATGTCGACGCGGATGCGTTCGGCGAACTGCTGCGCGGTGCCGCCCATCGGGTCGGCACCTTCCTCGCCGAGACGCTTGCGCAAGTCGGGCTGCTGCAGTGCCTTGTTGAACTCGGCGTTGAGCTTCGCGACGATTTCTTTGGGCGTGTTAGCCGGCGCCAGGAAGCCGAACCACGTGACGGCGTCGAACCCCTTGTAGCCGCTTTCGCCGACCGTCGGTGTCTGCGGAAGATCGTCGACACGCTTGTCGGACGTCACGGCCACGGGGCGCAGCTTGCCGGTGCGGATCTGCTGCAGCACCGAAGGCACGGACGAGACATACAACTGCACCTGTCCGCTGATCACGTCGGTCAGCGCCTGGTTCGCGCCCTTGTACGGCACGTGCTGGAACGTGATGCCGGCAGCCTTCTGGAACTGCTCGCCGGTGAGGTGCGCAACGGTGCCGTTGCCCGGCGATGCGAAGTTCACCTGGCCAGGCTTGGCCTTTGCCGCCGCGACCAGGTCGGCCACGGTCTTGAACTGCGACGTCGCCGGCACGACGATGACGAGCGGCGCGCTCGCAACCAGCGCGATCGGGGCAAGGTCGGTCACGGGGTTGTACGGCAGCTTCGAATAGAGGGAAGGGTTGATCGCGAGGTTGCTCGTCTGGCCGAGCACGATCGTGTAGCCGTCGGCCGGGGACTTGGCGGCAGCGTCCACTCCGAGGTTGCCGCCCGCGCCGGGCTTGTTGTCGATGACGAAGGTCCAGCCGGTCGAGCTCGCCACCTTCTGCGTGACCTCGCGGGCGATGATGTCCGTGCCGCCGCCCGGAGGGAAGGGCACCAGCACTCGGATTGCCTTGGTCGGATAGGCCTGCGCGTTCACTGCGGCTGCGGAGAACGAGGCAACGAGCGCGACGAGGGCGCAACGCATGAGGGGGCGGTGTTTCTGCAAGTCTGTCTCCTGTCCTCGGGCTCGCCTGTCGGATCGATGGCCGTCCCGTTTGATGACCGAAGTATTGGTTGCCGAACACCTATAGTCCAATCGATAGTTTCTTCACATACATTCATGGAGCTTTTGCAATGGATCTACGGGACCTGCGCTATTTCGAGGCCATTGCAGAGTTCGAGCACATCGGTCGAGCCACCGAGCGTCTGCACAGGACGCAGCCGGCCCTGACCAGCGCCGTGCGGCGGCTCGAAGATGCGTGCGGCGCGCCGCTGTTCGAGAAAGCCGGCCGGGGCATCCGGCTGACCCCCGCCGGGCGCGTGCTGCTCAAATGGGCGCAGCGCATGCGTTTCGACGTGGAAGACGCGAAGAGAGAGATCGGCGACATCGGCCGCGGCCTCTCGGGTCACATCCGGATCGGCATCGTGCCGACGGCCGCGCAGTTTCTTCTGCCGCCGGCCGCACGCCAGTTGATGGCGCACGCACCCGCGGTGACGCTGCGAACCGTGGTCGGGCTGATCGACACGCTGAGGCCGTTGCTGCGGGCGGGCGAGCTCGACCTGATGGTCGGCACGGAAAGCACCGATGAACCGGGTTTCACGTCTCAGCGCCTTGCCGAGGACCACATCGTCGTTGCGGCAAGCGCGAACCACGAAATCCTGCGCCGCACCCCGACCCTCAAGGAGCTGACTGCCTACAAGTGGGTGCTGCAGCCTCCCGGCGCGCCGACCCGTGACTGGCTGGACCACACGTTCGATCGCAAGCGCCTGCCGCGCCCGCAGGTCCAGGTCGAGAGCTCGATGCTCCTGATGCTTCCGGCATTGATCGCGGAAACCGGTTTGCTGAGCTTCATTTCGCGGCATCACCTCGATGAACCCGGCAAGCGCTCCGCGCTGAGAGAGGTGCCGCTCAAGGAGACCACGATGCGCCGCCGCCTGGTGGTGACCCATCGGGAGAGCAGCTACCTGCTGCCCGCCACGCAGATGCTCATTTCGTTCCTGAGAGAGGCCGGCCGGTCGAGCGCTTGAGGCACCCCGGGGGCATCAGGGCGCGCCCGGCGCGATCCGAAGATAGAGATAGAGCGCCGTCGCGGCCAGCGTAGCCAGCGTGACCGGTATGCCGATCGTTGCATGCCGCTTCCAGTCGATGCGAACCCCGCGCCGCGCCGCGGCATCGACGACAATGATGTTGGCGATGCTGCCGACGATGAAGAGGTTGCCTGCGAAGGTGCTCGAGAGGGCCAGCAGCGGCCCGGCCAGCGGCTGCTCGGCAGCCACTGGCAGCAGCAGCATCACGGCCGGCACGTTGGAGACGATGTTCGAGAGCAGGAAGGCGGCGCCGAACAGCGGCGCCGGATGGTCCAGACGCAGCCCCATGGCCTCGGATGCGGCCACCAGTTGCGCCGGCAGGCCGGTGCGCTGCAGCGCGTCGTTGACGACGAACAGGCCCATGAAGAGCACGAGCAGCTCCCAGTCGACGAGCCCCAGCATCCTGCCCGAGTGCAGCTTGCGGCTCATCAGCAGCACGCCCGCGCCGGCGAGCGCGACCACCTCGCGCGGCCAGGGCGCGAAGAGAAACGCCAGCAGCACCGCGACCGCCACCGCCAGGCCCTTGGTGGTCTGCCAGCGGTCTAGGGGCTGCGGGACGGGCGCGTTGCTCGACTCCAGGGCTGCGCCTTCTGCTGCGCCAGCCCATCGACCACGCACGCTGGCCACGATGACCAACCAGGTCAGCATCAACCCGATGAGCACCGGGATCGCCGCCTGTGCGGCATAACCGGCGAACGGCAAGGCGAGCGTCTGGCCGATCAGCATGTTCTGCGGATTGCCGATCAGCGTTGCCGCCGAACCGATGTTGGCGGCGCATGCCAGTGCGAGCAGGAAGGGGATCGGATCGAGACGTCGCTTCACGCAGGCATCGACCAGGACCGGCGCGACCGCCAGGCACACGATGTCGTTGCTGAACACCGCCGACAAAAGCGCGACGACGAGGATCAGCACGCCGAGCAGGGCCGAGGGCGAGACGCGCATGGCCGCCAGACGAAGCGTGACCCAGTCATAGAACCCGCCCAGGCGCATCTGCGCCGACACGACCATGAACGCAAAGAGCAGCAACAAGGTGGGCAGGTGGATCGAGCGCGCGGCGTCCTCGACAGACACCGCCTCGCTGGCGATCATCGCGATCGCGCCGAGCAGCGCGACGCCCGTGCGGTCCAGTTGCAGAAACGGCAGGCCACCAAGGATCATGCCGAGGTACACCAGGCCGAAGATCAGAAGGACGGTCGTAGGCATGCGGCCGATTGTTGCGGAGTTCGACAACCGCGAAGTTGCTGCCGGGTCAGGCGGCACGCGAGCTGTCGAGCGCCCGAAGTCCTTCCAGGATTTCGGTGAGCCTTTCGGTCACGTCGCGCAAGATGTTCTCGACGTCGTCATCGCGTGCACCCTCCACGCAAGCCTGCTCCAACGCACCGGCGGATTGTTCCAGTCCGTTCATGCCTAGCGTTCCGGCCTCGCCCTTGAGATCGTGCGCGGCGCGAAGTGCTGCTTCGGAATCACCGGCGGTGCGCGCGTCTTGAAAGCGCTGCACGAAGTCTTCCTCGCGTTCGCGAAACATGCGCAGCAAGCGACGGTAGAACTCGCGGTCACCGCCGGTGTTGACCAGGCCGCGGCGCGTATCGATGCCATGCAGGTCGAGCAGAACGGCCGTTCGCGAGCCATCTGCTGCGGGCGCGTCCGACTTGACGGGTCTCACCCACTTGGCGAGGGTGGCGAACATTTCATCCACGACGATCGGCTTGGCGATGTGATCGTTCATGCCCGCTGCGAGCACCGCGTCGCGGTCGCCGACCATCGCGTTGGCCGTCATCGCGATGACCGGCAATGTGCGCAGCGATGGCTGTCGACGCAGAGCCCGGGTGGCGGCATAGCCGTCCATCACGGGCATCTGGCAGTCCATCAACACCGCGTCGAATCGCTCGCGGGCCAGCACGTTCAGCGCTTGCTGGCCGTCGGCAGCAACGCTGACGGCAACGCCGGCGCGGGTCAGCAGATCGACGGCGAGCTCCTGGTTGAACGCGTTGTCCTCGACCAGCAATATCCGCGCGCCGGCGACGGCTTCACGATCATCGACGCGCGCCCCGGCTCGCCGCGCACTGCGCGTGCGCACGAGAGGCGTGCGCCCGAGAGCCGTCGCGCAGGCATCGAGCAATGTCGACGGCGTGACAGGCTTGGTCAGCAATGCGCCGACCGACACCTGTCGCTCGGCCAGGCGCTGCCCCACTTCTTCGCGGCCGAACGCTGTTGCCATCACGATCACCGGTGCGGGGTGGCGCAGGGCGGCGCCGCCGGCGAGCACCTGCGCGCAGGCCACGCCGTCCATGCCGGGCATCTTCCAGTCCAGCAGCAGCAATTGATACGGTTGGTCGCCGGCGTCGGCTTGCCGTACTTTCACGAGCGCCTCCTCGCCTCCCGCGGCGGCGTCCACGCGAAGGCCCAGCGCCAGGCTCATTGCGGTGAGCAACTCGCGCGCGGCGGCGTTGTCGTCGACGACCAGCACGCGTGTCCCGACCAGGCCTTCATCGCCGAGCGGGCGCGCGGTTACGGCATCGCGCGACTGAAGCCCGAAGCGCAACTCGAAGCGGAAGATGCTGCCTCGGGCGAGCTCGCTCTCCACGGAGAGCTCGCCGCCCATCAGGCGTACGAGGTGCTGGCTGATCGCCAGCCCGAGCCCTGTTCCCCCATAGCGCCGGCTGGTGGAGGTGTCCGCCTGCACGAAGGGCTGGAAGAGGCGCTGTCGTTGCTCCGTGCTCATGCCGATGCCGGTGTCGCGAACCTCGAAGCACAGGCGGACCGAGGCGTCGCCCGCCGCCAGCATGCGAACTGCCACCACGATCTCGCCGCGCTCGGTGAACTTGACGGCGTTGTTGCCCAGGTTGAGTAGTACCTGCCCGAGCCGCGACGGGTCGCCCACGAGTGCCGTCGGCAGTTGCAGCGGCATGTCCAGCAGCAGTTCGAGGCCCTTCTCGTCGGCCTTTATGCTGAGCACGCTGACCACGTTGTCCACCACGTCGGCGAGGCTGAACGCGATCGTCTCCATGTCGAGCTTGCCGGCTTCGATCTTGGAGAAATCCAGGATGTCGTTGATCACGCCCAGCAGCGCTTCGGCCGAGGTATGCACCTTCTGGATGTAGTTGTGCGGCTGCGGGGCCAGGTCGCATTGCAGAGCCAGGTGCGACATGCCGAGAATCGCGTTCATCGGCGTGCGGATCTCGTGGCTCATGTTGGCGAGGAAGCTGCTCTTGGCTTGATTGGCAAGCTCGGCAACGTTCTTGGCCTGCTGGGCTTCCCCGTAGGCGTCTTCAAGATTGGCGATCGTCTCAGCGAGACGTGTCGTCATCGTGTTGAAGCTTGCTGCGAGCATTCCGGTTTCGTCGCGCGCCTGCGCGGGAGCTCGCACCGTGAGGTCACCGGCGGCGATCTGCGCGGCCACGTGGGTGAGGCGCCGCACCGGCCCGACGATGCTTCGCCGAAGCAGGTACGCCATGACCACCGCGAAGGCGATGGCGAACAAGCCTCCCGCCACGGTTCGGGCGCGCGAAAGGACCAGGCTCTCGCGGGCGCGCGACAGTTCGGCCTGCAACTGCGCCTGCTGCCCCGCAGTGACTTGATGCAGCTGGTCGAGAAGCAGGCGCGCCTGCGGTGCAACCTCGGTCCGGTACAGGTACAGGTCTTCGTACGCATGCTCGCTGTCCTGGATCGCACGGATCTTCAGCGTCAGGTCCGCCAACTCCGCACGCACGACGGCGATGGTGTCCAGATGGGTTCGCTGCTGGGGAGTGAGCCACGGGCGGCGCGCATTGAGCGCGTCCCACAACGCGGCGTTGGTGACCAGCTGAGGGCTGTAGGTCAACCTGAAGTTGCCCTCGCCGGAAGCGCCGAATGCCATCACGTTGGTGGCCAGCACGTCGAACGAACTGCGGAAGGTGAGGATCGCCGCCAGCGTCTCGCGGTTCACCTCGTCGCCGCGGCGCGCCTTCTGCAGCTCGATCATCGACTCGGTTTCGGCCAGCACGCGCACCCGCCGCGCCTGCACGTCGACGCTGGACAGACGCAGAGCCGGCCGATTGCGCAGCGTGTCCTCGTGCAGTTCGAACAACTGCGGCGGCAGGCGCTTCCAGCGCGCGTAGCCCTCGGTCAGGGCCTGCACGCGCCTGCGATCGTCTTCTTTCCAGCCGGCGGCCAATTCCTCAAGCGATGTCAGCGCGGTCTCGAATGCCTGGCGCGCCGCATCGTACTGACCGATGTCTTCCCGATCGGAGAGCACCAGGAAGCCGCGCAGATGAAGCTGCATGCTGAGCAGCGCCTCCTGCGCCTGCGCCGAAGCGAGGGAGGCGGGCGCACGCACGCCTTCGCTCGCTTCGATGTCTCGCATGGCGTCGCGCCCGGCCACCATGGCCAGCGTCACGACGAGCAACGTGAAGCCGACGAGAATCCCGAAGCCGATCGTCAGCTTGTTGCCGATGCTCAGCGAGGCGACCTGCAAGACCGGGCGCATGCGCGATCAGAAACCCAACGATGTCCGATAGGACTCGCGCTGCCGGTCGCGGCCGAGCCGGATCGTGATCTCTTCGAAATCGACGGCGGCTGCCTTGAGCGCGGCAGTCGGACTCAGTTGCCCGCTGGCCGCCTCCATGAGGCGAAGGTCCAGCGCAAGCCAGTAGCTGTACGTGCCCGGAATACGCAGATAGGGAAACTGCTGCCTGTTGCTGAAGATGTGCTGGAACGCGCTCAGGTAGTCACGCGCATCGGCCTCGTTCCAGCCCGCGCGCAGATATGGCTCCAGTGTTCCCGTACCGCCGGGCGGCAGGAAGTGGAAGTTGCGACCCGGGTCGATTCCGTCCCAGCCTCGCGCTGCATAGACCTGCGACTTCTCCTTCGTTGCCAGCAGCGCCAGCAGGAAATAGGTGGCTTCGGGCGCCTTCGAGTATTTGGAGATCACGCCGGCCCAGGACGCGCCGGTCGTGTTGCCGATCTGGTTCACGCCTTCGGTCTTGACCCACTTGCCTTCGGCGATGCTGTAGTACTCGCGCGTACCAGGCACGGGCGCGGCGCCCGTCTTGCCTTTCACCTTGCTGCCCGGCTGTTGCGCGAGCGCGCCCAGGTCGCCCCACGTGATTGCGAAGGCGGCACGACCTGCCAGGAAGTGGTCCCAGCCACGGCCGTGGTCCCAGGTCAGCATCTCGCGAGGACCGAACTTCACGAAGTCGACGAACTGCTCGAGTGCGCGCACGTGTCCGGGGCTCTCGATCAGCGGCTTCATCGTCTGCGGATCGAACCAGTACAGCTTCGCGTTCGTCGGGCCGATGACGAACGAGGCCGACAACGACATGTAGTTGAACATCCCTTGACTGCCCGGCTTCAGCGCGAGAACGATCCCGTGATCCGCGGTGCCGTCGCCGTTCAGGTCCTGGCCGTTGAAGTACTCGATCTCGTCGCGCAGTTGCGTCCAGGTCTGCGGCACTGTCAGCGCGTATCCGTACCGCTGCCTGAACGAGGCCTGGTGGCTGGGGTCGTTCAGCAGGTCTCGCCGGTAGTACAGAACCTGCCCGTCGTGGTCGTAGGCGACCATGTATTTCTTGCCGCCATAAGACAGCAGGCTGCGCGGGCCGGGCAACACATCGTCGATGCTCCACTTCGGAAAGCGAGGGTCGCCGTACAACTGGTCGTAGGACAGCAAGTGCCCGCCGGCGACCATGTCGCCTATCCACCAGGAGCCGGCCAGCGACGCGTCGTACTTGCCGACGTGATTGGTCATGTCGGAGATGATGGTCGGGTAGTGCTCGACGCCCGGCATGCGCACGATCTCGAGCTGTGCCCCGGTGGCGGCCTCGAACTCGTCCTTCACTTCGAGCAGCGCCACGCTGATCGCGCTCTTGGTGGCGATCACCGTGACCGTCTGACCGGGAAAGAGGCATTTGCCCGGCGTGCACGCGGGCAGCACGCGCGGCACGGGAATGTCGTTGGGCTGGACGACGGTGACGGTCGTGCTCTCCGGTTTCGCAGCGGCCTTCGTCTGCGGCTCGTCGGCGGCTGCCAGCGGCGAGATCCAGTTTCCCGCCAACGCCAAGGACGCACAGACCAGTGCGATCTTCGACATGTTCGTCTCCTTCGGCCCTGAGAGCACGAGAGCGAAATTGTGCGCTCACGTTTGTCGAAGGCGAGCGGGGGGGCAGACCCCAATCTCCTACGGCCACTGACTCGCGTCTCGGGTTTGCCCTAGTGGAGGCGCGAAGCGAAACGTCGCGCGGCCGCGGACCCGAACAAGACGCTGCGACTGACGCATGGCCCTCGAGACTGGAGTTGTCACGCCTACATCGAGTAGTCGCCGCTCGACTCGGGCTGGAACAGGATGGCCAGGATCTCGGCGGTCTTCTCGTCGCCTGCCGGCGTCACCCAGCGCGCGACGCTGCCGACGCGCAGACCCAAGAGTCCGCTGCCGGCAGGGGACAGCACCGAGATGAAACCCGCCGAAGGCTCGGCGTCCGCGGGGAAGGTGAGCGTCAGCGTGCTGCGTTGGCCGGTTGCGATGTCCTGCAGCACGATCTGCGAGTACATGGTCACGACGTCAGGGGGTACCTGGCGCGATGCAACGATGGCGCAGGTGTCGAGCACGTCCTCGGCCGCGTGCCGTTGTGCGGGATGCCCGTCACCACGCGCGTCGCGTCTGAGCAGGTTCAGGAGTCGGATGTGATCGAGTTCGGTAAGCGTGCGCTCGAGTGTCAAGACTTCCACGAAGCAGTCCTTCAGTATCAAGGCGCGTGTCGGCGAGTTGCTGACGCGTGCCAGCGCGCGGGCTCGATGCCCGGCGATCTGAGGTTTTGCGCAATGAGGTGGAAGTGATCGCCGGGCTTAGAGATGTGCGGCCGGCTGACGGGTGTGTGTCCCCGTCCCGGCACGCAGGCCGGGCGCGCATGGCGCGCACGCGCAACGCAAGGCGGCCTCGAAGGAGGCGCCGCGGGCGGTGGGCTCGAGCGGGGTGGAACACATGTGAGCGACTCTACCGGTCCCGATGCGTACGCGCTTAAGGCCTCGGGTAAGTCGCACTGGAGTGTGGGCGTATTGCCAGTCGTATTGCGTCGCTGAAGGTCTGCACCAGCCACTGCGTGTCGTCGTTCGAGCCGCGGTAATCGATGGACGCATTGTTGAAAGGGGGCCCGCCGTGCGCGTGCATGACGAGCACGTGATCCCATTGCCCGGGGATCGCGATCCAGTAGGGCGCGCCTGCACTGTCGCGACCGTTGTAGCAGTGCGCGTCCGATGGGACGCCCGCCGGGCAGGCCGCGTCGGCATGTGCGGCGCCCGCGGCAAGAACGAGCGCACTCGATGCGAGCGCGCGCCACCAGGTCGACATCAGTTCTTGAGACTCAGAGTTCGAACGGAGCGCCCGGCACTCGGCAGGACGCCGATGGGCCGTGCTCCAGTTCCCACCGAATCGCGCGCCTGGATGGAGTGTGCCTCGCTCAGCGAGGTGTCGGGTCGCTCGTCGCCTTCTCGGGCGAGCCGCCCATCTTTTCGCCGGTGCGGCGCAGCGCGTCGCCGGTCTTGCGGCCCGCCTTGCCGATGGCGTTGCCGGTCTTCTTCACGCCGCGCTCGAGCGCGTGCCCCGTCTTGCAGGCACCACGCTTGATCGATGCTTCCGCACGTGCGAACGTTCCGCCGTCGGATGCTTGCGTGCAGTCCATCGACTGGGCGTCTGCGCCGCTGACGGACTGTCCCGCGCGGTAGTCGGCGAGCGCCGCATCCATGCGCTGCTCGCGCGTGGTCGTGCCGGGCTCTTCGGCCGCGGCCAAGGTCGACGTGGCAGCCAGCACCGTCGCGCAGATCCACAGGGAAGTTGTCTTCATCGCAAAGCTCCTCGTTCGTTCAAGCCTGCCCGCGAGACTCGCGAGCTTTGAGGCGGACGATACGTAGCCGGGCGTGGGGCGGACAGCGGCGAACACCTGTACGCCGTGTCGGCGCACTCCTACGCCGTGACGCATAAGCCGTGACCCATAAGAAAAGCCCGCGACCATTCCTGGTGGCGGGCTCGACTTCCGGACATCGCAGCCCTTGAGGACGAGGCGATGACGGCTCCAGCACTGGGTGACGGGTTCCCTTCGTTCCGCCCAATCGTGCGGTCGGTTCCGTGCTTCGGATGGGCGCATTCTACCGAAGTGCCAAGGCCCGATCGTGCGAACAAGACCATGATGGCGGGTCTGTTCGCGAAATCGACCGAATCCCTTTGCGCGCGTGGTTCGTCTTGAGGTGGAGTCTCGACCTCGTCTCGCAGCGAAAGGCCGCCGGGCGGCGCGATGTCGGCGTGTACTTCGGCAACTACGCGCTCGCGACCGGCAGCTGCATCCTACGTGGCTCGATGGTCGCGAGGTGCTCCGACGGTGTCAGGCGGCGCGCTTCGCGAAGAGCGCCCACACGCCCGCCACCGAGAGCAGGCAGCCCCCTGCGACGTTGAAGCGCCGCTGCGCGCGAGGCGACGCCAGCACGCGGCCTGCCGACGCGGCGAATGCCGCATACAGCGTGGCGTTCAGCGTTGCCAGCACGACGAACGTGACCGCGAGCAGCCACAGCTGCGGCGCAACGCTTGCGGCCGGGTTGATGAACTGCGGCAGGAACGCCACGAAGAACACGATTCCTTTCGGATTGAGCGCCGTGACGAGGTAGGTGTTTGCGAACAGGCGCAAACGCGAGGCAGGTGCCTCGCGCATTGCCAGCTCAGGTGCCGAAATGCCGGCGCGCAAGAGCTTGATGCCGAGGTAGATCAGGTAGAGCCCGCCCACCCACTTGACGACTGTGAACCAGAACGCGGAGGTCGCGAGCAGCGCGCCCAGGCCGAGCAGCGAAACGACGAGCGCAGTCGAGTCGCCCAGCGCAACCGCCGCCACCAGCGGCACGTTGGCGCGCCGACCTTGTGCGATCGAATAGCTGATGACGGTGAGGATCGTCGGGCCGGGAATCAGCAGCAGCACGACCGACGCGGCAACGAAGGCAAACCAGTGGTCCAGTGACATCGCGAGGGGCTCCTTTGGGGAGCCATCGTATCGTGATGCGAATGCGGCGCTCAGGCTGCGCGGTCGAACTCCGCGCGCTCCTGCGCCGGCAGGCCCAGCGAGAAGGCCGGCAAGGTCTCGCAGAAGTCGTCGAGGGGGGTGTCGTCGAACCGCATCGAGGCGGAAGCCCAGAAGTGCGTCTCCGGGAGGCGCGCGCCGTCGACATGGTCCACCGACGGACGAGCCACCGCTTCGCCGGTGGCGTGGAACACGCTCTGACTGATCCAGCGAATCAGGTTGGTCATGGCTTCGATCCATCCGCACAGCAGGTTTCGACTGGACTGCAGCTTCGGCGATGCTGCCGCATCTCGCCATCCCTCTGGATAGGGAGTCCGGTTTTCGCAAATGCCGCGAATCGCTCCGGCGGGCAAGCGTTGCCCACCCCCTCACCCCAGTGATGGCGCGAGGCGCGACGCCCGGCGACACTGCGCTCCAACTCTCGTAGCCCACACAAAGGGACCGCCCATGACGCTCACCGAACTCAAAGGAAAGTACGCACGCCTGAGCGTCGAGATCGAAGCGCTCGCCGGCGCCGGCGGCCACAGCGAAGCGAAGCTTGCGCGCCTGACCCATGAGCTCGAGGAGATCGACCGCGAATTCGTCGCGTTCCGCCGCCGTGCCGAAGCGGCGCCCATCCTGCACGA
>Ga0075370_10000360_pt1 | contig 16654 bp, 17 predicted proteins | sample EndMethybrTD3035_FD_71398 | JGI IMG/M metagenome (GOLD analysis project Ga0075370, IMG submission 71398) | Populus endosphere microbial communities from Tennessee, USA - Endosphere MetaG P. TD hybrid TD303-5 | ecosystem: Host-associated > Plants > Roots > Endosphere | place: USA: Tennessee... | reverse complement strand
ACTCGACCACCTCCAGCGCACGCACGATGCGGCGCCCGTCGGTTGGCAGGATCGACGCGGCCGCGTCGATCCTGCCAACCGACGGGCGCCGCATCGTGCGTGCGCTGGAGGTGGTCGAGTTGACGGGTCAGCCGTTCGCCGCGTCCTTTCCGGCGATCGGTGCTCCTCGATGGGACACCGCGATCATCGGATTAGATTGGGAAACAACAGTTCTCGACGAACGTCTGACTCGCCGGACAGACAAGATGTTTCACGACGGACTGGTCGATGAGGTTCGAACGCTTCTGGACCGTGGCCTGCGCGACGGGGTGACAGCGGCCAGGGCGCTGGGGTACGCGCAGGTGATCGCCGACCTCGATGGCGGCGGCGACGGGACGGCGGCTCGCGAACCGACATTCTTCGGAACCCGCCGCTACGTGCGCAGGCAGCGGTCGTGGTTTCGTCGCGACCACCGCATCACTTGGCTCGACGGTGCGGCCGACGGCGCCGTCGAGGAAACGCTGCGCATCTGGCGACACGTATCCTGAGCAGGTGAAGTTCGCCAAAGGGCACGGCACCCAGAACGACTTTGTCGTGCTGCCCGACCCGGAGGGCAGGCTGACGCTGACGCCTGCCGCAGTGGCCGCGTTGTGCGACCGCCGCCGAGGTCTTGGCGCCGACGGCGTGCTGCGTGTCACCAGGGCGGCGGCCGCGCAGTCGGCAGGGGTTTTCGACCGGATTCCCGAGGGTGTCGCCCCGGATGACTGGTACATGGACTACCGCAACGCCGACGGCTCGATCGCGCAGATGTGTGGCAACGGGGTTCGGGTGTTTGCGCACTACCTGCGCGCCTCCGGATTGGAGAGCCGCGACGAGTTCGTCGTCGGATCGCTGGCCGGGCCGCGTCCGGTCGTGCTGCACGGCTGGGACGGCACCGGGGCGGACGTCACCGTCGAGATGGGCAAGGTCAGCCAATTGGGCGTCGGCGAGGCAATCGTGGGCGGAAGGCCGTTCGCGGGCTTGGCAATCGATGTGGGGAATCCGCATCTGGCGTGTGTCGATCCCGTCATGACGCTCGACGACCTGACCGCACTCGACGTCGCGGCGCCGGTGACGTTCGACCCGGCGCAATTCCCCGAAGGTGTCAACATCGAGGTGCTGACGGCGCCGGTGGACGGGGCGGTGTCGATGCGGGTGCACGAGCGGGGTGTGGGCGAGACGCGGTCCTGTGGAACCGGAACCGTCGCCGCGGCCGTCGCAGCTCTGGCGTACGGGGGTGCGAGCACCGGCACACTGGCTGTGCACATCCCCGGCGGTGAGGTGACCGTCACGATCACCGAGGCATCCAGTTACCTTCGTGGCCCGTCGGTCCTGGTGGCCGACGGCGAGCTGTCCGAGGAATGGTGGCGTATTGCCCAGCGTTAATTCATGTGCATTGGCACCAATAGCCGTGTCACTCTGTATTCGCTTATGACGTATCCCAAATTCCCAGTCAACGAGACGCCCAGCGCGGGCGAACTCGCCCTCGAAGACCGCGCGGCGTTGCGCCGGGTGGCGGGTTTGTCGACCGAACTCGCCGATATCTCCGAGGTCGAGTACCGCCAGCTTCGGCTTGAACGCGTGGTGCTTGTCGGCGTGTGGACCGAGGGCAGCGCCGCGGACGTCGACGCCAGCATGGCCGAGCTCGCCGCGCTGGCCGAGACAGCCGGTTCAGAGGTGCTCGAAGGTCTTGTGCAACGCCGCGACAAGCCCGATCCGTCGACGTACATCGGCTCGGGTAAAGCGCAGGAACTGCGTGAAGTGGTGCTCGCCACCGGAGCCGACACGGTGATCTGCGACGGCGAGCTGAGCCCGGCCCAGCTCAATGCGTTGGAGAAGGCCGTCAAGGTCAAGGTCATCGATCGGACCGCGCTGATCCTCGACATCTTCGCCCAGCACGCCACCAGCCGCGAAGGCAAGGCGCAGGTGGCCTACGCGCAGATGGAGTACATGCTGCCCAGGCTGCGAGGCTGGGGCGAGTCGATGTCACGGCAGGCCGGCGGTCGTGCCGGCGGAGCCGGTGGCGGTGTGGGTACCCGCGGACCCGGCGAGACGAAGATCGAGACCGACCGCAGGCGTATCCGTGAGCGAATGTCCAAGCTGCGCCGCGAAATCAAGGACATGAAGAAGATCCGCGACACCCAACGTAGCCGCCGATTGGCGAGCGATGTGGCGTCCATCGCGATCGTCGGCTACACCAACGCGGGCAAGTCCAGCCTTCTCAACGCGTTGACCGGTGCGGGTGTCCTTGTCGAGAACGCATTGTTCGCGACGCTCGAACCGACAACGCGCCGTGGGGAATTCGCCGATGGCCGGGCTTTCGTACTCACGGACACGGTCGGGTTCGTCCGACACCTGCCGACTCAGCTGGTTGAGGCGTTCCGGTCCACACTGGAGGAGGTCGTCGACGCCGACCTGCTGGTGCACGTGGTCGACGGGTCGGACGCCAGCCCGCTGGCTCAGATCAACGCGGTCCGCCAGGTGGTCAATGAGGTGGTCGCCGAGCGCGACAGCAAGCCGGTCCCAGAGCTGGTGGTGGTCAACAAGATCGATGCGGCCGACGACTTGGCGCTCGCGCAGCTTCGGCGGGCGTTGCCGGAGGCGGTTTTCGTCTCCGCCCATACGGGTGAGGGTCTCGAGCGGTTACAGCAGCGGATGGCCGAGCTGATCGCTCCGACGGACACCGTGGTGGACGTGACGATTCCGTACGACCGCGGCGATCTGGTCAACAAGGTGCATGCCGACGGTCGGGTGGATGCCACCGAGCACACCGCCGACGGCACGAGGATCAAGGCTCGCGTCCCGATTCCGTTGGCCGCCAGCTTGAGCGAGTTCTCGACGTTCTAGGTCGGGCGTCGCTACGCTCGGCGCATGGCGAAGCTGGATCCGTTTCGCAGTCCTCGCGCCCGCGACGAGTTCATTGCGAAGTACGACGCTGTCGTCGCCGACTGGCCCGTGGAGTGCGAAGAACGTGATCTCATGACCGAGTTCGGCGCCACGCACGTCATCGTGAGTGGCCCAGAGTCGGCACCGCCGCTGATTCTTCTGCACGGCGCCGCCGCCACCGCGACGATGTGGCGTCCGGTCATACAGGCACTGAGCGCGACATACCGGTGCTTCTGCGTCGATACGATCATCGAAGGCAACAAGAGCATCGCCAGCAGGCGAGTTCTCGGGAAAGCCAAACTCGTCACGTGGTTGCGTCAGGTATTCGCGGCGCTCGACATCGAACAGGCAAGGGTCGCCGGTCTTTCCTATGGCGGGTGGCTCGCAGCCAATCTTGCACTGCAGGCGCCCGAACTCGTGAAGCGGCTTGTACTACTCTGTCCTGCAGCGACATTCGCGCCCATCACACTGGATTTCTACCGAGGCGTGTTTTCGGCGAGCCTGACGCGCTCACCCGATCGGGCCCGCGTGTTCGTTCAGTGGCTGTCGAGCACACCGGATGTCGTAACCGACCCGGCAGCAGACCTGATCGTCACGGCGTTGTTGTCGAACAAACCTGTTCCCACTGGGCTGACGCCTCCAACAGTGTTCTCCGACGACATGCTGCGGCGAATCGCCGCACCAACAACGGTTCTCATCGGAGATCGCGAAGTCATATATCGCGGCGGTCCACACGCCGCGGTGGCCAGGGCCCAGCGGTTGATGCCCGACGTCCGAACGCACCTCATACCCGGCGCCAATCACATGCTGACGGTCGACTGTCCTAGACAGCTCGCCGACGAATTGCTCGCGGCACTGGACTGAACACCCGAAAGTCCCCGAACCCATGGGGATTCGGGGACCTTTCGTGTGAGCTAGTTCTGCTCGGCTTCCTGGCGCTTCTCGGCGGCCTTGGCAGCGCCACGCGCGGCTTCCGCTTCGGCTTCCTTCTGCGCGGCGTTGCGCTGGGCATCGGCTTTGTCCTGCTGGGCCTGGCCCTCGCGGTACAGGTCATCACGGCCGGCGACTGCGCCCGCGACCTCCTTGACCTTGCCCTTCACCCCTTCGACGACGCCCTTGATGGCTTCCTCGGGCCCACTGTTCTTTTCCGACATCCGTTGTCCTCCTTGCTGAGCATCAGATGGTCGGTAAATTGCCCGGAAGGGCGGTGCGCTAAACCAGCGCCGCAGTACGGTGGCTGACGTCACATTGCAGTTTGAGTTTGGCCGTTTGGGGATAGCCGCCGCGCCAACGGAACTCGTGGACCGAGAATCCGAAGCTACGGTCGTGCATGGTGACCGGCAATTTCTTTTGCAAAGAACCGGGACCGTTCGCGCACGGAATCGCCATTTCATTCCACTGGGAAGTGCTCGTATCCGGTCGTTAGGCAATCGATTCGGCGCTTCGCAGCGCAAGGTCCGAAGCTTTTGCACAGTGCCGGGGTATTTTCACTCCCAGAGTTTGGGTGTGTTCCTTGGTTATTAACGTCTTCTGACGGACAGTTGACGGGCGCGGTACTTTTCATGGAATTTGCGCCGACTGTGGGAGGGTCAATGAGCGGGCACCAGAGTCGGCGCCGCACGGTGCGAAATCGGCTCGGAATGAGTTTGCTGGCAATGACGGTGGCGGTATTGCTGGCCCCTGTCGCGGCCGCGCAACCGGAGGCGGACGCGAACGCCGCGATCACGGCGGCGTGGGAGGCCAGCGGCGGTGACGGCGGCACACTGGGGCCCAGGAACGGCGACGTCTACCCGGCCGGACCCGGATTCGGGCAGAACTTCGCTAGCGGCAAGATTTTCTTCACGCCCGCGACGGGTGCGCGCATCATGCAGGGCGCGATCCTGGAGAAGTACGAGTCATTGGGCGGTCCGGCCGACAGCGACCTGGGGTTTCCCACCATCGATGAGGGACCGGGGCGCGCGCCGGAAAGTCGCAACACCACATTCAGTGCATCGGATAACCCGGTCATCTTCTTCACACCCGCGACCGGTGCACGGGTGGTCCGTGGGCCGATCAATTCCGCCTGGGACAAGCTGGGCGGTTCCGCGGGGCGACTCGGCGTGCCCGCCGAGGACGAGGTCTACAAGGGCGACGTGGTCTCCCAGAAGTTCACCGGCGGCGAACTGTCGTATGACATCCGCAAGAAGACCTTCACGACGGTGCCGCCGGAGCTGGCTGCAGAGTTGGGGGATCTGCAATTTCCCGACGATCCCACCGCGGCGATCAACGCTGCGCGGCGTGCCGCCGGGGGACCACTGGGCCCGCTGGGCGCGGCCGACGGCGCGGCATATCCGGTCGGTAAGAACGGACTGAGGCAGAACTTCGCCGGTGGCGCGATCTTCTACACGCCCGCCACCGGAGCGAACGTCGTCACCGGTCAGGTGCTGGCCAAGTACGAGAGCGTGGGCGGGCCCGAGGGTGACCTCGGGTTCCCGATCACAAGCGAGGTCGACGGAGGCCTGCCCACCGCCAGCCGTATGTCCAGCTTTGCGGCGGACGACAAGCCGGTCATCTTCTGGACGCCGGATCACGGTGCGGTGATCGTGCGTGGTGCGATGGCTGCGGCCTGGGAGCGCCTCGACGGCGCGAAGGGCGCGCTGGGTGCGCCGATGGCCGATCAGACCGAAACCGGTGGTGTCGTCACGCAGCGCTTCACCGGAGGCGTTGTCTCATGGGACAGTTCGAAGAACACCTTCACCACGGAGCCGGCGAATCTGGCCTCCGAGTTGGCCGGGCTCGAGGTCCCGGGGCAGAAGCCGCCTGAGGAGAAGCCGAGCAGTCCGCAAGCGTCAGATACCAATGGCAACAAGTGGTCCAAGCCGAGCTGGTGGTGGCTGCTGGGGCTCGTGCCCGTGGTGGCCCTGATCGGCGCGGTCGTCCTTGTGGCCATGCTGCGACGACGCAGGAAGGACGATCCCTTCGCGCCTGATGGTTCGTTCGCGATGCAGGACGTGAGATTCAGTGGCGACGCCGACGCGTCGTACAGCACCGCGGGCGCACCTGATCGGGTGACCACCGACGAGGAGTACGCGGCGGCGATGTTCGGCGATCGGTACACCAGCGGGGGATTGGGCTCGCCGCCGCGCAGCGGCGATGATCTGACACCGGACGTAGCGCCGAAAGACGAAGACCTGTGGGGTGCGCCCTCGTCGGTATCGAGTTTTGCGGAGGACAGGGAGGAGCTGCCCGGTCCGAGTGACGAGCCGCCTGCTTCCGATGACGAGCCGCACGAGCCCGACGAGCCCGACGAGCCCGACGAAAGCGACGAGGGCGACGATCCGGACGCGGTCGACACCGCACCGACTCGTATTGAAACCGCTGAGGCAGCCATCGCCGCGGCTGCGGCGGCTGCCGCGGTCAAGCGCGATCCGCTCACCGATACCGGACGGCATGCCCGGATTGAGATCGACGACGAGCCGCCGGCGCAGCGCGTGGCCTTCCTGGTGCCGCTCGACAACCCGAACGAAGCGCCAGAGGGGTATCCGATCAAGGCGAACACCAAGTCGGGTGTTTACTGGGCGCCCGGCAGCCCGTCGTATGACGATGCCAGTGCTGAAATCTGGTTCGCGAGTGAGGAACTCGCGCGGGTGAACGGTTTCGTCACCGACGGGGAGGCCGGCTAGATCTTGCGGATCACCGTCACGACCTTGCCCAGCACGGCGGCGTCGTTGCCGGGAATCGGATCGAACGCCGGGTTGTGCGGCATCAGCCATACCTGACCGCGCGTGCGCTTGAACGTCTTCACCGTCGCCTCGCCGTCGATCATCGCGGCGACGATGTCACCGTTGTCGGCGACGTTCTGCTGACGCACGACCACCCAGTCGCCGTCGCAGATCGCCGCGTCGACCATGGAGTCGCCGACCACTTTGAGCAGGAACAGCGAGCCCTCGCCCACCAACTCCTTCGGTAGCGGGAAGACGTCCTCGACGGCCTCTTCGGCCAGGATCGGCCCGCCGGCGGCGATGCGGCCCAGCACCGGTACGAATGTCGGCTCCGGCAGGGCGTCGGAGCCCGCCACGTCGGTGGCCACGACCGGTGGCACGTTGTCGGCGCCGCGCACGTCCACAGCGCGCGGACGGTTGGGGTCGCGGCGCAGATAGCCCTTGCGCTCCAACGTGCGGAGTTGATGAGCCACCGACGAGGTCGACGTCAACCCGACTGCGTCGCCGATCTCCCTGATGCTCGGGGGATAACCGCGACTGGTCACCGACGCGCGGATCACGTCGAGGATGGTGCGTTGACGCTCGGTAAGACCCGTATCGAGCCCACCTCGCCCGGCGGTGCCGTCTGTGCCACCCGGGGTATCGCTGCTGGAGTCCATGGCGCGAATCTAGCCCGTGGCCGCCGATTAATCAAACATGTGTTCGAGGCGTGTCGGATAGCTGCGAGTGGGCAGATGCGGGCGGCGGAGGGTGTCGGGAACTTGTCGGAGGGTCCCGATATCGTTTGGCAACAGTTCGATCACATGTTCTATTAATCGAACACCTGAGCGAGTAAAGTTCGAACACAAGAGCGAACGATTCGGAGCGGAAGGCAGAAAGATGACGATTCTCGAGACACGGGAAATCCAGGCAACTCCGGTGGTCAGGCCGGTAATCCGATCCGCAGGCCCGCGGCGTCGGCCACCGTCACGGCGGCCCGGCGGCGCACCGATGCGGTACCGCAGCACCGGCGTCCTCGTGTCGCGCGCTTCGCACCGGCGCCGGCCCATTACCCCGGTCACGACGGTCCTGTTGGCGATGGTTGCCGCAGGCATCACGGTGTGGCTCGGGTTGGTGGCGCAGTTCGGTGGTGTCGTCGGTGAATCCGCCCCCGTGCCCGACCGGCTCGCGGTGGTTCAGGTACAGACGGGTGAGACGCTGCAGCAGGTGGCGGGACGAGTCGCGCCGGATGCGCCGGTGGGCAGCGTCGTCGACCGGATCCGCGAGCTCAACCAACTCGACTCGGTGGCGATTCACGCCGGCCAGACGCTGATCGCACCGATCAGCTGACGGTGCGCCGTGAGCGCTGAAAATGCCAGCCGCACAAGGGTATTCGGTGGTGCTCCAACCGGATATGTCCCAACTAACACGAATCTCGGCTCGCGAACTGCCACGCAGGTAGGCTCAGAGGCGTTCGAGTTGGTTGTCTGGTGGTGCGGCGAAGGAGCGGTGATGCACTGTCCGTTCTGTCGTCATCCCGATTCCCGAGTGGTCGATTCGCGGGAAACCGACGAAGGCCAGGCGATTCGCCGCCGCAGATCATGCCCTGAGTGCGGTCGCCGCTTCACGACGGTCGAGACTGCGGTGCTCGCCGTGGTCAAGCGCAGCGGTGTCACCGAACCGTTCAGCCGCGAGAAGGTCGTCAAGGGCGTGCGCCGGGCCTGCCAGGGCCGGGCGGTCGACGACGACGCGCTGAACCTACTCGCGCAGCAGGTAGAGGACGCGGTGCGCGCCACGGGCTCGCCCGAAGTCCCCAGTAACGAGGTGGGCCTGGCCATCCTTGGCCCCCTCCGTGACCTCGACGAGGTCGCCTACCTTCGGTTCGCCTCGGTGTACCGCGGATTCACGTCGGCAGAGGATTTCGAGCGTGAGATCAAGGAGCTGCGAGAGCACCGCGAGTCTCCGCAACCGGCTCAAAGCTGAATTGGCGCCTCAATCGATCTGTTTCGTGCCGTCATTGACGACGCGGCCCGCGACCCGCACCCAGCCCTCGGGGCTCCATTCGGTGGAGATCCTCGACCCCTTGCCCTGGACGATCTCCAGATCCCGGCTCAGATAGTCGGTGATGCGGACCGCGGCAGCGCCGGTGGCCTCGTCCTCCGGGACGCCGAGGTCGAGGGCGAACATCCGGGAGCGAATCGTTCCGGCGGATTTGTCGAGCCAGGTCCACAGGTAGTGCTCGGTCGCATCGGTGTAGTCGGTCGGATCCGCCGCCATGAGCTCGTCGACGGAATCAAGGTCATAGATCGCGAAGTCCGGTGCCCATTCCGAACGGGCACTGATGGCAGTCAGGTCGTCGTCGTAGCTGACCTGCACGATGCCGGCGGGCACCTGCAACGTGTTGATCGCGAACCCCTGATCGCGCAGCCACCACGACGCACCGACGGTCGGATGTCCCGCGAACGGCAATTCGACTGCGGGTGTGAAGATGCGTGCGTGTGCTGTGTTGGAGCCGCTTTCCGGCAAATCGATGAATATCGTTTCGCTGTAACCCAATTGGGTGGCGATGCGCTGGCGGTCCGTGGGCTCGACAGTGCTGTTGTCGACAACCCCCAGCGGGTTTCCGTAGTTGCCGTCGGGGTCGGTGAATACCCGCAGAACCGTTACGTCGATGGCCATGGCCCGAGCCTACCGAGGGGACTTCGGCGGCCTCAGGTGGCGCTGCGCTCGTCGTGGTCCATCGCGTCGAGCACGGCGGTTCGCGTGTCGACCGGGCCGGAGATCGCACCCTCTTCGATGCCGGTGCGCAGCAGTCCGCGCAGATAGTCCTGGTCGTAAACGGCGGGCTCGGTGGAGTGGATGAACTGCTCGAGAACTTCGACGAAGCGATCCGGGTCGTCGTGGAACGGGAAGTGCCCGGAGCCGTCGAATATCTCCAGCTGCGAACCCGGCATCGCGGCATGCGCCAACTGCGCATGACTAACCGGGATCACCGAGTCGGCACTTCCCCAAATCAATTGCACGGGAACGGATTGCGTCAAATAACATCGGTCAAGCATCGTGACGACCTGGCCGCGCCAGTCCACCACGGCGCGCAGTGTCCGTGCGAAGGCGGACGACGCCGTCGGCTCCGGCAGATCAGCGAGGATCCGCAGCACATCGGGAATGTCGCGGCCCAGTCCGGTCGTTCCGAACATCGCTCCAGCCACGCGACCGACGACCTGCATTGCCGGCAGAACCAGCGGCAGGCGCAGGAACGCCAATGCCTCGCTGCCCATCGGCAAGGAGGCGACCCGCAAGGCGATGTTGACGTCCTTGGTCACGCCGCCGGCGCCGACGAGGATGAGCCGGTCGACGAGTTGGGGGAACTGATAAGCGAACTGCATCGCCACGCCGCCACCGAGTGAATGACCGACGACGGTGACCCGGTCGATGTCGAGCACGCTGAGCAGGTCGCGCATGCCGTTGGCGTACGCGGCCACCGAGTAGTCGGCGCGGGGCTTGTCGGACTTGCCGTGGCCCAGCAGATCTGGCGCGATAACGGTGAATCGCTGGGCCAATTTCGACTGGATCGTGCTCCAGGTGGTGGAGTTGTCGCCGATGCCGTGAATCAGCAGGATCGCTGGTCCAGAGCCCGCCACCCGATATGCGCGCCGGTACCCGTGGATGGTGCGGTACTCCAACTCGGGTGTGAGTTCCCGAACCGGGCGCAGGTTGGGCGATCGCGCGGCCATTGCGTCAACTTAGCGGCCCGTCGGGGCGGGCGCTATTTGGCGTCGTCGTCTTTACCTCTGTCCTGCTGTCGCAGGAACCGCTCGAACTCCGCGCCAAGCTCGTCTCCGCTGGGCAGATCCTCGTCGTGGGCGAGTAGCGACCGGTTCTCCTGGGCCGCGGCGAAAGCGTCGTACTGGCGCTCCAAAGCGGTCACCACCTGGGCCACTTCGGTGCTGCTCTCGACCTGCTCGTTGATCTTCTGCTGAATCTCCGCGCCGGCGGCGTCGAGCGCCTCCACGGGGATCTGCAGTCCGCCGGTCTTGGCGACCTCGGCCAGCAGCACCTCCGCGGCGGCGGGGTAGTCCGTCTGCGCCAGGTAATGCGGCACGTGCACGGTGAAGCCGACGACCTCGTAGCCGTGCTGGGACATCCGGAACTCCAACAGATTCGATACGCTGCCGGGCACCTGCACCTCGCCCACCCACGGCTGATGTTCGGCGATCAGCTCCTTGTTGTTGGAGTGCGCCGTCAGCGTGATGGGCCGGGTATGAGGGACGGCCATCGGGATGGCACCCAAACCGATCACCCGGCGCACGCCGAGCCGTTCGGCGAGCAACCGCACGGCCGTCAGGAATCGCTCCCACCGCAGGTCCGGCTCGAGGCCGGCGAGAAGCAGAAACGGCGTACCGACGCTGTCGTGCATCGCAAACAGGCTCAGCTCGGGTTCCTCGTAATGGGTGAAGTGGTCGGTCTTGAAGGTCATCAGCGGGCGCCGCGACCGGTAGTCCAGCAGTTCGTCGATCGCGAACGACGCCACCAACTCGGTGTCGAGCGTGTTCCTGAGGTGTTGGGCGGCCAACTTGATGGCGTGGCCGGCATCGGAAAAGCCCTCGAGCGCGTGGATCAGCACCGGACCGCGGCCGTCTGCCGCCGTCAGCTGCGGTGCCGGAAACTCCAGCTCGTACATGCCGGTCTGGTCGGGTTGGTACCGCTGCTCAGGTTGATCTGCTTCGTCCGCCATCTTTACGCCTCCTCGACGGTGCCAAGGCGATCATCGCCTTCACATCGTGACAACCAGTGTTACCCATGTTGCGTTCCCGCGACGCAGACCCCCGGCCAACCGCCGGTCGTTCGCAGCGTGGGCGACTAGCGGCGAAACTGGTTCAGAGCGCGCAGCTTGTTCATCACGTCCAGCGCCGCGACCTTGTAGGCCTCCGAGAACGTGGGGTAGTTGAACACCGCGTCGACGAGGTATTCGATGGTGCCGCCACAGCCCATCACGGCCTGGCCGATGTGGACCATCTCGGTCGCGCTGGTGCCGAAGATGTGCACGCCGAGCAGCTTCAGATCGTCCGTCGACACCAGCAGTTTCAGCATGCCGTAGGAGTCGCCCGCGATCTGGCCGCGCGCCAGTTCGCGGTAGCGCGAGACCCCGACCTCGTAGGGCAGACACTTCTTCGTCAGCTCGACCTCGGTGGCTCCGACATAGGACACCTCGGGAATGGAGTAAATGCCGATCGGCTGCAGATCCGTCATGCCCTTGGCCGGTTCGCCGAAGGCGTGGTACGCCGCGAGCCTGCCTTGATCCATCGATGTGGCGGCCAGCGCGGGGAAACCGATGACGTCGCCGACGGCGTAGATGTGGTCGACCTTGGTGGCGAAATTGCTGTCGACGGTGATCCGCCCGCGGGCGTCGGTCTCCAGGCCCGCGTTGGTGAGGTCGAGGTGTTCGGTCTGACCCTGTCTGCCTGCGGAGTACATCACGGTCTCGGCGGGGATCTGCTTTCCACTCGCCAGCGTCGTCACCGTGCCCGCGGCGCCGACGTCGACAGCGGTCACCTCCTCGCCGAAACGGAAGGTCACCGCGAGATCGCGCAGATGGAATTTGAGCGCCTCGATGATCTCGGGATCGCAGAAGTCGAGCATGTCGTTGCGCTTTTCGACCACGGTCACCTTGGTGCCCAGGGCGGCGAACATCGAGGCGTATTCGATGCCGATCACGCCGGCGCCGACGACCACCATCGTGGCGGGCAACGACTTCAGGTCGAGGATGCCGTCGGAGTCCAGCACACGGTCTTCGTCGAACTCGACGCCTGCCGGTCGCGCCGGCTTGGTGCCGGTGGCGATCACGATGTATTCGCCGCTGATCGTTGTGCGCTCACCGCGGGTGGGCTCCTCCACCAGCACCGTATGCGCGTCGATGAACCGTCCGTGGCCTTGAATGAGGTCGATCCGGTTGCGCATGAGCTGCGACCGCACGACGTCCTGTTCCTTGCCGATGACGTGAGAGGTGCGCGCGAGCAAGTCGGCGGGGGTGATCTTTTCCTTGACGCGGTAGCTTGCGCCGTAGAGCTCGCGTTGGCTCATGCCGGTGAGATAGACGACGGCCTCGCGCAGCGTCTTCGACGGGATGGTCCCGGTGTTCACGCAAACACCGCCGAGCATCCGGCCCCGTTCGATGACGGCGACCGTCTTGCCCAGCTTCGCAGCCGCGATCGCGGCCTTCTGGCCACCCGGACCGGATCCGATGACCACAAGGTCGTATTCGAGCATGGAACCCATGGCAACAAGGTCTACGCCGGTTGCGCGGATCTCGCACCCCGACGGGCAGCAGACCATGGGAAATTAATCGTCCGTTAGACAATCCGGGCCCGTATGCGCGCCTGACCTGTGAGGTGGCCGACCGGTGAGACGATGACGCCGATGGGTGACACGCTGTCGCGGTGCCTGCGCGGGTGCACGCTGCTGATGGCTGCGGCATCGCTGGTCGCATGCAGCCGTGTGGTCGTCGGGTCGTCGCAGCCGATGGCCGCCGTCGGCGAAAAACCACCTGCGCCGGTGGCGCAGCTGATCATCGGACCCAATCGGTTTCCGCCGCAGTATCCGGCCGCGGTGCTCGACGACGCCGCACTGAACCGCGCGCTGCAGGACATCGACGGTGCGCCGACCGGCGCGGCGGTGACTCCGCCCACCTGCACGCCGCCGGTGTCGTGGCACGGCGAGGTGGTGGGTGTGGAAGGCATCGACAGCGCCACTGCGAGCCGGCTGATCGTCGTGGTGACGCGGCCGGCCCCGCCGTTGAGCACTCGGCTGGATCAACTGCGCGCGTGCCCCACGTTCGATGTGGGGGCCGGTGAGGAGACGTCGACAGTGAACGTGACGGTGCTGCCTGCCCCGCCGGTCGACGCCGACGATGCCTACGCGGTCGAGCAGACGGTGACGGCACCGGAATCGGAGCGCACGGTGATGACCTTCGCGGCCCAGATCGGTGACACCCGGGTCAGCGCCAGCTGGCTGCAGGGCACGGCGGTGGGCGAGGCTGATACGTCGTCACTGGACGCCCTGTTCCGAGACGCCGTGGTGAAGCTGCGCCGCGACGGCTAGCCGGCGATTCATCCCCAATCGCGTATTCGTCCACACGGTCGGGCTGTGCGGCGTTGTGACGGCTGGAGGAGTCTGCGGCTGGAACGACGGTGGGAGCATGACACCGCAATCGCCCGACTTCAGCCTGAACCGCCCCGGCGTACTGATCGCCGCCCTGCCCGCTGTGCTCGGCTTCGTGCCCGAGAAATCTCTCGTCTTGGTGACCGTCGATCGAGGGGAGATGGGATGCGTTATGCGCGTTGATCTTTCCGATGAGCTGAATGACTCCGTCGACCACATCGCCGAGGTGGCCGCCAGCGCGGATCCCGACGCAGCGATCGCGGTCATCGTCGATGACGACGGCGCGGGTTGCCGGATGTGCAACGACGAACACCGCCTCCTGGCCGCCTCCCTGTCGATGACACTTGCCGAGCACGGCATCGAATTGCTCGCCGCCCATGTCGTCGATCGTGTCGCCGCGGGAGGACGCTGGCACTGCGCCGACGGATGTGGGAACTCCGGCACCGTTGAAGACCCATCAGCATCGCCGTTGGCCGTCGCCGCGGTCCTGGATGGCCGCAGGCTCTATACGCGGCGCGCGGAGCTGCAGGAGGTCATCGCCGTCGCCGACCCTGCTCGCAGCGCTGCGCTAGGGGCCGCGATCGGCAGCTGCGATGCCGACCGGTCGGATGCCGAGGTGCGGCGCGACGTCGAGATGGCGATGGCCGCGGCGGCATGCGTGGCCGATGGGCAGCCGCTTTCCGACGACACCGCCGCCCGGCTGGCGTGCGCGCTCACCGACCCGCTCGTACGCGACACGCTCTACGCGCTGGCGGTCGGCGAGAACGCCGGACAGGCTGAATCACTGTGGGCCGAATTGGCCCGCACACTCCCGGAGCCTTGGCGGGTGGAAGCGCTTGTGCTGCTGGCCTTCTCGGCATACGCGCGCGGAGACGGTCCGCTGGCCGGGGTGTCGTTGGATGCGGCGCTACGGTGCGACGAGACCCATCGCATGGCGGGCATGCTCGACACTGCCCTGCAATCGGGAATGCGACCGGAGCAGATTCGCGACCTGGCCACGACCGGATACCGGTTGGCCAAGCGACTGGGTGTGCGGCTGCCGGCCAGGCGTGCGTTCGGACGTCGTGCCGGGTGAGGCAGTTGGGCCCTAGACCTTCTCGACCTTCACGGCGTGCGCCATGTGGTGGGGGAGCTCGACCTGCTCATGGCCGGGAATGACGATGAGCACGCCACCGTGATCGTTGGCTTCGACCGTCACGCGGGCATTGGGCACCACGCCGGCGTCCTTGAGCCGCCCGATCAGCTCGGCATCGCCCTGGACGTGCTCGGTGAGCTGGCGCACCACGACGGCGACAGGCATTCCGGCGGGCAACTCGGTGAGCCGGACCAGGTTGATCTGGTCGGCGCCCGATTCGCTGGACGCCAGGCCGAGCTCGGACAGTCCCGGAATGGGATTGCCGAAGGGGGAGGTGGTCGGATTGTCGAGGACGCGAACGAGGCGGCGCTCGACGTCCTCGCTCATCACGTGTTCCCACCGACAGGCCTCGGCGTGCACTTCCTCCCAGGGCAGCCCGATGACGTCGACCAGGAGCCGCTCGGCGAGCCGGTGCTTCCGCATCACCGCGACGGCCAGGCCGCGGCCCTTGTCGGTGAGCTGGAGATGCCGGTCACCGGCGACGTGCAGCAGGCCGTCGCGTTCCATGCGGGAAACAGTCTGGCTGACGGTAGGACCGCTCTGATCCAAGCGCTCAGCGATACGCGCACGCAGCGGCACCACGCCCTCTTCCTCGAGGTCGTAGATGGTCCGCAGGTACATCTCGGTGGTATCGACCAGATCGTTCATTTCACAACCCTCCGTCAAGCAGAGTCTACCGGCCGGTTGGCCTGAACTGCGGCGCTACGGCCGCCGACACGTGCGCGTAAGAATGCCCGCCGGCGGGCCGGCGGGCATTCAGGGAAAACGCTCTTAGCTGGCGTAAGACCGCAACCGGTCGGCACGTTCGCCGTTGCGGAGCTTGGCCATGACCTCGCGCTCGATCTGGCGGACACGCTCGCGGGACAGGCCGAACAGCTTGCCGATCTGGTCCAGGGTGCGCGGCTGGCCGTCGTCGAGGCCGAAGCGCAACCGGATCACCTGCTGCTCCCGCTCGTCGAGCGTGGCAAGGACGTGGCGGATGTCGGTGTGCAGCAGCTCAGAGATCACCGCGTTCTCGGCCGACATAGCCTCGGCGTCCTCGATGAAGTCGCCCAGCGGGGCTTCCTCGTCGCTACCGACGGGCATGTCCAGGCTCACCGGGTCGCGGCTGTGCTCGAGCAGATCGGTGATCTTCTCCACCGGGATGCCCGACTCTTCTGCCAGTTCCTCATCTGTGGCTTCGCGGCCCAGATTCTGGTGCATCTCACGCTTGATCCGGGCGAGCTTGTTGACCTGCTCGACGAGGTGGACGGGAAGCCGGATCGTGCGGCTCTGATCGGCCATGCCGCGGGTGATCGCCTGGCGGATCCACCACGTCGCGTACGTCGAGAACTTGAATCCCTTGGCGTAGTCGAACTTTTCCATCGCGCGGATCAGGCCGAGGTTGCCCTCCTGAATCAGGTCGAGCAGCGGCATGCCCCGACCGGTGTAGCGCTTGGCCAGCGACACCACCAGGCGAAGGTTGGCTTCGAGGAGGTGGCGGCGAGCGGCCTCGCCGTCGCGGACGACAGCACCAAGATCACGTTTGCGGTTCTCGCCCAAGCGCTTCCGGGTGGCCAGTAGATGCTGCGCGTAAAGGCCTGCCTCGATGCGCTTGGCGAGCTCAACCTCATCGGCAGCATTGAGCAAGGCCGTTTTGCCAATCCCGTTCAGATATACGCGTACGAGGTCGGCGGCTGGACTCTGGGCGTCCAGGTCGCCCTCGATGCGGGTAAGGGTGGCATTTGCCATGACGGCCTCCTGATCGGGTCGATCTGTCATGAGCTATAACGCTCAT
>Ga0075370_10000358_pt1 | contig 16681 bp, 13 predicted proteins | sample EndMethybrTD3035_FD_71398 | JGI IMG/M metagenome (GOLD analysis project Ga0075370, IMG submission 71398) | Populus endosphere microbial communities from Tennessee, USA - Endosphere MetaG P. TD hybrid TD303-5 | ecosystem: Host-associated > Plants > Roots > Endosphere | place: USA: Tennessee... | reverse complement strand
TGCCTTCGTTGTGGCTGCGCCAGCCGGTGATGATCGCGTGGTCAACACCCGGCGCGGCGGTGCTTGCCACCGCTGCTGCCACCGGCGGCTTTCACCTGCCCGAGGCAGTCGGCGCCTTCCTCGTCAGCGCCGCACTCATCACGCTCTTTGGCGTCACCGGCTGGTTCGAGCGGCTGATGGGGCGCATCCCGATGCCGATCGCCAGTGCACTGCTCGCCGGCGTGCTCGCCCGCTTCGGGCTCGATGCCTTCATCGCGCTCAAATCCTCGTTCGCACTCGTGCTGCTGATGCTGGCCGCCTACCTCGTCGGGCGGCGCTTCTGGCCGCGCTATGCGGTGCCGGGCGTGCTGGCGGTGGGTACCGCGTTCGCCGTGGCACAGGGGCAGCTGCACCTCGGGGCCGTCTCGTTCGCGCTGACGATCCCCGTGTTCACGATGCCGGTCTTCACGCTGCCCGCCGTCATCAGCCTCGCGTTGCCACTCTTCATCGTCACCATGGCCTCGCAGAACCTGCCCGGCGTCGCCGCGATCCGCGCCGCCGGCTACGACATGCCGATCTCCAGACTCATCACGATCTCCGGCCTCGCCACGCTCCTGCTCGCGCCGTTCGGTGCCTTCGCACTGAACCTGTCCGCCATCACCGCCGCCATCTGCATGGGCCGCGAAGCCCACGAGGACAAGAACCGCCGCTACATGGCCGCCGTCGCCTGCGGGCTGATCTACTGCGTGATCGGGCTGTTCGGCGCGGCCGTCACCGGCGTGCTCACGGCCTTCCCGCGCGAGTTGGTCGTCGCGATCGCCGGGCTCGCCCTGCTCGGCACCATCGGCAACGGGCTCGCCTCCGCATTGAAGGAAGACGCGCACCGCGAGGCCGCACTGATCACCTTCCTCGTCACGCTGAGCGGCTTGAGCCTCTGGGGCATCGGCTCGGCCTTCTGGGGCGTGGTCGCCGGCGCGCTCGCGCTTTTTGTGCAACAGTGGCGGCCCCGCATCGCCGCCTGACCGAAAGAGAGCGCCCCGCCATGACGCTGCTGTTCGTTGCCGACCCGCTGGAAGGCTTCAAGACCTACAAGGACTCCACCTTCGCGATGATGCGCGAAGCCGCCCGCCGCGGCCACGCACTCGCCGCCTGCGAACCGCGCGACCTGGTCTGGGAACGCGGCGGCCGCGTGCAGGCCAAGGTGCGGCCGTTCACCGTCACCTCCGACCCGCACGCCTGGTTCGCCGAACAGCCCGCACAGACACTCGCACTCGCCGACCTCACCGCCGTGCTGATGCGCAAGGACCCGCCCTTCGACAGCGAGTACTTCTACGCCACCCACCTGCTGCAACAAGCCGAGCGCGAAGGCGCCCGCGTCTTCAACAAGCCGGCCGCACTGCGCGACCACCCGGAAAAGCTCGCGATCCTCGAGTTCCCCGACTTCATCGGCCCGACCCTCGTCACGCGCGACGAGGCCGAGATCAAGCGCTTCCACGCGGTCCACCACGACATCATCCTGAAGCCGCTCGACGGCATGGGCGGCATGGGCATCTTCCGCGTCGGCCCCGACGGGCTGAACCTCGGCAGCATCACCGAGACGCTCAACAAGGGCGGCACGCAGACGGTGATGGTGCAGCGCTACCTGCCCGAGATCGTGAAGGGCGACAAGCGCGTGCTGGTGATCGGCGGCGTGCCGGTGCCGTTCTCGCTGGCGCGCATCCCGCAAGGCAGCGAGATCCGCGGCAACCTCGCCGCCGGCGGCAAGGGCGTCGCACAGCCGCTGTCGGCCCGCGACCGCGAGATCGCCGAGGCGCTCGGCCCGGTGCTCGCCGCGCGCGGGCTGCTGCTCGTCGGGCTCGACATCATCGGCGACAGCCTGACCGAGATCAACGTGACCAGCCCGACCTGCTTCCAGGAAATCACGCAGCAGGCCGGCTTCGACGTGGCAGAGATGTTCATCGACGCGCTGGAGGCCAAGCTCCCCTGAAATCCGGGGCACGGGATAATCGCGGTTTCCTCCGTTGGTTTCCCCATGGCCGTCCTCTCGCTTTCCAATGCCCACCTGGCCTTCGGCCACGTGGCCCTGCTCGACAACGCGGCGTTCTCGCTCGAAACCGGTGAGCGCCTCGGGTTGATCGGCCGCAACGGCGCCGGCAAGTCCTCGATGCTGAAGATCATCGCCGGGCTGGAAAAGCTCGACGACGGCCTGCTGCAGATGACGCAAGGCGTGCGCATCTGCTACGTGCCGCAGGAGCCCGTGTTCGAACCCGGTCACACAGTGTTCGAGGCCGTCAGCGAAGGCGTGGCCGAAGCCCGGGCCGTGCGCCAGGCCTATGAAGAACACGCCGACGGCGTCGACCTCGACGCCCTGCAGACGCGCATCGAGGCGCTCGACGCCTGGAACTGGGAGCAGCGCGTGGACACCACGCTCGCGCAGCTCCACCTCGACGGCTCGCGCGAGATCAGCCAGCTCTCCGGCGGCATGAAGAAGCGCGTCGCGCTGGCGCAAGCGCTGGTCGCGGTGCCCGACGTGCTGCTGCTCGACGAGCCCACCAACCACCTCGACCTCGATTCGATCGCCTGGCTCGAAGAGCTGCTGCGCAGCTTCAAGGGCAGCGTGATGCTGATCACTCACGACCGCGCGTTCCTCGATGGCGTGGCCACCCGCATCGTCGAACTCGATCGCGGCATCATCCGCAGCTACCCCGGCAACTTCACGGCCTACGAGCGCATGAAGGAAGAGCAGCTCGCATCCGACGCGCTCGCCAACGCGCGCGCCGACAAGCTGCTGGCCCAGGAAGAGGTGTGGATCCGCAAGGGCGTCGAAGCCCGCCGCACGCGCAGCGTGGCGCGCATCCAGCGGCTGGAAGTGCTGCGCGACCAGCGCCAGAAGCGCCGCGATTCGCTCGGCCAGGTGCGCCTGGAAGTGGACTCCGGCGCGCCCAGCGGCAAGATCGTCGCCGAGCTGCGCGACGTGAACCTGCGCTTCGGCGAGAAGGTGATCGTGAAGGACTTCACCGCGACCATCCTGCGCGGCGACAAGGTCGGCCTGATCGGGCCGAACGGCGCCGGCAAGACGACGCTGCTGAAGCTGATCCTCGGTGAACTGAAGCCCGACTCCGGCCACGTGCGCCAGGGCAGCAAGCTCGAGGTCGCCTACTTCGACCAGATGCGCAGCACGCTGAAGCTCGACGCGACGCTCGCCGACACCATCAGCCCGGGCAGCGAGTGGGTGGAGTTCAACGGCCAGCGCAAGCACGTGATGAGCTACCTGAACGACTTCCTGTTCTCGCCCGAACGCGCCAACTCGCCGGTGCGCACGCTGAGCGGCGGCGAGCGCAACCGCGTGCTGCTGGCCCGCCTGTTCGCGCTGCCGGCCAACGTGCTGGTGCTCGACGAACCCACCAACGACCTCGACATCGACACGCTCGAGCTGCTCGAGGAGCTGCTGCAGGGCTACCCGGGCACCGTGTTCCTGGTGAGCCACGACCGGCGCTTCCTCGACAACGTGGTCACCAGCACGATCGCATGGGAAGGCGACGAGAGCCCGGGCTTCTGGCGCGAGTACGAAGGCGGCTACGAGGACTGGAAGCTGCAGCGCGATCGCGCACGGGCGATGCGCGACAAGGCGGCCAGGTCGGCGCCCGCACCGACGCCTGCTGCGCCGCCGCCGCCCGCGGCCGCGCCGGTCGCGAAGAAGGCCAAGCTCAGCTACAAGGAACAGCGCGAACTCGACGGCCTGCCGGCGCGCATCGAGGCGCTGGAGACCGAGCAGAAGACGCTCTCGGCGTTGCTCGCAGGCACCGAGATCTACGCCGGCGACGCGGCGAAGCTTGCGGCCGCGCAGGCGCGCTTCGCGGCCCTCGACGACGAGCTGCTGACGGCGCTGACGCGCTGGGAAGAGCTCGGCGCGCGCTGATGAGTTGGCCGCCGCCGCTGGAGCTGGCGGCCCATGCGGGGACGACGCTGTCGAAGGGCGCTCAGCGCCCGAGCGCGCCGAACCAGGATTCGGCGAGCGCGCTGCGGTGCGTGCGGCTGATGATCAGCCCCGACTGCAGGTACAGCGCGTTCAGCAGCCGCGCGGCGCGCGAGGTGTCGAAGCCCGGCCAGTCGGCCATCTCGCGCAGCGACGAGCGGTCGCCCTGCAGCCGCTGCACCGCCGTGCGCACCAGGCCGCCGGCGCGCAGGCCGCCCAGGTTGAAGCCCGGCGCGACGCGGTAGGCCACCGGCCCGGCGATCTCCGGCAGCAGCGCGTTGCGCGAGCCGCGCAGCGCCAGCTCCCACAGCACCGGCCCGAGCGAGTGGTAGTGCTGCTCGTCGGCCACCAGCGACAGCTCCGAGTCGCCCGGCGTGCGCAGCACCGCCGGCTCGACGTGCAGCACCCGCAGTTCGGTGGGGCGCTCGCGCAGCAGCGCATCCAGGCTGATCGGGCAGTGCACCAGGCGCTCGCGCGCGAACACGGTCAGCGGCACCACCGCCGGGCCCATCTGCAGGTGGATCACCACCTGCTGCGAATGCCGCACGCAGGCGGCCAGCACATCCAGCACCTCGGACGCATGGCCGGCCCGCTCGAAACGGCTCAGGTCGGCCAGCAGCGACGGGCTGAGCGTCGCGCCGCGCAGGCTGCTGTCGGCGACTTCGCCGAGCGCACGCGGACCCCCCGGCTCATGCAGGTAGCGCTCGAAGGCGCTGACGCGCATCAGCTCGGGCTCGCCGAAGGGGATGGTGGGCTCGAACATGGACTGGGGAGTTGCAAGAAGGTGTGACTGTAGGTCACCGGGCTGTCGATGCAAAGCCCGGATTCCGGGGTGTCGCCATGCCCGGGGTGTCGCGGGCGCGCTGCAGCGCCTGCCAGAACTGCGCATCCTGCGTGGTCGCGAAGTTGATGCGCATCAGCGTGCCGGGGCGCCGCGTGGCGTGGAAGATCGAGCCCGGCGCCAGCAGCCAGCCGTCGTCCAGCATCACCTGCGACAGCCGCTCGGTGTCGACGCCGGTGTCGACCCAGCCGAACAGGCCGCGCGGCGTGGCCGCGAAGCGGCAGCCCGCCGCCTCGGCCAGCTGCACCGAGCGGGCCCGGGCCGCGTCCAGCCGGGCCATCACGCGCTCGGCATGGCGGCGCAGCAGGCCGTGCTCCAGGCAGTGGGCAAGCGCCTGCTCGGTCAGGCTGGTGGTGGAGAGGCTGCCGAGCAGCTTGGTGTCGATGAAGCGGTCGACCAGCGCCGGCGGCGCTGCCAGATAGCCGACCCGCCAGTTCGGCACCAGGATCTTCGAGAAGCCGGAGATGTAGATCGTGCGCTCCAGCGCGTCCAGCGCCGCGAGCCGTGGCAGGTGCGGCGGTGCCAGATGGGCGTAGGTGTCGTCCTCGACGATGTGCAGGTCGTGCGCCTGCGCGAGCTTCAGCAGCCGGTGCGCATGGCCGAGCGCGAGCGTCGCGCCGGTCGGGTTGTGCAGCACCGAGACGGTGATGTACAGCCGCGGGCGCTCGTGCGGTTTCTGGGCCTCGATCAGGCGTTCCATCACCGCGAGGTCGGGGCCGTCCTCGCCGCGCGGCACCGGCAGCACGCGCAGGCCGAGGGCCGCCAGCCGCGCGAACTCGACCGACCAGCCGGGTTCGTCGACCAGCACGCTGTCGCCGGCGCGGGTCAGGCTGCGGGTGACGATGTCCAGCGCATGGGTGGCACCGAAGGTCGTGACGATCTGCTCCGGCGCCGCCTTCACGCCGAAATCGACCAGCCGCTGCGACAGCGCCCGGCGCAGCCGCAGGTCGCCCGCCGGCTCGCCGTACTGCAGGGCCAGCGGGCCGAGCAGCGCGCCGCTGCTGACGCGGCGCAGCGCGGTGCTGAGCATCGGCAGGTCCAGCCACTCCGACGGCAGCGTGCCCAGCCCTGGCATCGGCCGCGTGCCCGGCGGCTGGAACATGCTGCGCATCAGCGCGATCGCGCTGAGCGGGGCACGCGGAAAGGCAATCGGGGCCGCGGCGTTGACGGGCGGGGCGGCCGATGCCGGCGTGCGCGCGGCATCACGGGCTGCCTCGCGCGGCTGCTGCTCGCGCACGAAGAAGCCGCGCTGCTTGCGGGCCTCCACCAGGCCCTGCGCCAGCAGCTGGTCGTAGGCTGCGACCACCGTGTAGGCGCTGACCCCGTGCCGGCGCGCGCACTCCCGCACCGACGGCAGCCGCGAGCCCGGTGCGAGCAGCCGCTGCCGGATGCGCTCGGCGAAGCGGCCCGACAGCTGCTCGGTCAGCGTGGCATCGGCATGGCGGGACAGGGGGTGCAGGGGCGCAAGAGGATTCATGTGCTGGCGAAGCGACCAATACAGCGTGCGAGCTGAGGTGGTCCAGTGTACTGGCTCTGTGTTGGTTGCCGCCGCTAGACTGCCGCATGGACCAAGAACGCAAAGGGTTGTGGCTGGGCTTCCTCGGGGTCGCGATCTTCGCGCTGACGACGCCGATGACGCGGCTGGCCGTCGGGCCGGCGGCCGACCCGCAGTTGTCGCCGCTGTTCGTCGTGGCCGGGCGCGCCGCGCTGGCCGGCGTGCTGAGCCTGGTCTATCTGATGCTTACGCAGGCACCGCGGCCGCGCGGCGCGCAGTGGTCGGCGCTCGCCGTCAGCGCCGCCGGCACGGTGGTCGGCTTCCCGCTGTTCCTCGGCCTCGGGCTGCGCGAGGTCGATGCGATGCACGCGGCGGTGATCACCGGCGTGCTGCCGCTGGGCACCGCGATCGCGGCGGCGGTGTTCTTCCGGCAGCGGCCGTCGATCGGCTTCTGGGCCTGTGCCGCGGTCGGCTGCGCGCTGGTGCTGGCGTTCGCGGTCCAGTCCGGCGGTGGCCTGCAATGGGCCGACGGCGTGCTGCTGCTGGCGGTGGTCAGCGGGTCGATCGGCTATGTGGCCGGCGCCCACCTGTCGCGGCAACTGCAGGCCGAGCACGTGATCTGCTGGGTGCTCGTGATCAGCATGCCGTTCACGCTGCCGCTGATGGCCTGGACCTGGCCGGCGCAGCCGGTGCACGGCGGTGCCTGGGTCGGCTTCGGCTATGTCACGCTGTTCTCGATGTGGCTCGGCTTCTTCGCGTGGTACCGCGGGCTCGCGCTCGGCGGAACGCTGCGGGTCAGCCAGGTGCAGCTGGTGCAGCCCTTCCTGACGCTGCTGTTCGCGGTGCCGGTGCTCGGCGAGCACCTGTCCGCGACGACCGTGCTGTTCTCGCTCGCGGTGATCGCCACCGTGTTCATCGGGCGCAAGATGCCGACACACTCGGCTTCCACCGCCTCGTCTCCCGTCACCTCTCCCGCCACGTCCTCAAGGAACTCCGCATGACCTCGCGCACCCCCTGGCAGCTCGCGCAGCGCGCCCACCGCATGAACCCGTCGATCATCCGCGAGATCCTGAAGGTGACCGAACAGCCCGGCATCATCTCGCTGGCCGGCGGGCTGCCGTCGCCCGACGGCTTCCCGGTCGAGGCGATGCGCGAGGCCACCACCCGCGTGCTGCGCGACACCCCGCGCGAAGCGCTGCAGTACGCCTCCAGCGAAGGCCTGCCTGCGCTGCGCGAGTGGGTCGCCGCGATGCTGCGCGGCCACGGCCAGCAGGTCGACGCGGCGCAGGTGCTGATCACCACCGGCTCGCAACAGGGGCTCGACCTGGTCGGCAAGGTGCTCGTCGACCCGGGCAGCCGCGTCGCCGTCGAATCGCCGACCTACCTCGGCGCGCTGCAGGCGTTCGCGCCCTACGAGCCGGTCTTCACGGCGGTCGACTGCGATGACGACGGCCCGCTGCCCGACGCGCTGCACAGCGCCGAAGGCGCGCGTTTCCTGTACCTGCTGCCGAACTTCCAGAACCCGAGCGGCCGCTGCATGAGCGAGGCGCGCCGGGCCGCGGTCGTCGCGCGGGCGCAGGCGCTGAACCTGCCGCTGGTCGAGGACAACCCGTACGGCGACCTGTGGTTCGACGCCGCGCCGCCGCCGCCGCTGGCTGCGCGCTGGCCCGACGGCACGGTCTACCTCGGCTCGTTCTCGAAGGTGCTGGCCCCGGGCCTGCGCCTGGGCTACGTGGTGGCCCCCGCGCCGCTGGTGCCGAAGCTGCTGCAGGCCAAGCAGGCGGCCGACCTGCACACGCCGGGCTTCAACCAGCGCGTGGTGCACGAGGTGATCCGCGACGGCTTCCTCGACACGCACGTGCCGACCATCCGCGCGCGCTACAAGGCGCAGCGCGATGCGATGCGGGCCGCGCTCGAGGCCCACATGCCCACCGGCTGCCGCTGGACGGTGCCGAGCGGCGGCATGTTCTTCTGGGTCGAGCTGCCGGCCGGCACCGATGCGATCGCGCTGCTGCCGAAGGCCGTCGCCAAGGGCGTGGCCTTCGTGCCGGGCGCGGCCTTCTTCGCCGAGCACGCGCAGGCGAACACGATGCGGCTGTCGTTCGTCACCGTGTCGCCCGAGCAGATCGAGCGCGGCATCCGCGCGCTGGCCGAGGCGCTGAAGGAGGCGGCATGACGCGCTTCGCGTTCGCGCAGGTCGATGTGTTCACCGACGTCGCATTGAAAGGCAACCCGCTGGCCGTCGTGCACGGCGCCGATGCGCTGGACGATGCGCAGATGCAGGCCTTCGCGCGCTGGACCAACCTGTCGGAGACGACCTTCCTGCTGCAGCCCACCGATGCGCAGGCCGACTACCGGGTGCGCATCTTCACGCCGGGCGGCGAGCTGCCGTTCGCCGGCCACCCGACGCTCGGCAGCTGCCACGCCTGGCTCGAGGCCGGCGGCGTGCCGAAGACGCCCGGTGCCGTCGTGCAGCAGTGCGGCGTCGGCCGGGTCGACATCCGGCTCGACGGCGAGCGCGCGGCCTTTGCTGCGCCGCCGCTGCGCCGCGAGCCGATCGCCGAGGCCGGGTTGCTGCCGGTGCTGGCCGCGCTCGGCCTGCGCCGCGAGCAGGTGCGGCAGGCGCAGTGGCTCGACAACGGCCCGCGCTGGCTGGGCCTGCTGCTCGACGCCGCCGACACGGTGCTCGCGCTGGAGCCGGACCACGCGGCGCTGAAGTCGCTGGCCAAGGTCGGCGTGATCGGGCCGCATGCGGCCGGCGGGCCCTGCCAGTTCGAGGTGCGCGGCTTCGCGGCGCCGATCGGCATCCCGGAAGACCCGGTCACCGGCAGCCTGAACGCGAGCCTCGCGCAGTGGCTGATCGGGGACGGTGTGGCGCCGGCCCGCTACGTCGCTGCGCAAGGCACCCGGCTCGGCCGGGCCGGGCGCGTGCACATCGCGCAGGTCGACGGCCAGGTGTGGGTCGGCGGGCACAGCGTCAGCTGCATCCGCGGCGAGCTGGCGCTCTGAAGAGCCCCCTCAGGCGCGGCGCCAGCGCCACGCCTGGCGGATGGCCTGCCAGGCCGCGGCGCGCGACGGATCGTGCGCACGCATCAGCGCGCCGTAGCGGCGCCAGATGACGAACAGCGAAGAACCGAGGAAAGTCAGCAGTACCGTCGTCAGCACGATGATCGCGCGGGCCGGCTTCGATTTCCGATCGGGCGCCTGTGCCACGTCCACCTGCTGCAGTGCCGGGCCTTCCTTCGCCTCGTCCAGCTTCGCGATCTCGAACTGCCGGAGCATGCTCTCGAGCAATGTCTCCTGGAACTTCACCTCGCGCCGGGCGCGGATGTAGTCGACCGCCGCCCCCGGCAGCTTGCCGACCGGGATGTCGATGCTGCCGCTCGGGGAGCCCGTCGGCGCCGACTCCATGCGCGCCAGTTCGGCCCGCAGGCCGGCCAGTTCGGAGTTCAGGCGCTGCACGTCCGGGTTCTCGGACGTCGCGCCGGTTCGCATCACGCGCAACCGCACTTCGCGCTCGGCGATCTGCGCCTTCAGCTGGGCAACGCCGGCGATGATGGCCTCGGCCTGCTTGTCCAGCACGACCATCCCCGATTTCTCCTGCACGGAGCGCAACGATTGCTCGGCCTGGACGAGGTTCTCCTTCGTGTCCTTCAGCTGCTGCTCGAAGAACACGCGCCGCTGCTGCGCTTCGGACACCGCGAGGCGGCCGAGCAGCTTGGTCACTTCGGCTGCATGCGCGTTGGCGAGGTCGGCAGCGAACTGCGCCTCCTCGTCGTCGACTTCCACCGTCAGCACGCCGGACTTCTTGTCCGAACTGATCCGGATGCGGACGGCCATCGCCTTGCGCAGGCCGTCGTAGGTCTTGGCTTCGTAGCGCTGCATCAGGTTGAAGCGGCTCGCCAGCGCGCGCTGGACGCTGTCGCTCTTGAGCAGGCTCACGTAGAGCTCGTCGGGGGTCTTCGCGGCGATGCCTCCAGCCAGGCCGCCCAGCGAGCCGAGGGCCGCCAGGGCGGCGGCCGAGCCGCTCTGCTGCTGCGAGCCCGGCGCCAGCAACGTGGCTCGGGCGGTGTAGATGTTCGCCATCAGCAGCGACGCGATGATGGCGCCCACGGCAGCGACCGCGGTCGCGCCCGCCACCCAGCGCTTGCCGTCGCCGAGCCACACCAGCAGGTCCATCAGGCCGATCGAAGGCCCGTCGTCCTCCGGCTCGTCGAGGGTGGGGGAAAGAACTTCGGGGTTGTCGATGGCGCTCATCGCTCAGTCCCCGCGCAAGGTCTTGATGGCGGCCGCACCGAGGCCGAACTGGTAGAAGATCTGCGAGAAGTCCTTCAGGTTGCGCATCGCGGCACGGCCCCAGCTTTCGTAGTCGAGCTGGTTCGGCACCACGACCGCATCGCCCGGCTGCAGCGGCTGCGACTCGAGGCTTCCGAACCAGCCGCGGCGTTCGTTCGCATGGCTGACGGTGCCGTCGGCGCGCAGCACGAACATGTTGGACGGCTCGGCGGCCTCGTCCAGGCCGGCCAGCTTCACGTAGTCGCCCACCGTGCGGTTGGGCTTCCACAGGAAGGCGTTGTTGTTGACGACGGCGCCGGCCACCGTCACGAAGCCGGGCCGGCTGGGCACCACGATGCGATCGGCGTTCTCGAGCGGCACGTCCGGCAGCTGGCTCACCGAGTTCGTGTCGGGCGTGAGTTCGAGCGCGACGCGGCCGTTCGGCTGCACGCGGCTGAGGCGGGCCATCTGCGCCTGCGTCGCGGCCGAGCTGATCGCCGTCGCGCCGGCCTGCTCGTCGCGCCGGTTGGCCGCCTCGCGCGCGGCCTGCTGCGCCGACAGCACTTCCAGGCGGACGATGGCGGCCTGCAGGTTCTCGCGCTGGCGCTTGCGGGTCTCCTCGCGGCTGAATTCCAGGCCATACACGTAGGCCTGCGGCGTGAAGCCGCCGGCCCGCGTGATCAGCTGGCCCAGGGTTTCGCCGGGCAGCAGCTGGTACACGCCGGGGGCGCCGACCTCGCCCTCCACCGAGACCAGCCGGGTCTGCTTGGCCACCGGCACGCGGATGTCCTTCTGGCTGTAGACGGTGACGACATCGCCGGCCTTCAGCTCGACGTTGTTGTCCGGGTCGCCCTGCAGCACGGCTTTGCCGAGGTTGAACGGGATCACCTGCGTGCTCAGGTCCTTGTCGCTGAGCCGCTCGATGACGGCGTAGTCCCAGTTCAGCTCGTCGAACAGCGTGGCCGGCGTGCGCTTCGATTCGGCGGCCGCCAGGCGGTCCATGCGACGCCGCGCGCGATCACCTTCGGTGAGCGGGAAGCGATTCGGATCGCGCACGGCGTTGGGGTCGTTGGCGGCCGTGACGATCGGCAGCGTGTCCGTGGCAGTGGCCGTGCCGCCGTTCGCGTCGGCGGCATTGCCGGTCGCGCCGGAGCGCGGGACACCGACGGCAGTGACCGCACTGCGGGCCGATCGCTGCTGGGCCTCTTCGAGCAGCACGTCATCGTCATCGGGGAGAACCTGCACCAGCAGGTTCTTGCGCCGGTAGAAATCCGGCGAGATCAGCGCTTCCTTGTCCGGGATCAGGTCACGGATGCGCATGCCCGGCGTGAACGCATAGCGCAGCGGCTGTGCCACGTGGCCCTTCAGCGTGACCGCGTTCGCGAACTTCGGCGAGATCGTCAGCAGCGTCACGATGTCGCCGTCGCGCAGCGGCCGCTGCAAGCCGGTGGTGTCGAGCTTGAAGTCCTCGACGTAGCGCGCGGCCGATCCCTGCGCCGCGTCGATGCGCTCGAGCTGCACGCGGTTCGGGTTGGTCAGCACCGGTGAGCCGCCCGCGTAGCGCAGCAGCTCGCTGACGGGCTCCTGCGTGCCCTTCAGTTCGTAGATGGCGGCGTTGTCGAGGGCACCGCTCAGCGCGACGCGCGGCCCGACCGGCTGGAACACCAGCACGTCGCCGGCCAGCAGCTGCAGGTCCTTGGACTTGTCGCCCTGCACCAGGAAATCGTAGATGTCGAGTTCGGACACCAGCTGGTTGTCGCGGCGCAGCTGCACCCGGCGCATCGAACCGTTCGGGCCCGGGCCGCCGGCGGCCACCACGGCCGACAGCATCGTGGCCTGGCTCGGCACCGTGTAGACGCCCGGCAGGCGGGCCGGACCGACGACGAACACCTTCAAGCCGCGCAGCTTGCCCAGCGACACGCTGAGGTTGAAGTTGCGGTAGAGCCGGCCGATCTGTGCACGCAACTGCGCCTCGAGCTCGGACGCCTTGATGCCCGAGACCGTGAAGCTGCCGACCTTCGGCAGGTTCAGCTGGCCGTTGCGGTCGACGGTGCTGCGGTAGTCGACGTCGATCGAGCCCCAGGCCCGCACCAGCACCTCGTCGCCGGGGCCGACGGTGTAGTCCGCCGCGACCGGGACGTTGTCGACCGGTTGGATCGCGCGCGAGGCCTCGGCGAAGAAGTTGCTGCCGAAGGGCTGCAGCTGGCGACCGGTGGCGGCCTCGACGAACTTCTGGAACTCGCTCGGCTTCGGCGGCGGCAGGTTGCGCAGCCGGGCCGATGCATCGTCCTCGTCGCGCGTTGCGCGCTGTCCTTGCTGCCCGGCTGCCGGGACATTGCGCAGCGCATTGCCGGTCGCGGGGGCGCTGGCAGCGGTGGCATAGGCCGGGGTGGTGAACGAGCCGCCGGGCGGCTGTTCGTCGGCGGCCACGGCCAGCCCGGCATGCAACGGGAGCAGGAGCGCAAGGACGCGCGCGGCTCGCAAACGGGGCGCAGTCATTCGGGGCACGGTCATTCGAAGCAGGCTCGTGAAGGCAACCCCGAATGGTAGCGGATGGCCTCCCGCGCCCGGCGGCCGCACGGCCGCACGCCGCTCACTCCTTGCGGTAGGTGTCGTGGCAGCCCTTGCAGGCCTGGCCGACGGTTCCGGCCGCGGCCTTCAACGTGTCGACGTTGCCGGACTTGGCCGCGACGTTCAGCTTCTCCATCGCGTCCTGCATCTTCGTCGCGGCGGCCTTGAACTTGTCCTGCTCGGTCCAGATCTCCGGCTTGGCCCGGGTCTCGCCCTTGTCGGTGCCGTCGATGAAGCCGGCGAACGGCAGCTTGGACACCATCGTCGCGATCTCGGCGTTCTCGGCGGCGGCCTTGGCGTCGAACGGGACGCGCCCGTTGGCCATCGCGGCGACGCGGCCGAAGTGCGCCGCCATCACGGTGAAGGCGCCCTTGCGGTACTTGACCGCGTCTTCGGGCTTGGCGAACTGGGCGGCCGCGGGAAACGCAGCGGCGAGGCCGGCCACGGTGGCGAGGACGAGGATCGATCGATTCATGCGGGATCTCCTGGCTGGGGCTGGGGATGTTGTGGAGGGGGCAGGGCAGTGTACGCAGCAGCACGGCATTCCATTCCGGGCGCGCCTGACGCGCACCTTGACGCGTCAGGCGGTCGCGCCCAACATCCCCGCCATACCAACACCAGGGAGCACACGATGGCCGAGCGCATCCGCATGCGTTATTCGGTGGCGTTGCAGGGATTCAGCGATTTCGAGCGCGAGGGCGTGCAGTCGTTCCTGCGCCTGGCCGAGCAGCGCGCACCGGCCTACGAGCGTGCAGCCGACCTGGCCGGGGCCGATTTCGTGATCGCCGATGCCGACCAGCCGGCCGCCGTCGCCGCGGTGAGCGCAGCCGGGCGGCTGGCCGACACGGTCTTCGTCGGTGCCCGGGCGCCCGCCGGCGCGGCGGCGCACCTGCCGCGCCCGATCGAGCCGACCCGCATCGTGCGCGAACTCGACCTGCTGCTCGAACACCGCCTTGCGTTGCTCGACGAGCCGCCGCAGGCCGACTGGGTCGCCTCCGACGTCGCCACGTTCGATGTCGCCGCGGTTGCCGGCGGACGTGTCGCGAAGGACGTGCTGGTCGTCGACGACAGCCGCATCGCGCTCAAGTTCCTGCAGGTGCGGCTGATGCGCCTGGGCTACCGGGTGCACCTGGCGCGCAACAGCACGCAGGCGCTCGACCGCATGACGACGCACAGCTTCGCGCTCGCCTTCATCGACATCGCGCTCGGCCCGGACAGCCCGATGGACGGCCTGCAGCTGTGCCAGTTCATGAAGCAGACCGCCCGCCAGTCGGCCGGCGGGCCGCGCATCGTGCTGATCACCGGGCAGGCCGCGGCGGCCGAACGGGTGCGCACCTCGCTGGCCGGCAGCGATGCCTACCTGGCCAAGCCGCTGATGGACCCCGAGTTCCTGCAGACGCTGCGCGAGCTCGATCCCGACTTCGTCGCCCCCGCCGCAGGGTGATTCGATACGCTCCATTTGAGAATGATTCGCATTTGGAGTAGCATCGGTTCATTGCCACTGTCGAGGAAGCGTCGCATGGACCTGCTCGTCGAAGAACACCACATGCCCGGCGTCGAGGCGATGCTGGCGGGAACGCTCGCGTTGATGACCGGCTACAGCCAGTACCTGCAGGCCGCCAGCGACCCGGCGCACCGGGCGGGGATGGGCGAGAAGATCGCGCACAACCTCGCGCTGCTGGCCGGGCACCCGCAGTTGTCGGGCGATTGCCGCTGCGTGCTGTGGCACCTGCACGAACGCTGGGCCGTGATGGCCGGCTGCACGCGCGACGCCGGCGCGGCCTGCCATGCGCAGCAGTCGCCGGTGGAAGTCTTCAGCCTGCCGGGAACGCGCACGCTGCAGTGATCAGCGCGAGTTTTCGAAGGCCGACAGCAGCGCGGCCGCGAGGATCAGCGCGCCGCCCGCCAGCACGGTCGGCGTCAGCGTGCCGGCGCCGAGCGCGACGGCCGACAGCGTCGCGAACACCACCTCGCACAGCATCACGACCGACGTGACGTTGGCCGGCAGCCGCGAGGCGCCGTACTGCAGCGCGAGGTTGCTGGCGAGGAACGCGAGGCTCAGCGCGCCGACGGCCAGCAGCCAGCCGGTGTGCGGCGCCGGCAACCAGGGCATCAGCGCCTGCGACGCGAGCGTGGTCGCCAGCGTGCCGGCCACCAGCACGCCGCCGATGAACATCGCGAGTGCGCGCGCCTCTTCCGGCCGGTGCGCCTGGTGGCGCAGCATCACGTTGTTGAGCGCGAACGAGAAGCCGCCGAGCAGGGCCAGCCAGTCCGGCAGCGATTGCGGCAACGGCAACGCGACGCCCGCGCCGGCCGGTTTCAGCACGATGAAGGCGCCGGCCAGTGCCAGCGCGATGCGCAGCGCGGCGGTCGGCGTGAAGGCCTCCTTCAGCACCAGCCGCGACAGCAGCACCGTCCACAGCGGCATCAGGTAGAACAGCAGCACGACGCGCACCACGTCGCCGATCACCATCGCCCAGTTGAAGGCGGCGTTGGTGGTGCCCGATGCCAGCATCAGCAGCCACAGGCTCGGCGTGCGCAGCAGCGTGCCGAGGGCGCGGCGGCGCGTCGCGACGATCAGCAGCACCGCGACCGCATAGACCAGCACGGTGGCCCACAGCGGGTGCAGGCCGAGCGCCTGCAGTTCGCGGAACGGCCACCACGAGACGCCCCACACCAGCGCGTTGAAGCCGAGGGCGAGCGCGGGGAGGAAGCCGGGGGCGGTTCGTGCGTCGCGGCCGGCGGCTGCGGGCGTCAGGTTCAATGCTTGTCGCTGCGGGCGAGGGCGAGCAGGTGATCGACCTCGTCGCGGTAGACGACCAGGTTGCGCGCATGCCAGCGGCGGATCAGCCACATCGTGCCGGCGACGACCAGGCCGAACACCGTGATCGACGCGAAGGCTGACATGCCGAACTTCGTCATGCCGGTGTAGAACGCGCCGAGCCCGAGGATGCAGGCCTGCTCGTTGAAGTTCTGCACCGCGATCGAGCGGCCGGCGCCCATCAGGTTGTGCCCGCGGTGCTGCAGCAGCGCGTTCATCGGCACCACCAGGTAGCCGCCGATCGCGCCGAGGATCACCAGGAAGGGGGCGGCCATCCAGACGTTGTGGATGAAGTTCAGGCCGATCACCAGCACGCCCATCATGATGCCGAGCGGGATCACGTTGGTCGCCTGGTCGAGCCGCACCCGCACCGATGCCGCGATCGCACCGACCGCGGTGCCGAGCGCCACCACGCCGGCCAGCGTCGAGGCCTGCGTGGTCGTGTAGCCGAGCGCCGCGGCGGCCCAGGCGAACACGATCACGCGCAGGTTGCCCGAGACGCCCCAGAACAGCGTGGTCGTCGACAGCGAGATCTGGCCCAGCTTGTCGCTCCACAGGCGGGCATTGCAGCTGGAGAAGTCGCGCACCAGCTCGACGACGCTGTGCGAAAGCGGCTGCAGCGGCGCCTCGGTGCGCGGGATGCGCAGGTTGAAGAGCGCGGCGACGACGTACAGGAAGACGATGATCGAGATCGCCGCTTCGGGGGGGGTGTTGATGCCGGTG
>Ga0075370_10000357_pt1 | contig 16682 bp, 16 predicted proteins | sample EndMethybrTD3035_FD_71398 | JGI IMG/M metagenome (GOLD analysis project Ga0075370, IMG submission 71398) | Populus endosphere microbial communities from Tennessee, USA - Endosphere MetaG P. TD hybrid TD303-5 | ecosystem: Host-associated > Plants > Roots > Endosphere | place: USA: Tennessee... | reverse complement strand
GGCAATGCCTGGACCAACGCGCAATCCAGCGCCGACCCGACGCAGCCGAATACCGGACCCGGGTCCGGTATTCGGCTGCGTCGGGTCGGCGCTGGATTGCGCGTTGGTCCAGGCATTGCCGCGGTAGTAATACACCTGCCAGTCCGACAGGTGGGTCAGCGTGCGCAGCTGGCCGACCTCGCTGCCGAGGAACTGCTGGCTCGACATCCAGTTCTGCTGCAGCTCGCTGGCCGTCGTGACGACCGGGCCGGCCCAGCGCAGCCAGGTGCCGCCGCGCAGCGACCACACCACCATCTGCAGCCCGCCGGGCACGCGGCGCGTGACGCGCATCGAGGCGCCGTCGAAGGCCATCGCGCTCGGCAGCACGCCGCTGTCCTGCGCGTTGTCGAGGTCCTGCTCCCACTGCGCGAGCACGCTGCTCACGCGCAGCACCTGCTCCAGCCGCTGCTGGCTCGCGGCGCGCGCGCGCACGATGCCGTCGACGCCCTGCCACGACATCATCGCGACGATCGCCATGATGGTCATCGCGACCAGCACCTCGATGAGGGTGAAGCCGCGGGCAAGGGGGGCGCGCAGGGGTGGCGTGTCCATCAGCGCGGCAGGATGGTCGAGAGCGTCAGCACCGGCTGGTCGTCCTCGTTGAAGATCTGCGCGTCGACGCGCCGGAAGTTCGGGTTCGGCGTCGGCCGCGTGGCCTGCTTGCCCTTGTAGCTGGTGCCGAACTGGTCGCAGCTGAATTCGGCGTCGCCGACGCTCGGGAAGGTGTGGCTGAGCTTCAGGCCGGTCAGTTGGTTCTCGGCGCACCACTGGGCCGCGGTGACCTCGACCAGGCGCTGCGTGTTGTTGGTCAGCGCGCCGGCCGCCTTGATGCCGGCGCCCAGCGTGACCGCGATGATGGCGAGCGCCACCAGCACCTCGATCAGCGTGAAGCCGGCGGCGCCGGCGTGATGCGAAGGGCGTGCGCTCATGGCTGCGCGACCTGCTCGTTCTCGAGCACCACGAAGGGCCCGAGCCCGTCGGTGCCGAGCGCGACGCTCTGGTCGTCGAGGTGCAGCACGATGCGCTGCGCGCCGATCAACGGCTCGGGGCCGAGCACGATGCCCTTGGAACCCGCGATGTCGGCGGAGACTTCGGGCGTCAGCCACTTGGTGGGCAGGTCGTTGGTGGTCGGCAGCCCGACGAAGCGGAAGCCTTCGGCCGCATTCGGCTCGGCGGCGCGCGGCAGCCAGGTCACCGGGATGCCCGAGGCGCGCGACGCGGCGCGTGCCGATTCGAGCAGCGCGACCAGCCGCGCGGCTTCGTGGTCGAGCCGCGTGCTGGCCGGGTTGCGGATCGACAGGCTCGCGACGGCCGACGCGATGGCGATCAGCGTGATCACCACCAGCAGCTCGATCAGCGTGAAGCCGCCCGCGTGCGCCCGGCCTGCGGGCGACGCGGCACGGCAACGCTCATTGCCAGGAGCCAACTTCGGCGTCTTTGCCTTCACCGCCCACCTGGCCGTCGGCACCGAGGCTGTAGACATCGATCTCGCCTTTCACGCCCGGGTTGGCGTATTGATACGGCTTGCCCCAGGGGTCGTTGGGCAGCTTGTCGAGGTAGGGCTTCCAGTTCGGCGGGATGGTGCCGGTCGTCGGCTTGACGACCAGGGCCTGCAGGCCCTGCTCGCCGGACGGGAAGCGCTGGTTGTCGAGCTTGTAGAGCTTGAGCGCCTGCATCAGGTTGTTGACGTCGGTGCGGGCAGCGGTGACGCGCGCTTCGGCGGCACGGTCCAGCACGTTCGGGACGATCAGCGCCGCCAGCACGCCGATGATCACCAGCACGACCATCAGTTCGATCAGCGTGAAGCCGCGGTGGCGACGCGGGGCTTGAAGAGAGGCTCGGGTCATAAGAGTGTCAGCAACAATCACGTTACCGTTCGGAGGTGAACGATCAATCATAATCGTCGAATGACTGCGAGATTGTCGGCATTCGTAATCTGGGCCCTGGTGGCCGGATCCATCGTGTTCTGGGGGATGCGCCTGTTCGTGCGGCCGACCCCTGCGCCTTCCAATGCGGTGACGGTGGCGACCTCGGTCGGCCTGCGCGGCGACCTGACGCGGCTGCTCGGCGCCGAGCCGGTCGCGGCCGTGGCCGAGGCGTCGCCGGCCGCCAACCGCTTCAAGCTGATCGGCGTGATGGCGGCGAAGAACAGCCCCGAAGGCTCGGCCCCGGGCGTCGCACTGATCGCGGTTGATGGCAAGCCGGCGCGGGCGTTCATGGCCGGCGCGCGTGTCGACGAGAACTGGATCCTGCAGACCGTGAGCCTGCGCACCGCGTCGATCGGCCCGCTGCAGGGGACGCCGGCGCTGGTGCTCGAGATTCCGGCGCTGCCGCCGCCGGCGACCGGCAGCCTGCCGCCGGTCGATACCGCGTCGATGCAGTCCTCGCCGCCGCCGATGCAACCCGTACCGCCGCAGATGCAGCCGGCACCGCCGATGCCGGCCGTGCAGGGCGCCATTCCACCGCCGCCGACGTCGCAATCGAAGGGCGGCAACAACATGGGGCGCCCTCGCGCACCCTATGTGAAACCAGGCGAAACGGCGCGCTGATGACAGCCCCTCGGTCGACGGGTACGTCGACCGATCCCCCGAGGGGATCCGGGCCGGCTTGGGGGGGCCCGGCTTTGCTCAGTCGCGGGTGAAGCGCCCCGGTCCCGAATTGCCCACCGGACCGAACTCCGCCGGCAGCGACGGCCCCGGATCCTCGCCCTCCGCGACCTCGGTCAACAGCGCCGCGGCGCTGCGCACCAGCGGCCATGCCAGCGTCGCGCCGGTGCCATCGGTGCTCTCCATGCCCAGCTCCAGCAGCGCGAGCGCGTGGAACAGGCCCAGTGTCTGCGTGAGGCCGGGATGGCTGTGGCTGCGGCAGAACACGCAGTAGTCGGTGACGGTCGGCGCGATGCGCGAGGCCACCATCAACGCGGCGCAGGCCGGCACGCCGTCGGCCATGATCAGGTGGCGCTTGCTCGATGCGACGAGCATCACGCCCACCATCATCGCGATCTCGAAACCACCGTAGGCCGCGAGCACCTCGACCGGGTCGGTGACGTCGCGGTGGCGGCCCTGTGCGCCCTGCAGCACCATCAGCAGCCGGGCTTCGTGGTCGGCGCGCGCGCCGGGGCCGCCGAACACCAGGTCGCGGATCGGCTCGCCGGACAGGCCCGACAGCACCAGCGCCGCGCTCTCGTGCGAGCCGACACCGACGCCGGCGCAGGCGATCACGTTGCCGGGCAGCGCATCGGCGATCTCCATGCCGGCGCGGATCGCGGCATGCGCCTGGTCGAGCGTCATCGCGACGTTGACCCGCGCGTTGCGCGTGCCGTGGGCGATCTTGCGGGCCATCAGCCGCGGGTGCGGCGCCACCGCCTCGGCGACGCCGCAGTCGACGACGCTCAGCTCCAGCCCCTGGATGCGCGCGAACACCGACACCGGCAGCTGCGAAGCCAGCAGGTTCTGCACCAGCCTGGCCGTCGACGGCTGGCCGACCGGGCTGATGCCGTCGACCGCCAGGCCGTGGTCGGACGCGAACAGCGCGATCTGCGGCGAACTGAAGCGCGGCTTCAGCGTGTTCTGGATCAGGCCCAGGCGCACCGCGAGCGGCTCGAGCTCGCCCAGGTTGCCGGTCACCTCGCTGCGGCGCTTCAGCTTCTCGCGCAGGGCCTGCTCGAGAAGGGGGTTGGCCGTGGGAGAGATCAGCGAACGGTTGACGGACATGGGCAGGGTGTTGGATCGTGCCGGAGGGGTCGTCATGGAATTCGCCCCGGCGTCACCGTCACTTCGACTTCGATTTCGACCTCGATTGGCGAGCACGGATTGTGGGGCTGCTTTCGCGGCTGCGGCAATGGTGTGTCATCCCTAAGCTGGGTGGTGTCCGTGCACACGATCGGTGTCAGCGCAGGAACAGCCGGTAGACCGGGTTGTCGGTTTCGTCGACGCACGGATAGGCGAGGCCTTCGAGGAACGCCTTGAAGGCCTTCTTGTCACCGCGCGGCACCTGGATGCCGACCAGGATGCGGCCGTAGTCGGCGCCCTGGTTGCGGTAGTGGAACAGGCTGATGTTCCAGTCCGGGTGCATCGACGACAGGAAGCGCATCAGCGCGCCCGGGCGTTCGGGGAACACGAAGCGGTACAGCCGCTCCTCGCGCGCGAGTTCGCTGCGCCCGCCCACCATGTGGCGCACGTGCTGCTTGGCCAGTTCGTCGTCGGTCAGGTCGATGGTGTCGAAGCCGTGCTTGCCGAAGCTGCGCGCGATCTTCGCCGACTCGCCGCGGTTGCTGGTGGCCAGGCCGACGAACACATGCGCCTGGTTCGCATCCGAGATGCGGTAGTTGAACTCGGTGACGCTGCGCGCGCCGATCAGCTCGCACAGGCGGCGGAAGCTGCCGTGCTCCTCGGGGATCGTCACCGCGAACAGCGCCTCGCGCTCCTCACCGACCTCGGCGCGCTCCGCGACGAAGCGCAGCCGGTCGAAGTTCATGTTCGCGCCGGTGGTGATCGCGACCAGCGTGCGACCCTTCAGCTTGTGCGTCTCGGCGTACTGCTTGATGGCCGCCACGCCGAGCGCGCCGGCCGGCTCGAGGATGCTGCGGGTGTCCTGGAACACGTCCTTGATGGCGGCGCAGGCCGCGTCGGTGTCGACGAGCACGAAGTCGTCGACCAGCTCGCGCGTCAGCCGGAAGGTCTCTTCGCCGACCAGCTTGACGGCCGTGCCGTCCGAGAACAGGCCCACGTCGCTCAGCTGCACGCGCTTGCCGGCCTTGACCGAGCGCACCATCGCGTCGGAGTCGGACGTCTGCACGCCGATCACCTTGATCTCGGGCCGCACCGCCTTGATGTACGCGGCGATGCCGGCGATCAGGCCGCCGCCGCCGATCGCGACGAACACCGCGTCGATCGGACCCTGGTGCTGGCGCAGGATCTCCATCGCGATGGTGCCCTGGCCGGCGATCACGTCGGGGTCGTCGAACGGGTGCACGAAGGTGAGGCCGCGGGCCTTCTCGAGTTCCAGCGCGTGCACGTAGGCGTCGGAGTAGCTGTCACCGTGCAGCACGACCTCGCCGCCGAGGGCGCGCACCGCGTCGATCTTCACGCGCGGCGTCGTCACGGGCATCACGACGACGGCCTGGCAGCCAAGCTTGTGGGCGCCGAGCGCCACGCCCTGCGCATGGTTGCCGGCCGAGGCGCAGATCACGCCGCGCTTCAGCGCCACGCTGTCCAGGTGGGCCATCTTGTTGTAGGCGCCGCGCAGCTTGAAGCTGAATACCGGCTGGCTGTCCTCGCGCTTGAGCAGCACCTGGTTGCCGACGCGCTTCGAGAGGCTGCGTGCGGTCTCGAGCGGCGTCTCGTCGGCCACGTCGTAGACCTTGGCCGTCAGGATCTTCTGCAGGTAATCGGACAGGCCGAGCGGCGAGCCGGCGGCTCTGGCGGGCGCGGGGCGCGCTGGGCGCGATGTCTTCGGGCGAGCGGCGCCGGCCATCGGGGGGACTCCTCGGAGCGGTTGTTCTGGGGGCGCCGGATGATACGTCAGTGGTCGCCAACCGCTCGGCCCCGGCGCACGGCTGGCGTGCAGGCAGAAAAAAGCCCAAGTCATTGCTGACTTGGGCTGAATCCACCAATGGAGGAGGTGGAGGAGACAAACGGTGATGTCCCGGAAGACATCGATTGCGCGAGTGTAGCTGCAGTCATGTTGCGCCGCAATATGGGCGAGGGGCTTCGGCGACGCTGCCGGGCGTGGGGTTGTGACGGGATGCACAATGCCGGTCGCCCGTTGCGGCGGATGTGGCGGTTTTGCGAAGGCCTGGAGTCAGACGATGGAATGCACGATCAACTGGATGCCCGCGACCGGGATGGGCATGGTGGCCGAGACCGGCAGCGGCCATGTGCTGCTGATGGACGGCGCGCCCGACGGCGGCGGCCGCAACCTCGCGCCGCGCCCGATGGAGACGGTGCTCGCCGGCACCGGAGGCTGCACCGCCTACGACGTGGTGCTGATCCTGAAGCGCGGCCGCCACGAGGTGACCGGCTGCCAGGTGAAGATGCAGGCCGAGCGGGCGCCGGCCGACCCGAAGGTCTTCACGAAGATCCACCTGCACTTCACTGTCAGCGGCAAGGGCTTGCCGGCGCAGGCGGTCGAGCGGGCGATCCAGATGTCGCACGACAAGTACTGCTCGGCCACCATCATGCTGGCGAAGACGGCCGAGATCACGACCAGCTTCGAGATCGTCGACGCCTGATCGCCGTCAGATGTGGTGAGCGGTGGCCGTCATGACGCGCGCCGCCAGGCGCATCGCGGTGCGCACCGGCCACGGCAGCGTGATGCCGCCGGCCGCGCTGGCGTCGTCCGCGTGGCGGGCTTCGTCGTCCTTCATCTGCTGCACGATGGCGCGTGACGCGTCGTCGGCGGCGGGCAATTGCTCGTCGTGGCCGGCCAGGTGCGCCTCGACCTGGCGTTCGGTCTCGACGATGAAGCCCAGGCTGATGCGGTCGCCCGCCAGGCCGGCCGCCCAGCCGATGCCGAAGGCGCCGGCGTACCACAGCGGGTTCAGCAGGCTGCGGTGGGTCTGCAATTCGACGAGCCGCTGGTGCGTCCACGACAGGTGGTCGGCCTCTTCGCGGGCCGCCGATTCGCAGTGTGCGCGCAACGCCGGATCGCGCGCCGTCAGCGCCTGCGCCTGGTAGAGCGCCTGGGCGCAGACCTCGCCGACGTGGTTGACGCGCATCAAGGCGCCGGACAGCTGCTGTTCGGCGCGTGTGAGGGCCGGCAGCGTGCGGGCCGGCGTGGGCTTGGAGGCGGCGCCGGGTGTCGGCGCGGCCAGGGTCCTGAGGGCGCTGTCGGCGGCGCCCAGCCAGCGATCGAGGGGCGACAGCGAGCGGCCGGGAGGTGCGATGGAAGGCATGTGCGCAGGATACCGAACGGGCGTCCGCGCCGGCATGCGCCAGCGCAGCAAGCACGCTTTCATGTCGATTCCGTGCACGTTGTGCTCAGACAACACAAGCCCCCAATGCAGCGCCACGAGCCTTTGCTTACATGCCGCGCTCTGGTGCAATACGCCAACTTCCACTGAGGAGGTTGGCTCGGTCTGTCCCCGGCGGGGATTCTGGTGACCGGGACCTCTTGTTCAACTTAGGAGATCGTCGCAATGAAAAAATCTCTACTCGTTCTCGCAGCTCTGGGCGCGTTTGCCGGTGCAGCTTCGGCGCAATCGTCGGTCACGCTGTTCGGTATCCTGGACGTCGGCGCCCGTTACACCAAGAACGGCGACCAGAAGCTGAAGACGCTGAGCACCGACGGCATCAACAGCAGCCGTCTGGGCTTCCGTGGTGTCGAAGACCTGGGTGGCGGCCTGAAGGCTGGTTTCTGGCTGGAATCGGCCGTGAATCCGGACTCCGGCACGGCCAACTCGACGCGCTTCTGGCACCGTCGTTCGACCGTCAGCCTGATCGGCAACTTCGGTGAAATCCGTGCCGGCCGCGAACTGACCGCAACCTTCACGGGCTTCGCCGACTACGACACCTTCGGCACCAACGGTGTCGCCGACGTGGGCCACTTCAACGCTGCCAGCACCGTCGGTGCCGGCAACGTCGATACGGTGACCCGTTCGGACAACATGGTCAGCTACTACACGCCGGCCCTGGGTGGCTTCTACGCTCGCGCGTCGGTCGCCGCCGGTGAAGGCGTCAACGGCAAGAAGCACATCGCTGGCCGCCTCGGCTACGCTGCTGGCCCGCTGGACGTTTCGGGCACCTACGGCACCACCGAGAACATCACCGACGGCGAGAAGTACAAGAAGGGCATCATCGGCGCTTCGTACGACTTCGGTGCCGTGAAGGTCCTGGGCTTCGGCGCTCAAGCCAAGTACCTCGACGCGAAGCAGAACGTGATCCAGATCGGCGCTTCGGTGCCGGTGGGCCCGAGCACCTTCCGTGCTGGCTACGTCCGCGTCGACATGAAGGGCACGAACGCTGCTGGCGCGAGCATCGATGCCAACGATGCCAACCAGTTCGCTGTCGGCTACCAGTACGACCTGTCCAAGCGCACCGCGCTGTACAGCACGTTCGCGTCGATCAAGAACAAGGGTGCTGCCACCTACACGGTGCAAGGCACGACCGCGACGGCTTCGTCGCCGGCTCTGCCCTTCATCTCCGGTGGCCAGAAGTCGCAAGGCTTCGAAGCCGGTATCCGCCACTCGTTCTGATCGCAGCGGCACGGCTTGCCGTGCCACTCTGATGCAGTTCGTTCAAAGGCCGCCTTCGGGCGGCCTTTTTCATGGGCGTGTCGCCTGAGTGACACGAATTGACACAACAAGAACGAACCAGGCTTCGTCGCAATCAAGGTTTACGCCAGTGAACGCGTAGCAACAGGAAAGCGCACGACCGTGCTGCTTCAATGACAATTCCTGCAACAAGAAGTTCGCTACCGACAACAGGAGACAACTGTGAGAAAGACGATCTTGGTGACTGCGGCGCTCGCTGCAATGGGTTCTTCGGCATTCGCGCAGTCGAGTGTCACGATCTACGGCATCGTCGACGTGGCGGTGCGGCACACGTCGAACGAGCAGAACGCGGGGGGGGCCGAAGCCGGCATGTGGCGCGAAATCGGCGGCGGCATGTCGCAAAGCCGACTCGGCATCAACACCGTCGAAGACCTCGGTGGCGGCATGAAGGCGCTGGTCAACCTGGAGCACCGGCTGCTGCCTGACAACGGCACCCAGCCCGGTGCTCAGTTCTGGCAGCAATCCTGGGTGGGCTTGCAGACCGGCTTCGGTCGCGTGACCCTGGGCCGCCAGTACAACGTGCTGTTCGACGTCGTCACCAGCACCTACGCGTCCTACCCCTATTCGCCGTACTTCGAGGCCTACAAGCCGGAGATCGGTTTCGCGGTGGGCGCGCGCGCTGACAACATGGTCAAGTACCTGATCGAAGTCGGCCCGGTGCGCGCTGCGCTGCAGGTGTCGGCCGGAGAAGGTTCGGCCACCGGTGGGAAAACCGTGGGCGGCTACCTGCGCTATTCGGACAGCGGCATCGGTGCCGGCGTGGGCTACGAAGAATACGAGTTCGCCTCGGAGAAGAAGTTGAAGGCCACGACCTTCGGTGCGTCGTACAAGACGGGCCCCTGGTACTTCAATGTCGGCTGGGGCGAGAACAAGGTCGACGCGGGCCTGACGGCCACCGACAGGGCGACGCTCGGTGCCTTCTGGACCGGCTCCGCCAACGGCGGCTTTGGCGGCGCGGCCTTCCTGGCCGCCGACAAGCGCCAGATCTGGAGCGTCGGCACCAACTTCCAGGCCACGACCGAACTGAACCTTGGCATCCACTATTTCCATGCGAAGCAAAGCGGGCCGCTTGCATCGGCCGATGCCACCGCGAAATTCCTGACCGCCGCTGCCGACTATGCGCTGTCGAAGCGCACCGACGCCTACCTCGAAGCCGACACCACCAAGCTGAGCGGCAATGTCAGCCTGAACGGTGCCGGCGGCGCGGCCAACGGGGCCCAGAAGCGCAATGGCTTCACGATCGGGCTGCGCCACCGCTTCTGATCGACGACCTCCATCGCCAGCCAGGGCCGCCTCCGAGCGGCCCTTTTTCATGCATGCGCGCCCCCGGGCCCCTCGTTTGCCCGAGGCGGTTCGGAAGTTGCTTCGGAAGTAAAGTCACGCGGCACCTTTCGGGACCTTTCTCACCCACGCATGCTCGCTTTCATCATTCGCCGGTTCCTGCAGGCCATCGTCGTGATGCTGTCGGTGGCCTTCATCTCCTTCATGCTGTTCCAGTACGTCGGCGACCCGGTCACCAACCTGCTCGGCCAGGAGGCCACGCCCGCCCAGCGTGCACAGCTGCGCGCCGATCTGGGGCTCGACAAGCCGTTTCCGATCCAGTTCGCACGCTTCGTCGGCAATGCGGTGCAGGGCGAGTTCGGCCTCAGCCTGCGCCAGGGCCGCAAGGTCTCGTCGCTGATCGTCGAACGGCTGCCGGCGACGCTCGAGCTGTCGCTGGTGGCAGCCGTCATTGCGCTCGCGGTCGGCATTCCGTTCGGCGTCTATGCCGCGCTGCGCCGTGGCAGCGCGCTGTCGCAGGGCCTGATGACGCTCTCGCTGCTCGGCGTCTCGCTGCCCACCTTCCTGATCGGCATCCTGCTGATCTACGTCTTCGCCGTCACGCTGAAGTGGCTGCCGAGCTTTTCACGCGGCGAGGTGGTCGCCTTCGGTTCGTGGACCTCGGGTTTCTTCACGGTCGACGGCTGGCGCCACCTGATCCTGCCGTCGATCACGCTCGCGGCCTTCCAGTTGACGCTGATCATGCGGCTCGTGCGCTCGGAGATGCTCGAGGTGCTGCGGGCCGACTACATCCGGTTCGCGCGTGCACGCGGCCTGCCGAACCGGGTCGTCTATTTCTCGCATGCGCTGCGCAACACGCTGGTGCCGGTGATCACGATCACCGGGCTGCAGCTGGGTGCACTGATCGCGTTCGCCATCATCACCGAGCAGGTGTTCCAGTGGCCCGGCATGGGGCTGCTGTTCATCCAGGCCGTCACGTTCGCCGACATCCCGGTGATGGCGGCCTACCTCTGCCTGATCGCGTTGATCTTCGTCGTGATCAACCTGGTCGTCGATCTTCTCTACTTTGCCGTCGACCCGCGCCTGCGCGTCGAGCGCACGGCAGGAGCCCACTGATGATGCGCGAATCTGCCCCCCTGGCCGCGTCGGGTGCCTACCAGCGGCTGGCCGGCTGGCAGCCCGAGTTGATGGCGTTCCGCCGCGACCTGCATGCCCACCCGGAGCTGGGTTTCGAGGAGGTGCGCACCGCCTCCAAGGTGGTCGAGGCGTTGCGCGTGTGCGGCGTCGACGAGGTCCACACCGGCATCGGCAAGACCGGCGTGGTCGGCGTGATCCGCGGCAGCCGCCCGGCTGGTGCGCACGGCGCGAAAGCCATCGGCCTGCGTGCCGACATGGACGCGCTGCCGATGCGCGAAGAGAACGACTTCCCGTGGCGATCGGCCACCCAGGGCCTGATGCACGGCTGCGGCCACGACGGCCACACCGCGATGCTGGTGGGCACGGCGCGCTACCTGGCCCAGACCCGGCAGTTCGCCGGCGACGCGGTGCTGATCTTCCAGCCTGGCGAAGAAGGCTTCGCCGGCGCGAAGGCGATGATCGACGACGGCCTGTTCGACCGCTTCCCGGTCGATTCGGTCTACGCGATGCACAACTGGCCGAGCATGCAGCCCGGCACGATCGGCCTGAATATGGGCGCGATGATGGCGGCGGCCGACCGCATCGAGATCACCGTCAACGGCCGCGGCGGCCACGGTGCGCACCCGTACATGGCGATCGATCCGGTGCTGGTCGCCGCGCACATCATCACCGCGGCGCAAAGCCTGGTGTCGCGCAACGTCAATCCGCTCGACAGCGCCGTCGTGAGCCTGTGCGCGATGCAGGCCGGCGACCTGGGCGCGTTCAGCGTGATCCCCCGCCAGGCGAAGCTGATGGGCACCGTGCGCACGTTCAAGCGCGAAGTGCAGGACCTGATCGAGGAGCGCCTGGGCCGCCTCGCCGAATCGGTCGCGCTCGGTTTCGGCGCGACCGCCAGCCTCGACTACCAGCGCGTCTACCCGGCGACGATCAACACGCCGCGCGAGGCGGCCTTCGCGGCCGATGTCGCAGCGAGCCTGGTCGGCGAGGACAAGGTGGTGCGCGAGCTCGTGCCGAGCATGGGCGCCGAGGATTTCTCGTTCATGCTGCAGGCCCGCCCCGGCGCCTACCTGCGCATCGGGCAGGGCGGCGAGGGCGGCTGCTTCCTGCACAGCACGCGCTACGACTTCAACGACGAGATCCTTCCGCTCGGCAGCGCCCTGCTCGCGACCCTGGTCGAGCGCGCGATGCCGCTGTAGCCGCCTCCACCTGCCGCGGCCGCGCTGCCGGCCGCCGCGCCACCCCGACGTTCGTTCATCCCCCAAGGAGTCCACGATGAAGCTGAAACCCACCCTGCTTGCGGCTGCGCTGTTCCTGTCGTGCGGCATGGCCGGTGCCGTGACCCTGCGCGTCGCCAACCAGGGCGATGCGCAGTCGATGGACCCGCATTCGCTGAACGAGACGCTGCAGCTCACCTTCACCGGCAACGTCTACGAGCCGCTGATCGGCCGCGACAAGAAGCTCGCGCTCGCGCCGATCCTCGCCACCGAATGGAAGCAGACCTCGCCGACGGTGTGGCGCTTCGAGCTGCGCAAGGGCGTGACCTTCCACGACGGCACGCCGTTCAGTGCCGACGACGTGGTGTTCTCGCTGAAGCGCGCGGCCGGCGAGGGCTCCGACATGCAGAGCTACACCTCGCCCTTCAAGGAGGTGCGCAAGGTCGGCCCGCTGACGGTGGAGATCGAGACGCTCGCGCCGTTCCCGATCCTGCCGGACGTGCTGACCAACGTCTTCATGATGAGCAGGAAGTGGTGCGAGGACAACAAGGCCGTGATCCCGGTCGATCGCCGCAAGGGCATCGAGAACACCGCGAGCTTCAAGGCCAACGGCACCGGCCCGTTCCGGCTGAAGGAGCGCCAGCCGTCGGCGCGCACCGTGCTGGTCCGCAACGGCACCTGGTGGGGCAAGGTCGAAGGCAATGTCGACGAGGTGATCTTCACGCCGATCGGCAGCGCCCCCACGCGCGTCGCGGCGCTGCTGTCCGGCGAGGTCGACGTGATCGAGCCGGTGCCGCTGCAGGACATCGATCGCATCAAGTCGTCGCCGAACCTGAAGGTGTCGCAGGGCCCCGAACTGCGCACGATCTTCCTCGGCATGGACCAGAAGCGCGACGAGTTGCAGTTCTCGAGCGTCAAGGGCAGGAACCCGTTCAAGGACAAGCGCGTGCGCCAGGCCTTCTACCAGGCGATCGACATCGAGACGATCAGGAACCGCGTGATGCGCGGTGCATCGCTGCCGTCGGCGCTGATGGTGGGGCCGGGCATCCGCGGCTTCACGCCGGAGCAGAACAAGCGCTTGCCGTATGACGTCGACGCGGCGAAGAAGCTGCTGGCCGAGGCCGGCTACCCGGCCGGCTTCGAGGTCGGCCTGAACTGCCCGAACGACCGCTACGTCAACGATGCCGACATCTGCCAGGCGGTGGCCGCCAACCTCGCGCGCATCGGCGTGAAGGTGAACCTGCAGACCGAGACCAAGAACACCTATTTCCCGAAGATCCTGCGCCGCGACACCAGCTTCTACCTGCTGGGCTGGACGCCGAGCACCTACGACGCCCACAACGCGCTGACCTCGCTGATGGCCACGCCGACCGACAAGGGCCAGGGCCAGTTCAACCTCGGCTCGTACAGCAATCCGAAGGTCGACGAACTGACGCTGAAGATCCAGAGCGAGACCGACCAGGCGAAGCGCAACGCGATGATCAAGGAGGCGTTCGAGCTGCATGCCAACGATGTCGGCCACATCCCGTTGCACCAGCAGGCGCTCGCCTCTGCGATGAAGAAGAACGTCGACATCGTCCAGCTGCCCGACAACTTCATGCCCTACAAGTGGGTGGTCGTGAAATGAAGTCGGCGTTGCGGAGGTTCTTCGACGGCGACCTCTGGTACAGCTTCCGCCGCTCGCCGACCGCGATGGTGGCGGCGGTCGTCGCCTTCACCTGCATCTTCTGCGCGCTGTTCGCCGAACTGGTCGCGCCGCACAACCCGATGGACCTTGCCACGCTGGAGCTCGCCGACTCGCGGCTGCCGCCGGCCTGGCTGCCCGAAGGCAGCTCGAAATACCTGCTCGGCACCGACGACCAGGGCCGCGACATCCTGTCGGCGCTGATGTACGGCTCGCGCATCTCGCTGCTGGTGGGCGTCGCCTCTGTGCTGGTGTCGCTCGCGGTCGGCGTGTCGCTCGGGCTGCTGGCCGGTTTCGTCGGCGGCAAGACCGATGCCTTCATCATGCGGCTGTGCGACGTGATGCTGTCGTTCCCGTCGATCCTGGTCGCGCTGCTGATCGACGGCATCGGACGGGCGGTGTTCCCGAATGCGCACGAAGGCCTCGCGTTCGCGGTGCTGATCGTCGCGATCTCGCTGACCGGCTGGGTGCAGTACGCGCGCACGGTGCGCGGCTCGACGCTGGTCGAGCGCAACAAGGAGTACGTGCAGGCAGCGCGCGTGATCGGCGTGCCGACGCTGCGCATCATGCGGCGCCACGTGCTGCCCAATGTCACCGGGCCGGTGATGGTGCTGGCGACCATCCAGGTGGCGTCGGCGATCCTGATCGAGGCCACGTTGTCTTTCCTCGGCGTCGGCGTGCCCCCGACCTCGCCGTCGCTCGGCACGCTGATCCGTGTCGGCAACGACCTGCTGTTCTCCGGCGAGTGGTGGATCACGCTCTACCCCGGCGCGATGCTGGTGATGATCGCGCTGAGCGTGAACCTGCTCGGCGACTGGCTGCGCGATGCGCTGAATCCGAAGTTGCGATGAGCGCCTCCATGACTGCCTTGCTCGAAGTGAAGAACCTGCGCGTCGAGTTCCCGACGCGGCGCGGCACGCTGGTGGCGCTCGACGACGTCTCGTTCGACATCGCGCCCGGCGAGATCCTCGGCGTGGTCGGCGAATCGGGGGCCGGCAAGTCGCTGACCGGTGCCGCGATCATCGGCCTGCTCGACCCGCCCGGCCGCGTGGCGTCCGGCGAGATCCGCTTCCAGGGCCGGCGCATCGACAACCTGCCGTACGAGCAGATGCGCCGCATGCGCGGCAAGCACATCGGCGCGATCTTCCAGGATCCGCTGACCTCGCTGAATCCGTTGTTCACCGTCGGCCGCCAGCTCGTCGAGACGATCCGGACCCACCTGCCGCTCGATGCGGCGCAGGCACGGCAGCGCGCCATCGAGCTGCTGAAGGAGACCGGCATCCCGGCCGCCGAGGCGCGCATCGACCAGTACCCGCACCAGTTCTCCGGCGGCATGCGCCAGCGCGTGGTGATCGCGCTCGCGCTGGCCGGCAACCCGCAGCTGATCGTCGCCGACGAGCCGACCACCGCGCTGGACGTGTCGATCCAGGCGCAGATCATTTCGCTGCTGAAGCGGCTGTGCAAGGAGCACGGTGCGGCGGTGATGTTGGTCACGCACGACATGGGCGTGATCGCCGAGACCTGCGACCGCGTCGCGGTGATGTACGCCGGCCGCGTGGCCGAGATCGGCCCGGTGAACGACGTGATCCATGCGCCGGCGCATCCCTACACCGCCGGGCTGATGGGCTCGATCCCCGCGATGGACCTCGACCGCGAGCGCCTGCTGCAGATCGACGGCGCGATGCCGCGGCTGAACGCGATTCCGCCCGGCTGTGCGTTCAATCCGCGCTGCCCGAAGGCCTTCGGGCGCTGTCGTGAAGAACGCCCCGACCTGCTCGAAGCCGGGGCGACCCGGGCCGCCTGCTGGCTTCACGACAGGTCGGTGGCAGCCGTCGCAGGGGGCGCGCGATGAACGTGCTCGTGGAAGTGCGCGACCTGGTGAAGACCTTCGACGTCTCGGCACCGTGGCTGAACCGCGTGATCGAACGCAAGCCGCGCCAGCAGGTGCATGCGGTGGACGGCGTCAGCTTCTCGATCGAACGTGGCACCACGCTCGCGCTGGTGGGCGAATCGGGCTGCGGCAAGAGCACCGTCGCGCGGCTGCTGGTGGGCCTGCAGGCGCCGACCGCCGGCGAGGTGCATTTCGGCCACAAGAACATCGCGCTGACGCTGGCCAGCCAGGAGGCGGCCGCGTTGCGCCGGCGCATGCAGATGATCTTCCAGGATCCGTTCGCAAGCCTGAACCCGCGCTGGAAGGTGCAGCAGATCGTCGCCGAGCCGCTGACCGAGCACGGGCTGATCACCGACCGGGCGCAACTGAAGGCCAAGGTCGGCGAGCTGCTGCAGTCGGTCGGCCTCGCGAGCGGGGACATGGAGAAGTTCCCGCACCAGTTCTCCGGCGGGCAGCGGCAGCGCATCTCGATCGCACGGGCACTGGCCACCGAGCCGGAGTTCCTGGTCTGCGACGAACCGACCTCGGCGCTCGACGTCTCGGTGCAGGCCCAGGTGCTCAACATCATGAAGGACCTGCAGCGCAGCCGCGGGCTGACCTACCTGTTCATCTCGCACAACCTCGCGGTGGTGCGGCACGTCAGCGACCAGGTGGGCGTGATGTACCTCGGCCGCGTCGTCGAGCTGGCGCCGAAGGCGGAGCTCTTCGCGCGGCCGCGGCACCCGTACACGCGCATGCTGCTGGATGCGATTCCGGACATCGCGATGAGCGGGCGGGCCCGCACGCCGGTGCAGGGCGAGGTGCCGAATCCGCTGAGCCCGCCGAGCGGCTGTTCGTTCCACCCGCGCTGCCCGCATGCGAACGAGCGTTGCAAGCTGGAGCGGCCGGCGCTGTTGTCGCTCAACGGCATCCAGGTGGCCTGCCACGCGGTGGCAGAGGGGCGGATCTAGGCCTGGCGGGGCGGCAGGTGCTCGCCGGCAAACAGCGCGGCAGCGTCTTCGCGGTCGCGGATCAGCCAGGCCTGCGAGCCCGACACCAGCACCTCGGCCGCGCGCGGCCGGGTGTTGTAGTTGCTGGCCATGCTCATGCCGTAGGCGCCGGCGGACAGCACCGCGACGCGGTCGCCGGGTTGCACGGCCAGGGCACGGTCGCGCCCGAGCCAGT
>Ga0075370_10000355_pt1 | contig 16706 bp, 15 predicted proteins | sample EndMethybrTD3035_FD_71398 | JGI IMG/M metagenome (GOLD analysis project Ga0075370, IMG submission 71398) | Populus endosphere microbial communities from Tennessee, USA - Endosphere MetaG P. TD hybrid TD303-5 | ecosystem: Host-associated > Plants > Roots > Endosphere | place: USA: Tennessee... | reverse complement strand
CCCCTACCCGACACTACAAGACCCCAATCGGATTTTAAATTCGCGGATTCAAGCCAGCATCCCAGAGTTTTGCGCCTCGTTCCAAGCATCCACCGATCCTCAGTGGCTAGCCGCCTGGCAAGAGCTGGATCGGGAAATCACCTTTAAAATCGAATCCTTCTTTAAAGAGGACGCCTCCTTTACAGAAGCTCATGCGATGCGCGCTCTTTCTCAATCTCTCCCGCCCGATTGCGCCGTTTTCCTAGGAAATGGGATGCCCATTCGCGATGCCGACCATTTTCTTTTTCCTCCGAAAACGAAAGGCTATTTTGGAAATCGAGGTCTTTCTGGAATCGACGGCAATATTGCGACGGCTGCCGGTCTTTCCGAAGGGTTGCAAAGCCCTCTCTTAGCCTTTATCGGGGACCAGGCCACCTTGCACGACCTGAATTCTCTTCCCCTTTTAAAAAAAAGCAAACATCCCATTTATCTAGTCGTTTCGAATAATTTCGGCGGCGGGATATTCTCCCATCTCCCCATCTCCAAATCCCCTCATTTCGAAGAACTTTTCGCTGCCGCTCATACCTGGCATTTTCAGGATGCAGCTAAGATGTTTGAAATCCCTTATCTCCGTTTGGAAAATCCTTCTGAAAAAGAACTGAAGGAAATTCTTCTTTCTTCTCACTCTTTTTTGATTGAATGGATCACCGACCGACAAGTAAACTGCCTTTTTCAAAAAAAATTAACCCATTATTTAACCTCAAACTTGAAGGTGTTGCAATGATCAGTGTCAGTAGCCCAGGAACTCTAAGCGTTCACGGAGCTGTCTTGTCAGATACAGATATTGAGAGCGATATTAAATGGGTGCGAAGCAAAATTCCACCGAATTACTTACCAAAGAACTTTTTCAATGAATTAGTGAAGTTTTCACATCAAATAACTCCACAAGGAGGAAAGCCCCCTCAAGCTGCGGAAGCCAATCGTGTTTCAATTTCCGAATTGCAGCCGTGCGTACAAAAAATGACCGATCTACTTGACTAAATAAAACCTTTTCTTACAGAGCAATCTTTTCTGATTGAAATCATCACAGACCGGAAAGAAAACTACTGATTCCAAAAAGAACTCACTGAACTTTTAAAACATAATGAGAGAGCTTTCACATGACAAAAATTTACGGAGCTACCATTCCTCATGAGGTAGCGCGTGATGATTACCTGCAGATTTTATCCAAGTTATATGGAAAAAAATCTAATGCATCCAATCCCTCTTCTGTCCAATCGAATCCGAGATCAGCCCTAAAAGAAAGAGACCTGAAGCACATTCAACCCTTCACGTATGAACAATTTAGAGAGTTTGTATCAGGAAAAAAAATACAAGAAGCCTTTAAATCCGCCGAAACCATGACTGATCAAACTTATTCGAAAGCTGTCGAATTTGCTCTCAAAAAAAAACCCAGCCTGGCTCTTCGTTTGATTTCACACCGAGCTCCCATGGAAAGTGAGGTTTTGGATAGAGAAATCCAAAACATCTCTCACTCTTGTCCAGTTTTGAGAAGTCAACTCATGGAAGCCATGAGAAAACAGAATCGTTTAATTGCACAATCAGATCGATGTTTAGAGGCTTATCTTCAAACGATGAGCTCACTGATCATCGCTGCGGCGACGATTGGTGCTGCTTACGTGCTGTTAAAGTGAACCTCCCGATTGTTTTTTTGCATGGTTTTTTAGGGACGAAAGAGGACTGGGATCCTGTTTGTTCTTATTTAAAGGAATTTTCCTGTTTCCGATGCGATCTTCCCGGTCATGGGGAAGAACCTTTTTCGGAAGAGTTCCATTTGAAGATCGATGCGGAACGCTTTGTCTTAGTGGGTTATTCAATGGGTGGAAGGCTTGCGCTTCAATACGCTGCTAAAAATCCTAAGCGTGTGGCGGATCTCATTCTGATTTCCACTCATCCAGGACTCCAATCTGAAAAAGAAAAACAAGAGCGTCAGGCTCTCGATGCTCAATGGGCCAAGCTTCTTTTTGAACTTCCGATTGACGAGTTCCTTTCCCGTTGGTACGATCAATCCCTTTTCCATCCTTTCAAACCTGATTTGTCGATGAGAAAAAAGCAAAATAAAGAAAATTTAGCCGCCGCATTGATGCATTACAGTTTAAGCAAGCAGCCCCGATACGACGTGGGAAGGGCGCTCATTTTAGTGGGTGAAAGGGATCTGAAATTCCGAAATCTCCATCCGGATTGCATCCTGATTCCTAACGCCGGACATATGGCCCATTTAGAAAATCCGAAAGCGGTCGCAGAAGCTATCAAAAAAAGGATCTCCTCATGATTCCCTGGATACCGATCAAAGTTTATAAAGACATCAAATACCACAAATATCAAGGGATCGCCAAGATCACCATCAACCGGCCTGAAGTCCGAAATGCCTTCCGCCCTTTGACAGTGGATGAAATGAGCGAAGCGCTCAATGATGCGCGCAACGATCCCGAAATCGGCGTCGTTATTTTAACTGGGGAAGGAAAAGAGGCCTTTTGCTCCGGCGGGGATCAAAAAATCCGCGGCGACGCAGGCTACTCCGATTTACAGGGAACCCATCGATTGAATGTCCTCGATTTTCAAAGACAAATGCGCACTTGCCCCAAACCCATCGTCGCCATGATCGCAGGGTATGCCATAGGCGGAGGCCACGTGCTTCACGTAATGTGCGACTTGAGTATCGCTGCAGACAATGCAATTTTCGGACAAACTGGACCTAAAGTCGGTTCTTTTGATGGAGGGTTTGGCGCAAGCTATCTGGCTCGGATCGTGGGACAAAAAAAAGCCCGCGAAATCTGGTTCCTTTGCCGCCAATACAACGCTCAGCAGGCGCTCGACATGGGGCTAGTCAATTGCGTCGTCCCTTATGAAAAATTGGAAGAAACAACGGTGCAGTGGTGCAAGGAAATGCTTGTACACTCTCCTATTGCCCTCCGCTGTTTGAAAGCAGGGCTGAATGCCGATTGCGATGGACAGACCGGATTGCAGGAACTGGCAGGAAATGCCACAATGTTGTTTTACATGACTGAAGAAGGACAAGAAGGACGCAATGCATTCCAAGAAAAAAGAAAGCCCAATTATGCACGTTTCCCCAAACGCCCCTAAAGCTTACTTTTTGACTGCGCGGCCCAAAACTTGGGCCGCTGGCCTATCCCCTGTTTGCATTGGGACCATTTGGGCCTCTCAGATGGGCTCGATCCGCATTTCCGTTTTTTTTCTCACCCTTCTTTTTTCTCTCTTGATTCAAATCGGGGCCAACTACGCCAATGATTATTTCGATTTCATCAATGGCGCCGATACTTCGCTTCGCAAGGGACCGAAACGGGCGACTCAAGAGGGATGGATTTCACCTCGAGCCATGAAAAATGCGACTTTTTTGATTTTTTGTTCCGCTCTTTTAATCGCCATTCCCCTCATGAAAATGGCCGGATTGTGGAGCTTAGGCGTAGCGCTTCTTTGCGTTCTGTTTGGCATTCTTTATACAGGAGGCCCAAAACCTCTCGGCTACTTAGGATTGGGAGAGCTTCTAGTTCTGATTTTTTATGGTCCTGTGGCTGTCTGCGGAACTTACTTCTTACAAACTTCTTCCCTTTCTCCGTCCATTTTCATCGTAAGCCTAGCTCCCGGTTTCTTAAGCTGCGCGATCCTCATCGCGAATAATTTGCGCGATGAAATCAGCGACCGTACCGTCGGCAAATGCACCCTCATCGTCCGCTTCGGACATCGTTTCGGCTGCTGGGAATATCTTCTTTCTTTGAGCGTCGCTTTTCTCATTCCTTTTCTATTGATTGTTTTTTATAAAGCTCCCGCTGCAATAGCCTTAACTTCTCTCGTTTTTTTCTTTATTCCTTTTTCTAAATTGCGGTCCCGAGATCCGCTGGTCCTCGCTTCCCTTCTTCCTGCCACCGCTTTCATTCTGATGCTTTATACTTTGATATTCAGCGCATGCCTAATTGCCTCTGCCCATTAAAAAACGCCGCCCGCGATGCTCCGAATCTAATAGCGATCCTCGGCAAAGGCTTTTCTCTCACTTTTTCAGAACTCGACCAGGCGGCTGATACCTATCGTGCGGAATTGCAACGAATCGGCCTTGCAGCCGGCCACCGCATCGTCACTTATCATCCAACGGATTGGCGCCTCATCGCTTTTTTCTTTGCCGTTTGGCGTCTTGGGGCCTCTATTTGCCCTCTCAATCTTCGGCTCCCCCCCCTTCAAATCTCCGACTCTCTTTCCCGTCTTTCTCCCGCTCTTTATCTGACAGACCTTTCTCTTCCATTCCAACCGTTACGCCCTATTCCTTCCTCCTCATTTTCCTCTCTCTTCCTCTTTACTTCAGGCACTACAGGCATTCCAAAAATCGCAGTTCATTCTCTCAACAGTCTTTTAACGAATGCTTCCAGCGCCGTCTCTGGCCTAGATCTGCAACCCAATGATCAATGGCTTTTGTCCTTGCCCCTATTTCATGTAGGAGGAATCGGCATCCTGTTACGCTGCATTTTAGCAAGGGCGACCCTCGTTTTAGATGAAAGAAGCCCCCAAATTACTCACCTATCTTACGTTCCTTCACAACTTTATAGGGCTTGGCCTACTTACCGAAATTTACGCTGCCTGCTATTAGGAGGAGCCCCGATCCACGCTTTTCCTTCTTGCCTTCCTCTCTATGCGACCTATGGTCTCACAGAAATGGGCTCCATTGTAACTGTGGGACGCAAACCTAACTCAATGCATCTTCTTTCAGGAAGAGAGATAAAAATTGCTGAAGATGGAGAAATCCTGGTTCGGGGCCCATGCCTTTTTCAAGGATACTGGGAACAAGACCGCATCCATCTGCCCATTGACGAGCAGGGCTGGTTTGCGACGAAAGATATCGGACGGTTTTGTCCCAAGGAAGGATTTGCAATCCTCGGAAGAAAAGATTGGCAGTTCATTTCGGGAGGAGAAAATATTCAGCCTGAAGAAATCGAACTCGAGCTACTCCGCTTGCCTGAAATCATCGATGCAGCAGTCATTGCGCTGCCCGATGCAGAATTCGGACAACGGCCAGCAGCAGTGATTCAAACAAGGTTTTCTAATTACACATTGCATCAAATGCAATCCGCTTTAAAACCTCGATTGCCTAAGTTTAAGATTCCAATAGCCCTCTTCATTTTCGATGAAATCCCTAAAAACGGACTGAAGACAGACCGTAAGAAAATTTTTGAATTAGTCACTCGGGAATTGTTAAATTAATTGATTTTTTCCCTAGTTAATATTCTAACAATCAAATGGATCGGAACACATCTGTGCAAAAAAAATGGCCTTATTTATAATCCGCTCCTTTGCCTAACATAATATGGCGCTAATATGACCTTGCAAACCCATCCTCTCCGGAGGATCTTTTCTCGATTTTTCCCCCGAAAAGTCTCTTCTTCCCTTCCCAGAGAAGCGGTTGAGGCAGACCTTTTGCCTGAAAATCAAAAAAAAGATTTAGCGCTCGAATACCTGCAAAAGGGCGAAATGGCTTTACTGCAAGGCAATCTCACAGCTCTTTCCCTCTTCGAAGCGGCATCAAACTTAGATCCTGAAAATCCCACCATCTGGTATCGGCAAGGACTTGCATTTTTTGAATATGGTTCCGAAGATGGCAAAGAAAAAGCCCTTTTGCTTGCCAGCAAATACTTTAAAATTGCCGTTCAAATGAAACCCAATTATTTCGATGCTTGGGTGGCCTGGGGCAATGTTCTCCTGCAGCTCGGCCGTTTTCATGAAGAACACCACTTTCTTTTAGAAGCAAAAGAAAAATATAAAAAAGGTCTTGAATTCGCGGCCGATCAGCCTCGCGAAATTCTGGCTGAATTGTACTGGGACTATGGCATTGTTTGGTCAGAAATTGCCCAACATTCCGGAGAGGCCCTGGATGTACGGCTAGCCATTGATGCGTTTCAAACTTCCAAGAGCTATCAAGAAAATCCTTCCCCTGAATTTTGGAATGATTGCGGCAAATCTTACCTGGAAATGGGCCTTTTAATTAACGATTCCCGCCTTTATATCCAATCGATCGAATACTTGCAGAAGGCGATCGCCGCCTCTCCGAATTATTTCGATGGTTGGATGTCGCTTGGGGAAGGCTATGCGCAGCTTTACATCAATACGATGGATGAGCGCTATGTCTCCAAAGCCTCCGATGCCTACGCATCTGCGGCCAAAATGGCCCCGCGCGATCCCGATGTATGGCTGGGGTGGGCTCAACTATTCGGTGAATCAGGACGCCATAACAACGATCCAAAATGCCTCCGCTTGAGTATTGAAAAATGCGCCCGCGCAGCCACTCTTGATTCAAAAAATTCCTTAATCACAAGCCAGTGGGTCGAATCGCTCTCGCTTCTCGGAGCCGCAACTTCCCGTCTGGATCTTTTGATTGAAGCGGAAAACAAAATCCTTAAAGCGACCGACCATTTTCCTGACGATCCAGAAATTTGGCATGCCTACGGCATCTGCTTGATTTCTTTCGGCAGGTACTATGAAGACGGCGAATACTATGAAATGGCAATTGAGAAACTCCAGTACGGACTTTCTTTAGACCGAACTGACGCCGAACTTTGGCACGCCCTAGGGACCGCTCATAAACATTATGCCGACCTCACAGACGATGAAGATCTCATCGAAAGAGCGAACCGCTTCCTTGCAAGGGCGATGGACCTCAAGCCCGCTTGTCCTGCTCTTCTTTTCGATGCTGCTAACGCCTTGTATCATTTTAGCGAAGTCCTGGACGATCTTCCCACATTGCAGCAGGCGATCTACCATTACGAAACGCTCTTGCAAAACTATAAGGCCGCCATCCTCCATCATCCTGACTGGCTGCACCACTATGCCCTTGCTTTAGAATGGCTCGGAGATTTCACGGAAGAAGAAGCCCACTATTCACGCGCAATTGAAATCTTTTCCCATGTCCTATTGATTGATCCCGATTTCCCTGAGATTCACCACCGGATCGCCCTTTGCTACGTCCAATTGGGCCATATTTCTGGAGAATCGGAGTTCTATAAGAGGGCCATCCACTTTTTCCGCTTGGCCATCCGCCAAGAAGAAGAAAACGATCAGATCTGGCTTGATTGGGGTCTTTGCTTAATCCACCTCGCCCATCACACGCTCGATTCCGATTTCATGAACCAGCTCTACATGGATGCAGAACAGAAAATCACCCGCGCTGGCCAATTCGGCAATCCGGGAGCCTATTACAATCTGGCCTGCCTCTATTCCATATTGGGACGGACTCAAGAAGCTATGGAACTCATCCACAAGGCTCTGACAGCCCGCTCCCTTCCCTACCTAGATGAATTGCTTGAAGACGATTGGCTGGATAATCTCCGGGCAACTACCGCCTTCGCCCAATTCCTGACCGCTTTGGAAGCCAAGCTCCAACAGACCCGCGAAGAATAGAAACTAAATTTATTAAATTAAATAAAAAAATATTTTAATTAGATTATAATAACAAAAAAACGTATTATTAACTTCAAAAAGAGGATTAATAATGTATTATGTTGAAAGAGTTGGATTAGCAGCTGCACAAGCCGCAGCCAAGCAACATGAAATTACTAATGCAGATGAAAGATTAATCCGGAAAGAACTCGTTCGGGTTTGGTCAAAAACTTTAAAAGAATATGCCAAACCAGGAAGAACTATTCCTCCAGTCGATACACTAAGAAAACAGCTGATCGACATTGGGACCGAAGCGGCTGTTGATGCGATTGTCCATGAACATTGGTTTGTCTTTGGATGGATGGTCCGAGACAAAATCCGAACTACCATTGAAAATGGCTTTGCTCGGTTCGATCTCGCCGATTTCATCGAAGATGTCAAAGAGACGCAGAGAAATCCTCAGATGCTCGAGCCTATGCTAAACAAAATCAAAAAATACGTTCTTGAAGAACTTTGATTTTTGCTAGCCTATTGCTATGGGCCATTTAAAAAATTTTACTTGGAATGAGTTTTCCTACGAATGGGAAACGGAACCTGATCCTGTTTCTTTGAAGAGGATCTTGATCGATTCATTTTCCCAATGCTACAAAGACCTTACCCCAGAAATGCTCCGCATCAAAACGGGCATACAAGAATGGCTTTCAGCCTATTTTAAAGAGACTTGGTTCGATCTATTAAAAAAAACAGACCACTATCTGCTAACTGCTAAACAGCAAAACCATCCCGTTGGCTGCGTCCTTTTCGATTTAACCAAGCAACCTGAAGAAATCTATATTGTCGAACTGGCAGTCGATCCCGCTTTTCAAAGAAAAGGAATCGGAAAACAACTCGTATTTTCCATTCGCCGCTCACTTCCAGAAACCAAAAAAATCGTCTTAATCACCAGAAAATTAAACCGGCAATCTTTAGCTTTTTATAGAACTCTTGGATTTAGAGAATGCGATTACATGCATCCCGGATATGACGGAGAACTTTATATAGGATTGGAATATCCGTTTCAGCAATTGTGATATGGAATGGGTGTCCATACGGACCCTCAGACAAGCCAAAGTTCTTTCTAATTTTAGCTAACTCTTTTGATGGCTCTACCACCAAAACCCAAAGTCTTTTCTTTCCTGTCTGAACCTTTTCCAACCGAAGTGGCTGAAATAAATATCTCCTTGCAAGCTCGGAAATTTCTTTAGGAGGGATCCCTTTCCATTCATTGTGTCGGATCACACTGATATGAGGTCCGATCCCGTAAAGTTTTTTGCAAGGCCGGATCAGCGGATCGATTTCCTTTAATTTATCAAAAAGAGTTCCCGCATAAGATTCGTCTAGTTTCAAATAAACAAAATCTTTTTTCTTGCATAAGGTCCCCTCATTTTTGCCTAGCTCTCTGGCCAATCGGGCAATCTGGTCCGATTTCCCAGAAGTGGTAGGCACAAATTTGGAGGGCAAAAACAATGAAGTAGAAATAGACTTTACAGCTTGCATAATTCAGAATATTACCAAAATAAATCATTTAAATAGATATAAAAATAAATTTAAAAATTAAATACAATTATTAAAATTGTTATAATAACTAATTATTATAAGGACTTCATGACTAGGCCGATCGATCAATCATCTATTTTTGAACGCGTGACTCAGTTTGGCAAAGAATGCTGCTCATTGGTTTTAAATCTCTCAAAAGTAGGATCCCATCTTCTAGTTCCTGATATTCCAGCCCTTTTTGCATCTCCTTGCAGAAAACAAATCGCCCCGAAATCTGATTTTGAAATTATCGATAGAAAATATTCTAAATTGAACAACCCCTTCAACAGGGAAGAATTATACGATAACCATACTTCGATTTTTTCTATCCCTGGATGTTCTTATGTATGGGCTGGAAAGGAAAATGAAGTTTGCTTTCGTTACGCCTTAGAAAATTATACAGAACTTCATCCCGAATTATGGGAGCCTTGGGAATTACCCAGAAATCCAGTTTCCGCTCTAAAAGGCTGGAGTCTGGTTTCTCCCTCAGATGCTGCTGTGGGAGATTTAATCTTTTATTTTAACAATCCGCAAAATTTCCCTAATATTTACGCAGAACATGTGGGCGTTATTTCTAAGGTGGAAGAGACAGGCAATGGAACACCTTCGCTTGTAATAACTTCCAAGTGGGGAAAACGCCCGATTTATGAACATAATACAAGTTCCGTTCCAAGCGATTACGGGAGTTACTTTCTTCTGATGCGAAGTCCTTTTAAGGAACAGGCCAAAAATTCTTTAAATGCAAAATTCATGGCCAGATATCCCAAATTCGTTCTTTTTTCCGCTCTATCAGCTATTGCTTTCGCAGGTTGGTATATACAACATCGCCTTTCCCATCCATCCCACAATTATGACTTTTGATTCCTTTAGAGGGTGTCTACTCTTTTAGGAAAAGAAAGATTTTGGGGTTTTGATCTTTTCTGTTACCATTTGTAGGTTAACTACCCTTAGAGAACCAACGTATGGATAAGCGCACTCTTCTTTTTATGATTTGTATCAGCCTCGCATTCTATGGCATCCAGGCTTGGTTTTCCCCTCAGCCTAGTCCGAAAGTCCAACAGGTGGCCGAAGAGCAGAAACTCCTCCCCAAAGAAGACACTCTTACCGCAGCTAAAAAAGAAATTTTCTCAAAGGACGAAACTCCTGACTCTTCTGAAGAAAAATTCTATGTTCTGGAAAACGACTACCAACAGCTGGTCTTCTCCACAATGGGCGGAAGCCTCGCCGAAATCAATCTTCCGATGAAAGGTTCTTCGAATAGCATTGTCAAAGAAATCGACATCGATCGTCAAATATTAAAAAACTCTCCTCAAAACGCCCGTTTTCCCCTTCATGCTTATTATACAGTTGGAAACGAATTGCATCAGGAAGGTCAGTTAGGCGGATATTATCCCCTTTTGCGGAGATCGATCTTAAATTCCGACGGCACCACGAAAAATTCCGTAGCTCCTCAATATTATGCTTTAAATATCGTAGGCAGCGATCCTCAAACCGCCAACATGAATTATCGGATGACGAAATTCGAACCGAATCTCATCCAATTCGAAGGCAAGAGCGGACAACGGAAAATCGTAAAAACTTATACGATCCCTCAAAAAGCAAGCGGCCCCTATTGTTTCAATCTTGAAATCAAGATCGATGGAGAAGCAAAAGGACTTTGGCTCAGCTCAGGCGTTCCCGATGCGGAACTTGTGGGAGGCTCCTATACCCCCCTCTTAAAATACCAAGTCACTCGCGGAAAAAATCAGGAAGTAGAAACCATCGACCTTCCTAAAAAAGCTCCTGTTCAAGTAACTAGCGTTGCAACCAATTGGATTAGCAATTGCAATGGATTCTTAGGAGTCATAGTTGACCCCCTAGATGAAATAGGACAAGGATATCAAGCCGTTCAAATCGATGGAGTCAGCCTTCCAACCCGTTTAAGCTTGGTCGATCCTTCCCACAGTCTCTATCCTCCCGCTAACTATCCGGGCTACGCCACATATCTTCCTATGAAAAGCGGCGTCCCCATGAATTTTCGGGTGTTTGCAGGTCCTTTCGACGACAAACTCTTAACACAATTAGACGCTGCTTTAGAAGATCCAAACCAAAACACCAATCCTGATTATGAATCCGCTCAAGGCATTTCAGGATGGTTTTCTTTCATATCGGAGCCTTTTGCCAAATTCCTCCTCATCTTGATGCAATTCTTTTACGCAATCACTCATTCCTGGGCTGCTTCAATCATCCTTTTGACAATTGCTCTCCGCGCCATGATGTACCCATTGAATGCTTGGTCGATCCGTTCTTCTATGAAAATGCAAGAACTCTCACCAAAAGTTAAAGCCGTCCAAGAAAAATACAAAAAAGACCCCAAGAAAGCGCAAATGGAGGTGATGAACCTTTATCGCGAATCGGGCGTGAATCCCATGATGGGATGTTTGCCCGTCGTGTTGCAAATGCCTTTCTTGATCGGTATGTTCTATCTTTTGAAATCCAGTTTTCAGTTACGTGGCGCCGTCTTCATTCCGGGATGGATTGATGACTTGGCGGCCCCAGATGTCCTCTTTACTTGGAGCCAGCCGATCTGGTTCATAGGAAATGAATTCCATCTCCTTCCTATTTTAATGGGACTTTCCATGTACTTGCAGCAGCGAATGACTGCAAAAATTCCAAAAGATACAAAACAGCTCTCCGATTCCCAGAAGCAGCAGAAAGTGATGGGAACGATGATGTCGGTCCTTTTTACGGTCATGTTCTATAATTTCCCATCCGGACTGAACCTCTATTTTATGTTTTCCACGCTTTTGGGCATTTTGCAGCAGTGGTGGATGATGAAACGGATGGAAAAAGAACCGAAAAAAAATATCGTTATGAAAAAGAAATAATACCATTTATCAAAAGTAGTTGCACAAGTGCGCAGTGTATTTTATCGAGGACCAAACCCGGGGTCCTCGAAGAACGCTTCGTTCTTCGGGGTGGGAATGTCTGGAGCTCGAAGTAAACTCAGAGAGTTTGCGAGAGCGAAGACGTGGGCCCGCAGGTAAAAGACACCCGCAATTGTGAAAGTTAATTTTGATAATTGGTATAACGATGGGCTCCCATGGAAGTTTGGCACCAATTCGTTGCCCAAATTGAAAAAACCTTAGGCCGCGAAGTTGTAGACCAATGGATCAAAACTTTAAAAGTTGTCCGTTTTGATGCGGCCAACCTTTATTTGGAAGCGCGAGACTCCTTCCAAATCCACTGGTTTGAAGAACATATTAGACCTCTTCTCAACAAAGGTTTTTTCAACAACAACCAGCGACCTGTAAAAATCCATCTTTCCCTCTCATCGCTGGAAAAAAAAGAACTAACAAAAAAAAAGGAAGAAATTTCTTCCTTTCCGATCCAGGCAGATCCTCTAGATCCTAATTTTCGATTAGACCAATTTCTCCCCCTTCCCCAAAACTTGATGGCTTATAAATTGATTTCTGAATTGAGCCAAACCCCTTTCAATCCCATTTACCTGTACGGACCGAAAGGATGCGGAAAAACGCACCTGCTCATGGGCGCTGCCGATTTACTGCTGAAAAAAGGAAAACGGGTCTTCTATGTTCATGCTGAAACTTTTACTGGCCACGTCGTACAAGCAATCCGCCTTGGAAATATGCAAGAGTTCCGTAAAGTCTATCGAGATATCGATGTTCTAATCGTCGATGGGATCCATATTTTTTCTCGAAAGAACGCCACCCAAGAAGAATTTTTCCATACTTTCAATACCCTCCACACTTTGGGCCGGATCATCCTTCTCAGTGCTGACGTCGCCCCCTCCTCCCTAAAAGAGATCGAGCCTCGCCTCATCAGCCGTTTCGAATGGGGGATCTCGATTGGTTTGGAAAAGCCCGATGCCCGGGTCATTTTGGAAAAAAAAGCATCCCTCTGGAATTTCACTTTATCACCTGAACTTTCCTCTTATTTGTTGGCTTCTTTCCCCAGTGATCCGATCCTGGCGCTTCAAGCCCTTATTTTCCGTTCCAAAGGATCGCTCCCCAACCTAGAAATCGCGAAAAAACTTCTGAATGACCTGCTGGCAAATGAAGAAAAAAACGCCTTTACCCCCGAAAAAATCATTAAAACCATCGCAGCTCATTTCGGGATCCGCACCGAAGACCTTCTCGGAAAATCTCAAACGCGTGAATACGCAGTCCCTCGGCAAATCGCGATCTATCTTTGCCGGGAAAAGCTCAAAATGCCCTATCAGAAAATCGGGGAACTTTTTGGACGCGACCATTCCACCATCATGAGCAGCGTCAAACTCATCCAAAAAGCTGTTGAAGAGAAAAAACCGGAAATTTTAGAAGCGATAGTCGGTGCAGACTAAAATCAAAGGATAAAAAAAAGCCCAAAGCGTTTCAAGCGATCTTGGATCTTCGGGCCTGAAATTAGAATCCACGTTTATTGTTGCTAAGGAAACGAGAAAGACTGTCCACAGCTTTGAAAAAGCCATAAGCAACGTTATATAAAGCATTTTCTGCTACACCAAGAACCCCAATTTCTGGGTTTTCTGAGGGGTTTTCTTTACGAATTTCTCTAAGGGTTTCTTGCGGCTTTGAAGAAGGAGGCAATTTCATTGGCTGAGCTGAATCGAAAAAAACAGCCTTCAATAAAAACTTGATAGCTTCTTCAGAAGTGGTAGAGGCAATATTAGTAGTTGCAGAAGGTGGCTGATAATTAAATGCTTTCTGGGCAATTGAAAACAATGATTCCTGATCCAATTTTGAAAAGGCTTTCTTCAATAAGGCATGGCATTTCTTATCATTAGGCTTTAATTGTTGGGCAATCATTGCGAACTGTCTGAATCGTTCGAAATTTCCCTTTCCCGTACTCAAGCTGGATAGAACGCTTTCTTCGAGTTTGTTCTGAATAAACTCAGGAGATACTACATAACATTTATATATAAGATCGCTGCCAAAATCTTTTTTAGCCAAAACCTCTATAAATTTTCCTTTCAAGTCAGAACAAGAAATAGAAAAAGGTACCCCTGTTTCTATATTCGCCAGAACATATAGACTCGGAATTGTGCTATCACCCCAAACCGGGTATGCGTTTTTTGCTGCTTCCGCTAAACTAACCAGGTGTCCCATAAAATTCTCCTGTTTTTTCATTATCATTATACAATTAACTAAAAATTAATAATAATAAAAAACATTTTTTTAATAAGAATAAATGATGTTAATTGCGAAAAAAATAATAGAAATTTTTAAAGAAAAGGCGGCTATTAAGCCGCCTTTAAACATAGATTAAATTTTGATGTACCGTTCGCCAGGCTTATTGCCGCCGCCGAAAGCAGGGGCTTGGTCTTGGGGAGGCATTGGGAATTGGAAAGGTCCTGGATCTTCGCCAGCGAGGATCTTATTGACGATTTCACGCCATTTTTCCACCGTTTCAACGAAGAGAGGAGCAAATCTGCGGAGAGCAGCTGCATCGACGCCTAGGCCCATATCAATGACGCAGTGCATCAAGATCAGTTCTTCTTTAGGGGCCACTCCAATGCCGCCGCCAGCCATTTGGCCGCCGAGCATCGAACCTTCGAGCAAACGCTCAAACAGCTTCAGACGGATTTTATCGTCTTTAGGAAGTCCATCGAGAATGGGTGAATAAAGATAAAGTCGGTCGGAATTGGGTTCGTATGTAATATGTAAGGAAAAGGTATTGTCAATTCCGAGAATACAGGTGTTGTTCTCGTCGAAATCGAGCCCTTCTAAATTAAGTTCCTTGCCAAACTCCCGCAGGTTTGCCTTGGCATTTTCGTAGGACATTGTTTCCTCCTGAATGATTTTTTCTAAATAGTATAGCTTATTTTAAGCAAAGCCTTAAAGCAGTTTCTGCTCCTAGTTTTATAAATAGGAGTCAAATTCTCAATTTTGCAGAAACTTGTATAAATCTTTGCATGTATGCCTGCAAGGAAAATTAATTCATCCGTGTAATCAGGCAAATTGATCGATTTTCAAATCGCTTCTAATATTAATATTTTACTTGAATTGAAAGTAAAATTCCATATTAAAGAAAAGTATATATAGATGCTTGAACCGAGGCCCATTTGGACCCTTTGCAGATTTTTGAAGGAGAGCCGCAACCTTTAGGCCTTAATATTCAAGGATCTAAGGCCAATTTTTCTCTTTATTCTGAACATGCAACAGCCATTTATCTCTGTCTTTTTCAAGCCGGCCAGTCTAATCCCGATAAAAAAATCCCCCTTCGCCGCACCCAAAATTATTGGCACGTTTCTCTCTCGAATTTTCCTGACGGGATTGAATATTCTTTCCTCTGCGAAGGACCCTACGATGAAAAACAAGGGCTGTTATTCAACTCTTCCGAATATCTCTCCGACCCTTATGCAAAACTGTTGAATACATCGGTCAAATGGGCCGACCGCGCCTCTACTTCCATAAAAAAACAAGCTCGCTGCTCTTTGAGCCGTCCCAAGCCGTTCGATTGGCAGGGTGCGCAATGTCCCCGTATTCCTTATCAAGACCTCCTAATTTATGAAATGCATGTCCGCGGTTTCACGCGGCATTCCTCCAGCCAAGTCTCCCATCCTGGAACCTATTTGGGGATCATTGAAAAAATTCCCTATCTCAAAAAATTGGGGATCAACGCAGTCGAATTGATGCCGATTTTTGAATTCGATGAAATCATCTGTAAAAATTCCCATCCCGATACACAACATCCTTTAGTCAACTACTGGGGGTACAACCCTCTTCATTTTTTTGCTCCTATGAGACGCTATGCTTCTGGGAAAGATTTATTTTCTCCGGTCGAAGAATTTCGCACCCTCGTGCGCGAGCTGCATAAAAATGGGATCGAAGTCATTCTCGATGTTGTTTTCAACCACACAGGCGAAGAAGACCAACAAGACCGGTATGTGAATTTCCGAGGGATCGATAACTCCGTTTATTATCTTTTGGATTCTCAAGGAAAGTATTTTGATTTTGCGGGCTGCGGCAACACGGTGAATGCCAACCATCCTGCAGTCCTGCAATTGATCCTCGATAGCCTCCGCTATTGGATCCAAGAAATGGGCGTCGATGGATTCCGTTTTGATTTAGCCTCTATTTTCACTAGGGACACAAAGGGAAAACCTAAATTTCCCTCTCCCCTGCTCAAAGCGATGAGCTCCGATCCAATGATCAGCCAGGTCAAATTGATCGCGGAAGCCTGGGATGCGGCCGGCCTCTATCAAATTGGATCTTTTCCTAAACTGGGGCCCTCTTGGTCGGAATGGAATGGACGTTATCGCGATATCGTCCGCCGATTTCTCAAAGGGACCAATGGCAAAGCGGGTTTATTCGCCAATATCCTTTGCGGAAGCCAATGGATCTATTCAGACCAAACTCCCCTTGCCAGCATCAACTACATCACATCCCATGATGGCTATTCACTGGCCGATCTAGTCAGTTATCAGCAAAAGCACAATTGGGAGAACGGAGAACAAAACAGAGATGGGAACAACCAAAACGATAGTTGGAATTGCGGAGATGAAGGTCCTTCTCAAAATCCACAAATCCTTGCGCTCCGCGACCGACAAATGCGCAATTTCCTTCTCGCTCTTCTTATTTCGCAAGGGATTCCTATGCTTCTAATGGGCGACGAATATGGGCATACGCGCAAAGGAAATAATAATCCTTATGTGCAAGATAACGAATTGAATTGGTTTTTGTGGGATCAGCTGGAAAAAAATCAGAAAATCTTTC
>Ga0075370_10000354_pt1 | contig 16716 bp, 14 predicted proteins | sample EndMethybrTD3035_FD_71398 | JGI IMG/M metagenome (GOLD analysis project Ga0075370, IMG submission 71398) | Populus endosphere microbial communities from Tennessee, USA - Endosphere MetaG P. TD hybrid TD303-5 | ecosystem: Host-associated > Plants > Roots > Endosphere | place: USA: Tennessee... | reverse complement strand
TCGTTGAACAACACGCTGGCCTTCTCGGCGGGCGACCTGTTGATGTTGGCGGACAAGTCGGTCGGCAGCACCTGCCTGCTGACCCAGGTCTCGAGCAGCTTCAAGAACGACAACGGAGCCGCCACGACGCTGGCGCTGGGAGGCGACTTCTACGCCTCGACCGTCGATGGCACATCGATCACCGAAAACTTCAAGCACGACAGCGGCGTGGTGCTCCCTCTGGGTTCGGTCACCACCAACGCGCCCCAGTTCCTGGTGCTCGGCGTGGGGAACAACAACACGCTGTACAGCTACGACCTGCTGCAGATCGCCGGCTCCGATTCAGCCCTGCAGGCGCGTGCCGACAACGTGTTCGAGATGCACGCGCTGTACGGCGTCGACAAGGACGCGGACGGAAAGGTCGACCAGTGGGTGACCGGCGCGGACGGTGGCGACTACGCGGTGGCCAAGCTGATGGCCGGCACGCCCGCGGCGCAGACGCTGATCAAGCGCATCAAGGCCGTACGCGTCGGCCTGATCCTGCGCACCCCCGTGCCCGAGAAGAGTGCCGAAGACACCTCGACGCCCGGAACGCTGAAGCTCTTCGAGGACCTGGGCGAGACGCTGACGTATGCGCGCGACCTCAAGGGCGATGAACTGCGCTACCGCTACCGGACCATGGAGGCCACGCTCGTGCTGCGCAACAACATGGTGATGAAGGACTGACGCCGCATGCGCTCGATATCACGTTCATCCCGCCGCGGCCAGGGCGGCATCATCATGGTGGTCACGCTGATCGCGCTGGCCGTGCTGCTGCTGGGCGGCGTGGCGCTCATGCGCTCGTCGGACACCTCCAGCGCGCTGGCCGGGCAGATCGGTTTTCGCCGCGACCTGAAGAACCAGGGCGAGCGGGCCATGTCCATGGCCCTCACCTCGCTGAAGTCCGGTGCCTTGTCGGCCTCGGCGACGCGCCTGACGAACCGGGCCTCGTCCAACTACTCGGCGGTTCAACTCGAGGCCAACGACAACGGCATCCCGAAGGTCCTGTTGAAAAGCGACGCGGACTTCAAGGCGGCCGGCTACACGATCAACATCGTCGACGCCGACAGCTCCGCTGGCAACTCGACTTCCGGGGTCAAGGCTCGGTACGTGATCGATCGCCTGTGCCTGGCCGCCGACACCACCGCCGACGCGAGCTGCGGCAAGACGAACGTCGTCGTGTCGAACAGCGGCCAGGACCACAACGCGCAGCAGTTGAGCGTGACCTTCCGATCCACGAGCCTCGTGATCTACCGAATCACCGTTCGCGTGGATGGTCCGCGAGGCACCCAGGCCTTCTTCCAGTCCTCCGTGGCGCTGCTCTGATGCGCCGGCCCGTCTTTCAACGTCTGTCCCCGAACAAGAAATCGATGAACCCGACCCTCTCGCTTGCGAAACGATTTCGGCACGCTGCGGTGGCAGCCACGCTGGCCGGGGTGGCGTTGGTGGCCAACGCGGTCACCCTGGCCGACTCGCCGCTGTTCTCCTCCATCTCGGTGCCGGGCAACCTGATCCTGGCGCTGTCGGTGGAATGGCCGACGGCGACGACCCCGGCGTATCCGAGCACGACGGCGTACACGCCGAGCAGCACGTTCTACGGCTACTTCGATCCGGCGAAGTGCTACCAGTACGTCTACAACTCGACGACTCCTTCGAGCAGCTACTTCAAGCCCTATGGGGCGGCCAGCAGCCACACGTGCGCGAGCAGCAGCTCCGTCCAGCTGTGGAGCGGCAACTACATGAACTGGTCGGCGATGCAGACGCTCGACGCGTTCCGCTGGGTGTTGACCGGCGGCTACCGCAGCGTGGATACCACGTCCAGCACCGTCCTGACCAAGACCTACGCGGCCCAGAACAGCGCGGTGATGCCGGAGAAGACGGTGTCGAGCTCCTACCTGGCCGGAGCGACGCCGTTCACTTCCACCAAGTGGACCACCGGTGCGACGACGCGGGTCCGCTACCTGGGCACGCGGATGTGGATCACGGGGACGGACACGGGCACCACGTCCGGCAATGCGCAGTCCGGTGCCACCGCCTACAACGGCCACAACTCGTACGTCAACAACAACAGCGACAGCTACGCCAAGCCGAGCGTCACCTACGAGCTCTATATCAACGTGCAGGTCTGCGCCAGCACGGTCGGCGTCGAGGACAACTGCACCTCCTACAGTGGAGGCTACAAGCCCGAAGGCCTGATGCAGGCGTATTCGTCGAAGCTTCGCTTCTCGACGTTCGGCTTCCTGAACCACAGCGGTGACACGAGCCAGCAGCGCGACGGTGGCGTGATGCGCGCCCGCATGAAGTACATCGGCCCCACGAAGCCGATCCCGGGCTCGGCGGCGGTCACCAATTCGGCGACCGAATGGGACACCACGACCGGCATCATGACGGTCAATCCGGACACCACGGATTCAGCAGCCACCGTCAGCACGGCCGCCGCCGCCGGTTTCTCGGTGAGCGTGTCCAACAGCGGGGTCATGAACTACCTCAACAAGTTCGGCTACACGTCCAACTCGTACAAGTCGAAGGATCCGGTCAGCGAGCTCTACTACGCGGCCCTGCGGTATTTCAAGAACCTGGGCAATGTCAGCTCGTATACCAGCCTGTCGACCGCCACGAGCAGCGACATGGCGAAGCTCTGGCTCGATGGTTTCCCGATGATCACCGCGTGGGATGACCCGATCCTCTACACCTGCCAGAAGAACTTCATCCTCGGCATCGGCGACGTCAACACCCACCGAGACGCCAACCTGTACGGAAGCACCATCCGCAGCAGCCTCGAGCCGGCATTGCCGAGCGAGGTTTCGGCGGATACCTCGGTCAACGTGACGACGGCCACCAACATGGTGGGCACGCTGGAGGGAAACAGCAGTCTTGCGAGCTACTACGGCGACTCGAACAGCACCAGCTGTGCCAACACCGGCACCCAGTGCAACTCGTTCTTCATCGCCGGTCTGGCCTACGACTCCCACACGAAGGACATTCGCTCCGACCTCACCGGCACGCAGACCGTCAACACCTACTGGATGGACGTGCTCGAGAACCAGGTCTTCAAGCACAAGAACCAATACTGGCTGGCGGCCAAGTACGGCGGCTTCACCGTGCCGACGGGCTTCACGCCGTACAGCAGCGGCAACGGCACGAGCACGCTGGATGAATCGACCTGGTACACCAACACCGACACCCTGAAAGTGGGCAAGGTGGGCTTGAACTTCTCCACCGACGTCAGCGGCCAGAACTCCTCGAACGGCTCGGACAAGCGGCCGGACAACTACTTCCCGGGTAATGCGCCCGACGTGATGAAGACGGGCCTGACCAAGGCCTTTGCCAAGATCGCGACCGAGGCCAGCGCCACGACGACGACGGCCTACAGCCCGATCACGCGCAAGACCTCGTCCGCCGGGATGGCGAACTACAGCGCCAGCTACGACCCGGCGAACTGGACCGGCAAGGTGATCGCGTCGAAGCTGGTGGCCAACTCGGACGGAACCACCACCAGCACCGACATCTGGGATGCACAGGCCATCCTGCAGGACACGGAACCGAGCAATCGCAAGATCGTCACCTGCTGCACCTCGACCGGCGCCGCGTTGCCCTTCACCAGCAGCGCGCTCAGCGCAGCGACCCTGGATTCGCGTACCAACTACACCTCCTTCGCCAGCGTGCCCGGTGTGGCTGCCACCGGCCAGTCGGCCGCCAATTTCGTGTCCTACCTCCGCGGTGACACCACCAAGGAAGTGGCGAGCGGCGGCGTCTATCGCACACGCAGCTATCTGCTCGGCGACATCGTCGACTCCAAGGTCGAGATCGTCTCGGCGCCGAGCTTCCCCTACTTCGACAAGTACAACCCCGGCTACAGCGCCTTCAAGGGCAGCTACGCCAAGCGCGACACCATCGTCTACGTCGGCGCGAACGACGGGATGATGCATGCCTTCGACGGCTCGCTCACCAGCACGAGCAAGGGCACGGAGCGCTTCGCCTACATCCCGAGCTTCACCTACGGCGATTCATCGGCCTCGTCCGATCGCTACTACGGCACCTACGGCCTGGCCTCGCTGGGCAACCCGAGCTACACGCACCACTACTTCGTCAACGCGACGCCCAAGCAGTTCGACGTCGACCTGGCCAACAGCGCGGGCGCGACATCGGGCACCACGAACTGGCGCACGCTGCTGATCGGCGGGATGGGCAAGGGCGGCAAGGGCTACTACGCCATCGACGTCACCGACCCGTCCACCTGGACGAGCGAATCCGCCGTCGCGGGCAAGGTGATGTGGGAGTTCACCGACTCGCGCATGGGCTCGACATTCGGTGACGCGCACGTCGTGAAGACGGCCAAGTACGGCTGGGTCGTGATCCTCCCGTCCGGCTACAACAACAGCGACGGCAAGGGCTACATCTTCATCGTGAACCCGAGCACGGGCGCCTTGCTCCAGGCGATCGCCACACCCAGCGGCAGCACCGATTCGCCGATCAACCTGGCCCACATCCGCGCCTTCATCAACGACTACGACGACTACACCGCGGACTCGGTCTACGCCGCCGACCTGCGAGGCAACGTCTGGCGCTTCGACCTCACCGGCAGCGACACCTATGCCGAGCCGACGAAGATCGCCACCCTCACCAACGCCAGCGGCGACCTGCTGCCGGCGACCACGCCGCCGCTGCTGGGCGTCGATCCGACGACCAAGAAGCGCTACGTGATGGTCGGCACCGGTCAGCAGCTGTCGGACAGCGACATCAACAGCACGACCCTGCAGGCCTTCTATGCCATCGTCGATGGCACAGGCGACACGGGCGGGTTCTACACGGACAAGACGCTGCCCTCGCCCTACAAGTTCCCCATCTCCCGCAGCGACCTGACCGCCGTGACCAGCTTCAAGTCGGAGCTGGGCAAGGACGCCTCCGCGATGGGCTGGTACTACGACCTGTCCAGCGGCAGCACCGGCATCGCCGAGAGGGTGAACGTCGAGGGCGACGTGGCGCTGGGCCTGGTGGGCTTCTCGGCCAACCTGCCCAACGGCGACGCCTGCTCGCCGGGGGGGTCGAGCCGGACCTTCGCGGTGCGCTTCGCGACGGGCAAGAGCGCATTCGTGGATTCGGCCGGCAACGTGAGCGAATACGTCAGCAACACCAACACCACCACCGACCTGCTGTTCACCAAGGATCCGGACGGCAACATGTCGCTCACGCGCGGCGGCGTGAGCAGCGGGACCGCCACCGTCACCACCAACAAGGTGGACAACGCCATCTCCAAGTTCAAGTTCCTCAGCTGGCGTGAACTCTCCACGGTGGATTGAACCCCGCCCGCCAGCGACGTTGCGCCAGCTCACGCTGGCCGCGACGGTCGGCTTGCACGGGCTGCTGATCGCCGCGGGCTGGGGCCTCGGCGCGCAGGTGCAGGGGCCGCCACCGGTGGAGCCCCCGCCGCTGCAGGTGATGCTGATCAGCGAGCGCGATGGCGCGGGCACAGCGCCTCAGGCGGTTCAGCAGCCGGCGGTGGACACGGGTCGTCCGATGCCCCTGCCGCCACCGACCGCAGAGCCGGTATCCGCCCCGGCGATCCGCCAGCCGGATCGGCCGGCGCTGCCGATCACCGCGCCAGACCTGGCGCCGCTGGCCGGACTGCCCACGCCCACGGCGGCGATCCGCCTGCGACTGCACATCGACGCGAGCGGCCGCGTCGGCCCGGTCGAGGTGCTCGAATCCGACCCCGGCGACGCCGCCTTCGTGCAGCGCCTGGTCGAGATCCTGCTGGCCACGCCGCATGTGCCCGCACGCCGCGATGGCGAGGACGTGGCCTCCGACAAGGTGGTATCGCTGGATTTCGGCCCCGGCGGCTGAGCCTGGCACTCCGGTGTGGCTGTTGCCACACGATGAGCCGTTGTGCAGACGTGCAAAGTCCTGGCCATGCAACGGCCTATTCAAGACCGCATGCGAGAATCTGCGGGAAATCCCTGCCAGAGATGAGCGACCCATTCATTGAGATCGACCACGTCACGTTTGGATATGACGCCAGCCGGACGATCCTGAACGATGTGAGCCTGCGCTTCATGCGCGGCAAGGTCACGGCCGTCCTCGGCGGCTCTGGCTGCGGCAAGACCACCTTGCTGCGTCTGATCGGAGGTGTCCACCGCCCCAACTCGGGCCGTGTGGTCTTCGATGGCGAGGTCATCAGCATCCAGGATCGCGAGCAGCTGTACCGCCTGCGCCGCCGCCTGGGCATGCTGTTCCAGTTCGGCGCCCTGTTCACTGACCTATCGGTCTACGACAACGTCGCGTTCCCGCTGAGGGAGATGACCGACCTGCCCGAAGTGCTGATCCACGACATCGTGCTGATGAAGCTGAACGCCGTGGGCCTTCGCGGCGCGGCGAACCTGCGCATCAGCGAAGTCTCGGGTGGCATGGCGCGTCGCGTGGCATTGGCGCGGGCGATCGTGCTGGATCCCGAACTGATCATGTACGACGAGCCCTTCGCCGGCCTGGACCTCATCTCCATGGGCGTGGCCGCCAAGCTCATCCGCACCCTCAACGACGTGACCGGTGCGACCTCGCTCGTCATATCGCACGACGTGCCCGAGTGCATGGCGATCAGCGACTGGGTGGTCCTGATGGCCACCGGCGGGCGCATCGTCGCCCAGGGCACTCCCGACGAACTGATGAACAGCACCGAGCCCGAGGTCCGCCAGTTCGTCCGAGGCGAGCCCGACGGCCCCGTGAAATTCCACTATCCCGCGCGCCCCATCGCCGAGGACTTCGGCCTGGGGGTGACGGCATGAATTTGCTGGCCAGGATCGGAGCCTGGGCGCTTCGCAGTCTTCGAGGGTGGGGGCGTGCCGGCCTGTTCTTCGCCGACGTGCTCAAGGCCATGCCGGCCGCCCTGCGCCGCTTCGGCCTCGTGGTGGACCAGATCCACGCGATCGGCAACCTGTCGCTGCTGATCATCCTGGCCTCCGGCCTGGCCGTGGGCTTCGTGCTGGCGCTGCAGATGTACTACGCGCTGGTCACCTACGGCGCCACCGAGTCGCTGGGCCTGATCGTGAATCTTTCGCTGGTGCGAGAGCTCGGGCCGGTGGTCACGGCGCTGCTCTTCGCGGGCCGCGCCGGCACCTCGCTGACGGCCGAGATCGGCCTGATGAAGGCCGGTGAGCAGGTCGCGGCGCTGGAGCTGATGGCGATCGATCCGCGCCAGCGCGTGCTGGCCCCGCGCTTCATCGCCGGTGTCATCTCCATGCCGCTGCTGGCCATCATGTTTTCGGCGGTCGGCATCATCGGCGCCTGGGTGGTGGCGGTGGCGCTGATCGGCATCGATCCCGGCAACTTCTGGTCCATCCAGCAGAACGGGGTGGACGTCTGGCGCGATGTCGGCAACGGAGTGGTCAAGAGCTCGGTGTTCGGCGTCATCTGCACCGCCGTGGCGCTGTACCAGGGCTACACGACCGAGGCGACACCTGAAGGTGTGGCCTACGCGACGACCCGCACGGTGGTGATCTCGTCGCTGTCGGTGCTGGGCATGGATTTCATCCTCACGGCGTTGATGTTCTCGGCGCGTTAGGAAGGCACGAGGAAGATTTGGATATGGCAAAGAAGAGCATCGAAACCCTGGTCGGCCTGTTCGTGCTGCTGGGCATCGCCGCCCTGGTGTTCGTGGCCCTCAAGGCCGCCAACCTCGGCAACTTCAGCAATGGCGACACCTACCCCCTGCAGGCGCGCTTCGACAACATCGGCGGCCTCAAGGCGCGCGCGCCGGTGCGTTCGGCAGGCGTGGTGGTCGGCCGTGTCACTTCGATCAAGCTGGATCCCAAGACCTACCAGGGCGTGGTCACCCTGAACATCACCTCGGGCGTCGAGTTTCCCAAGGACTCCTCGGCCAAGATCCTGACCTCCGGGCTGCTGGGCGACCAGTACATCGGCATCGAGCCCGGCGCGGACGACAAGAACTTCGCCGCGGGCGACGTCATCAAGCAGACCCAGTCCGCCGTCGTGCTGGAGAACCTGATCGGCCAGTTCCTCTTCAGCAAGGCCGCCGATGCCAGCAACGAGGCTCCCGCCGCCGGAGAAAAGAAGTGAGGGCGGTACCCGCGCTGCTGCTGGCTTTCGCGCTGACCGCACCGGCGCTGGCGGCCGAGGGTGATGCGGCCCCGGCGGCCCCGGCGGCGCCTGCGGCTTCCGCCGCCGGCGAGGTGGCGACGGGCTCCGGTGGGGCCAGGCCGGCCTCGAAGAGCGATCCGTTCGAAAGCTTCAACCGCTCGATCTTCGGATTCAACGAAGCGCTCGACGCGGCGGTGTTGAAGCCGGTGGCGCAGACCTACCACGACGTGGTGCCGGAGTACGTTCGCAACCTGGTCACCAACGTCATCGGCAACGTCGCCGATGCCTGGTCGGCGGTCAATCACCTGCTCCAGGGCAAGGTCGAGAGCGGCCTGCAGATGGGCTTCCGCTTCGCCGTCAACAGCGTGCTGGGCTTCGGCGGGCTGCTCGACATCGGCAGCGAGATCGGCCTCGAGAAGCAATCGGAGGACTTCGGCCAGACTCTCGGCAAGTGGGGTGTCCCGGCCGGTCCGTACGTGGTGTTGCCAGTCCTCGGGCCTTCCACCGTGCGGGACACGGCGGCCTTGCCTCTGGATCTGCAAGCCACGCCCGCTTCGCTGATCGACGACAAGACCGCGACGGTGCTGGGTGTGACCGGCCTCCAGGTGGTCAATGCGCGGTCCAACCTGCTCGGGGCCAGTCGCGTGCTCGACGACATCGCGCTGGACAAGTACAGCTTCCTGCGCGATGCCTACCTGTCCCGGCGCCAGAGCCAGGTCTACGACGGAAACCCCCCGGAAGCGGAAGAAGACGAAGACCAGCCGCCGGAAAAGTCCGTGCCTGCGCCGGCCAAATGAGCAAGTGAGCGCATGCTCGCTGCAATTTGTCACCGGCCCGGGTGAACCGCCCCTCGGGCTGGCGCGTTGTTTGCCGGGACGGCGGAATGTCAGCCGTCGTACACAGACCAAGGAAGGATTGACTGCATGATTGCCTTTGCCCTGACCCGCCGCCTGGCCCTGGCCACCCTGGCCGCCGCTGCGCTGGCCAGCCCCTTCGCTGTCCGGGCCGACGTGACGCCCCCCGACGCCTTGATCAAGCAGCTGTCGACCGAGGTCATCGACTCGATCAAGGCCGACAAGGCCATCCAGGCCGGTGACGTCTCCAAGATCATCGCCCTGGTCGACACCAAGGTGATGCCCAACGTGAACTTCCAGCGCATGACCGCGATGGCGGTCGGGCGCAACTGGCGCAGCGCCACGCCGGAACAACAGCAGAAGCTGCAGGCCGAGTTCAAGACGCTGCTGGTTCGCACCTATGCCGGCGCCCTGACGCAGGTGCGTGACCAGAGCGTGGCCCTGAAGCCCTACCGCGCCGCGCCCACCGACACCGAGGTCGTCGTGCGCACCGAGATCAAGGGCAAGGGCGAGCCGATCCAGCTGGACTACCGCCTGGAGAAGAGCGACACCGGCTGGAAGATCTACGACGTGAACGTGCTCGGCGTGTGGCTGGTCGAGCAGTACAAGAACAGCTTCGCCCAGGAGATCGGCGCTGTCGGCATCGACGGCCTGATCAACAAGCTGGCCGACAAGAACAAGGCCGCGGCCAAGGGCTGACGGCCGATCGACTACGGCGCGACGATGACCACCCTCACCCTGCCGGCAGCGCTGACGCTGCGCGACGCGCGCTCTGCGCTCGCCACGCTCGAACCCGCCATCGCCCAGGCGGACGAGGCCACGATCACCGTCGACGCCGGTGCCCTGAGCCAGATCGACTCGGCGTCGCTGGCCGTGCTCTTGCAGTGCCGGCGCCTCGCCGAGGAACGCCAGCGCGGCTTCGAGGTGCGCAACGCGCCGGCCAGGCTGGTGGAGCTGGCGAGGCTCTACGGCGTCGCCGAGCTTCTGCACATGGGCTGATGACCGGCCCGTGCGAGGCGGGGCCGGCTCAGCCCGCTGCCGGCGCGTAGCGCCGAGTGCGCAGGTTGCGCTTGATCTCCTGCAGCACCGGCCTGAGCCCCTGGCCCAGGCGCAGCGCGACGCCGGTGGTCAGGATGTCGATGATCATCAGGTGCAGCATCCGCGAAACCATCGGGCTGTAGCGGTCGTAGTCCTCCGGATGATCGGCGGCCAGGACCACCTGGCCCGCCCCTTGCGCCAGCTGCGCCAGCGGTGAGCCGCTGGCGGTGATGACGATCAGCGTCGCGCCCTTCTTCAGGGCGATCTCGGCCACGCCGAGCAGATCCTGGCTGCGGCCGGAGTTGCTGATCACGACGGCGCAGTCCACCGGCTTGAGCATGGTCGCGCTCATCACCTGCACATGGCCGTCGCTCAGCGCCACGGCATTGATCGCCAGGCGGAAGAACTTGTGCTGCGCGTCCTGCGCCACGATGCCCGAGTTGCCCACGCCGTAGAACTCGACGCGGCCCTGGTGGCGGGCCGTCTCGACCATCGCCGCCATGGCCCGCTCGAAAGCGTGGCTGGCCGCGTCGTTGCGGTACTTGAGCAGCGCGCTGACCGCGTTGTCGATCACCTTGACGATGATGTCCGAGGGCTTGTCGTCCTCGTCGACCGAACGGTGGACGAAGGGCACGCCCTCGTTCACCGTTCCGGCGAGCTTGAGCTTGAAGTCGGCCAGGCCGTCGTAGCCCACCGAGCGGCAGAAGCGCACGACCGTGGGCTTGCTGACGTGGGATCGCTCGGCCAGCTCGCCGACCGGCATCGACGCGAAACTGCGCGGATCCGAGAGAACCAGTTTGGCGACGCGCTGTTCTGCCGGCGGCAGGGCCGGGATGGAGGCGCGGATGCGGTCAAGCATGGGAGGGCTTTCGGGCCGCAAGCGGCGACGTCATTGCTCTTCGGCCCAGGCGAAACCTTCGCGCGCGACCAGGGCGCTGGCGGCCGGAGGGCCCCAGCTGCCGGCGGTGTAGGTCTTGAGATCGCTCGAGTCCTCGGCCCAGCGGTCGAGGATGGGCTCGACCCAGCGCCAGGCCTGCTCCTGCTCGTCGCTGCGCACGAACAGGTTGAGGCGGCCGGCGATCGCATCCAGCAGCAGGCGCTCGTAGGCGCCCACGCGCTCGCTGGGGAAGGCCTTGTCGAAATCGAGGTCGAGGAACACCGGGCTCAGCGAGTCGCCCTGGCCCGAGCCCTTGGCGGCCAGGAGATGCAACTCCAGGCCATCCTCGGGCTGCAGCTTGATCACCAGCTTGTTGGCCCGGGTCGTGCCGGGGAAGATCGGGTGCGGCACTTCGCGGAAATTGACCACGATCTGCGCATCGCGCGCCGCCAGTCGCTTGCCGGTTCGTAGGAAGAAAGGCACCCCCGCCCATCGCCAGTTCTGCACCTCGGTGCGCAGGGCGACGAAGGTCTCGGTCGCGCTGCCGCGCGGCACCTTGGTCTCGTCCAGGTAGCCGGGCACCGGCCGGCCGTCCACCGTGCCGGCCTTGTACTGGCCGCGAAGCACGTCGCGCGCGACGCTGGCCGGCGTGAAGGGCTTGAGCGACTTCAGCACCTTGAGCTTCTCGTCGCGGATCGCGTCGGCATCGTTGGTCGACGGCGGCTCCATGGCGATCATGGTCAACAGCTGCAGCGCGTGGTTCTGGATCATGTCGCGCAGGGCGCCGGTGCGGTCGTAGAAGTCGCCTCGGGTGCCCACGCCAATCGACTCGGCCAGCGTGATCTGGATGTTGGAAATGCTTTCGCGCCGCCACAGCGGCTCGAACAGCGCGTTCGCAAAGCGCAGCGCCATCACGTTCTGCACCGCCGGCTTGCCGAGGTAGTGATCGATGCGGAAGGCCTGGCGCTCGCTGAACACCGAACGCACGACGCGGTTGATCTCCTGGGCGCTGGCCAGGTCGTGGCCGAGGGGCTTTTCGAGCACCACGCGTACGCGCGGGCCGTTCAGGCCGGCCGCGCCGAGCTGTTCACAGATCACCGGGAACAGGTGCGGGCTGGTGGCCAGGTACAGCACGGCCGTCTCGGCCGATCGCTCGTCCAGCCAGGCCTTCAGGCCGGCGTAGTCGGAGGGCTGCGAGAGATCCATGCGGCGGTAGTGCAGCAGGGCCGCGAAGCGCGCGAACTCGTCGTCGCTCGGGCGCTTGGATTGCTCCACTTCCGCGAAGCGATCGCGGATGAAGGCGCGGTAGTCGTCGTCGCTGCGCTCGTCGCGCGCCACCGCCAGGATGCGTCCGCCCGGCGGCAGCTTGCCGTGGCGAAAGGCCTGGAAGAGCGCCGGCATCAGCTTTCGCCACGTCAGGTCGCCGGTGCCGCCGAAGAAAACCAGATCGAAGGACATGCTCGAGGAGGTGAAACAAAGTTACACGCTTGATGATGCATGAGTTTCTTCGACCGGTCAATCGGCGCCGAGTGCCCTGCAGGGCGTAACCGGTCCGAAACCGCCGGGCGGCGGGCAGGGTTTCTAATCACGCCTGCGCCTTCCAGCTTCATCCGGCGCGCGACGGGAAACCATGAACCAGCTCGATCAACTCAAGGCCTATACGACGGTGGTGGCCGACACCGGCAACTTCAAGCAGCTTGCGCAGTACGCGCCGCGGGATGCGACCACCAACCCTTCTCTCATCCTGAAGGCCGTGCAGCAGCCGGACTATGCGCACCTGCTGGAGGAGGTCGTGCAGGCGCACCGCGGCGCGCCGCTGCCCGACCTCGTCGACGAGGTGCTGGTGCGGTTCGGTCGCGAGATCCTGGACGTCGTGCCGGGCCGCGTCTCGACCGAGGTCGATGCGCGCCTGTCCTTCGACACGGCGGCATCGATCGCCCGCGCCCACCACCTGATCGCGCTGTACGAGGCGGCCGGCGTGCCGCGCGAGCGCGTGCTGATCAAGGTGGCCGCCACGTGGGAGGGCATCCAGGCGGCGCGGGCCCTCGAGCACGAAGGCATCCACTGCAACCTCACGCTGCTGTTCAGCTTCTGCCAGGCGGTGGTCTGCGGCGAGGCCGGCATCACCTTGATCAGCCCCTTCGTCGGGCGCATCTACGACTGGTACAAGAAGCAGGCCGGCGCCGCGTGGAACGAGGCGGCGATGGCCGGGGCCAACGACCCCGGCGTGAAGTCGGTGGTGCAGATCTACAACCACTACAAGAAGTTCGGCATCGAGACCGAGGTGATGGGCGCGAGCTTCCGCAACACCGGCCAGATCCTCGCGCTGGCCGGCTGCGACCTGCTCACCATCAGCCCGGACCTGCTGGGCCAGCTCCAGGCTGCGGATGCCCCCGTCACGCCGGCGCTCGACGCGCGCGAGGCGCAGCTGATGGACCTGCACGCGGTCGTCTACAACGAGGCGAGCTTCCGCTACGCGCTCAACGACGATGCGATGGCCACCGAGAAGCTCGCCGAGGGCATCCGCCTGTTCGCCGTGGACGCGGCCAAGCTCGACCACCTCATCCTGGAGGCTTCACGATGACGACGGCACCGCGCTGCGACGAAACGGTCGCCTGGACCGCGCTGCGCGGTCACCACGAGGCCCATGGCCGGGCGCTCGACCTGCGCCAGGCCTTTGCCGACGATCCGGCGCGCTTCTCGCGCTTGTCGCTGCAGGCGCCGGAGGTCTTCGCCGACCTGTCGAAGAACCGGTGGGACGAAGTCACCCGCCGGCTGCTGCTGGAGCTGGCCGAAGAGTGCCAGCTGGCCGCCCGGCGCGATGCGCTGCTGGCCGGCGAGCCGATCAACACGACGGAAGGCCGCGCCGTCCTGCACACCGCGTTGCGCGCTCCACGCGGAGCCGGCCCCTTCACCGCGGATGTGCACGAGGTGCTCGACGCCATGCTGGCGTTCGCGGAGCGCATCCGGGCCGAGGCCGGCCACGGCTACACCGACATCGTCAACATCGGCATCGGCGGCTCCGACCTCGGCCCGCGCATGGCGGCGCTGGCGCTGCAGTCCTTCTGCCATCCCGGCCTGCGGCTGCACTTCGTGTCGAACGTCGACGGGCACGACATCACGCCGGTGCTGCACGGCCTGAAGCCCGAGCGGACGCTGTTCATCATCGCCTCCAAGACCTTCACCACGCAGGAGACGATGGCCAACGCGGCGGTGGCGCGCGAATGGTTCGTCGCGCACGGCGGGCGAGACACCGCGCGCCACTTCGTCGGCGTGACGACCAACGTCGAGGCCGCGGCCAAGTTCGGCATCGCCGAGACCTTCGGCTTCTGGGACTGGGTAGGCGGCCGCTACTCGCTGTGGAGTGCCATCGGCCTGCCGTTGGCGATCGCCATCGGTGCCGAAGGCTTCCGCTCGCTGCTGGGCGGCGCCCGGGCCATGGACGAGCATTTCGCCACCGCCGCGTTCGCGCAGAACCTGCCGGTGCAACTGGGCCTGCTGGACGTCTGGTATCGCAACTTCCACGGCTTCACCAGCCGCTCGGTCGCGCCCTACCACCAGGGCCTCGCGCGCCTGCCGGCGTACCTGCAGCAGCTGGAGATGGAGTCCAACGGCAAGGGCGTCGATGTCGAAGGCCGCCCGCTGCCCTTCGGCACCAGCCCGGTCGTCTGGGGCGAGCCGGGCACCAATGGGCAGCATGCCTACTTCCAGATGCTGCACCAGGGCACCGACGTCGTCCCGGTCGAGTTCATCGCCGTGCGCACGCCGAGCCACGGCCACGCCGACCTGCACACCAAGCTGCTCGCCAACTGCCTCGCTCAGAGCCAGGCCTTGATGCTCGGCAAGACGGCCGACGAGGCGGCCGCCGAACAGGCGCCCACCGCGTCGAAGACGCTGGACCGCGCCGTGCTGGCGCGCCACCGCAGCTTCCAGGGCAACCGCCCGAGCACCACTCTGCTGCTGCAGGCGCTGAACCCGCGCTCGCTGGGCGCGCTGATCGCCCTGTACGAGCACCGCGTCTTCGTCAGCGGCGCGGTGTGGGGAATCAACAGCTTCGACCAGTGGGGCGTCGAACTGGGCAAGGCGTTGTGCAACCAGCTGCTGCCCCGCTTCCAGTCGGGCGACCTGGCTGGCCTGGACGCCTCGACGGCCGGCCTGCTGGCCCGCCTGAAATGAGCCATCCGGCGATCGTCTTCGACTTCGGCCGCGTCGTGTTCGACTGGCAGCCCGAGGCGCTGGTCGCTCGCGTCCTGCCCGGCAGGGCGGCCACCGCCGAGGCCGCGGCCCACTGGGCGCGCGAGATCTTCCAGGGCTACCAGGGCGACTGGGGCGACTTCGACCGCGGCGAGGTGGAAATCCCGGTGCTGGTGGAGCGCATCGCCGCGAGGACCGGCCTCACCGAGCCCGAGGTGCAGGCGGTGGTCGACGCGGCTCCGGCCTCGCTCACGCCCCTGCCTGGGACCGTCGCCCTGATCGAGCGGCTCAAGGATGCCGGAAGGCGCCTGCACTTCCTGTCCAACATGCCGGCACCCTTTGCGGAGCACCTCGAACGCAGCCACGACTTCATGCACTGGTTCGAAGGCGGCGTGTTCTCTTCACGGGCCAGGGTGAACAAGCCCGAGCGGGCGATCTACGACCATGCCCTGCAGCAGTTCCGGCTGCCGCCGGCACAGGTGCTGTTCATCGACGACCACGCGCCCAACGTCGATGCAGCCCGGGCGCTCGGTTGGCAGGCCGTGCAGTTCGTCGGCCATCAAGAGCTGGAACAGGCGCTGCTGGAGCGCGGCCTGCTCTGACGATCAGCTGCCTGCACGCTGCCGCGCGCGACGCCACTGCCTGTCCGAGCTGAAGCCGGCCAGGGCCAGCGCCTGCGGGGTGCGCAGGCCCGCCTGGCGCGCCTGCTGCGCCAGCGCCAGTCGCACCTGCTCCACGTGCTCGCGCGGGGTCACGCCGGCGTGCTCGCGGAACAGGCGCGCCAGGTGTCGCGGCGTGACGTGGGCCAGCTCGGCCATGCGCTCGAGCGACCAGTCCTCGCCGGGCGATTCCACGACGGCGCTCTGCACCGCATGCACCACCGGATGGAGGTGGCTGCGGCCGGCCAGCAACGGGGAGCGTTCAGGGTCGTCCCCGGCGCGGCGATGGAAGACCACCATCACCTGCGCCACGGCCGAGGCCAGCGGCTCGCCCAGTTCCTGCGCGATCAGGTGAAGGGCGAGATCGATGCCGGCGGTGATGCCCGCGCTGCTCGCCAGCGGGCCGTCCTCGACGAAGACGCGATTGCCGACGACCCGCGCCGCCGGCGCCAGGGCCCTGAGTTCGTCCAGCAGCTCGTGGTGACTGGTGACGGCCCGCCGGCCCAGCAGGCCGGCATCCGCCGCCAGCAGCGAGCCGACGCAGACGGTGAGGAGGCGGTGCGGTCCATCGGGGGCGTCGATCGCCGGGGCCACGACGCGCGACAACCAGTCCCTGGCCGCCAGCCAGGCCGGATGACGGCGCACGACCTGCGTCGCCTCGCCCGGCCGGCCCAGCAGCACCACCCAGCTGCGTGGCCCCAGTTCGTCCGGCAGCGGCTCCAGCCCCGAAAGGGTGAGGCCGACGGATGAAGAGGCGCTCGGCTGCGGGCCGACATAGCGCAGCCGGAAGCGGGGCGCCTGACCCCGGCTGGCCAGCTGCTGGTTGGCCAGCCGGAAGGCCTCGGCGGGGCCGGCCAGGTCCAGCAGCAGCGTGTCGGGCAAGACGACGAAAAGGACGTCGACGGGCGAGAAGCTCACGCCACCCCCTTGGCCCTGCGGACCGTCCCCCCAAGGGGGAGCAAGCTGCTTCGGAGCGGCCGTGCGC
>Ga0075370_10000353_pt1 | contig 16723 bp, 18 predicted proteins | sample EndMethybrTD3035_FD_71398 | JGI IMG/M metagenome (GOLD analysis project Ga0075370, IMG submission 71398) | Populus endosphere microbial communities from Tennessee, USA - Endosphere MetaG P. TD hybrid TD303-5 | ecosystem: Host-associated > Plants > Roots > Endosphere | place: USA: Tennessee... | reverse complement strand
GACCGGAACTACCCTTTATTGCACACTAGAACCTTGTTGCATGTGCGCAGGAGCCTTATTGGCTTCCCGGATTTCCCGGCTCGTTTGGGGGGCTCCAGATGTGCGCTTAGGCGCCAATGGCAGTTGGATCGATTTATTTGCGAAACAACACCCTATGCATACATTGGAAATCGCTTCTGGAATTTTAGAGGCAGAATCGGCCGAACTCATGAAAACTTTTTTTCAAAAGAAGAGAAAAAAGAAAGGCTCCAGCCATGAAGAGTGAATTGGTCCTTTTAGATGAATTGATTGAAGGGCAAAAAGCAAAGCTTTTGAAAACGGCCCAGCGGATCATTCCTCATGTGTCTGATGACGATCTCTTACAGCCCAACGATTTTCCTGAATTGGAGCTGCACCCTTATTTTCGCTACGAAGAGGGAATCTTAGATGGGTTGCGGGTAGCAAAAACTGCTCTTTTGGCTGTTAAATAGAAGACCATCTATTCAATTCATAGCGGATTACTTTTTTCCCATTGACTCCGTGCCAATGATAGATCAGAGCATCGGGATTCTCACCTAAAGACCTGCTCCAATTATAGACAGCGGGCAGTTCAGTTGTTTGAAACTTCTCCTGATCCAGAAGCCAAGAGAGAAGCTCCTGATCTCCTCTGAATAGGTCGCTTTTCTTTAAAGACGCTTCCGCCCATACCTCGACCATTTTTTCTCCTCTTCGAAATAGCAGAACCCCGGAATTATAAATAGGGTAGGGGCTATTCAAAGCGATTTGATCTTTTGCAATCGCAAGTCCGGGATAGCGGAATAGGGGCTCAACGCGGCAGCGGATTTCACAATCCAGGTCGATCCAGAGGGAAGTGGAGAAAGGGGATTGGAGAAGGGCTAGGGGTTTTTTGAACCAAGTATTACGGCAGTCCCAAAAATTGGCCCCATAATCGGACTCAAATTTTTCCACTAACGCAGCCTCCATTTCCTCTTTGGTAGCAGCGAAATCAAAAACCCTGAGCGGTACCAATTCGCCTCTTTCCCTACACCAGTCCTTCATTTGAAAAGAAAGGCCGAAATCGACGAAAGCCACAGGGAGGGTGTTCTTTTGGCGGTATTTTTCCCACCACCAAGGCAGAATCCACTCTTGGGTCAGGTCGGCCCCCACCAAAACGCCAGGTTCTTCTCTTAAGTGCTGGGAACGCCAATTAAGGTATGAAATCAAAATATCCTCTTGACATCAATATTAATAATGTGTTAAAATTAAGACAAGGTGAAATATAAAGGGTGGGTTTTATGGTACAAAATATATCAAACGTTCCTCCTACGGGAGACAATTTCGGCAGCTCTAACGCAGGCAATATTCAAACGCCAGCCATGGCTGGATACATAGATGATCTTCTAGCGCTAGCAGGCCAGGGATCGATCTTTCAAGGTGTTTTAGGAAATGGAAGCGCGAACGATCCCGAAACGCAAATGGTGTTAAGAGCTATGATGGCAATTATCGGCAGCCCTGGATTTAAAGCGGCCCTCCAACAAGAAGAAGCAGCGCAAAACAGCCTTCCTTCTAATCAGCAGTGCCAAGCTTTTAAAGCTTTGTACAATCTTTTAACGTGCGACCAGATTCCCGTTCCATCGAATTTATCTTCTCAGTTTCCAAATGGCTTAACTATTTTAGGTTTGAGCGAGCAATACGTATCAGATGGCGGAGAGTCGGGGACATCCACTGCAAATGCCGACGATCAAGAATACATGCAAAGCGCCTTAGGTCAAGATGGGGCTTTGGATATCTTGATTGGAATGTTGGATCCTGGCAGCCGTTTTCCAACTTCTGAGACATTCAGTTTCAATATGACTGGGGCTTACGATAGCTCCCCGCTTTCTTCTGGCGGAAAAGATAAGAGTGATTTGAATGCTCTGATGGGATCTTTGCAAGGATTTTGCAATGGTTTCTCAAATAATCCTGAGAATGCGCTGATAGATCTTGATTCCATTATTTCTCTCTACAATTCATCAACGTCTGCTCAAAACGATCCTAATTTTCAATTGGCGTGGGCTCTCTTGAATGACCCGGGCTTTAATCCTGGCGGAACATTGAAAAATGCTTCAGGACAGCCGATGGAAGACTCAAAAGGCAACACAATCGAAGCTTATAGTTTGGCCCAAATCGCAGCCGATTATGCGAATGGAACCATCCAACCTACCGATGCAGTTGCTTTGTTTACCGATCTCCAAGGTCTCCTCTCCCAATCGGTTGGGAATTCGACCAACACAACCTGGCAAGGGCTTTTCGAACAGCTCTCTAATCTTTTCAACTAGAGATACAGAGCCCCAGAAATGGGGCTTTTTGTTTTTCTACGGCTACTTATTGCAAAGATAAAGCACCTGCTTTGTTTCTGTTTCGATTTGATAGGTAAATACTTTCAATCCTTTTAGCAGAAAAGGAGCTTCCGTAAGATCGAGCGGACGGAACCCCCCCGTAGGGATATCTCGATTTTCCTTTCGATCCATCGTATTCGTAATTAAACAGTGCTTATATTTTTCAAATTGCTTTAAGAGCTGGAAAATAGCGCGGTTCGACAGATGCATGAGGACATCTTTGCAAAGCAGTAAATCGGCTTCAGGCAAGTCAATCTCTATGGCATTGGCTTGAAGAAATGAGATGTTTTGGGAAGAAAATAAAGACTTATTTTTTTCGATCACTCCCTGGACAATGTCAATCCCTAAATAGCGTCTATCTCCCCAATGGATCTCTTTGGAAAAAGACCAGTCGCCGCATCCAAGGTCGATGATAGAGGTGATTTTATTAAAATGAAGGAATAGTTCTAAGAATTGGATGTAGGAGAGATTGTTTTCAAGAACCGATCCCCATCCGGAAATTCCTTCGCCTCCTGGTTTCGGATTCCAGATCCCTTTTTCGTATATTTCTGTGAATATCTCTTCCATCGTTACCTAAAAAACCGTAAATCGGTTTTCGTTTTAAAAAAATTAAATCCTTCTTGAGTCAGCCCCCGGCAATTTTTAAGGGCTAGTAATTTTAAGGGGAGGGGATGAAGATTTTGAAGACCTGAATCAGTGAGGAGAGGGCAGCCATTTAGAATGAGTTGATGGAAAATTGGGCTGCTGAGGGCTTTGAGGGAGTCATTTCCAATCTTAGGGCAATCTTCAAGAGAGAGAATTTCGAGGGTCTTGGCAGCTTGCAGTAAAGGTTTAAGTCCCTGATCGGTGATTTCCTCTAATCCTGAAAACTGAAGCGACAAAAGGGAGGTCGCAGCCGTGGATTGAGAAAGACGAAGAAGATCTTCATCTGTAATCGAAGCGGATCCCAATTGCAAAACGGCTAGGGAAGAGAGGTCGCTTAGCCATTCGATCCATCTTTTGCCCCCCAGCTTTGGACAATTCAACGCTTTCAGATGCATTAGAAAAGGGGCTGCAGGCCAATTTTCTCCAGTGATTTCATCCAGGCCTTCTAGATTGAGTTTTTCTATCCAGGGGCACAGTTGAAGGAGTTGGGAAATCCCCTCGTCGGTCACTAACATACACCCTGATAAAGAAAGGGAAGTCAAATGAGGAGAGGAACGGGCCGCCTGGACCAATACTTCATCTGTGATTTTGAGAGATTGGGAGAAATCTAAGTGAAGAACCTCCTTATTTGGACTGGATGGGGTAAGGGGGGCGAATTTTTTGTTCAGGTAGAGATGGTCCACCAAATTCGCCTGTTCGAGACTCAGTTTTTTTAAACTTTCCACGATTTCGGGCTTTTGTCCTGCCAAATTCTCTTTTTCTTCTGGGTCTGTGTCTAAATTAAAAAGCTCGGCTTTTGTCTTTTGCAAAACGAGTTTCCAATTTTCTTTTCGGCAGCCCTTGAGGGGAGGATCGAAAGAAGCGTTGAAGAAAATCGGGGAAGGATGTTTTCGAAGAAGGCTTTTGCCTAAACTATGATGAGGGCCTGGAATCTGCAAAAGATCAAGGACCGTGGGCAGCAAATCGATTTGGGAAGAAAGAAGATCGCAGCGCTTGGGTTGTTGGATCCTATTTTTTGCATAAATTAAGAAAGGGACATGAATATTGTCTTGATAGAGGTGGCTATTGATCTCGAAGTGAGGATCCCGGTCTTCTAATTCTTGTCCATGATCGCCAAAAATAAATAAGATGCTTTTTTCTAAAAGACCTTTTTTTTTCAATTCTTCAATGAAAAGCCCTAGTGCCCAATCGGTGTAGGCAAAAGTTTGTAAATAAGGGCATGAGGGAAGAGTTGAAGGGGGCGTCCAATCGGAAGGAACTTTCCAAGGATGGTGGTTTGTAATTGAGAACAAGGTCAGAAAAGTCGGCTGCTTTTGATTCTGGAGCCAGTCAGCGGCAAAAGGCATCAAGTACTCATCGAATACGCCCCAGCTAGTTCCGTTGCACTTCATTTTGTTTTCGATATCCCTTTTCCCTAAAAGCGTTTTGAATCCATGTCCCTGAAAAAATTCCACTCCGTGATCAAAAGCTAAAGAGCCTCCTTGGATCAGGGCGGGATGATACCCATAGGGTTCTAAAATCTGCGGGAGCCCTACTAAAGGAATGTTAACATATTTTCCCAAGTGCCAGTCTTGAGAGGCTGGCGGAACTCCAAATAAAGAGGCAAGAGAACACCGGTTCGTTAAATTGCCAGCCGCATGGAATTGCGTCCACAAAAGGCCCTCTTTGGCCAACTCATCAAAATGGGGGCTTAAGGGCACTTTTGCTCCCATGCACCCGATATTTTTGGCTCTAAACGATTCCAATATGACAAAAATAAGATGGGGTTTTTCTTTTTTTCCCAACGGAATGTCAAACTGTTTAGGGCCTTTGAAATTTAAAGTGAGGCGGAGCAAAGGAAATTCTGAGGAAAGAAAGCGGCTTTCTTCATTCGAGAATGGGGGAAAAGAAGAGGGTTTTTCTCTTTTTTTAAGCAGTGCGCCTAGAAGGTCCTGTTGCAATAAGAATAAAGGATTTAAAAAACTGCCTTCTTTCGGCGTTTGGAGAAAGCAATCTATTCCAAAAGCCAACGTCAATGCGGCAAAGAAAATGGGGTGAACGGGCTTTAGGAATAAGAGAAAGGGGGGAAGAGCAAAAAACAAGAGGAGCAGAATCCCAAATAAAAAAAGGGGCAAAGGAAAAAGCTTCAATTTTTTAACAGAACTCAAAAAACTGGCTGGATGAAGCAATAAAGGAAAAAGAGCAGGTTTCAAGCGTATTTTAAGTTTAGATAAGAGAAACCAATCGACCATGTGATAGATTCCTGCCAGAAGGAGAAAGAGATCCGCTATCCAAAGAGAAGAATATCTTAGAAGCAAACTGGAAAAAAAAAGGAGTTCACAAGCGATAAAAATTTGAGCTGGAAGACTATTCATTCTTTTGAGAATTTTTTTTTGCGGAAATCACCTGCATCCGTTTTTTTTCTTCTGGGGTCAATCCATTTTCTCCATAGAGGGAAATGCGCGCCAGCATGGCATCCATAAATTGATCGTCATCCAAAAGAGGTTCGCCGGAACGGATATCGTAAATTTTAGATCGGCGATAGGACTTGGGTTCGCCTCGATCTTTCCTCACCCATTTTTCTTTTGTTCGGTCCAGGGTGCGAAAGACCATTCTTTCAAAATTTCGCAAAAAAGGGAACCTGCTTGCCTCGCGCCAGGCGATTAAAGAAAAGATATATCCAAAAAGAGCGCTGCCCAGATAGCTGAAAAAGTTCACCCAGTCGCCTGAGGACAAATCCAAAAGGAGAGAAGCAGCTAAAAGTCCTAAAACCAGCCAGCGGGCCTTGAAGGGAATGGAAAAAAAAAGCAAAAGCTGAGCGTCGGGATTGAGAAGGACCCAAGCGATTAGAACGGCAAAAAGGGGAGCTGATGCGCCCGCTAGAAATAGGGGGGAATGAAAAAGGGCCATGGCGGCTAAGGCCATCAGGCCGGCAAATAGGGCTGAACCAAAATAAAGGGCAAAAAAAAGAGAGGAACGGGACCGTTGGATTAAAGAAGAGCCGAAAATCCATAATAGATAGAGGTTAAAGATAAGATAGACGAATAAAGAAAAGGAAATGGGCGCAGGAGGCATGAAGGGGTAAGTAAAAAATTGCCAAAAGCGGAATTGGAGGATCCCGTTCCAAGACAGGGAAAATAGATTTTGGCTTCCGGGAAAAAAAGCTGCCGTTAAAGCAGTTCCTATCGTTATGAAAATCAAGATCTTAAGAGGTATCGGAGTGGATTCTGGACCCACCTGAAAAGGCATTCCTCGTCTCATAAAAAAAATTTTTATCACACTTTCGCTTTCTGAGAGAATCAAAAAACTTGATAATTTCTTCGAATGCGATTATTTTTGATGGGAAAATCGCAAGGGTTCTATGAAAGAAAAAAAACATCCTCCATACCAAGAAGTCCTTTTTGAGGATTCTTCTACCGGAACAAAATTCCTTATCGGCAGCACATTGCAGACTAAAGAGAAAGTCCAGCACGAAGGCAAAGAATACCCTCATTACCGGGTATCTGTATCCTCTGCGTCCCATCCTTTCTTTACGAAAGCGACCCAGTTCATGGATACAGAAGGCCGCGTGGATAAGTTCACCAAGAAATATCAGCGCAAAACTGCACAGGTCAAAGAAGACCAGGTGAAGCAAGAAGAAGCCAAGAAAGCCAAAGTTAAATCCGTTAAGAAGAAATGATCGAGAAAATCCAGCGGCTGATGCAAAGGCTGCAGGAAGTCGAAGATTTACTTGGGCGGAATGAAACGCTTTCCGATCAGAAGCTTTATCGGCAACTGACTCAAGAACATTCCCAGCTTTCCCAGCTCAAAGAAGTTTGGGAGCGATTTCAGTCGATTCAAAGACAACTCGATGAAAATCGCTCTCTATTGACCTCCGAGCAAGACCTGGAAATGGTTGTTATGCTCCGAGAAGAAATCTCGCGCCTTGAATTTGACTTCGAGGCGACCCGCAAACACATTCAAAATCTTTTAGTTCCTCCTGACCCCCGCGATAGCCGCAATGTTATTTTAGAGCTTCGCGCCGGAACGGGCGGAGACGAGGCGGCTCTTTTCGTTGGCGATTGCATCCGCATGTATCAATATTATGCGGAAAAAAAAGGATGGAAATGGGAAATCCTCTCCTCCTCCCCCTCTGAAATTGGCGGCTATAAAGAATACATTATCTCTTTGTCTGGGCAGAATGTTTTCCGCTTGATGCAGTTTGAAGCGGGAACTCATCGAGTTCAGCGGGTCCCAGCAACAGAAACCCAAGGACGCGTCCATACTTCGGCGATTACTATGGCCGTTTTAGTCGAACCCGACGAAGAAGAGATCCATATCGATGAAAAGGATCTCAAAATCGATACTTATAGGGCATCCGGCGCGGGCGGGCAGCACGTAAACAGGACCGATTCAGCGGTGCGAATCACTCATATTCCCACCGGGACTGTAGTGGCTTGCCAAGAAGAGCGGAGCCAACACAAAAACAAAGAAAAGGCGATGCGGCTTCTGTCGAGCCGGATCGTTGAAGAGCAAGAGCGTAAAGCACATCAGGAAATGTCAGCGATTCGCGCTAGCCAGGTAGGCTCTGGGGACCGATCGGAGAGGATCCGCACCTACAACTTTCCTCAAAACCGCGTCACCGACCATCGCATTGATTTGACTCTTTATAAACTGGACCGAGTCATGGAAGGAGATTTAGACGATCTAACGATTCCGCTAGTCAATCATTTTTACCAAGAAAAAATCCAGTCATGAAAACGATTGGCGAAGTATTAAAACTGGCTACCACATTCCTGGAAGAAAGAAAAAGCGATAGTCCCCGCCGAACGGCGGAAGAATTGCTTTCGAAAGTACTGGCTCTCAAAAGACTGGACCTCTACATGCAATTCGATCGGCCGGTCATTGAAAGCGAATTGGTCTTGCTCAGGGAATTCTTGAAAAGGAAAGCCAAGGGAGAGCCGCTTCAATATATTTTAGGCGAAGTCGAATTTTTGGGATGTAAAATCAAGATCGATTCCCGAGTCCTCATTCCCCGGCAGGAAACGGAAATCTTGGCCGATTCTCTGGTGAAGCGTTTAAAAGAAAAAAAATTATCAGGCCTCTGTCTTTGGGACATTTGCGCCGGGTCCGGATGTGTAGGGATTGCTTTAAAAAAAGCCCTTCCCGATCTCTCCGTTATTCTCTCGGATATTTCTCCGGATGTGCTGGCCTTGGCTAAAGAAAACGCCCGCGGAAACCAAATTGAGGTAGAATTTCTTTTGGGCGATCTGTTGGCTCCTTTTGGAGGTAGAAAAGCGGATTTCGTGGTTTGCAATCCTCCGTACATTTCGGAAAGTGAATTTTTAACTTTAGATCCTTCCGTGAAAAGCTATGAACCTAAAGGCGCTTTGGTGGGAGGGGAGAGGGGAGTTGAATTTTATGAAAGGCTCAATCGCGAGCTTCCTCCGTTTTTGAATCCGAAAGCTCAACTTTTTCTTGAGATCGGATCGGGTCAGGAGGGGGTAGTTAAAGAAATTTTTTCTAACAGTTATTGGAACTCTTTGGAGATTCGCAAGGATTGGGCAGGCCATCCCCGCTTCTTTTTCCTTGAAAAGCAATAACTTTCTCCAGTATTCTATTTGCTTAAATTGTAGTGTAAAGAAACATGTTTGGTTCGCTCACCGAAAAGCTTCAAAATCTCTTTTCCGGCCTCGCCGGCAAAAAATCCTTTACTGAGGAGAATATTGCCGATGCCGTAAGGCAAGTGCGTTTAGCGCTGCTCGATGCGGACGTGAATTACACAGTCGTTAGCAATTTCATTAAGCGAGTCAAAGAAAAAGCGATCGGCGATGCAATTCTGAAATCGGTGACTCCCGGCCAGCAATTTATTAAGCTAGTCCACGATGAATTGATCGGATTGATGGGAAGCGAGGAATCGCTTCTGGATTTGAAAGGAAAACTCTCCGTCGTCATGCTTTGCGGTCTTCAAGGATCGGGAAAAACGACAAGCTGCGCCAAACTGGCTGCCTACATTGCAAAAACGGAAAAGCATAAGAAGATCTTAATGGCCGCCTGCGATTTACAGCGTCCGGCCGCAGTTGAGCAACTGAAAAAATTAGGCAATGAAATCGGTATCCCTGTTTTTTTCGTCGAGGGAGAAAAAAATCCGCTTAAAGTAGCCAAAAAGGCGCAGGAAAAAGCGCAAGCCGAACAGTTCGATGTTTTGATTGTCGATACAGCAGGGCGCCTTCATCTTGATGAAGAATTGATGAAAGAACTGGAAGAGATGAAGCAGTTCTTGGCCCCAAGAGAAGTTCTGTTTGTCGCAAATGCCACGACAGGGCAAGACGCAGTCCGGACTGCGGCTGAATTCGATAAACGGGTAGCGATTACCGGAACAATCCTCACTATGCTCGATGGAAATGCTCGGGCAGGCGCTGCAATTTCGATTCGGGAAGTCACTCAAAAGCCTCTCAAATTCGAGGGGATCGGTGAAAAAATAGGCGATTTACAGGTTTTCAATCCCCGTTCCATGTCCGATCGAATTCTGGGAATGGGTGATGTGATCAACCTCGTCAAAAAGGCCCAGGAAAATTTCGACGAAGCCCAGACCATCGAGCTTGAGAAAAAGCTGAAAAAAGCCAGTTTTACCTATGACGATTATCTCAAGCAAATGGGAATGGTCAAAAAAATGGGCTCTTTCAAAAGCCTATTGAAAATGCTCCCTGGAATGGGATCTTTTGGCGATCTTGATTTTTCTGACTCTGAATTCAAGAAAATGGAAGCGATGATCCTCTCGATGACGCCCTCAGAAAGGATCGAAAAAGAAGAACTTTCCCACGGACGGCGCAAACGGATTGCCAAAGGAAGCGGAGTCCCTGTGGACGATGTAAACCGAATGGTGAAAGGTTTTAAGCGTGTAAAACAGCTCTTTAAGAATATGCCCGATATGAAAGCCCAGGCAAAAAAAATGGGCTTATCGGATTTGAACGAACTAAAAAAACAATTTGAAGGTAAAAAATGGCATTAGTCATTCGCATGAGACAGCAAGGAGCCAATAGCCGGCAGAGATTCCGCCTCGTTGTAACGAATTCCAGAGCTCCACGCGATGGAAAATATCTCGAAATGATCGGTTGGTACAATCCATTTGGAGAGACAGACAAGAATTATTTCATCGACGTGCCGAGAGTCCAATATTGGCTTGAGAACGGCGCCCAAATCAGCGACCGCGTAAAATCTTTAGTCAAACGCTTTGCTCCTGAAGTGATCAAGCAGTTGGTTGAGAAAAAAGTCGCTAAGGTCGCTAAAAAGAGAGAGAAGCGCAAGAAAGCGTAAATGGAAATCGACATTCTTTCGCTTTTCCCTGAGTATTTTCGCGGACCTTTCGATGTGAGCATGCTGAAGCGGGCCAGAGAAAACGGTTATCTTGAGATCCGCCACACAGACATCCGCGATTTTTCTGAAAATAAACATGGAAGAGTGGATGAACGCCCTTTTGGGGGAGGTCCTGGAATGGTTCTTTGTCCTGGGCCGGTCGCGAGAGCGATCCGAAGCGTGGGAAAGAAAGATTCCCATGTGATCTATCTATCGCCTCAAGGGTCTCTTTTGACTGCAGCCAAGAGCCAGGAATTGGCCAAGAAAGAGCATTTAGTGCTTCTTTGCGGGCATTATGAAGGGGTTGATGAAAGGGTATTGAAAAAGGAAGTCCATGAAGAGATCAGTATAGGCGATTATGTACTGACTAATGGATGCGTGGCAGCGATCGTCCTTATCGATGCCGTAGCTAGATTTATCCCTGGAGTCATCGGACACCCCGATGCAGTTTGGGAAGATTCATTCCAAAATGGGATTTTCGATGCGCCTCATTACACGAGGCCGGAAATCTTTGAGGGAATGGAAGTCCCAGCAGTCTTGCGCGAGGGGCACCATGAGAAGATCCGCAAATGGCGGGAAATGCAAGCTTTAGAAAAAACAGGCCGGGTAAGACCCGATTTATGCCAACTGATGGGCAAAAATTAAGATGAAGGAGAAGAATCAGTGAGCCGTACACCAGAAATTATGGAACTTGAAAGTTCTTATTTGAAAAAAGAAGTTCCCGTTTTCAATATCGGAGATACAGTCAAAGTCAGTACTCGAATTATTGAAGGGGAAAAAGAAAGGCTCCAAGCTTTCACAGGAACAGTCGTTGCTAAAAAAGGAACGGGACTTTCTGAAACATTCACTATTTACCGCAATGCCTATGGCTCTAACATGGATCGCGTATTTTTGCTCCATAGCCCTCGCATCGCAAACATCGAAGTCGTCCGCCCAGGAAAAGTAAGACGCGCGAAGCTTTATTATCTCAGAGGAAAATCAGGCAAATCGGCGAAAATCCGAGAGCAGTATGTAGCAGGCCAAGAGACAGCAAAAACTGCAGCTCCTGTTGCTCATTCAGCCCCAGAATCTACAAGCCAAGCTTAATCTGGTTTCTTCTTTTTCTATTGAGCGCGCGAATCGCGCGCTCAAGCTTCACATTCCCATTTATAAAAATCATCTGAAAGACTAGATTCTTGCGTTTACTCAAAAGGGTAGCGCTTGAAAAAATTGTCTCAAAAAGAAATCCACCGCCTCGAGCGCATGTCTGTTTATGAAAATCAGTTAGCCGAGAAAGGTTTTCAAAAAGTCGCAGGTCTTGATGAAGTGGGACGAGGTCCCTTGGCGGGACCTGTTGTTGCAGCAGCTTGCATACTTCCCAAAGGGGCAATATTTGAAAATCTTAACGACAGCAAAAAACTGACTCCCGACGAAAGGGAATCTCTCTATCATCAACTCGTGAACGAACCCAACCTAGCTTATGGAATCGGGGTAGTCGAAATCGAAGTCATCGACCAGATCAATATTTTGCAGGCTTCTTTTCTGGCCATGAGGCAAGCGCTGACTGTCTTAAAGGTAAAACCAGATTATTTGCTAATCGACGGAAATCAGCTCCCTTATTTTGAAATCCCTGCAGAGTGCGTAATCCATGGAGATTCTTTATCCATTTCCATTGCAGCTGCATCCATCATTGCTAAAGTAACCCGCGATCGGATGATGACAGAGCTCGATGCCAAATGGCCTGCATACGGATTCAAAAACCATAAAGGATATGCCACGGACGAGCACATGGATGCGATTCGAAAGTTCGGCCCCTGTCCTATCCATCGGAAATCGTTCGATCCGATCAAAACGATGTTCTTCTCAGATACCCATCTGGATCTTTTTGAATCCCTTCCGAGTAATGGAAAAACCTTGCATTGACTCAGATACCTGCGGTCGCCTAAAATCAACCGAAAGGAAGATTCAATGCTCATTAGTATGACGGGTTTTGGGAGGGCTGTGTTCGACGCTCCCTTCGGAAAGCTCATTGCTGAAATCCAATCGGTCAACCGGAAATATTTGGAAGTATTCGTTTCGATGCCGAAAGAATTCAATCGGTTCGAGCACGAAGTAAGGAAATGGATCGGGGATGCCATTTCAAGAGGACAAGTATCCGTCCGCATCTTTTTAATCCCATCGGCTGCCGCGATCGACCAGCTTCTTCCGGATATAGAAGTTTTAAGACGGTTAAAGCATGGATGGGAGCGCCTTTCAGGGCAGTTGCAAATAGATCCCAAACAAATCGATCTTAATTTTTTAATGCAGAATTTTCCTGTCCAGCAAAAGCTGGAAATGGCCCAAGACGAAGATTTGTCTAAGCTCCACCGTTGCGTGGATGAAGCGCTGCAAGGGCTGCTCAAAATGAAAAAGACGGAAGGAAAAGCTCTATCTGTCGATTTAGAAAAAAGATTGAAAGAATTGGAACGCCTCATCAATTCGATCGAAGAACTGTCGCCTGAATCCTCCAAAAAAATGCGCAAAAAACTCTTTGAAAGAATGGAAGAAGTTTTGAAGCAGATAGGGCAGGGGACTGAGACTGAAGAGCGCCTTCTTCGCGAGGTGGCCCTTTTTGCAGAAAAAGTCGATATAACCGAAGAAATCACCCGTTTTCGATCCCACCTAGACCAATTCCACGGGTTTTTATCCACTCAATCGGGATCTGCAGGAAGAAAAATGGATTTCCTGATTCAAGAGATGGGCCGGGAAGTGAACACGATCGGATCGAAATCTTTGGAATCTAAAATTTCCCATTTCGTGGTCGAGATGAAAGGCGAATTAGAAAAAATGCGGGAACAAATCCAAAACATAGAGTGAAATGACGGTTCTAGGGGGATTAAAAAAAGGATTGGTTTTCGTCATCAGCGCGCCAGCTGGGACAGGAAAAACGACTCTTGTGCGTATGCTGAGGGAAGAGTTTCCCTGCGTGATCGAAAGCGTCTCCTATACTACCCGTTCTCCGAGAGCCAATGAAATAGCTGGAAGGGACTATTATTTCATCACTCCTCAAGAATTCCAGGAAAAAATGGCTGAAGGGGAATTTCTTGAATCCGCTCAAGTTTTTGGAAATTATTATGGAACTTCCCGCAAATTCGTAGAAGGACAGCTGGAAAAAGGCAAGCATGTCGTTCTCGTGATCGATACGCAAGGCGCTTTGCATCTTCAAGGAAAAATAAATGCAATTTTTATTTTTATCAGCCCTCCGAATTTCGAAGAACTTCAATCCCGTCTGCGTTTAAGACGTTCTGAAAATGATGAGGCAATCAGTCACCGTCTTTCTTGGGCTGAGAAAGAAATTGAGATGGCCAAACACTACAATTATCATGTTGTGAACGATCATCTAAAGACTGCTTACGACGTCCTCCGTTCCATTTTCATTGCGGAAGAGCATAAAAACCGTTGAAAGAAACCCTTTTTTAACGCAAACTAGCAGCAGCAAGGGATTGTCTATGAAGCCTCAAGAAAATTTAACTACCGAAAGAATTCGAAAGAAATTTAAAAATAATTTCGATCTTTGCAATTTCTCCATCAATATCGCCCGAAATCTGATTTTAGGCGGTACTCAAGGAACGCTTGGAGAAATCCTCGTGATCATTGAAGCAAGAGCCGACGAGCTACGAGCCAAAGGCTGAGCTTAAGAAATGGCTCAAAAAATATTAATTACTTCAGCTCTTCCTTATGCGAATGGCCCTCTCCATTTTGGCCATATCGCAGGAGCCTATTTGCCTGGAGATTGCTACGCAAGGTTCCAAAGATTAAAAGGGAATGACGTTCTCTATATCTGCGGATCTGATGAATATGGGGTAGCGATCACTTTAAGCGCCGATCTTGCCCATCGGACGCCTAAAGAGCATGTCGATCTATTCCATGCGATCAATAAAGATTTTTTCAAACAACTCCATTTTTCCTTCGACCATTATAGTCGGACCACCTGGCCGGGACACGTTCCCACCACCCAGGATTTTTATCGATCTCTGGAGAAAAAAGGGCTGATCGAGGAAAAAACTGAAAATCATCTTTACTCCGAACAGGAAAAGAGATTTCTGGCAGACCGCTATGTAATTGGAACTTGTCCTAAATGCGGGTATGAAGAGGCCAGGGGAGATGAATGCCAGCGTTGCGCTGCCTCCTATGAAGCCACCGATTTGAAAAATCCCCGATCAAAAATCACTGGTTCACCTCTTGTATTAAAGCCTAGCAATCATCTTTATTTGCGGTTTGACCGATTTAAAGAACCTCTAGCCGCTTGGATTAAAGAAAAGAAATGGAAGGAAAATGTGGTCCATTTCGCCATGCGTTACATTGATGATTTAAAACCCCGCGCGATTACCCGCGATTCCGAATGGGGAGTCCCGGTGCCAGGATATCCCAATAAAGTGTTCTATGTTTGGTTCGACGCCCCCATCGGCTATATTTCTGCCACAAAAGAATGGGCGCAAAAAACGGGCCATCCCGAACGATGGGAAGATTATTGGTGCGATCCTAAAACCAAGCTAGTCCAATTCATCGGCAAAGACAACATCCCTTTCCATGCCGTTTTCTTTCCCGCCATGCTCATGGGCCAAGATATTCCCTACAAACTTCCCGATGAAATCCCAGCAAATGAATTTTACCTTCTTGAAGGCCGTCAATTTTCTAAATCGGAAGGCTGGTATATCGATTTAAAAGAGTTTTTCACGAAATATACCGCAGACCAAGCCCGTTATGCGATCGCCGCCAATGCTCCAGAGACAGCTGATTCAGAATTCAGTTGGAGAGATTTTCAAATGCGCTGCAATGCGGAATTGCTCGGCAAATTCGGTAATTTCGTCCATCGCGTCCTTGTGTTCATTAAACAGCACGCTCAGGCTCAAGTCCCGTTAAGAGGCGAGCTGCTTGAAACCGATCAAAAGTTTCTTCACCAAATGAAGACTTTAGTGGATGCAGCCAGTGATAGTTTTGAATCTTTTCATTTGCGGAAAGCCAGTCAGATTTTGATGGAATTAGCGCAGCTTGGGAATGCCTATTTCGATTTCAAAAAACCTTGGCAGTTGTTAAAAGACCCTTCGCAAAAATCCTCTTTGGCTACAACGCTTTCTTGCTGCATTGAATGCATAAAGAATCTTGCTTTGTTAGCCTCGCCGATAGTGCCTGATTCTGCTCAAAAAATATGGAATTTACTGGGTTTCCATTCCGAGCTTGCGAAAGGAAACTGGGATGCTATCCAAAAAGAAATGGTTCCTGTCGGGCAAAAATTGCCTGAGCCTACAGTTCTTTTCCGAAAAGTCGAAGATGAAGAAATTGAAGAGCAGATTGCAAAACTTGGAAAAATGAATAAACCCCTTAAGGAAGCCGTAGTGACTATTCCATCCACTTATTCAGCGTTAAAAAATAGCATTTCTTTCGATCAATTCGAAGCGCTTGACTTACGCGTCGGCCAAGTTCTGGAAGCAGTCAAAGTACCCAAGTCAAAAAAACTCCTTAAGCTCCTCGTCGACCTCGGATTTGAAAAGAGGACGATTGTTTCGGGGATCGCCCTTTCTTATGAACCAGAAGCCCTCATTGGCAAGAAACTCGTTATTGTGGCTAATCTGCTTCCTGCCACCATTATGGGCATTGAGAGCCAAGGGATGGTTTTAGCCGCCCATTCCGACTCAAGCCTCGAATTGCCCCATATTCAACATCTCGTTCCGGGCAGCGTTGTCTCTTAGACTAAAGCGCTAACTATTAACGAGTTGCGCTTAATGTAGTAAATAATTACTTTATATATATTATTTAATATGTTAATATTAATTAATAATAATAAGGGGAATTATGTCTGTAACTAATAATACTAATAGTTGGGGCACCTGGGCCAACGATCAGACCCAAGGTGACAATTTCATCAAGAACGTGACGCAGCAAACGTCCAGTATTCAGACTCAATTGAATACTCTGATTCAACAGTATCAGAATGGTCAGATTAATTATGAGACGTTCGAAACGGAATCGGCTCCTCTCATTTCCCAGATGAATGCTTATATCAGCGGATTGAGTTCACAATATGGATCGTTGTCGCAGAGAAATAATGGGAATAACCCTCTTATGACGGCAGTGAACAATTTGAACACAGCTTGGCAAACAACACTTCAAACATTCGCGAATATGGATGTTGTTGTTCCTAATCCAAATTATCCAAATAATTCCAATCAGCCCACCATCCAACTCACACCGAATGGCAATGGTACTTCACAAGTTCAATTTACTTCTCCTTATAACCATTACAATGGCGAAGGAGTTTATTTGAATGGAGTGCAAAACCTACCTTGGCTCCCAGGTTCAGACTCGCTGGTCAGCGATAATCTTGATCCGAATGGCGATCAATTTTATAACTTTCTTTTAGAAGCAGACCAGAACCAGCATCAGACGCT
>Ga0075370_10000351_pt1 | contig 16750 bp, 11 predicted proteins | sample EndMethybrTD3035_FD_71398 | JGI IMG/M metagenome (GOLD analysis project Ga0075370, IMG submission 71398) | Populus endosphere microbial communities from Tennessee, USA - Endosphere MetaG P. TD hybrid TD303-5 | ecosystem: Host-associated > Plants > Roots > Endosphere | place: USA: Tennessee... | reverse complement strand
ACGCGCACGAGATGCTGTTCGGTTTCATGCTCGCCGTGAAGAGGAAGCCGACGATCACGGCGCGCATGAAACCGAACAGCATCTCGTGCGCGTGGCAGAGCGGACCCTGGAGATAGGCCAGCGGCAGCCAGCCGGCGAACTGCACCGCCCACAGCGCGATCGACAGGGCAGCGAAAGCGCTCGCCAGCAGATAGAAGGGCCGGAAGCCGAGTTGCCACAAGGCAAAGCCGGACTGCGGGCCTGCAGCCGTTCGCGTGTGCCTGGCATCGATGAAGGGGGACATCAGTTGAGCTTTCCGGCGCGAGCCGCGCCATGTCGGAGACGCCATGCCGCGGCCGCGCCGGCCACGGTGGCAGCAAAGAAGCCGATGGTGGCCGCGTTGAACGAGGCGCCCGCCGCCTGCAGCGCTTCGCTGAAGCTTCCGAGCCCGAGCCGCACGAAGAGCGACAGGTGAAGGGCCGCGAGCGGCACATAGAAGAAGGCCCCGAACTGCAGCTTGACCCGTGCGATCGACGGCAGCACCACGGGCGCGTGGCCCATCATCATGCTGAAGATGAAGCCGAGTCCCAACGCGTGCAAGGCCACATCACGGGTGCCCCACCCGAGCGCCATCGCCACCCAGGCGACCCCGGCGACCGCGAGCCAGGCGTAGCCGCCCAGCAGGCAGATCGCCATGTAGCGGCTGAGGCCGTTTGCGAACACCGTGCGCCGCGCGACATCGAAGCTCGCCAGCCAGGCCGCCAGCAGCACGAGCGCCGTGCCATAGGCCAGCCCGCCGGCACGCGGCGCCGCGCCCGACACTGCCGCGCCGGTCAGCAGCAGCACCAGCACGGCGTGGAGCATGAGCCTGGCTGCGGGGCGCCGCCGCATGAGGCGCGTCATCTCCAGGCGCTCGGCGGCGATCGTCAGGATGAGGAACGCGAACCACCAGGGAAAGACCGCATGGCCGCCATGGCCCAGCGCATACAGGAGGCTGCCTGTCGCCCAGGCGGCCGCACCGACGAGCAGCAAAAAGGTGTGCGCGGCCGGTTGGCGCCGCACCACCACTGCGTTGACCGCGAGGAAAAGCAGCGCCGCCGCGACGCAGAGCCATGCGCCCGGCGCTTGCCGCCCGAGGACCAGGCACAGCGCGCCCAAGCCTGACGCGAGCGGGGCAAAAAAGGCCGCCCGGTGCCTGACGGCGACGGCACGTTCGATGCCGATGACCGTGCCCAGGAAGCCGCAGATCATGAGGGCCGCATGCACCAGCAGCACCTGGCCGGTGCGGGTGAAGGAGAGCGGGGCGGGCACCGCGACGCCGAGCCGCCAGAGCCCGCCCGCAACACCCCCCGCCAGCGAGAGGCCCACCAGGGCGACGAAGAGCAGGCGGGGGATGATCCGTGTTCCTGGTGCCGGCGTCCGGTGACGGCCTTCGGCACGGGGGCGTTCGGCGTTCACCATCCCATGAAGCGCTTGGCGTGCGCGCTCATGCGGTCCGGGCTCCAGGGGGGTTCCCACACCAGTTCCACGCGGACCTCGAGGTGCTCGGGAATCACCTTGCCCAGTTCGAGCTCCGTGTCTTCGATGATGAGGTCGATCACCGGGCAGGCGGCCGAGGTCATGGTGAGCCGCACATGCACCGTGTCCGCGTCGACGGTCACGCCGTAGACGAGGCCCACATCGACGATGCTCATCGAGACTTCCGGGTCGACCACGCGCGACAGCGCCGCGTCGATCGCCGGCCCGAGGGCGTCCGGCCCCTCGTAGAGAAAGTTCATGGGGCCTCCTTCGGGTCGCTGCGTGCCGGTGCTCCGCCGACGAAGAAGACGGCCGAAAGCGCCTCACGATTGGAAACGAGGTCCGCCAGCGTGTATCGACGCAGAACCGCATGAAACGCCGCGACGGCCTCGTCCAGCACGCCGCGCAGACGGCACAGGCCGGTGATCCGGCACTCGCCGCCGCCTTCGCCGAAGCACTCCACGATCGTGCTGGCCTCCGTGTGGCGCACGACGTCTCCGACGTTGATGGCATCGGGTGCCTTGGCGAGCGACAGCCCGCCTCCCCTGCCGCGCACGTTGGCGAGCCACCCGTGCTTGCCGAGGAAATGGACCACCTTGGTCAGGTGATGCTCCGACACCGCGAAGGAGGCCGCGATCTCCGCGATCGTGGCCCGGCGCTCCGGCTGCGCGGCCAGGTAGATCAGCACGCGCAGGCTGTAGTCGGTGAAGGCGGTGAGCTTCATGGCCGGTGGCAGGCAAGCGGCATCAACGTTCGCCGGCGCGGCCCGCCTGGACGGCCAAAGCTCCGCCGCCCCTCGATGCCGGCGAGGCCAGCGGCGCAGGTTGCGACAGCGGGCGGCGCAGCAGACGCAGCGCATACCCGGCCAGCAGCACCGCACCCAGGGCGAAGACGATGTCGCCCGGCACGCGCATCCAGACCAGCACCTCCATGACGCGCGAATGCACGATCTCGGCCGAGCGGGCGAACCACAGGCCCTGCGTGACGCTGGCCCAGGCCTGGTAGATGCCGGCGGGCAACAGCGACAGGAACACCATCATGGCGAGCCCGATGTTGAGGCTCCAGAAAGCGGGCTTGAGCAAGCCGTCCGCGTGCAGGTGGCGCTCGTAAAGGCCGCGCAGGCAGAACAGCATGAGCCCGATGCCCAGCATGCCGTACACGCCGAAGAGCGCGGCATGGCCGTGGGCAGCCGTCATGTTCAGCCCCTGCACGTAGTAGAGCGAGGCAGGCGGGTTGATGGCGAAGCCCAGCACACCGGCGCCGATGGTGTTCCAGAAGCCGACGGCCACGAAGCACATGATGGTCCACTTGTAGGCGGCGAGCCAGGGCATGGCCTGCGACCGGCGGTAGGTCTGCAGCGCCTCGAGGCCGATCAGGGTGAGCGGCACGACTTCGAGCGCGGAGAAGACAGCGCCCACGGCGATCACCGAGGTGGGCGTGCCGGTGAAGTAGAGGTGATGCAGCGTCCCGAGGATGCCGCCGAACAGGAACACGATGGTCTCGGCGATGATGGCGCGGTTGGCGCTCTCGGTGCGCACCAGGCCCAGGCGCGTGAAGATCAATGCGACGACGGCGGTGGCGAACACCTCGAAGAAGCCCTCCACCCAGAGGTGCACCAGCCACCAGCGCCAGTACTCGACCATCGAGTAGTGGGTGTGCTGGCCCCAGGCAAGCGATGCGGAGTAGAAGCCGCCGATGCAGGTGGCCGAGAGGAACACCATCGCGACGAGACCGCGCGATGCCGAGGGCTTGGTCAAGGCCGGCCACAGCGCACGGCCGAGCAGGAAGACCCAGAACAGCAGGCCGACGAACAGCAGCAGTTGCCAGACGCGGCCCATGCTGGTGTATTCCAGGCCCTGGTTGCCCAGCCAGAAGCTGAAGTCGACGCCGCGGTGCTGCAGGGTGCCGAGCCAGCCGGTCAGCGTGGAGCCGACCACGATCGCGATGAGGGCCCAGAAGAGCACGTCAACGCCGAGCTTCTGCAGCTTGGGCTCGCGGCCGGCCAACAGTGGAGCGATGTACAGGCCGGTGGCCAGCCACGCCGTGGCGATCCAGAAGATGCCGATCTGCGTGTGCACCGTCCGGCTGACCACGTAGGGCAGCATCTCGGCCAGCGGCAGCCCGAAGAACGACTGCCCCTCGACAGCGTAATGGGCGGTGATGACCCCCATCCCGATCTGCAGCAGCATCAGGCCGATCACGACGAAGAAGTACTTGCGCGTGGCCTTCATGGAAGGTGTCGCGGCGGCGCCGAGCAGCGGATCGGCCTTGGGTGGCTGCGCTTCGGCTTCGTGCTTCCGGCTGCCGTGCAGCCACAGCATGGCCGCAATGGCCGCCAGGAGCAGGACGATGCTGACCATCGACCAGATGGCCGCGGAACTGGTCATGGTGTTGCCGACCATCGGTTCGTGCGGCCAGTTGCTGGTGTAGCTCAATCCCGTCTCGCCCGGTCGGTCGGTGGCCGCGGCCCACGCGGTCCAGAAGAAGAAGGCGGTCAGTGCCTGGCGGTCGGCCCGGTCGGGCAGCGTGTCCGCCGTCATCGCATACTGGCCGCGCAGCGTGGCGAGCGATGCATCGCGGCCGAACAGCGCGTCATAGTGCGCTGCCGTTTCGCGGATCGCCAGCGCGCGCTCCGCGGAAACGGTGATCGCGCCGCTCATGCTGTCGTAGGTGTTGCGCCGCATCTCGTCGAGCACCGTGGCGTCGAGCGAACCGCGTTCGGCAGCACTCAGCGCCGCAGGCGCCTTGCGGTAGGCCTGTGAGTGACGCTCCTTGAGCGCCACGGCCTCGCGGTGCAGCCAGTCCGCGGACCAGTCGGGAGCTACGTAGCTGCCGTGCCCCCAAACCGAGCCGAGTTGCTGCCCGCCGGTCGACAGCCAGACCTGCTGGCCGCGCCGGACCTGCTCGCCGGTGAAGATCACGTCGCCGTTGGACGCGGTGACGGATGCGGGAATCGGAGGGGCCGTCAGGTAGATCTGCACGCCCAGATAGCCCAGCGCGCCGAAGGACAGGACGAAGATGAAGGCGAGCCAGCGCCAGAGTCTGCTGTTGTTTCTCATGACATTTCCTTGAATGGAAGGACGGGCTGCGCGCCTAGGCGCCGCCGCATCCGCCGCAGCAACCGCCCCCGCTGCAATGCGAAGGCGTTCATAAGGTGTATTTCCTATGCATCTATGCTAGGAAAGGGAGCGATGCGGGATGTTGATCTGCATCAAACCCCGCATCGAAACCGGCGTTGCAGCGAACGCGCGGCGTCGAAGTAGCGCATCACGGCGCGTGCTTCAACTCGGAGACATAGCGCTCGAGGGCGGGGCGCTCCGGACCGGCCTTGTAGTTCAGCATGGTGCCCAGGCTGATGAAGCACAACGGCTGCTCGTATTCTTCGAGGGAGAACAATGCACGCAGTCCATCGGACTGCAGCGACTTGCCTGAAGTCAGCGCAGACTCGTACCCCAGGACGGTCGCGGTCAGGAGCATGTTCTGAATGGCACATCCGGCCGACAGGATCCTCTCGCTGGCCGGGATCTCTCCGTTGTCAGGGCCCAGCCGCACGATTGCCAGCATCAGTACCGGCGCCTGGAATGCCTTCTCGCGCGCTCTTCCGCGCTCGTCCGGTGTGGCTGCGGCATCGCTTTCACGCAGCGATTGGGCGAAGACCGCGGCCAGCCGTGCCCGCTGCTGCGGCGGAACGATGACGAAACGCCATGGCACGAGCGTGCCATGGTCGGGAGCAGCGGCCGCGGCGCCGAGGATCTGATCGAGTTCGCTCTGCCCAGGTCCAGGTGCGCCGAGCCGCTTGGGCAACACGGTATGGCGCGCGTGCAGGAGCCTGGCCAGTTGGCTTCCGGTGATGGGTGGTTCGGCCGTCACGGCCGTCGGGGTGCGGGTGTCCATGGCAGGAGGCATTTCGAGTTCCCCATACGAGCTTCAGCCGCAGCTTCCGACGCAGCTCTTGCTAGATGATTCGGGAGAAGCGAGCGCGCTTGCGGTCCGTCTGCAGATATCGATCGAAGACCATGGCCACGGCCCGCACAAAAAACCACCCGGTGTCTGTCACCGTGAGATCGCGTTCCGTGAGGCGGACCAGTCCGTCCGCCTCCATCGAATCGAGTGCGCTCAGTTCGGAGGCGAAGTAGTCACGGAAATCGATCAGATGGGCAATGCCGACCGACTCGAAGTCCACATAGCCCTGGCACATGATGGCCATGATCACTGCGCGGCGCAGCACGTCGTCGCGCGACAACGCGAGCCCGCGCGTCACCGGCAGCCGTCCCTGGTCGAGATGGTCGTAGTAGTCCTCCAGCGATTTTGCGTTCTGGCTGTACGTGCCGCCGACCCTTCCGATCGCCGAAACACCGAGAGCGACCAGGTCGCAGTCCGGTTGCGTGCTGTAGCCCTGGAAATTGCGGTGCAGCCGACCCTGGCGCTTTGCAATGGCAAGGCCGTCGTCCGGCAACGCGAAGTGGTCCATGCCGATGTAGACGTAGCCGGCGGCCGTGAGCGCGCGGATGGAGCGCGACAGCATCTCGATCTTCGTCGCCGCATAGGGCAACTCGCTGGCGGCGATCCGGCGCTGCGGCTTGAACCGGTCGGGCAGGTGCGCGTAGCCATAGAGGGCGATGCGGTCCGGGCGCAGCTCGCAGATCTGCGCCAGCGTCCGGTCGAAGGACTCGGCACTTTGCCTTGGCAGCCCGTAGATCAAGTCGACGTTGACGGACTGGAACTGCAGCGCGCGTGCCGTCGCGACCAGATCGAAGACCTGTTGCGCCGGCTGGATCCGATGCACCGCTTGCTGGACGGCGGGGTCGAAGTCCTGGACGCCGAAGCTCAGGCGATTGAAGCCCAGCCGGGCCAGGTGGGCGAGGCGGCCGGCATCGACCGTGCGCGGATCGACCTCGATGGAGTATTCGCCGTCAGGCGCGAACGAAAAAGCTTCGCGCAGCATCCGCATCAGCTCGGTCAGCTCGTCATCGTTCAGGAAGGTCGGCGTTCCGCCGCCGAGATGAAGCTGGCTCACGGGCGTGCGGGCGCCCAGTTGTTCCGCATGGAGGGCGATCTCCTTGTCCAGGTATCGCAGGTACTCCCGCGCACGCGAGGCATGCCGGGTGATGATCTTGTTGCACGCGCAGTAGTAGCACAGCGATGCACAGAACGGAATGTGGACGTACAGGGAGACGGGAGTCTTGCTTGCGCTGATGCCCAGCCTTCGCTCCCGCGCAGCTGCACCGTAGTCGGCGGGACCGAATGCCTCGACGAAGCGGTCCGCCGTCGGATAGGAGGTGTAGCGAGGCCCGGCCACATCGAAGCGGGCGAGCACGTCGGACGAAACCGAAGCCTGCGAGCTTGCGGAGGACGGCGGTGCCAGGGTAGTGGGCATCATTTCATTCAGGCACGCGGCCTGCAGCGCTTCATGCCGGTCAGAGACCAGACTGGGGGCCATGCCGAGCATCAGCGCAGCACGAGCACCGGCACATCGGAATGCGCGAGCACCTGCGCGGTTTCGCTGCCCAGGAAGGCGCTCGTCAGCCCGGTTCGCCCGTGGGTGGCCATCACGATGAGATCGCTGCCGTATTGGCCGGCCGCGGCCACGATGGATTCGGCCACGCGACCGGACCTGACGATCGCCGAGCTCACCCGAACGCCGCAGGCTTCGGCGCGCTTCTCGACCGCGTCGAGCATGGTCCTGGCCTGCTCGGCGCGCTGGCCCTCGATGCGGCCCATCTCTTCGGCCTCGAAATTGAGCGCACCATCCATGTGGTTCTTGGCTTGCCGCCGCACCACGGTGAAGGCCTTCAGCTCGGCCTTGTGCTGCGTGGCCAGGTCGATGGCCTTCGAGACGGCTTTTTCCGCCAGCGGGGAGCCATCGGTGGCCACCAGAATGCGCTTGAACATGTTCGATCTCCTGGGAGGTTGAATGTTCGCAGCGTAGCCCTGCGCCTTTTTGCGTGCTTGATCTGGATCAATCAAGCACGACGATCCGAATCGAGAATGCGGCAAGCAAACACAAGACTGGCTGGTAGCGCTCGATGATGACATCCAGGCAATGGACCCTTGGCGCCAAGCTGGTCCTGGTGGCCATGCCGTTCCTGCTGGCCGCCCTGGGCGCCATTGCCACGCTGGTCTACATGTCGTGGCAGATCGACGGCGGCGCCGCCGCGGTCAACGAAGCGGGTCGCATGCGCATGCGTACCTACCGGATCGTTCTGTCGGCGAGCGCGCCGGACGTACAGGCGCTGTCGCAGCAGGTGGTGGAGTTCGAGCGCAGCCTCCAGCTTTTGCGCAGCGGCGACGCCGAGCGGCCCCTGTTCGTGCCCTGGGACGGCGCCGTGCGCGAGCGCTTCGCCGTGGTCGAGCGCGACTGGCTCGCCTTTCGCGGCCGCCTGGCTGATTCGAGGACGGCGGGCGTCTCGCCCTCGACCGACCCGGGCGCAGACGCCGCCGCGTTTACCTCGGACATCGATGCCTTCGTCGCCGGCATCGAAGCCCATCTGTCGCGCTGGACCGCGCTGATGCATCTGCTGCAGGTCGCGATGATGGGCATCGCACTCATCGGCGCCGCGGTGCTGGTTCACACCGGCTACCGCTTCGTCCTGGAGCCGCTGAGCCTGCTCGAGCGGGCGATTCATCGGCTCCAGGGCGGCGACCTCGGCGCCCGCGTCTCGCGCACCGGCACGGACGAGTTCGCAACCCTGGCGGAAGGCTTCAACGGCATGGCCGAGCAACTGCAGTCCATGTACCGGCACCTGGAGAGCCGGGTGCAGGAGAAGACGGCGCAGCTGGAGGAGGAACGCGGCCGCCTGGAATGCCTTTACGAGGTCACGACGCTGGCCGCCAAGGCGGCGACGCTCGACGAGCTGGCGCACGGGTTTACCGAGAGCATCGCCCGCATCGCACATGCGGACGGCGTGGCCCTGCGCTGGTCGGACGAGGCGAACCGCCGCTACCTGATGCTGGCCTCGCAGGGCTTGCCCCAGGCGATGACGGATGCCGAGCATTGCCTGAGGGCCGGTGACTGCCATTGCGGCTCGGCGCCCGCCTCATCGGGCACGCGCGTGATATCGATCCGTACCATGCAGCCCGTGCGGATGCAGCATTGCATGCAGGCAGGTTTCGAGACCGTGGTCTCGATACCCATCCGGCTGCACGAACGGTTGATGGGTGAGGTGGACCTGTTCTTCCACGCCCGGATCACGATTGCAGAGGCGGAGCGTTCGCTGCTGGAATCGCTCACCGTGCACCTGGCAGGGGCCATGGAGAACATTCGGCTCAACTCGCTGGGGCTGGAGGCCGCGATCTCGCAGGAGCGGAGCCTGCTCGCGCGCGAGCTGCACGACTCGATCGCCCAGTCGCTGGCCTTCCTGAAGATCCAGGTCCAGCTGATGCGGGATGCGCTGGCTGCCGGCGACGGTACGCAGGTCCAACACGTCCTGGGGGAGATCGACATCGGCGTGCGCGAGAGCTACGGCGACGTGCGCGAGCTGCTGATGCATTTCCGCACCCGGGCCAACAGCGAGGACATCGAACCTGCGCTTCTCACGACGCTTCGAAAATTCGAGCACCAGAGCGGCCTGAAGGCCAGCCTGCAAATGCACGGCCAGGGCATGCCCTTGCTTCCGGACACGCAGATCCAGGTGCTGCACATCGTGCAGGAGGCTTTGTCGAACGTTCGCAAGCACGCCCGCGCCCGCCAGGTGTGGCTGGACGTGCAGCAAGCGCCGCAATGGCGGCTCGAGGTGCGCGACGACGGTGTCGGGTTCGCCGACGAAAACGGCCATCGCGACGAGACCCACGTGGGCATACGCATCATGGCCGAGCGCGCCGAGCGCCTGGGTGCGCAGCTCGACGTGATGTCCTCGCCGGGCCGGGGCACCTCGGTCATCCTGACCTTGCCGATGCCGCCCGGTCCCGGCGTCGCGCTGGCCGTGCCGCCGCAAGCTCGTGCGGCCTGAAGTCCCATGAACCATCTCCCAAGCAGAATCCGCATCCTGGTGGTCGACGATCACACGCTGTTCCGGCGCGGGCTGACGGCGCTGCTGCAGCGCGATCCCGAGTTCGAGGTCGTCGGCGATGCCGCCGACGCGGGCGAGGCGCAGCGCCGCGCCCAGGAGTTGCAGCCCGACCTGATCCTCCTGGACAACCACCTGCCGGGCGTCACGGGCGTCGACGCCTTGCCGGCGCTGCGTGAAGCCGTGCCTGCGGCACGGGTGCTGATGCTGACGGTCAGCGAGGACGAACGCGACCTCGCGGGTGCATTGCGTGCGGGCGCGAGCGGCTATCTGCTCAAGACCATCGAGGGCGACGCGCTGGCCGCAGCGATCCGGCGCGCCATGCGCGGCGAGAGCATCGTGGCCGAGGAGATGACCGGAAAGCTGGTGGCAGCCTACCGCGATGCCGCGGCGCCGCAGCCCGCGGGGCCGGTCCAGGCCGCGACGCCGGCGTCGCCGCTGGACGCACTGTCGCCGCGCGAGCAGGACATCCTGCGCGGCATCGCCGGCGGCCAAGGCAACAAGGAGATCGCACGCTCGCTGGGCATCGCCGAGACCACGGTGAAGATCCATGTCCAGCACATCCTGCGCAAGCTGGCCGTGAGCTCGCGCGTGCAGGCTGCCGTCATCGCGGTCGAGCGCGGCCTGGGTTGATGCAGCGCAAGAGCGCGCCACTTTCCCTCGCCCATAGTTCTTCCGGAGGATGCCGGCATCCGGCCGCATCGTCCTCCTGCCGCCCCGCGGCCCTCCCACCGAGGGATGCCGCCAGGCGCCGGTGCTTCCTAAAGTCGAACCATGAATAACCGGCGGACTTCATCATGAGCAGGAAGAGCGAGGCACTGGCGGTGCTGATGGTCAGCACGCTGGCATTCACCGTGTGCTTCATGGTGTGGATGATGTTCGGCGTGATCGGCATCCCGATCAAGAAGACGCTGGGCCTCAACGCCACCGAGTTCGGCCTGCTGACCGCCACGCCGGTGCTCACGGGCTCCCTGATCCGCGTGCCCCTGGGCATCTGGACGGACAAGTACGGCGGCCGCATCGTGATGGCGCTGCTGATGGCGCTTACGGTGCCCGCCATCTGGCTGATGAGCTACGCGACGGCGTATTGGCATTTCCTGGCCATCGGCCTTTTCGTCGGGCTCGCCGGCGGCTCGTTCTCGGTGGGAACGCCCTACGTGGCACGCTGGTTCCCGAAGAACCGCCAGGGCTTCGCGATGGGGGTCTACGGCGCAGGCAACTCGGGCGCGGCGGTCAACAAGTTCATCGCGCCGGCGCTCGTCGTCGCCTTCGGGTGGACCCTGGTCCCGCAGGTGTACGCCGCCGTCATGCTCGGGACCTTGCTGTTGTTCTGGATGTTCAGTGCGAGCGACCCGGCGCACCGCGTGCCGAGCCACACGCGCTTCTCGGACCAGCTGCGCGCGCTGAAGGACCCGAAGGTCGTCAAGTACTGCCAGTACTACAGCATCGTGTTCGGGGGCTACGTGGCGCTCAGCCTGTGGATGGTGCAGTACTACATCGGCGAGTACGGCCTCGACATCCGCACCGCGGCGCTCCTGGCCGCCTGCTTCTCGCTGCCGGGCGGCGTGCTGCGCGCCGTGGGCGGCTGGCTGAGCGACAAGTACGGCGCGCACTCGGTCACCTGGTGGGTGATGTGGGTGAGCTGGATCTGCCTGTTCCTGCTGAGCTATCCGCAGACCGCCTTCACCATCGTCACACTCACCGGCCCGAAGACCTTTCACCTGGGCCTGAACGTCTACGCCTTCACCGGCCTGATGTTCCTGCTCGGCGTCGCATTCGCCTTCGGCAAGGCCTCGGTGTTCAAGTACATCGCGGACGACTACCCCCGGAACATCGGAACCATCAGCGGCATCGTCGGCCTCGCCGGCGGGCTGGGCGGCTTCGTGCTGCCGATCATGTTCGGCGCGCTGGTGGACCTCACCGGCATCCGCTCCAGCGCCTTCATGCTGATGTACGGCGTGGTCTGGGTCTCGCTCATCTGGATGTACTGGACCGAGGTGCGCGGCATCGAGGTCATGGGGCGGCGTGCCCACGCCTTGCGCCTCGACGGCCAAACCGTTTCTCCCTCATTGCAGGAGCTCGCATGAACACCAGCATCCACACCTCGGCGCCGTTGCCGCCCGCGAACGGCACCGACATCGCCGACTGGCGGCCCGAGGACGACGTCTTCTGGGCGTCCGCCGGCCGGCGCATCGCCTACCGCAATCTTTGGATCTCGATACCCAGCCTGCTGTGCGGCTTCGCGATCTGGGGCATGTGGGGAATCATCACGGTGCAGATGCTGAACCTGGGCTTTCCGTTCAGCCAGGCCGAGCTGTTCTCGCTGACGGCGATCTCGGGGCTCGCCGGCGCCACGATGCGCATCCCGGCCTCGTTCCTGATCCGCCTGGCGGGCGGGCGCAACACCATCTTCCTCACCACCGCCATGCTGCTGGCCCCGGCTATGGGCACCGGCATCGTGCTGCAGCACAAGGACTGGCCGTTGTGGTCCTTCCAGTTGATGGCGCTGTGGTCGGGCGTCGGCGGCGGCAACTTCGCAAGCTCGATGTCCAACATCAGCACCTTCTTTCCCAAGCGGCTGCAGGGAACGGCATTGGGGCTGAATGCAGGGCTGGGCAACTTCGGCGTGACGAGCATGCAGATCGTCATTCCGCTGGTCATGACGGTCGGTCTCTTCGGCGCTTCCGGCGGCGAGCCGATGACGCTGGTGAAGGACAGCGGCTGGATCTTCGGAAAAATTCCGGCCGGCACTCCCACCTGGATTCAGAACGCGGGTTTCGCCTGGCTGCTGTCGCTGGTGCCGCTGGCCGCCTTGTGCTGGTTCGGCATGAACAACCTGAAGACCGTCTCGCCCGACACGGGCGGCCCGATCGTCGCCTTCCTGAAGATCATCTGGCTCTACACGCTGTCCTTCGCTCCGGCCGGGCTCGGCCTGTACCTGTACCTGCCGGCGCCCACGGGTCTCGGGGTGCTGAACATGTGGATCGCCATGCCACTGATCATCGTCAGCACCCTGCTGGTGCTCAAGCTCACGGCCTTCGGCCCGATGAAGGAGAGCATCGCCAAGCAGTTCGCGATCTTCCGCAACCGGCACACCTGGGCGCTGACGCTGCTGTACATCGTGACCTTCGGCTCGTTCATCGGCTTCTCGATGGCACTGCCGCTGGCCATCACGGTGATCTTCGGCGTCAGCCATGTGCCCGATGCGTCCGGCGTGATGCAGCATGTGCTGAAGAATCCCAATGCGCCCTCGGCGCTCACCTACGCCTGGATCGGGCCCTTCATCGGCGCGGCGCTGCGGCCGGTGGGCGGCTGGATCTCCGACAAGATCGGAGGGTCGATCGTCACCCAGATCATCTCCGCGGTGATGGTGGTGGCTTCGACCGCGGTGGGCTACGTGATGCTGCTGGCCTACCGCTCGGCCGCGCCCGAGCAGTACTTCCTGATGTTCATGGCGCTGTTCGTGGTGCTGTTCACGGCCAGCGGCATCGGCAACGGCTCGACCTTTCGCACCATCGGCGTGATCTTCGACCGGCAGCAGGCCGGCCCCGTGCTCGGCTGGACCTCGGCCGTGGCGGCCTACGGCGCCTTCATCGCGCCGGTGGTGATCGGCGCCCAGATCAAGGCTGCCACGCCGGAGCTCGCGATGTACGGCTTCGCCGCGTTCTACGCCCTGTGCCTCATCCTCAACTGGTGGTTCTACCTGCGCACCAACGCGTATGTGAAGAACCCCTGAGCCACGATATTTTCCGGAGCCCATGCAATGAGTCATTTCCTCGACCGCCTCAGCTACTTCAGCCAGCCCAGGGAATCCTTCGCCGGCGGCCACGGCGTCACTACGGGCGAAGACCGCACTTGGGAAGATGCCTACCGCAACCGCTGGGCGCACGACAAGATCGTGCGCTCGACCCACGGCGTGAACTGCACCGGTTCGTGCTCGTGGAAGATATACGTCAAGGGCGGCATCGTCACCTGGGAAACCCAGCAGACCGACTACCCGCGCACGCGCTGGGACATGCCCAACCACGAGCCGCGCGGCTGCGCGCGCGGCGCCAGCTACAGCTGGTACCTGTACAGCGCGAACCGCGTCAAGTATCCGATGGTGCGCGGCAGGCTTCTCAAGAGTTGGCGCGAAGCGCGCATCGCGCACGACCCAGTCGGCGCGTGGGCCTCGATCGTCGAAAACGATGCCAAACGCCGCGACTACCAGCAGGTGCGCGGCCTCGGCGGCTTCGTGCGCTCCACGTGGGACGAAGTCAACGAGATCGTCGCCGCGGCCAATGTCTACACGATCGGGAAGCACGGCCCCGACCGGATCATCGGCTTCTCGCCGATCCCGGCGATGTCGATGATCAGCTACGCCGCGGGCAGCCGCTACCTCAGCCTGATCGGCGGCGTGTGCATGAGCTTCTACGACTGGTACTGCGACCTGCCGCCGGCAAGCCCGCAGGTCTGGGGCGAGCAGACCGACGTGCCCGAGTCGGCCGACTGGTACAACTCCAGCTACATCATCGCCTGGGGCTCCAACGTGCCGCAGACCCGCACGCCCGACGCGCATTTCTTCACCGAGGTGCGCTACAAGGGGGCGAAGACGGTGGCCGTGACGCCGGATTATTCCGAGGTCGCCAAGCTGGCGGACATCTGGATGCATCCGAAGCAGGGCACCGACGCGGCGGTGGCGATGGCGATGGGCCACGTGATCCTCAAGGAGTTCTACTTCCCCGATGGCGGCGGCGAGCGCAGCGCCTACTTCGACGACTACGTGCGCCGCTACACCGACATGCCGATGCTGGTGATGCTCAAGGAGCACACGCTGCCAGGCGGCGAAGTCGTCATGGTGCCCGACCGCTACGTGCGCGCATCCGACTTCAACGGCAAGCTCGGCCAGGCCAACAACCCGGAATGGAAGACCGTCGCCTTCGACGAGACGGGCAAGGTCGTGCTGCCGAACGGCGCGATCGGCTTCCGTTGGGGCCCTGACGGGCGTGCCGACGAAGGCCAGTGGAATCTCGAGGCCCGGGAGGCCCGCCACGGCAACGAGGTGAAGCTCAGGCTGTCGGTGCTCGAAGGCGAGCAGCCGAGCACCGAGACGGCGCGGGTCGGATTCCCGTACTTCGGCGGCATCGCCAGCGGGCACTTCCCCGGCAACGAGCAGGCCGACGTGCTGGTGCGCACCGTGCCGGTCAGGCGCATCGCGCTCGGCAAGGCAGGCGAGCAGCGCGACGCGCTGGTGGCGACCGTCTTCGACCTGCAGGTGGCGAACTACGGCGTGGCGCGCGGGCTCGCCGGCGAGGATGGTGCCCCCACGCTCGGCGCTGGCGCGTCCTCGCTGCCCCCCGAGGGGGCTGGCGCCACCTTGGGGCGGCCCGGCGGTGTCGCCCGCGCGGCCAGCAGCTTCGACGACGACACGCCCTACACGCCGGCCTGGCAGGAGCGCATCACCGGCACCCCGCGCGCGCAGCTGATCACGGTGGCGCGCCAGTTCGCCGAGAACGCGCACAAGACGCGCGGCAAGTCGATGGTGATCATCGGCGCCGCGATGAACCACTGGTACCACTGCGACATGAACTACCGCGGCGTGATCAACATGCTGATGATGTGCGGCTGCATCGGCCAGAGCGGCGGCGGCTGGTCGCACTACGTGGGCCAGGAAAAGCTGCGCCCGCAGACCGGCTGGACCGCGCTGGCCTTCGCGCTCGACTGGATCCGCCCGCCGCGCCAGATGAACAGCACCAGCTTTTTCTATGCGCACACCGACCAGTGGCGCTACGAGAAACTGGGCATAGAGGAAGTGCTTTCGCCGCTGGCCGACAAGAAAGCCTACGCGGGCAGCATGATCGACTACAACGTGCGTGCCGAGCGCATGGGCTGGCTGCCGAGCGCGCCGCAGCTGCAGACCAATCCGCTGCGGGTGGTGCGCGACGCACAGGCTGCCGGTGTCGATCCGAAGGACTATGCGGTCCGGGCGCTGAAGGACGGCTCGCTGAAGATGAGCTGCACCGACCCCGACCACCCGGACAACTGGCCGCGCAACATGTTCGTGTGGCGCTCCAACATCCTGGGCTCCAGCGGCAAGGGGCATGAGTACTTCCTCAAGCACCTCCTCGGCACCAGCAACGGCGTGCAGGGCAAGGACCTCGGCGAGCAAGTGAGCCCCCATGCCCCTCGAGGGGGAGAAGCCGGCTCGGGCGCCCGATTCGAGGCCAAGCCCGAAGAGGTCGTGTGGCACGACAAGGCGCCCGAAGGCAAGCTCGACCTGCTGGTGACGCTGGACTTCCGCATGAGCACCACCTGCCTCTACAGCGACATCGTGCTGCCCACGGCCACCTGGTACGAGAAGAACGACCTCAACACCAGCGACATGCATCCCTTCATCCACCCGCTTTCCACCGCGGTGGACCCGGCCTGGCAATCGCGCAGCGACTGGGACATCTACAAGGGCTTCGCCAGGAAGTTCAGCGAGGTCTGCGTCGGCCACCTCGGCGTCGAGCGCGAGCTGGTGCTGAGCCCCCTGATGCACGACAGTCCCGCCGAACTGGCCCAGCCCTTCGAGGTTCGCGACTGGAAGCGCGGGGAGTGCGAACTGGTGCCGGGCAAGACCGCGCCGAGCATGCAGGTGGTCGAGCGCGACTACCCCAACCTCTACAAGCGCTTCACGGCGCTGGGACCGCTGATGGGAAAGGCCGGCAACGGCGGCAAGGGCATCGGCTGGAACACGCAGGCCGAAGTGAAGCAGCTCGGCGAGCTCGCCGGCTTCGTCACCGATCCCGGCGTGACCTGCGGGATGCCGAAGATCGAGACCGACATCGACGCCGCGGAGGTGGTGCTGATGCTGGCGCCCGAGACCAACGGCCACGTGGCGGTGAAGGCCTGGGAGGCGCTGGGCAAGCAGACCGGGCGCGACCACAGGCACCTGGCAATCCACCGCGAGGACGAGAAGATCCGCTTCCGCGACATCCAGGCGCAGCCGCGCAAGATCATCAGTTCGCCGACCTGGAGCGGCATCGAGAGCGAGACGGTCTCGTACAACGCCGGCTACACCAACGTGCACGAGCTGATCCCATGGCGCACGCTGACGGGGCGGCAGCAGTTCTACCTGGACCACCCATGGATGATCGCGTTCGGCGAGGGCTTTGCCAGCTACCGACCGCCGGTGGACCTGAAGACCACCGCCGGGATCCAGGGCGTCAAGCCGAACGGCAACCCAGAGATCGCGCTGAACTTCATCACGCCGCACCAGAAGTGGG
>Ga0075370_10000349_pt1 | contig 16766 bp, 10 predicted proteins | sample EndMethybrTD3035_FD_71398 | JGI IMG/M metagenome (GOLD analysis project Ga0075370, IMG submission 71398) | Populus endosphere microbial communities from Tennessee, USA - Endosphere MetaG P. TD hybrid TD303-5 | ecosystem: Host-associated > Plants > Roots > Endosphere | place: USA: Tennessee... | reverse complement strand
ACCGACATCAAGGCGCAAAGCTGCCGGGCGATTAATGGCCGCCTCACCGCAAACTTCAGGTTCGAAAGCGGAAATTATTGCCGCTCGACTGCCCAGTTGACTGATGCCCAAAGCCAGGGCACAAAGGTGGCATCCACGGTCGCTCGCGGCAGGAAAACAGAGGGAGTTTCACGGATTTTCACCTAAATCATTGAAATCACGTGAGAATCCAAGGTCCCTAGGCAAGTCGTTTTTGACTGATTTTTTCGATCCAAATTGGCTGGGGACCCGCAGGCGATGACCGCAACGGCGCCGGAGGAACCGACGGCTTAGGAGTCCTAGTCTGGACGAAGCAGACATTGATCAATGCCGACTGTTCAGTCCCACAAGGCCCAAAGCTAACGCGCGGTTTCTGTTAAGCGTCGCGATACGGCTTCGCTAGCCAGCCGTCTGCGTTTAAGCGCGGCACGTTGAACGTCGCGAAGGCTCCAACTGTTACGAGGCTGTGAAGTGTTCTTAAGCGATCTAACCACGCCGCTCAGACCACGCTTGCTCTCTCTAGATACCGGCAAAAGGCGTTCGCAAGCTGCATCTGCCGCGGCGTCCGGCACTGCGCTTCGAAGACGGAGGGCGAGGCGACAAGCACGCAGATGCATTTGGCGCGCGAGGTAGCCACGTTCAGCCGGTTGAGGCTGTAGAGAAACTCCATGCCGCGCGGTGCGTCTGCATAGCTTGAGGTCGTCATCGAGTAGATGACGATCGGCGCTTCCTGACCTTGAAATTTATCGACCGTGCCGATGCGGCCGGCGGGGATCCGGTCCTGCAACTCGATGACTTGAGCATTGTACGGCGCGATGATGAGGATTTCGTTGAGCGTAACAGGCGCTTCGACCCCGTGCTTGTCGATCCATGTCGTGCCAGCACCAAGGATCTCATCCACCAAGTCGCGGACGCAGTCAGCTTCCTCAGGCGACGAACTCTGATTGCCTTCGGTCGGCACGGATACGTAACGCAGGCCTGCGCCGCAGACACGGCCGCCCGACCTTATCTCCTGCACTTCCAGGCCTGGCCGTGGGTGAAGACGGCCGCCGTAGAACAGCTCGGAAGTATAGGCGCAGATGTCAGGGTGAAGCCGCCATGTCTCGGACAGAAAGAGCCCGCGGTCGGCGGCAATTGTCTGATCACCGCCGAGGATGTGATGGAGCGATGAGACGTCAGTGCCTTCTGGGTGGCTGCCCTGCATCGGCTGGTCAAGTTGTTGCGGATCCCCGAGCAGCACGATGGTAGATGCCGTCTGAGAGACGGCAAGCACATTGGCAAGCGCCATCTGCGACGCTTCATCTATAAAGAGTACATCGACGGCTTCGGCTGCGTCGGGCGACGCCCAAAGCCACGCGGTGCCACCGCCGACGTGAACGCCGTGGCTGATAGCACCAAGCAGCTCAGGTGCTTTAGTCGTGAAGCGCAAACGGTGAACGTCGTCCTCTTTCTCGGCAGGTTTCTGCATACACTGGACATCGACGCCCATCTCGTCGGCCGCCGTCACGACGGCATTCAGAAGATTGCGGATCACCTTGTGGCTGTTGGCGGTCACGCCGACAGTCCTTCCAGCATGGACAAGGGCGCCGATCATGCGGGCGCCAGTGTGGGTCTTGCCGGCACCGGGTGGCCCTTGAATCGGAAAGACGCCCGGCTGCAAATGCGGTGCGATGCGCAGCGCGGCGTCGAGCGTAGATTCGCCGTCCTGCAGGAGCGGCTGCCCGCCGATCCGCGGCGGCATCCGCATGAGAAGATCGCGGGCCGCCTTGTATCGGCCATCGCCCTCCATGCCGTTCGCGGCGACATGTTCACCGATGCGAACAAGCGCCTTCGCAAGCACGTCGGCATCAATCACCTTGTGAGCGAAAACGGCCTCGCTGTGAACATCGGCTGTGTCACCCCGCTTTTTGATGTCGACCCAGCGTTCGTCCAGCGACATCTCCTCGACCTTGCCGAAATGGGCACCGCCCATGTTCCGCAGGCTTTCGCCACCGCGCAGTTCCGTCTCCTGCGCCGGGAAGCTGTAGCGGTGGATCGGTGCCTTGGCGGTGCCGCCGGTTGCGCCGATGAAGGAAAGGCCGGACAGGCCCGCCCGCTCTTCGAGCAGGTCCTCCGCCGCGAGATCCGATAGCCGGAAATACTCCCACCACAGCGCCTTCTGCTCCCGCCGGTGCCAGTCGAGAGAATGGGCGAGCAGCCAGCGCGCGTGCTGCTCCGATGTCCGGTCCGCTGGATCGGGCGGCACGTCGCCGGTCAGGTGGTCGATGAGCGCATTGATCTGCTCCTGCCATTCGCTGAGCTTCTCACTCGGCTCGCCTTCCGGTGCCTCCGGGCGCGGCACATCCGTGCCCGCTGCAACCAGTTCATCGCGGCGGGTCTCAAGCCAGTCGCGCAATTGCCAGGTCGAAACGCAGTCGTCCCTGTTATAGCCGGCGACCACCGTGCGGTCGGCATCATCGATGAATTCCAGATCGCCAAGCTCCAGGCAGGCCTGCACCTTAGAGAGCGCCATGTTTGCGTCGGACAGCTTCGTGTCGCGCGCGAACCCGTACAGCGGTTCGAGCTTTTTGATGGAATAGCTCTCGACGCTCGCCCGCAAGGCGTTCCGGACAACGCCGTACAGATCGACGAAGCGCTTGGAGCGCAGCAGGAAGTCGATCTCTTCCTCGCGGCTCGCGTAGCGGCCCATCAGCCGCTTGAGCGCCGCCGGCTCGTAGGGCGCGAAGTGGTAAATGTGCAGATCGGGGCGCTGTTTGAGACGCGCCATGACGAAGTCCATGAAGCGCTCGAAATTCGCCTTCTCGTCCTCCCGGGAAAAAGCCCAGTCGCAGGTGTAGCTGGCGGTGCCATCCGCGTCGGCGAAGCTGTAGCCGAACAGATATTCGAGCCCACCTTCACCTGCGAAGGGATCGCCTTCGAGGTCGAAGAAGATATCGCCCGAGGACGGGGCCGGCAGGCTTGCAAGCCCAAACCCCGGCACCACAGGGAGCAATTCGTGGAGCATGGCGCTCGCCGCGCGGCCTTCCACCTGGATGCGCGCCTGTTCACGGACTCGCTCATAGGAATAGGCGCCCCCCCGCGCGGGCTTCCAGGCAAGCGGTAAAGGCATGACCGCAAGGTTGGCGGCGGTCGCGATGCCCTGACGCTTGAGTTCGTCGATCTGGACTTTGCTGATACCGGCGACGAGGGAGAGATGGTCGTCGGCGCGCCGCCGCTGATCGCAACGATCCTGCCAGCGGCAGATATCGCAATGCGTTTTCGGGTCGGGATAGGTCTCCGGCCCGCGGTGCTCGTCGATCGCGCGCGCGAGCCCGTCCCTTACCCGCCGGTAATAGGCCACATAGTCGTCCATTCGGAAAATCTGCGGCTCGTAGTCGGACCAGGGGGCGACGACATAGGAATGTGCAGGCGTCAGGCCCTGCACCGAGGCCACGAGTTCGGCATAAAGGCAGAGTTGCAAGACGGTGCCGCCCTTGGTCTCGCGGGCGAGCTTGGTGTCGATGACTTCATATGACCATGCGCCGACATCGCTTGGCGTCTGGATGCGGCGAAGAATGTCGGTGCGGCCGACCCAACCGTTAAGCCGGAATGCGCCCTGCACGATAATGGGATGGCCTTCAATCATGGCCGCGCGGGTCTGCGCAACGGCGCCGTCATCGATCCCGACGCCGTCAATCACGGTGGCGTCGAATCCTTGTGCCTTCAGATGATCGACGAAGCCCTGTTCGTGGCGTATGCCGCGCTCCCAGAGGATCTGCAATAGAGGATCCCAGAAAGCAGGTTTGGCAAGTGTGCCGTGCGCGACCTCGATGTCGAGGCCGGTCAGATGTCGGCAGTTCAGGTGCCCGACAAGGTCGGACGCGCTGAGCAGGAGTGAGTCGTCGCGAAAGTGCATCAGATGATTTTAGCGCAACAGGTCTACACGCGCCATTGCTTGATCCGGAGCGCCAGACATCTTTGTCGGCTCCGAGAACTGACACGCAGTACACGGGGGCTAGCCATCGGCGGCAGGCCGCCTCCAATTCAAGAGCTGGCTAGGGAGATGGCCGGTTATGTGAATGGCCACCGCCATGTGTATGACAGGGATGAGGGCGCAGAGCCGACGTTCAGGTAGCCCGAGCTTCATTTCCGACTACGCGTCTTTACGAACGCGATGATGCTTTCGCCTTGAACAGAATCGAACCGTGGACCGGTAGATCAAATAGAATAAGTGCCTACGGGCAGTACGGAATGTATCGAAAATCGAAATGTGGCGATAGGTGTGTTACGGCCCGATCAAACGTCTCCTTGCGTCGGGCCGTGGACGCTTAAGCAGCAGCGACGAGGAGCAGTCCGCACAGAGTCGGCGACGGATCGAAGACACAATCTCAAGACGGCGAATGTAAATGAGCTATTGGCCATACAAGCTAGCCGTGTATAGTAGATGTCTACTTCGGGGTGAGATTTTCGTGAAGTTCCGACCGATTGTTATTCTGGTTATTGCTGGCTGCTTGCTGGGCTCGTTGACCGCTGTTTCGGTCACGGCAGCGGACCCGTTGGTCCGTGATATCCAGAAGGCGCTGGCGGACAAGGGCTTCAAGCCGGGCGTTCCCGATGGCGTGTGGGGCAAGAGATCGGTCGCGGCGCTTCGGGCGTACCAGATGGCAAACGGCCTGCCTCCTACTGGCTCGGCGGACCAGGCGACGATGGGCCGCCTTTTCCCGCCGCCTCCGGCAGCCGAAGACCAAAAGCCTGCCGTTGCGTCGCAAAACGTAACGCCATTACCCAAGGTCCCGGAGGTCGAGGCCAAGCCACTAGGTCCAGTCGGCGCGTCCTCTTCAAGCACGGTCGTACCAACCGTGGAGGCCAAGCCCGTCGAGAACACCACAACTACGCAGCGGGCTCAAAACGGGCGGAAGGCCGACAGCGTCCCGCCGACGACAGGAAGTTCGGGCGGCGACGCTGTGGCTCCCCTGTCATCCACGGCTCCTTCCTATGGTAACAACGCCTCTTGGAACCTGGCATTTGTCGGCCTTGCGGTAGGCGGTGTCGCTCTGCTCTGGAGGCGACGGAAGCGAAGGCGGCAAGCCGCCAGCCGCAATGGCGTCTCTGCGATCCCTGACGGCGATACTGCCGCAGAGCTGATATGGGACAAAGACGCCTTCCGCGTTCTAACGGAAAAGTCCACGGCTGTGGTAGTAACACCGCCGTCTTTGGACCGTGCCGCCTCGATGGACGCTCACAACAGGGGCGTCAACGACTGGATCAAGGCAAACGCCTCCAAACCGAAGTCGCTGTCCGATGGCGAGAATGACGATCTGACCGATATTACCGAGCGGAGGCGTAAGACTGGTGTTGTCCCTCTCCCGATTCCCAACCAGTCAGGCACCCTGCTGAATTTCCATCAAGCAAAGGCCGCCGAACCAAAGCCCGCATCCCCTCCCCTGACGAAGGAGTCCTCCGCCGCCAGAACGGCCGGAGCCGGGTGGATATCGCCGGGGCAGTCCGTCACGGTCGCTTCCATCACGATCCCGGGCGGCATGTTCTACCTTGGCGGCTTCCTCGGTAAGCAAGGAAGGCCGAACGAAAACGAGAACTGCCTGGTCAATCCGGCGCTGACCGTGGGACGAGGCCGCGATCCGGCGGGCGTATCCATGGGTTACTGGCCGACATACGGCGGTATGTCCCCGGACGCCAGGAGGTCGTATCTCGAATGGCTGGCGGGCAGCAGGTCGAACCCTGACGACTATATTGGCTACGTCTTCTTGTACTTCTACGGTCTCGAAAGACGTCTGATGCTTGATGTCGAGCCGTCCGACGCGATCACCGTGCTGACAGAGGTCAGGCGGCTTCTCGATGTCTACGGCCATAACGGCTCTTTCAACCGTTACGCCACTGAGTTGCTGACGGCAGCCGAGCTTAGGAGCGGTGAACCCTCCGCGCAGTTCCTCGCCAGGGTCGAGCCCAACGGCTACGAGGTCCCTGCCGCTGTCAAGATTGCCCTCGGTATCCACGTCCGCGACGAACGCCCGATCGAGGCCGATCTGATGCTCCACTTCGCGTTGACGCATCCGGAGACCAGCGTCCGCACGCCTGCCAAGCGCGTGCCTGCACTTTTACGAGAACTCTACCTTCTGGAGTTCGCGAAGCTCTATCCGGCTGGCTATCGACCGAGGGCCGGACGGACAAAAAAGCTCAAGAAGCAATACCAGGCCTGCAGCGGAAGCTTCACTCTCGAAATCAAGGTCCTTGGCGGAGACATCCCCGACATTACCGACCGGGAGGAGCCGATCAGGATAGCGCGGAGGGTATTCAACGAGTGCATGGAGCAGCTCGACGACTACAGCCGCACCCTCGGACGCCTTCCCGGCCTCCAGCCGAATTTACTTGCCATATCAAAGCTCCCCGAGGCTCTAAGGCTGACGGCGGCCGCGAGCCTGCCCGGCGATCCGCTGGCAGGTATCCGGCGTCTTGCCGACGAAGCCGCCGAGACACGGATCGATCGCCTTGCCGAGCAGGTCGGCCTCGAGATCGCGACCACCCCGGGCAAGGCCAAGCTCCGCGACCTAAGCCAGGCCCTTTCCGGCTTTGGGATCGGGGCGACCTTCGATCCGGTGTTTGCCGTCAAGTCGTCGGCGGGCGACGAGAGGGCTATCCTGTTTCCGATCTCTCAGCCCCTTCCCGCGGAAGCGAACGACGCCTACCGGACGCAGCAGCTCGCCACGATGCTGGGGATGGTCGTTGGCTATGCCGACGGCGAATTCCACGAACTGGAAAGAAAGGCACTTCTTGACCGGATCGGCCTGGCCACTGATCTGTCCGGAGACGAAAAACGGAGGCTGGAAGCGGAGCTAACACTCAACGAAAAGGATCCCGCGCGCCTGGATGATTGGCTTAAACGCCTGAAAGATGTCCCCGAACGTGCCCGGGACGCTATCGCCGCCGAACTGGTCGCGCTCGCTTCCGCCGACGGCGATCTGAACGCCGACGAGGTCAGGAAGCTGGAGGCGATCTTCAAGCGACTGGGGATCGATCAGAAGTCTCTCTACGAGCGTCTTCACGCCGGAAGCAGCGCGACGCGTACGGCCGGGCATGCATCGGCGCCTACCCCGAAGACGGCGACTTCCCCTTCACCGACACGCATCAACCTTTCCAGGCTTCAGAACATCCGTTTGGAGACTCGAGTTACCTCAAACGTCCTCGCCGACATTTTCGTCGACGAAGAGGAAGAAGCTGTCGCTTTGCTCCCCGAGATCCCGGTGGAAGCTCCGCAGAGCGAGCTTTTCGAAGGGCTCGAGCAGCGATACGGTGCGTTTTTGACCGAAATCCTGCAGCGCTCGAGCTGGTCCAAAGACGATTTCGAGCATCTTGCCCGGGACGCTTCACTCATGCCGGGCGCGGCGAAGGAAGCGATCAACGACTGGGCTCTCGACCGTTTCGACGAACTCATGATCGAAGGCGACGATGAACTGGACATCAATCGCCATCTCCTTCCCGCACCTCCGCCAAGTCCAGCAGATATCAAAGAAGGCATGCCCGCATGACGACCAAGCCACCCGCCATCAAGCCGCGTGATCGCGACACAATCATCAGTGCGCTCCGGGCGGGTGTCGTCCCGAGGCTGGGCCTCCAGCACATCCAGGTCGGGCGTCAGCGAGAGATCGAGGCGCTCATCCGTGACATCCGCCGGGTGGGCGAAGGCGGATCGAGCATCCGTTTCGTGATCGGCGCTTACGGAGCGGGCAAGACCTTCTTCCTTTTCCTCGTCCGGCAGATCGCCTTGCAAAGCAAGCTGGCCGTATGCCAGGCTGACCTCTCACCCGACCGCCGCATCCATGCCACCAACGGCCAGGCCCGTTCGCTCTATGCCGAACTCGCGCGAAGCCTTTCAACCCGCACCGCGCCCGACGGCGGCGCGCTACGCAATATTCTCGAAAGCTATATCCAGAAGGCAACCGAGAAAGCCGGCGCGACGGGCGTACCGATCGAGACGGCTGTCAAGGACGGCCTCGGTGATATCCGCGAAATGGTTGCGGGTTACGACTTCGCGACCGTGGTCGCCGCTTATGCTCGCGGATACGAAGACGGTAATAGCACCCTTCAGGATGCCGCCCTCCGCTGGCTCCGCGGCGAATACACCACCAAGACAGAGGCGCGGCAGGATCTCGGCGTCAGGACCATCCTCGACGACGCGTCCTTCTACGATGGCCTCCGGCTTCTGGCGAGGTTCGTCCGCGTCGCCGGGTTTGGCGGGATGATCGTATGCCTCGACGAACTGGTGAACCTCTACAAGCTGCAGAGCGCGCAGGCACGGAAACAGAACTACGAGCAGATCCTCCGCATCTTGAACGACGTGCTCCAAGGAACAACCGAAGGCGTCGGCTTCATCCTCGGTGGAACGCCTGAGTTTCTGCTCGATACCCGCCGGGGTCTCTACTCCTACGAGGCACTCCAAAGCAGGCTTGCCGACAACAGTTTCGCGGTGAACGGCCTCGCCGACTATTCGGGGCCAGTCATAAACCTCCCTAGCCTCACCCCGGAAGAGCTCTTCCATCTGCTGGAACGGCTCCGCGATGTTTTCGCGGGGAGCGATCCAGAAAAACATCTGGTCCCGGACGAGGCTCTCGTCGCTTTCATGGAGCACTGCTCGAACACCATCGGTGACGCCTACTTCCGCACGCCGCGCAACACCGTGAAGGCGTTCGTGGACCTTCTCGCGGTCCTCGAGCAGAACCCCGAGGTCAAGTGGAACGACCTGCTGACCCGTGTCGAAGTGAGCGAGGATCGCCAGGGGGCGGACGAGGCGGAAATCCCTCCAGACGCCGACTACGGGGACGACGAGCTTGCAACCCTCCGCCTTTGAGCGCCTCAGCCAACCGATCCGGCGCTGGATCTGGACACAGAAGTGGCAGCGGCTGAGGGACGTTCAGGAGAAGGCGATCCCTGCCGTTCTCGCGGGCGGCGACGTCGTCGTATCTGCCCGCACGGCTGCTGGAAAGACTGAAGCCGCGATCCTGCCGTTGTTGACCCGCGTCCTCGACGGCGATGGACGCGACGGCTTCCGCATTCTCTACGTCAGCCCGCTCAAGGCGCTCATCAACGACCAGTACCGTCGGCTAGAGACGCTTTGCGAGGCCTGCGACATTCCGCTGCATAAGTGGCACGGCGACGTGTCGGCTGACGCCAAGTCGAGGGCGCGGAAGAACCCGAGCGGGGTCGTGCTGATCACGCCGGAATCGCTGGAGGCGCTGCTCGTCCGCCGGGGCAAGGAAGTACGTTTCCTGTTCTCCTCGCTGGAGGCCATCGTCATCGACGAACTCCACGCCTTCATCGGGACCGAGCGAGGCATGCAGCTTCAGTCCATCCTCAATCGGATCGAGATTGAATGCGGTCGGGAGCGGATCGATCGCATCGGCCTCTCGGCGACACTTGGGGATATGCGGCTGGCCGCCGACGCGCTCAGGCCCGCCGGCGGTGCGCACGTCTCGGTAATCGAGGGCAACGACGAAGGTAACGGCCTCAAACTGCAAATTCGCGGATACTACGACAAGGAAGAAGCCACCAAGGACGAAAGTGACGAAGACGGTGAGACGCGGCCGGACAGAGAGGTGGAGGAGCGGCACAGCATCCCGGAACGCCTCGCCGACGACCTCTTCCGCTTCCTGCGAGGGCACCGCAACCTGTTATTCGGCGGATCTAGGGAACGGGTTGAACTCTATGCGGATCGCCTCCGCCTGATGTGTGAGGAGAACCGGGTCCCGAACGAGTTCTTTCCTCATCATGGTAGCCTGTCCAAGGCCGAACGTGAGGATGTCGAGCTCAGGCTACGGGACGATCCCCGGCCAACGACCGCCGTCGCTACGACGACCTTGGAACTCGGCATCGATATCGGCGAAGTGGAATCTGTTGCCCAGATCGGGCCGGGCTTTTCAGTGTCGTCGCTCAGGCAGCGCCTTGGCCGTTCGGGACGACGTGCCGGAAGCCCGGCCGTCATGCGGATGTTCGTCATCGAGCGCAATCCGGGCCGCGGACAGCATCCGCTCGAGCGCCTGAACCTCGGGCTGGTCCAATCGATCGCCATGGTCGAGTGCCTCCAGGACGGCTGGTGCGAGCCACCTGCGCCGACGGGCGTCCACCTTTCGACACTCCTTCACCAAGTCCTCGCGCTCATCCTTCAAAAAGGGGGTGTTTCACCGCAGACCGCTTGGAAAGTCATATGCGACCGTGGGCCGTTCAGGTCAGTTGATCGCGCGACATTCGCCGATCTGCTGCGCTGCATGGCGTCGCCGGAGAACAAGCTGATCGAGCAATCGCCCGAGGGCCTACTGATGATCGGCGAGTTCGGGGAGAGGATCACCGAGGCGCACGACTTCTACCCGGTCTTCTCGACGGAGCGTGAGTACCGGATCATGCACGACGCGAGGACGCTTGGCACATATCCGCTGGACTCGGCGATAAGGTCTGGCGAGGCGCTGATTTTCGCCGGGCGGCGCTGGCAGGTTCTCGAGGTGGACGACGCCACTCGGGTCATAACAGTGAAACCGACCAGTGGCGGCAAGCCGCCGCGTTTCAGCGGAAGTGCCGGTGGACTGCACGATCGCATCGCTCTGGAAATGAAGCGCGTGCTCCAAGGCAGCGAGCAGTACGCCTACATTGACCGCGTCGCTGCGGAAATGTTGGGCAACGCCCGGGCGTGTTTTGGTGAACTTGGGTTGGCCACGCGGTCGATCCTGCCATACGCCGATGGCGCTCTGGTTCTGCCCTGGATCGGGACCAGGAAGTTGACCACCCTCGCCCTCGCTTTCATCTCGCGAGATTTCCGGACCGCACAGTATCAGCACTCCCTGGAGCTCCAGGACTGCGATCCTGAAGGCATCGATCAATGCCTCGGTCGATGGGCTGCGGGAGACGTGCCGACAATCGACGCCCTGATGACAGGGGTCGCCCGACCGAATGTTGCACGCTTCGACAATCATCTCTCATGGGACCTAATGACGATGGTCACCATCCGGGAACGGCTTGATTATGGAGCCCTACAAGGCATTGCCAGTAGCCTTTGCGAAGACAACGAAGCGAACCCAGAGATGTAGCCTCAGAGGACCGTTAACGAGGAGGCTTAAGGTCTTGAAAGGAATCGAACCAGAAACCAGCAAACGTCTGAGCACTCAACGCGCTAAACATTCACGATAATTTCCTTTGTCATCTACAATGTTGACGGCTGAGAAATGGATGCCTCATACTGAGCAAGAAGTACGGCCTGCATTTTTGTTTTTGTTGGTAGTTGCGTCCGCCCACAGCACGCTTTGTGACCTAAATATAAAGCTGCTTTTCCGAACTCCGAGCCGACGATAATATAAACAAAGCAGCGATTCGGAGCGCATTGATGCAAGAGAGCTACGCTCTCGTCCACACAGAAGTCAGCCGGAGAATCGTGGTGATTATGTCACCTATGCATGCTGCCGTCGTGCTGACGAAGGCCTTCCACGCTTCGACCGATCGCGACTGCTTAACTTGCGCGCTGTTCTATGGAGAGGTGGAGACCTCGGGTGGCTTGTGACCTGCGCTTGATCTTAAAGACGCTCGACAAATGCGCCCGGGACTGATGGCCTACACCATCACCCCGCAGGGAAAGGACTTCATCGATACGCTCGATCGGCAGGGCTTTGCGGATTACCGCGGTCCTATTGGCGGAGAGCAGGTCATCAAGCTCTTCGAACGGCCGAGCGCGGAACTGATAATTCGGCAGGAGACCGATGAGACATTTACCTACTCCCTGGTATCCGCGACCATCAACGGGCGCGTCATTTCTCGCAGGTCCTGAGCCTCGCCGCATTGTCCCTGCGCGGGCTGCCGCATTGTCGACATGTATTATACGGAGAAGCCGGGGCATTTGGCGCGCGTCGTCGATATAACTGCAACGCGGTCCACCAAGGACGGAGCGGCGCTTCTGCAAATCTTCGTAGAGGACACCATCATCTCAGCAATTACGAACCGTGACCCGGCCATCCGGCATGCCTTGATCCAAACCCCTTTGACTCGCCGCTTGAGCGAATGTTCTTCGAACTCGCCTTCCTAGACCTGCATCTATATCCCCATCATCAGGTAGGTAAGTATCGGCTGGATTTTGCCATTCCGGACAAACGCTTGGCGATCGAACTGGACAGGCATGAATATCACAAGACCAAATACAAGCGCACGCACGACGCACGGCGGGACCATTGGCTCTTTGGCCAAGGATGGAGCGTTCTCCGCTTTACTTGCCTGCCGTCAAGCTCACCCAGGCCGTAGGTTTGTTCCTCCTACTGCTTGCGCTCGAGAGGCGGAGGTGGAACATCATCCTCTCGTACCACAGCAGCGCGTTAGCTCATTGTATTTCGCCATGAAACGGTCGTAGGCAACCGGTGGCGAAAGGAACTCGACGCGAATGTTCGCTGTTTGAATGCCAGAACCCGCGGCCCAATAGTCCGTACCGGCAGGCATTACTTGACTTTGCTCCGCAGCCAGAACTCTTAGATCGGCTGCCTTGATCTCTACCTTGGAGCTAGGATCCAAACCGAAGCGAGTAAAAATGGCATTCTCAACAGAGGCCTCAATCTCTCTATATTGAGGCAATAGCTGCTTCAGCGGACGCGTGATGTCGCCAAGGAATGCCTCCGCCGCGTCGTGCAATAAAGCCTCTAGTTTGAAGTTTCCGACCATATCAGAGACATGGATCGAATGTTCAGCCACCGAATAAAAACTCTTGCACTGTCCCGAGTAGCGACAAATGTTTGCCAATCCCTGTGCAATGTCACGAATAGAAAAATCGCTGTTCCAGGGATCCAGGAGATCGAACCATTTTCCACTAGCAAGCATTATACTAGGGCCAGATTTCATCTTTACGGCAACTTGAGCATTCATCGTTATCTCACTTGAGCGAATCAGTTAAACACTGCTACCTATGAGTGATATTTACGCACTGTTTGGGTAGGAGCAAGGGTTGAAAAAGATAGTCGTCCTTTCGGGCCCGATTGCTGTGGGCAAAACAGTATTTTCAGATGAACTAATGCGGCGCTACCCTTGCGAAAAGGTTTCCACGCGAAAGTATATCCTTAGTGTTAAGGAAGTTCCGGATAATCGGAAAGCCCTTCAAGACGCCGGTGCGGAATTGGATCGTGAAACGGGTGGCGCTTGGGTTTCGAACGCGGCGACCGACACCATTTTGCCTCCTGATAAAAAGTACCTCCTCATCGATTCAGCTCGCACTCTCGGGCAGATCAAGTTTCTACGAGAACGCTTCGGCCGAGAAAACGTTCATCACATACATCTCACGGCACCGCGTGATGTCCTTATTGAGCGCTTCGAAAAGCGTCCTACTCACCTCCGGGAAGCTCCGACCTATGATGAGGCGACGGCAGATCAAACAGAATCCGAGGTGAACCGCCTATCAGGCATTGCTGATGTCGTTGTCGCTACGGAAAAGTTTGATGTCAAATCTTGTGTGACCTTTTCGACGGTCGGCATTTTGTCGGTTGATGGTCCAGCTGGTTTCGTGGACTTGTTTGTGGGCGGCCAGTGGGGTAGCGAGGGAAAAGGCAATATTTGCGCATTGCTGGCCAAAGAGTATGACTTGCTGGTCCGAGTGGGTGGTCCAAACGCGGGCCATAAGGTGCAGGATCCCGAATACACTTACAGACAGTTGCCATCCGGCACGGGCTCAAATCCCAGCGCAGATATCTGTATTGCGGCAGGTTCGACGATCTCGCTGAAGCAACTCAATCTCGAACTGGACGGCCATTCACGCCTCAAAGAAGCTGGTCTCTTTATCGATCCGCAGGCGATGATTATCGAAGACGACGACATCGCTCTGGAGGAGAAGCTGCTCGATGGCATTTCCTCCACAAAACAAGGTGTTGGTGTGGCGGCAGCACGAAAAATCATGGGCCGCGATGTTGAACTGTCCTGGGGGCCCAAAGTCCGGCTGGCCAGAGATATTCCAGAGCTTGCGAACTACATCAGTGACATTCGCGAGAAAGTGGAGTTAGCACTGACGGCAGGAAAAAGGGTGATGCTTGAAGGGACCCAGGGGACGGACCTCAGCATTCACCATGGTTCTTACCCGTACGTCACCTCCCGAGAGACCTCAGCGGCGGGGTGCCTGTCAGACGCTGGGATACCCTTTACCCGATTGAGAAAGATCGTCGTCGTCGCGCGGACATATCCAATCCGCGTAGGGGGCGAGTCCGGCCCAATGGGCGTCGTTGTTACCTTTGATGAAATTGCCAAACGGTCAGGCCTGCCGGTCGAGACCATCAACAAGACGGAGGTCGGAAGTGTTTCGGGTAAAACGAGGAGAATGGCGGAGTTCAACTGGGAGCAAATTAGACGATCGGCCTATTGGAATGGCGCGACTGATATTGCACTGACATTTGTCGATTACCTTGGTGCCGACAATTCTACAGCTTCAACATTTGACGAGCTTAATCCGGTGAGTCGAAAGTTCATTGAGGATGTTGAGCGTGTGAGTGGTCTACCTGTGTCACTCATTTCTAAGGGCTTTGGTCGCGCAGGCCTGATTGATCAAAGGACTTGGAATGACTGAAGAAGAGTTGATTGAGACTTATCCTCGTTTGTATCACATGGCGCATGATGATGCTTGGCCAGCAATCCAGCAGCACGGATTGCTGAGCGCGAGTGCCTTGCTCGACCTTTACGAGGTGTCAGGGAAAGCACGCTTCGCGTTGGAGTCTGAGCGCAGACCGGAGTCGGTACCGCTGACAAAGGAAAATCTATTTGGCGCCGTTATTCGAGATCAGAAGCCTATGCAGGACCATCTGCTCGCTCGTTGCCTGCAGGATGATTTGACGCCAAAAGACTGGTATGAACTTCTCAATTCTCGAAGTTTCTTTTGGCTGTCGGCATCTCGCGTCTGGGGACTGCTCAAAGCCCGGGCTTACAGGGACAAATCACAAACGGTCTTGACCATCGATTCCGCAGGACTCATTGCGTCGCACAGAGATCGGATTTGGCTGAGTCCATTGAACAGTGGATCAACTCTTTTTAACCCTCGACCACGAGGCAAAGAGACCTTCAAGAGGATTGAAGAGTTTCCGTTCAAGGAAAGATCCAAGCGGCCGAAGCAAAACAACGTCGTTGAACTGGTAGTTGATCACTCCGTTCCAGATGTAGCCGACCACGTTTTAGCAGTCCACAAGGTGCGAGGGACTGAGATCATCGAAGAGATATGGAAAAGCGATCGGGCGGGCGACAACGATCATCCCTAGATCGTTGATTTCGCTTTCAGGCGTGCTGGATGCTTCGCCTTTCTTAGCAAATCCGCTACATGGCTCGTCAGGCCAACCTCGCCTAAGATAAGCAGGCCTTGATCGTCTTCAATGGATATCAATTTCTTCCGAAGGGCATCGAGCCCTTCCGCCACATCAAACTCGATCCAAGACGCGGCTTCGCCGGGAACCACTACATCGGCCTCAGAACCCGTAGCTCCGCAATGAAGCTGAACAATCCAGACTATATCGCCATCATGCACCCACTCGAAGCGAACTGGACCGAGCCGGTTGGATAGGACCTTGTAAGTAGCTTGGACGTTTTCGACCACGAATGAAGGAAGGTTTTCCGGTGGTTGATGGCCAAGCATAAAGAGGTCACCCTCGCCGCGTCGACCTTCGATGATGACATGCCCCTTAGGGCCCGCAACGGCAGCACCTGAGAATTTCGCGCGCACAGCAGCTTGGCACAAAACCGAACGAATGTTCTGCCCGTCCGGATCCTCCTCTTTGAGTAGGTTGAACGGATCGATCCAGCCTTTGACCGTCGTGTAGAGACCAGGCTGCGGCTCGCGCGGAGAGGTCCGTGTCCAAACCTCTGCTGAACCGGTTTCTCTGCCAAAGATGAAAGGCGCCGTCCGACGAGCGATGACGGTGGTTTTGGGAACCGGAAGACCGAGGCTATCGGCAACTAGAAGGCCATATACCTTGTCGCCCAGATGCTGACTGAACCGATTTGGCCAGTGAACGGCAGCTGGCAAAAAATCCGAAACGTCTGGTTCGAACTCCCAAACAATCGTGTGCCGCTGATGATACCCTCTCTTCTTTGGGTGAACGCTAAATTCGACGCGGGCGTTCGGCGGAAAATTCAGGTCAGGGGAGAAACCATAAACCGTGTGAAGGATGCGCTCCCCCATATGCATGGGAAGCGAAGCAATTCCCGGCTTCTCGACACATCTCGGGGTATCATCCGGCGCAAATTCTATCAGTTGCCCCTGAAGCACGCCCGATATGCCGCCGTCATGGATATCGATAGTTTCATTGACAATCAGATGCAGGTTCTCTGTTGAGAGGCGCGAGATTATTTGCAGGACGCTTTCAACAGTTTCTAGCCCATAAACAAACTCACGGCTTCGAGGGCTACTGGGTTCATAGCTTCTCACGTTGACCATTTTGTCAGAGCTGGCGGCCAACAAAGCAGCGACTGCTTCCTTCACGTCAACAAACCTGTGGTTTTCGGGATATCCTGCGACGCGGCAATAACTCTGCGAAATGTCCCCCTTGGACGACGGGCGAAAACTGACGAATTGCGCCACGTTTGCGGTTGCCGCGAGAGAATTTAGGACCTCGTCCTTGTGCAGAGCCATACCCACTACCTGTTTTTGACTAACAACTGCTCTTAGCGAAAAAAAACTCATGCTGAAACCTAGAATTCCATTCTACCGTGACATTGGGCGGTGGATAGCTTCGATATTTAAGCCACCCCCACGCCCTAAACCTCCCCTC